>Ga0123353_10014325_pt1 | contig 11421 bp, 8 predicted proteins | sample TergutLab28metaG_3_FD_92763 | JGI IMG/M metagenome (GOLD analysis project Ga0123353, IMG submission 92763) | Labiotermes labralis P3 segment gut microbial communities from Petit-Saut dam, French Guiana - Lab288 P3 | ecosystem: Host-associated > Arthropoda: Insects > Digestive system > Gut ... | reverse complement strand
TTCCTTTTTCGTGATACAGGGCGGCGAAGGCCGCCATTGATACAAGCACGAGTATTATCGCCAACACCGGCGGCGAGAACGTATGCACACGGTAATACCCTTGATAAAGCGCCGCATAAAGCAGGTACACGGTAACCGCCGATGCAATTGAGAACCCGGCGATCAGACAATATTTCAGACGCAACGATATGTTAAGATCAGGGAACATATCTTTCTTAACAACGAGAGAGATCGAGACGAACGACGAGATGAAAACGCCGCCTGCCGCCAGATATATCACTACGTTGCCGTGAACGCCGATATTCTCCGGGTTGATGAGATAGAACAAACTTCCCGGTGATGATAAAAGCGCCGTACAAAGAAATACAAGAGTTACCAGCACCGAAAAGATCCCTGCAACGGCATAACCTGTTCTTCTGTCACACACTGGCACCATTATAAATTTTGCATATATAGATAAAATGGTGGAACCGACCCTCCGGAACGGCGTCTTCGGAGGAGATACGCTAACGGCCTTAGCGGTATGCCTGTGCATATCTGTGCATACGTACTGACCCCGGCCGCACATCCCGATGTCGCGCGCCGCATGAACAACAGATTTTTAGATGATATGACGATACACGCACAACGTTTTAGGGGAGACCCCGGAAAGTGAAAAATGAACAGAATCGCGAGTGCCTGATCTGCGGCAGCAGCAGTACTACGGTCAAACAGGCGGTGATATCCGACTTTCTGCTCGAACGGATATGGGATAACAAGATAGACAAGCAGACGGAACTGATCTTCTGCAGTGGCTGCGGTTTTGCATTCTATTCGCTGAGGCCTACCGACGAGGAGATGTCTCGGTTGTACTCGGGTTACAGGAACGAACAATATCAGGAACAGCGGCAAAGATTCGAATCATGGTATACCGAAGAAGTGAACAACTGCAGGGAAGATGCGGAAGCGTATGAATCCAGACAGGAACATATGAGAAGGATCATCCTGGACGCGGTCGATGTCTCAACTGTCCGTAGTGTGCTTGACTACGGAGGGGACACGGGATTGAACATACCGCGAGTTTTTTCAAATGCGGAAAAATATGTATTCGACATATCGGGAGTTGAGCCTGAAGCGGGCGTGACAGGCATAGCCGATCCGGATGAGCTGAGGAAGAGGAAATATGATTTCATAATGAACACGGCCGTGCTTGAACATGTATCTGACCCGTACCGGTTATTGAAGAACATCTCCGAGGTATCAAAGGACGGCGGTCTGATCTATCTGGAAGTTCCGTTCGATTCGCCGTTCTACAAGAGAAGGCTGGATGATCTCCAGTTCCTCTTCAATAAGAAATTCAGTAAAAAGGTGATATTCGAACAGTTCCTGCGGACATTGAGAACACCGTACATCATGCATGAACACCTCAATTTCTTCACACCCCGGTCGTTTGAGATCATGGTGAGGAATGCAGGCTGGGAAATAATGGACACACGGGTCGAAAAGGTGAGAAACCCTATTGTGGGGAGAACACGGATCCTGTCGTTGCTTGCAAGGACGAAATGATCTTCGGCCTCTGAGCGTCCGTTCGACGCTCAGCTGCTGTTCGTCCATGCTATTAATGAATCTTTAAGTTCTTCTGCGCTTCTGACGGTAACGGAGCCGTTGAGTTCGGCCTCGCTTCCGTATCCGAAGAGAACGCCGATGAAGTCCGTACCGCAGCGGCGGGCCGCATTCAGATCCTCCGCCCGGTCGCCGACCACGATGCATTCGGTCGGATCCAGACCTTCGTTCCTGATACGGTCGTTCAGCCTTTCATTTTTAGTCTTGTTCGTATATTCCAGCGATACGCCGTCTATCTCGGCGAAATATTTCCCGTATGCGTATCTTTCGAGTATCCTTTCTATGAACACGGTCGGCTTGGACGAAAGGATGCAGAGACGAACGTTCTCCTGACCTAGGCACTCCAACATCTCGGGTATGCCGTCATAGAATTCAAGTTCGTACAGACCTTCGGATGAAAAATACTCCCTGTAAAGGGTTGCAAGCTCCGAGATCTCCTTTTCCGATGCCGTCGGGACAAGATTCACAAGTACTTCTTTCAGCGGAGGGCCTATGTTCTTCTTTATAACGCTTTCCGAGACCGTCGGCAATCCCTTTTTACCAAATGCGTAGCGGTATCCGTTGATTATCCCGCGGCCGGTGTCCGCCAAGGTCCCGTCGAAATCAAAGAAGATGCTCTTCATGACCGCCTCAGCAACGGGATGATCATCTCCGACTCCAATTCCTCTTCGCTCAGGAACGGCCACATGTTCTCCAGCGGCTGAGACCTCATCATGCCGTCCTTATCGATCCTGGAAGCGGTCCTCGGCTGCGTCGCCTCGCTTTTTGAGACTATTATCTCGCACAGCGTGGGCCGGTCTGATCTCATCAGCGGACCTATGTCCTTCTCAAGCTCCGATATATCCGCGAATCTTCTGAATTTGAATGAATAGGCTTCCGATATCTCTTTAAGACCGGGCAATGTAACGCCGCTCTCCGGATTGGATCCCACTAAATTACCGTTGAAATGGTTCCTCTGCGTATTCATTATGGAACCGTATCCGCCGTTGTTCAGCACGAAGAATATGATCGGGAGGTTCAGTCTCCTGATCGTCTCCAGTTCCTGTATGTTCATTTGGAAACCGCCGTCGCCGGTGATGCAGACCACCTTCTTTCCGCTGGCCACGGCAAGGCCCAATGCGGTGGGAACGCAGAAGCCCATGGAACCGAGTCCGGGACTGTTGACTATCCTTATGTTATTCCTGACCCTTACCGACTGCATCGGTATCTCGGCGGCCGCACCGGAACTGCTCGGGGATAGAACAAAATCGGAGGTCATGTTCATTGACAGCAGTTCGGTGAGGGCGTATGTGCTTATCCCGTCATGAACGCGGAAGTACTCTTCCCTGATCGTCGGATATTTGTCGTTCCAGCGGCGGCAGCGCTCTTTCCATTGTTTGATGTCCTTGATACGGACCTTATGATCCAGCATGGCACCGATGAATCTTTTTGCATCCGCACATACGGCAACATCGATGTCGAAGTCAAATTTCCTCAATTCGTCGGCGTCTGCATCGACAACCACTTTCTTTGCGCACCTGGCGAACGATTTATGCTCATATCCGATCTGCCCGAAATCCATCCTCGCCCCTATGGATATCAAAAGATCACAATTCTGTATTATCAGATTCGCTCCGCGCTGCCCGGAAGCGCCCGGACGTCCAAAGTAAAGCGGATCGTCGTCCGACATGAAATCCGCGGCCTTCCATGTGGTCAGGACCGGTATGCCCAACCCTCTTGCCAATTCCATGAAATCATCGTATGCGCCCGAAAGCCTGATGCCGTGGCCTGCCAGTATGGCCGGTCTCTCGCTTTTCTCCAGGAGGCCGATCGCTCCCTCTACCTCCTCGGATATGTCGTTATCAGCAACATCTGCGGAGAACCCCTTCAGGTCTTTCTCATCTATAACGCCGGCTTGAACATCGAGCGGGATGTCTATCCACACCGGACCCGGCCTTCCGTGCGTGGCCTCATACACCGCTTTGTCAAGATGATATCTTATCTCGGCGGGGTCTTCGACGGTGACCGCATACTTAGTTATGGGGGACACCACCGACACTATGTCTATCTCTTGGAACCCAAGCGTCCTTGTGCCCGCTTTCGACGACAGGTCGTTGCGTTTGACCTGACCGGAAAGCACCAGCAGCGGTACGGAATCGGTCCACGCTCCTGCGACCGCCGTCACCGCATTCGTGCCGCCGGGACCGGTTGTCACCAGCGAAACGCCCAGACCGTTCGTGTATTGGGAATAAGCAACGGCCGCTATCCCCGCCGCCTGTTCATGCAGACAACATACGTAGTTGATACCGCTCCTTCCCAACGAATCGACGAGATGCATGCACCCGCCGCCGGACAGCATGAACACATCCCGCACACCCTTCTGCCCCAGGTACCGGAACACATAGTCTGATAGTTTCATCTGATTTCCTCAGAGATCTTTGAATTGTGAGTAATAGATCAGCGAGAACTTACGGTTGGGGTTGCTGTTGATCCTCTCGTCGTCATAGCATGAGTCGCCGCCAACGGATGTTGTCGATATCTCCTCTATTATCGCGCCGTCCTCTGACCAGAAGGAGTGCTTCTGGCCTCTGAGCACGGTCAGCATATCTCCCTTCTTCAAAGAATGGATCTCCCCTTCGAGATCCACTCCCAGTTGGCCGTCGAGGATGTGGAATGTCTCTTCTTTGACGGTGTGGTAGTGTGTGGGGTGCTTCTGTCCGGGCATCATGATCAAAAGCTTCTTGCAATATTCTCTGTTCAGAACGTCTATCAGGATCGTCCCGTACTCATGGAATTTATCAATGCCGTAATGCGTTGAGATCGCCATAGGTACGTTGTCGGGCGGCGTGACATTCGCATCCCTGAGCATCTTGCTCATTTTCTTTATTATTGTGCTTATGGTGTCCTTTACATTCGTACATTTCACATCTTCGCATTTCACCGGACCGTTCGCCTTTATTCCGTTCAAAACCGTGAATTCAGCATATTTTGAAAGATTACGCGACGCAAGCTGCCCCTCCTGTATGGGCATGGCGTAGTAAACGTTACCGGAATTTATCGTCTCCCCGGCGGCGAGGTCCCTTTTCGCATAGACCCCGCGGTACAGGTCGTTCAGATCGCATATCTCCTTCTCGGAGAAACACATCCTTTCCGTGCTCGGTCCGCCGCATATATCGAAGGCCTTCTTGGCGGCAGCCAACCATTCGCCCACCTGTGCCGGCGTGGACGAGTATCCGTTCACGGAATACTCTCCTTCCGGAAGGCCGACATGCCGTTCGAATATTCTGCATCCTTTGGCGATCGCGATCTTCACAGCATCGGTATTGTTCGGTTCCTCGTGGGTGGAAAAACCGATCGATACTCCGGGGTATCTCCGGGAAAGCAGGTCGATCTGATTCATCTGAAGCTGCTCGTCCGGCGTGGGATATGCGCCGATGCAGTGCATTATCGCGAACTCCTTCTTCCTGTTCGTCATGAACGTCACCATGGCATCGACGTCGTCGATCGATGCCCCTCCCGTAGAGAATATGACAGGCATGTCGGTATGCGAGACCGCCTCCATCAGCGGCCAATCGGCGCACGAACAGCTTGCGATCTTCAAAATATCGAACCCGCTTCCTTCGACCACTTTAACAGACTCTTCGTCGAACGGTGTGCATATTGTTATGAAACCATGCTTTTTTGCCTCAGCCGTCATCTTCTGAAACTCGTCCGGCGTCAGCCTGGTGTCGTTGAGTCTCTTTACCATTTTGACGTCGTCCCTTGTTTTATAATCCGGATGTATGATGGACTGGTCCCTGTGCTGGAATTTGAATGCGAACCTGAAGCGGTCACCGTATCCGGAGGTGTATTTGGCACACTCCCCTATGATCCTTTCAGCGTGTTTCAGATCGCCCATGTGATTGTTTGCCATTTCTAAAATGAACAGGGGTTTCTGCGTTCTCTCCAACATTACTTAAGCCCTCTCGGTCTGACAATAATCCGTTAGTATATCTATGTTTTTAACACGGCGGCCGCTATCTGATTTCTCGATATGATGTGCTGCTTCCGGTTGGACGTATCGCCCGCCGAGCGATCTTCTGACCTGTGTTCAGAACGGCCTGTCACTGCTTCAGGAGGGTCGTTAGTCGAAACGGTGATATTCCTTGACTGACAATATCTTTATAGTTATACAGACACTTTTCGATGAATGGCCGCCGTCACAGACAGGATGATAAGCATATACCGAAAGGAATATGATAGGAATCCCGTCTTCACGCTTTTCATCACGATCCTTATCGTCTTCTTCACCTTGTTCGCCGCGGCGACATTGATAACCGGCGGTAACACATTCTACAATATTCTGAATTCCCCGGGCGCTCATATTTTTCTGGATCATTTTGACAGCATCTTATACAGTTCCGATCAGCCTTACGAGAAATACGGGGTCATCTACCCGCCGCTTGCGACGGTATTCTATGCGGTTCTCGGCCATTTCGTAATACCTTTCGTTGATGTTCCGGCCGGAACCGACCTGACGGCGGAACTCATAAGGAATTCGCAGGCGGGAATATTGTCCTTCGTTGTCATAACGCTGATCGCGTTCTACGCACTGTATGTTCTGTATTCCCGATTCATGAAGGATGCGGATGTTCGTAAAGAGCTCTTATTCCTTTTCGCGGTACTTCTCGCATATCCTTTCATATATGCGATCGAGAGGGGCAACAGCATAATCCTTGTGCTCGTGTTCTGTCTGATCTTCCTTATGGAGTACAGATCGGAGAACAGATTGATACGTTACGCCTCGTATATTGCATTGGGAGTCACCGCCGGATTCAAACTCTATACGGCGATACTCGGGCTTCTTATCCTTAGGGACAGAAGATACAGGGAAATGGGAATATGCGTTTTGATAGTCGCGGCGCTGGTCTTCATACCGTTCATATTCACGGACGGGAGCCCGATGGTGCTCTTTGATACGATATTCGGTTACGCGCCGACCAGCGTGGGGACCACGAACTTCAGCCAGATGGTGCATAATATATTCGGTACGGGACTCGGCTTCTCGGACACCGCCGTATCGGCGATCGGCTATGCGGTCATAGGTGCGTTCACGCTATTGTCGTTCCTGGTGATATTGTTCGACAAGGAGATGAAATTCTGGAAGATCGTTGCGCTTATCTCCTGCAACCTCATATTGGGCCCGAGCGTGGGCGTCCCGTATCAGGTGGTGTACATGTTACTGCCGATCCTGTACTTCCTTGCTTCCGAGAAGAATATGACGCGGGAGAACGCATTCTATACGATATGCTTTGCAATGACCTTGGTCCTTATACCCTGGATGCCTATTGCGTCGATAGAATCCGCTTTTGTCGTGATCATTGCCGTCGCGATCCTGTACGAGGGGCTCACAAGAATGTATCGAAGCGGGCGTTCGGTCGCAACCTCCGCTTAACGCAGCGTGTCGGCGTCCGTCGACCAAGCGGTCTTTGAGACAGGAAGCAGAAGGACGAAGATGGAGACGATTGTTCCGAATATCCCGTATGCGGCCACGAGTCCGTATGTTGCCCCTGCCATACCGTATTCCGGGATGGCGACGAAGAATATCACGAAACCTATCGCCAGGGACAGCGCGGAGGCTATCGCCGCCGCCCTTCCCTGTTCCTTCGTGATGAGCACTGTTATCCCCCACATCCCTATGCTGTATAATGTGATGCCTATCACCATTACGGCGAAATAGTCGACATACGGTGCGATCTCATGGCCGTAGATCATTTCGAAAATGCTTCCGCCGGCGAACCGGCTCAGAGCGTAGCAGATGACGCCTAACAGAAGGGTGAGGCCGACCATCTTGGAATACTGTTTCCTCAATAATGACATGTCCCCTCTTCTGGATATGTTGGAAAAATATACTATGAACGGCGCGAACATGCTTAGGACCAGGGTAGGTATGACTATTGTCGGCGCGGACAGGGTGCTGAATATACCGACGATCTCATCACCGTCTGTCACCTGCAACATCAGCTTGGGTAATGCTGTGATGACGACCGGCGCGACGATCGATAACAGAAGAGGGGCACCGATCTTCAAGAGGGATGATATGCTCGACCGGTGTGCACCGTGCCGCGGATATCCTCTTCCCTCCTCCCTTCGATATCCTTGAACGACCGTCAACAGGAACACGCCGCCTCCGAGCAAGGCCATCACCGCCACTGACAGCACCAGATCGTTCGTGGCGTAATATGAAACGGTGAAAGACGCCAGACTCACGATCCCTTCGACGATCATGCATTTACCGACATAGTCCAACCTTTCCCGTATCTGCAGTGTGGCAGTGTACAGATACGCGTAATGCAGCAGATTCCGGTAGACCATATACAGGATTATTACCAGGTTCTGCTCCCATGTGTAATTGAAGAACAGCACTACGAACAGGCAGAGGCCGAAACTCAATGATATTGTCGTGATCCTGGCCGCTCTGTAGTCGCTTTCGGAATATTTCGTATATTGATCTGCGATCTGATATTGATTGAGCGAGAATGTGGCGAAGATGCCCAATATTGAGCATATCGATAATGCGACCGCGAACACGCCCGCCTCGGAGAAGTTCGTTATCTTCGGGATGATCATAAGGATCAGCCACTGACAGAACAGTGTGACCACGCTTCCGACCGTGTTATAGGTTATCTGTTTCTGCTTTGAAGCTTCCATGACCGTCTCAACCGACATACGCTGCGAATATGTTGTGTGTCATATGCAGAATGATACATAAACAATTTTCACGTCTTCTTCTTTTTGGGTTTTCCGCCGCTGCGGCCGAGCAGTATGGCCACCCTTTGTTTGAAATTCAGCAGCACCTCGACCTCCATCGGATTGACCCCGTTGATGGATGCCAGGAATAAGGATACGTAATCGCCGAGCATGATCGCTTTCAAGCTCCTTTCCAATTGGGTCCTGCCGTCGATCTTTATGATCTCCGGATCGATCCCCGACGACCTTATCGTCTCGATGGATTCGTTCATCATCAGCGCGTCTGCGTGCGGCAGACCGTCCTCATATATTATCACCGGTGTGCAGCTTGACCCCGCGTTCGTATTGGACCACCCCACGATCTCGTTGTGGTTCAGTTCCGGTATTGTGCCGCTGAACGCTATTATCTTGGAATTCTCGTTCATCTGGTTCTTCCATCTGAGCGCCGCCGTGGATAACGAGACCGGCGCGTATATCGCCGGAACTTTTCCGTGAAGTCTTTCCGCGATCCCCTTCGCCGGAGTCTCCAGATTACGCATCCATATCTTGCCTCTGTATTTACGAAGCGCGGATATCGACTTCAGAAGATCCGATTTTATCTTAGGACCTCCGGCCGTTTCAACGATGTTCGCAAGATAACCTATCGTATATCCTATGGAACTTCTCGGCTGTATCTCTGTTGGTACTTCGATCAGTTTGTTGCTGTCCCTCATGCATTTGTCTCTTAGTTCCCCGCCTGAGGTGATCGCGACTATCTTGCAGCCTCTTTTAGCCGCCTGATCGTACATCATCAACGTTTCTTTGGTGTTGCCGGAATAACTCGACACCACCACTAAGGTCTTGTCATTCACCCAGTTCGGGATGCTGGTCGATTTTATCACTTTGACCGGTATTTTCCATAATCCGGGCAATATGTCTGCGATTATATCGCCGCTGAATCCCGAACCGCCCATCCCGCATATGCACATGCTGTTGAAATCAATGGGCATCCTCAACTTCGTCCTGGCGGCTTTGAAAAGACCGTCGACGAAGTTGTCCACTTCTTTTATCATCTGTTCCGATTCCGGGTATTGTTTGTTTTTAGGCGACATCTTACATCCCCCAGAACGGTTCTTCTTTCCGCTTGATGGATATAGTCTCATCGAGGACCATCTTCTCATCCTCGTTGAGATCCATCTTGATCATTTCTTTCGCTGCGGTTTCCAGAAGATCGACGTATATCACGTCGTTGACATCCGCTTGCCTTCCGACCGTTATATCGTCGATCGCTACCGCAACCTCTTGGCCCTGCATCGCCTCTTTCACCACGTCCTCGCCGGAACGTATGCTGCGTATCTTTCCCATCGATCTTCCGTCGGGCATTATCAGTCTCTGATTGGGTTTTAATCGGCCCGCAAGAACTCTAACGCCGACGATCGCCGGCTTCGTTGCTCTGAACACGCAGTTCGGAAGTATCTTGAACTTAGCGGGGAACGAGAATTCCGAACGCTTGTCGGCGTCCTGTCTCTTCTTCGTCTCGTCGATCCATTCCTGATATTCTTCGATCAGACGATATACGACCTGATTCGTCAGTACTTTGATGTCCTGCGTCTCAAGTTCCGCGGCCGCATCCTTCGACAGTTCCGCGTTGAATCCCAATATCACTTTATTCAGCTGTGTTCCGCAAGCGGCCACGTCAACGATATCGCGCCTGGATATCTCCCCTATCCCGTACTTCCGTATGGGAATGTTCGCCGCTTTGGCTTCGTATGCCAACGCTTCCAACGAACCGATGGCGTCCGCCTTGATCAAAATCCCGTCATCCTGCGTTTCTATCTTCAGCGACGACTCTTCCTTCATCTCGGCCACCGCCGGGTCGTTCGCCCCGCTTACAACAACGAGCGAAGCACCCGCGATCACGCCTTCCATATTCTGGCACGAGATCTTCACACCGGCGGCAGCGTGCAACTCCTTCACGGAATCGAACCTGTCCCTCGGATCCCTTATCTCATCTAACGGCTTCGGTTTCAGTATCGCCTTTATCTTGGTAACTAACGGAGAACCGCGCGTCCCCAGCGCCACCGTATCTCCTCTTCTGAGAATTCCGGAATACAATATCATATCCAGCGTCTGACCGAGGCCGCGTTCTTCCTTCACTTCGAGTATCGTTCCCTTTCCGGGGCCTTCTTCCTGTGATAATTGCGACTCAAGGAAACGTTGTGCGAGGCCCACAAGCATCAGCAGAAGGTCGGGTATCCCCTCGCCTTCCTTTGCGCTTACCGGCACCAACGCAACGGTTTTCGTAAAATCGTCTATCCTGTCATATCTGTCCGCGGGGATCCCTTCCGATGCCAGTAACGACATTATGTTGTACATGCGGTCGTTGAAGGCTTCCATCGTATGCTCCATCTGCATTTTCTCGGATACCACGAACGGTCTTCCGGGTTCCGGGATCCATCCCTGGATGGTGTCGATCTTGTTCAGCGCCACGATGAACGGCGTTTTGTATTGTTTCAGTATGCGTATCGACTCTATCGTCTGAGGTTTAAGGCCTTCACGTATGTCGATGACCAGAACGGCAAGATCGGCCAGCGATCCGCCTCTTGCTCGCAACGTTATGAACGAGTGATGTCCCGGAGTGTCTATGAACAATAACCCCGGAACATTGAACTTCCTGTTCCCGATGAGCGGTCCGCATACTTTGTAGATATGCTCTATCGGCACTTCCGTTGCGCCGATGTGCTGTGTTATCGCGCCCGCTTCGCGTGACACGACGGAGGTTCCCCTGATGGTATCCAATAACTTGGTCTTTCCGTGGTCGACATGACCAAGGACGCTTACCACAGGCTGCCTTATCGCCATATGCGTTACCGTTCGGACGTTCACTCGTATACCCACAGGTCCACGGACCTGTTGTACTCCACGAGTTCTTCGGGTCTGAAGAACAGAGCTATCTCTCTGGCCGCCGACTCGGGTGAGTCGGAACCGTGTATGATGTTCATGCCCGTTTCCATTCCGTAGTCACCGCGTATCGTTCCGGGTGCGGATTCTTTCGGGTTTGTTTTACCCATCATGTTCCTGCAAACGGATACGGCATCTTCGCCTTCCCACACCATCGCCATGACCGGTCCC
>Ga0123353_10014323_pt1 | contig 11422 bp, 11 predicted proteins | sample TergutLab28metaG_3_FD_92763 | JGI IMG/M metagenome (GOLD analysis project Ga0123353, IMG submission 92763) | Labiotermes labralis P3 segment gut microbial communities from Petit-Saut dam, French Guiana - Lab288 P3 | ecosystem: Host-associated > Arthropoda: Insects > Digestive system > Gut ... | reverse complement strand
TGGCACGCCCGGTGCGACTCGAACGCATGACCTCCAGAGTCGGAGTCTGGCGCTCTATCCAACTGAGCTACGGGCGCATCTGCAGACGCCATTATAGCAAACTAACTGATCAGTGTAAAGAAAAACGTTTTCCGGGTCGCGTCCGGGTCGCGCTTTCTGGCCGGGCAGGGTTGGGCGTCAGCTTGGAGTTGGCTGCTTGCGGCGTTTTTTCGTATTTTGCGGGCATCTCTGGTGTGCATTAGCATAGAAATGGGGGGATTGTGCCAAATTATCGGGAGATTTTTCTGAAAAAAGGCGAAAATCACGAAAAACATCTTCCAATCTCTGAAAATTTGGTATACAATGGTGAGAGCGTGCAGCAATGCCGCCAGCCATACGCCGAATCAGGCGGGACTGGTTGCCGAAGGGAGGCGCTGATGAAGCGACCGCGCTCAAGGCTTATCACTAGAATAATCGTGTTCGCGCTGATAGTCTATGCGGGGATCAGCCTTATCACCCTTTGGGGGCGTATCGAAGACGTCCGCGAGGAGGAGCGTGCCTTGAGGAGGGCTGTTGCTGAGTTGGAAATAGCGAACGCGCAACTTGAGTTCAATATAGAGAATTACAACGAGCCTGAGGTCATCGAGGATATCGCGCGCCTCGACCTGGGGCTTGTCAGGGATGACGAAATCGTGTTTTACGACGCTGGAAACGGCCGGGACATTTCGGATTGATTTGGCATATTCTTTATAAGTAACGAGGCTTGTTTTTCGCTGAGAGGGTTTTTCATTTCCTATGGATTTCGAGGTAGGGGTTATACTTGCCGGTAAAGTCACCGGCTTAACGAAGTTCGGCGCGTTCGTTACGGTTGCGCCGGGGAAATCTGGCCTTGTGCATATTTCTGAAATATCGAACACTTATGTCAGCGACGTCAAGGCCCACCTCACCGAGGGGCAGGAGGTCACGGTCAAGATCATCGGCGTCGACCAGTCCGGCAGATTGAATCTGTCAATCAAGGCTGCCGCAGCGAGGCTGCCGGAAGAGCCTCGCCGCCAACCGCAGCACCGGTCGCATGAAGCCCCGCAGGAACCTTCTTTCGAAGACAAGCTCAAGCGGTTCATGCAGGACTCAGACAGCAAAATGTCCGGGCTCAAGCAGTATTCCGACAAGAAAGGCGCCCGCCGCCGCGGCCGCTGAGTTGACTGCCCGTCGTCAGCGGCGGCGTGTTTTTGTGTGCATTGCTCTCTGGTTAATTTCGTGGCGCGGTTCGGACTTGTTTTCCAAACGGGTTGGACGCTACAGCGCGAAGCCCCTGGCCTGTTCCGAATATGGAGAATCTCATGGATAGAAACGACAAATTTAGTAAAACAGACCTTGGGCGCGGCCTGAGACCTGCGGGCGCGTATATTGACAGCCTTACGACTGATTTCGCCGACCTGCTCAAGACGATCGGGCAGGCGGAAAACGCGGCGAAGGAGCTACTCGACGAGACTGCGCCCGCACCTCGCGCACCCGGCTCCAAATCCGCCGCCCCTGCCAGCAAGGCGTCCGGCCATAAACCGGGTTCGCCCGCGCCCCCAGGCGCAGAGGGCCGGCGGGAGGCGCCAAAAGGCGAGAGCGCCCCGGACGCGGGGAAGTCCGCGCAGCCCGAGGCGCAAGCCGCAGAGAAAGAGCCGACTCTTGATGAACTGCTTGAGCAACTTGATGCGCTTGTTGGCCTCGATGGCATCAAGCAGAGCGTAAAGAGCCTCATCAACTACGTCAAGATCCGCAAACTGCGGGAAGAAAACAAGTTGCCGAACCCGCCGCTGTCTTTGCATATGGTGTTCACAGGGAATCCGGGCACAGGCAAAACGACGGTCGCCCGTATCCTCTCCGAGCTTTACAAGGCTATAGGGGTGCTTTCGAAGGGGCAGCTCGTCGAGGTCGACCGTTCTGGCCTTGTCGCGGGTTTTGTAGGGCAAACCGCCATAAAGACCTCCGATGCGGTCAAGAGTGCGCTGGGCGGCATCCTTTTCATTGACGAAGCGTATTCGCTTGCTCCGGACGTTGGGAGCGGGAACGATTTCGGGCGCGAGTCGATCGAGACGCTACTTAAGTTGATGGAGGACCACCGCGACGAGCTTGTCGTCATAGTCGCGGGGTACAGCGAGCCTATGGAGCGGTTCATAACCTCGAATCCGGGGCTCGAATCGCGCTTCAACCGCTATTTCGAGTTCGAGGACTACAACAGCGGCGAGCTGAACGCGATTTTTAGCTCTATATGCTCAAAGAGCGAATATCTCCTGACCGACGACGCCAAGGAATATGCCGTGGAGCATTTCCGAAGGCTCTACGACATGAGGGACGACAACTTCGGCAACGCCCGGCACGTGCGGAATTTCTTTGAAAACATTGTCGCCGTCCATTCGGACAGGGTTTCGGCCCTCGAAGGCCATACCCGCGAGGATTTGACGATGGTGGTACGCGAAGACCTGGAAAACGCGGCAATAATGTAATTAACAAGGGGAGGATTATTTAGCAATGTCTCAAGGTAAGGATATCAAAATAATCTCCGGGAACTCGAACAAGCCTTTTGCGATGAAAGTTTGCCAGAACATCGGTTTGCGCCTTTGTCAGACGGACGTTACTTCATTCTCGGACGGCGAGATTTCGATGTCTCTTCACGAGACGGTACGCGGCTCCGATGTGTTCATCATACAGTCGACGTGCAAACCGGTGAACGACCATCTCATGGAGATGCTTATCATGGCCGATGCGTGCAAGCGCGCGTCGTCGAGCCGCATAACTTGCGTCATTCCATACTTCGGCTATGCCCGCCAGGACAGGAAGACGAAGGCCCGGGACCCTATCTCGGCCAAGCTTGTCGCGAATCTTATCACGGCGGCGGGCGCCGACAGGGTGCTGACTATGGATCTGCACGCGGCGCAGATTCAGGGCTTCTTCGATATCCCGGTCGACAATCTCCTCAGCGGCCCCCTTTTCACGGATTATTATCTCAAGAAATTCAGCGGCAACCTGGATAACGTCATGGTCGTTTCCCCTGACGTCGGCTCGGTGGCCCGCGCTCGGGCTTTTGCACTCAAACTGGGGCTCAACCTTGCGATAATCGACAAGCGCAGGGAAAAGGCCAACCATTCCGAAGTGATGAACATAATCGGGTCGGTCGAGGGGAAGCACGCTATCCTGTTCGACGACCTGGTCGACACGGCGGGCAGCCTGTGCGAGGCCGCCAAGGCGCTCGTCGAGCTCGGCGGCGCGAAGGACATATACGCCTGTGCCAGCCACGGCGTCCTCTCGGGCAAGGCTATAGAGCGCATCGAGCGGAGCGATATCAGCGAGGTGCTCTTCACCGATACGATCCCCGGCCTGTACGAGCCCAAGGGGAAGATCAAGTCCCTGTCAGCCGCACCGCTGTTCGCCGAAGCCATAAGGCGTATTTTCGAGGAAGTCTCGATCTCGACACTCTTCCGCTAATGGTCCGGAACGATGTTTTTTATTAGAAGAAAAGCAGGGCCGGCTTCGTGGATCGCCGTTTTCCTGGGGAATCCCGGTGCGCGTTATGAGAATACGCGGCACAATGCAGGGTTTATGGCGGCGGACGCTGTTGAGAGGAGCGTCGGCGTCAGGTTGGTTCGCGCAAAATTCGGGGCGCTGACCGCAGAGGCCGAGTTGGGCGGGCAGAGGGTGTTCCTGATGAAGCCTCAGACCTACATGAACCTATGCGGCGGCTCGGTCATCCAGGCGATGAGGTTCTATAAAGTACCGCTCAGTAATGTGGTCGCGGTCTCCGACGACGTCTCATTGCCCACTGGGAAGCTGCGCGTCCGCCGGAGAGGTTCGGCCGGCGGGCACAATGGGCTGAAGGATATAATCGCCAAGTGCGGCGGCGAGGACTTCCCCAGGGTGAAGATAGGCGTGGGGGCCCCGCCGCACGAGGATTACGATATGGCTGACTGGGTGCTCTCAAAACTAGGCGGCGAGGACGAAAAGCTGATCGCACGGGCGGCGGCGCAAGCCGCAGCGGCCTTGGAGGTAATAATCGCCAAAGGCGTGGAACATGCAATGGCGGAATATAATTAAGGAGCAACCATTTTGACGCCGATGATGAGCCAGTATCTTGATATTAAGGGGCGCAACCAGGACTGCATCCTTTTTTTTAGGCTCGGGGACTTCTACGAGATGTTCGGCGACGACGCGCGGACAGCGTCACGCGAACTGGACCTGGTGCTCACTTCGCGCGACAAGACCACCGAAGACCCAGACGAGCGGACGCCGATGTGCGGCGTGCCGTACCATGCGTCGGAGGCATATATTGCCCGCCTGATCGCGAAAGGGTACAAGGTCGCGATATGCGAGCAGATGGAAGACCCGGCAACGGCAAAAGGCTTGGTAAGCAGGGATATTGTCCGGATCGTGACGCCTGGGACGCTCATGGAATCGTCGATGCTCGACGAGGGCAGGCCGAACTATATTTGCGCCGCATACCTTGGGGATGCGGCGGCTGTCTGTTTTGCTGACCTGTCGACCGGGGATATTTCCGTCACTGAGTTCCCGGGCGGCGAATTGCGGCAAATAGAAAACGAGATCGGCTCGTTTTCCCCCTCGGAAGCGATACTCGGCGGCGACCCCGGCAAGGTGGAGGCCCTGCGCGAGCATTTGACTGCACGCGCGGGCTGCCTTGTGCAGTGCGACGACGGGCGGTTCTGCGCCGCTGGCTGGGACGGCACGGGCAGTGTTAATAGCAGTGGCATTAGCACGGGCAGTGGCATGGGCAATGACAGCGGCATGGGCAGCGCCTCCCCCTCTATGACAGCGCTGACAGAGCATTTCGGGCAGGGCTCATGCGCGGAGCTTGGGCCGGCTGCGGTTTTTGCTACCGGGGCGCTTCTGTCGTACATCACAGACACGCAGAAAACGGACGTGTCGCACCTGCGCACGCTGCGCCGTAATACGGGCGGTTCTTTCATGGAGCTGGACATCAATACCGCGAGGAACCTTGAGCTTGCCGCCTCCCTGCGCACTGGCGAAAAGAAGGGGAGCCTGCTCTGGGTCTTGGACAAGACCAAGACCCCTATGGGGCGGCGGCTGATTCGGGCTTGGGTGCTCAGGCCGCTCTTGAATACGGCGCCGATCAAGCGGCGGCTGAGCGCAGTTTCGGAACTTTTCTGCGCCACCGTGACGCGCGGTGAGCTACAGGCCAACCTGAGGAATATTGGCGATCTGGAGCGGTTGATAGGCAAAATTGTCTACGGCAATGCCGGCTGCCGCGACTTGAAATCGCTTGAGGCTTCGATCCGGGTGCTGCCTGAAGTCGCGGCGCGGCTTGGGGCGATGCGGTGCGCCGCATTGCGCGAGTGCGCGGCCATGGACACTTTAAGTGATATAGCGGGGCGTATCGAAGCGGCGATAAAGGACGACCCGCCGTTTTCCGTCCGCGAGGGCGGCTTCATCGCCGAAGGGGTCGACCCGGAGGTCGACCGCTTGCGTGGCCTGCTCAAAAACAGCACAACTGCGCTGATGGGCATTGAGGCCAAAGAGCGCGAGCGCACGGCGAAAAAACTGAAAATCGGATATAATAAGGTCTTCGGCTACTATATCGAGCTCCCCCGCTCCGTCTCGGACGACGTGCCTGGAGACTATGTGAGAAAGCAGACGCTCGCGAACTGCGAGAGATTCATCACGCAGGAGCTCAAGGAGCTCGAGACCGAGCTTCTCACAGCGAAGGACAAGCTCGCTGCGCTGGAGTACAGGCTGTTCGAGGAACTGCGCCTCAAAATCGCCGCTGAGGTCGGGCGCGTCCAGGCGACAGCAAAGAGCATCGCGGAGCTTGATGTTTTCTGCTCGTTAGCGGAAACTGCGGCTACGAACAATTATACCATGCCCGAAATCGACGTCCCAGGTGTGATAGACATCCGCGAAGGGCGCCACCCTGTCGTCGAGGTTATGCAGAAGGGGTCGCTTTTCGTCCCAAACGACACGTACCTCGACTGCGGCGCCTCGCGCGCCGCAATAATCACAGGGCCGAACATGGCGGGCAAATCGACGTACATGCGCCAGACGGCGCTCATTGTCCTGATGGCGCAGATCGGCTCATTCGTGCCCGCCCGCTCTGCGGTCATTGGCATCGTCGACCGCGTGTTCACGCGCATCGGCGCTTCGGACGACCTGTCGGCAGGGAAGTCGACGTTCATGGTCGAAATGACCGAAGTCGCCGATATCCTGAAAAACGCGGCGCGCTCGAGCCTGCTCATCCTGGACGAGATTGGGCGCGGCACGTCGACTTACGACGGCATGTCCGTCGCCCGGGCCGTTTTAGAGCATTGCGCGGACAAGCGCAAGCTGGGGGCGAAAACTATGTTCGCGACGCACTACCACGAGCTGACCGAGCTGGAGAAGTACGTCGATGGCGTCAAGAATTTCAATATTTCGGCGAAGAAGCGCGGAGACGATATAATTTTCCTCCGCAAAATCATCCCCGGCGGGGCGGACGACAGCTATGGGATCGAGGTCGCCGGGTTGGCCGGCGTGCCCGAAAGCGTCATCAAGCGCGCCAAGGCAGTACTAAGGGCGCTCGAAGGGGCGCAAGGGGACGGCCCGGGTACGGCCCGGGGCGCTACGACCGGGATGCAACCCCGCGCCCCCGTTTCCGGGCAGATCTCGCTCCTGGATATGGGCGCCAGCGAGGTTTCCTCGATACTGAACTCGACAGATCTCAACACCCTGACCCCGCTAGAAGCGCTGAACCTGCTATATGAGTTGAAGAAGAAGCTATAATGGCGTGTGGGGTGTCTTACTTCTTGCTGCTCCCCTGTAGCCTTTCTAGGAGCCTGTCGAGTGCGGTCCGCCACGCCTGTATGGAACCGTTCCCGACCAGCTCCCTCAGAGCCTGCTCGTTGTACCCTCCTGGGGTCATCTCGTGGGCGAGTTCTACCAGGTCGCAGTCGGGAATGCTCGCAGCCCTTTTGCTGAGCGAACCGAACAGCGAGCAAAGGTACCTGACCGAGGTATCATGCCCGATTCCCTGGTCGTCCGAGAACCTGACGATTTCGCTCAACAGCATATTATAAGCGCTCATAAGCCCCGTGACGATTTGGAACGTATGGACGTCCTCCTGCCTATGTGCATAATACACATCGCTTATGGGCGCGAACAGCTCGCCGACCTCTGCGATCTCAGGGTATACAAGCAGGGGCCCGTGCCCCGCCATGATGAATGGGAGCGGTATCACGTGGGCCAGGAGCGCCGTTTCCCCGATTATGCCCTTCAGGACCGGGAGCTTCATTTCGGCTGACAGGTTGCAGATTTTCTGTTCCCCCCTGAACCTCAGTTCCCCGATAGCGCCAAAATCTTTTTTGTGGAGGCTGATGAACACCCAGTCGGTTTTATCGACAACCTCCTGGTTCGTCGCACAAACCACCACCTCGGGAAACCGGGCGGCAAGCGCGGCGGCCTTCTCTGCGTTTCTCGGCGATAGAAAGAACTCATGCCCTGTCTTCCCGGCGCAAAAGCCCGTCACGACTGCCGACGATATTATCCCTGTCCCGATTATTCCTATTTTCATTCTGATGCTCCTAACTAATTTACTCTCCTGCGCGTGGATATGGCGCTGTACGTAGTACCTATACTCGACATCGTGTATAACACAAGCGCATCTGCGGAACGTTTCACTGTCCCGCAGATGCGTTATGGGCCTGGGTTTTCACATTCTTGCGGTGAATTCTCCCGCTATTTACTTGAGGATCGTAAACTTGCCAATGATCGGCAGTTGCTTGGTTTTTCCTGTCGCTGCGTTGATAATGCCAATAATCGCCAATATACTCGGGATGAACCATAGCAGGGCGAGCAGCGTATTTATCAGCGCCACAGCGCCGAACGCGTAGCTTGCAATGAGAATGGCAGTGAATATCGCGGTTAGAATCGAATATACGATGCCCCAACCTATTATCAAGAGGACAAGGATTATCCCCTGATTCAGGTGGAACTTCACGAAAGGCGAGGTTTTGTGGGCGTTGGTAGCCAGTGGCACCAATAATAGTATCCCTAAGTAGGAGAGTACGGCCATCAGCTTGTTTTCTTGTGCGTCATCAGCAGGGCTCCTATACTGGGGGGGCGGCTGATACTGCGGCGGCTGCTGATACTGCTGCGGAGGTGGCTGATATTGCTGCGGTGGCTGCTGGTACTGCTGTGGCGGCTGTTGGTATTGCGGTGGCTCTTGGTACGGCTGCGGTGGCTGCTGGTATTGTGGCGGTGGCTGCTCGGGCGGCGGCGGGGCCGCGCCCAAAGCTTGGCCGCAGGCGGGGCAAAAACCAACCCCGTCTGGTACCTGGGCTGCGCATTTGGGGCAAAATGCCATTTTATAACTCCTCCTTTGAAAAATTATTGTCTGCGAAGCGGAAATCATCCAGAGGGCTGCGCCCAATTGCCGGGTGAAAAAACGCGCCCCGGTGGTTTTTTTGGACATCCCTCTAATAATTACTATAATACTAACATCGTTTGGCCATTTTGTCACTCTATTTTTGATTTCTGGTTTTTCATTTACATTCGCTGCGTATTGTGGTAATATGCGTTGCTGGAAGGGACGGCGCTTTATGATTGAAAAACTTGTAGCTATAGAAGAAAAATATGTAACCCTGGAAAACCGTATGCAGGAGCAAGAAGTGTATACGGATCCCGCGCTGTACGCAAAGCTTGCGCGTGAGCAAAAGGAGATACAGCCCGTCGTCGAGGCGTTCCGCCGATACGAGAAGGCGCGGCGCGACATGGAGGGCGCGCGCGAGCTTATGGGTGACCCCGATTTCAAGGAGCTTGCGCAGGAGGAGTACGAGTCTGCCCAGGCTGAGATGGGGCGCACGGAGGAAGAACTCCGCGTCCTGCTCCTACCGCGCGACCCGAACGACGGCAAAAACGTCATAATCGAGATACGCGGCGGCGCCGGCGGGGAGGAAGCCGCGCTTTTCGCTTACAACCTCTACCGCATGTATACGATGTACGCCGAGGCACGCCGCTGGAAGTCGGAAATCGCCAACCTGAACGAGACGGAACTCGGCGGCATAAAGGAAGTCAGCTTCATAATCGAGGGCGACGGCGCGTATTCGCGTTTCAAGTTCGAGAGCGGCGTCCACCGCGTGCAGCGTGTGCCGGAGACCGAGGCGTCGGGGCGCATACATACGAGCACGGTCACGGTCGCGGTCCTGCCGGAAATGGAGGAAGTTGATTTTGAGATAAACCCGTCCGATCTGCAGATCGACACGTTCCGCAGCAGCGGGGCTGGCGGCCAACACGTGAACAAGACTGAATCGGCCATCCGGATAACTCACCTGCCGACCGGGACGGTCGTGGAGTGCCAGGACGAGCGCAGCCAGCACAAGAATAAGGACCGGGCCATGAAAATCCTCGTCTCACGGCTTTACGAGGAGGAGTGCCGCCGCCAGACCGAGCAGTTCGCCGCAGAGCGGAAGAGCCAGGTCGGGACAGGCGACCGCTCCGAGCGCATCAGGACATACAATTACCCGCAGGGCCGGGTGACGGATCACCGCATCGGCCTTACACTATACAAAATTGAGCAGATACTAAACGGTGCGCTCGACGAGGTCATCGACGCGCTCGTCATGGCCGACCAGGCGGAGAAGCTTAAGGCTTCGGGGATGTAACTCTAGTTTTTCGGAGGTGCCCTTGGAAACAATTGTAATCAAAGATGGCGATTTATCTTACGCCGTGGAGGTTTTCCTGCGCGGCGGGCTTGTGGCCGTGCCTACTGAGACAGTCTACGGCCTTGCCGGGAACGGCCTGGACGCGGACGCCGTCGCCAGGATATATGAGGTCAAAGGCCGCCCTGCGAGAAAGCCGCTCAGCTTGCTGGTGCCCGACCTGGACGTTGCCGGGTCTGTGTGCATGGAAATCCCCGAATCTGCGAGGCAGCTTGCGGACGCCTTCTGGCCGGGCCCGCTGACGCTGGTCCTGCCTTGCAACGACGCCGTGCCGGAGATTGTAACAGCCGGCGGCGGCACGATCGGAGTACGTTGCCCCGACCATCCCATGACACTCGAATTCCTCAGGCTCGCGGGCGTCCCCGCCGCAGCGCCGTCGGCTAATTTTTCGGACATGCCCAGCCCGAAGAGCGCCAGGGATGTCCTGGATTACTTCGACGGGAAGATTGACTGCGTGATCGACGGCGGAGAATGTGCGCTGGGCGTAGAGTCGACGATAGTACTGTTGACAGACGGAAAATACAAGATACTCCGTCAAGGCGCCCTGCCGGAAGCGGAAATCGCGCGGTTGTTACGCCGCGAATTGTAATTATATTCGGTGGGTATCCGTAATACTCATACTCGCAAGGAAAAGTGGTAATTGATGTTTATCGTTGGCATTACCGGGGGGACCGGTTCGGGCAAGACTACGGCATTGCGGGCGCTTGAGGCCATCGGGGCCCTGGCGCTGGACAGCGACGCGATATATCACGAGTTATTGGCCGGCAACGAGGGGCTCAAGGCGGAGATCGAGGCGAGATGGGAAGGCGTCCTCGTAGACGGCAGGATAGATCGCGGCAGGCTGGGCGCAATCGTTTTCAGCGACGGGTCCGCGCTGCTGGAACTCAATGCGATAGCGCACAGGTACGTATGCGCCGAGATTTGGCGCCGGCTCGCGGAATGGGAGGCGGCAGGCGGAATGGTTGCTGCAATCGACGCGATCGCGCTTGTCGAAAGCGGGTTAGCGGACAGGTGCGACGCCGTAGTAGGCGTGACTGCCCCTTTTGAGCGCAGGGTCGCGAGGATCATGGAGCGCGACGGGATTTCGCGAGAACAAGCGGAAATGCGGGCAAACGCGCAAAAACCGGAAGAATTCTACAAAGAGAACTGCGACTACATACTGGAAGGGATATACGGGTCTGTAGAAGAGTTCGAAGAAAAGTGCAGGGAATTCTTTGCTGAGATATTGAAGTAGAATAGATGGAGGATATACAAACATGCCTGATAATGAAAAGCTTTTCTACACGAAAAAAAGCGTCTACGACACTATTGGCGAGGACGAGATGCGCAAGGCCGAGGCTTATTGCGAGGAGTACAAAGAATACCTTGACGCCGCCAAAACCGAGCGCGAGTCCGTCGCTGAGGCTATTAGGATTGCTTCAGCCCACGGGTTCGTGCGGTTGGAGCGCGGCATGTCGCTGGCGCCAGGCGCAAAGGTTTACAGGGACATCGGCGGGAAGGCGCTCATCCTCGCAGTAATCGGCAGGAAGTCCCTCTCGGGCGGCGCCAACATAGCCGCCGCGCACGTCGACGCGCCCAGGCTCGACCTGAAGCAGGTCCCGCTCTACGAGGACGGCGATATGGCGTTTTTTAAGACGCATTATTACGGCGGCATAAAGAAATACCAATGGGTCGCGCAGCCGCTGGCGCTGCATGGCATAGTCATTAAGGAAGATGGTTCCAAGGCTGATTTC
>Ga0123353_10014322_pt1 | contig 11422 bp, 8 predicted proteins | sample TergutLab28metaG_3_FD_92763 | JGI IMG/M metagenome (GOLD analysis project Ga0123353, IMG submission 92763) | Labiotermes labralis P3 segment gut microbial communities from Petit-Saut dam, French Guiana - Lab288 P3 | ecosystem: Host-associated > Arthropoda: Insects > Digestive system > Gut ... | reverse complement strand
TAATCAAAATAACATATTTCTTAAAAAAAAGGATATAATTTGTAGAGAAAAAAAAAAAAAAAAAAAAGAGCCCTTTTTGAAAGGCCAGTTGCCCCTTTGCTGATCAATAATAACCTCTGGTCTCTTTCGTGCAACTCAGGTTTATTACCGTGTCCATCGCTACACCTTAACTACAGCTCAACCAGATAAAAGAAATCCATACCTTCCCACAATGTTTCTTTAAGACGCAACTTAGTAATAGCCTCCCGTTTGCTGCTAGGCATCTCAAATGATACATTCCTTTGATTCGTCAACTAAGGTTGTACACTCATTTCTCATTTTCTCCATATAATGCGTGCTACATTTCATTTCCCTAAAATTCCGCTATACGTAAGATAAGTATACTTTTACAGTATGTTACTCTTTTGTGTACGAACGGGTTTAGATGGATTAAAATGGTTGACAGCCTGCCTACTGTACTACGATCTTACATATAGTGAACTCGGTTATGTCTTAACTAAATCTGATTTGAAACCTTACTTTTTACAACTAATGAACGGGTCAAATGTGATTTCTAATTGATTCAGCGCACGTTACTCCATAAGGTGGTACAAGCATTCCATCACTTATCACTAACATTCCGCGTGTATTGTTTTCCGCACAGAACACGTACGTTACATACGCAGCATAATCCAAACCAATTAGCTTAACACGCACGAAGTAACCTTCATTCTTGAATGGAATGTAGACGCGCCTTTGTGAATGCGCAAAGCCAATTACCGCAAAGAATGTACGTTGCTTATGTGCACATTTTGCGCGTTTTAAACTATCTTTATACTCCGAGATTTGAGGTTCTCACAGTGGTGTTGTTGATAATACGACGCCGTGTAGGTGGGTTAGTGGTTCCCGGAGGTTGGAAGGAACGTGCTGTCTTCATCTTCAAAAGGGACATTTGGACCGAGTGACAACATGTCACATCCCAGATGACCTGAACTCTTCACCTTATATTGTTGTCAGTAAATACAAATCATGCAAGATGTAAGGTTCTTACAGCGGTCCTGATGAAGACGGAACTCTTCTAGAATGTTTCGCCGTGTTGACTGGAAAAACTGTTTAACTATTTGTCAGCTGACACGCAGAAACACCTGAGAATGTAAATCACTATAGCAGAAAATACTAAGAAAGATAATGATAGAGTAACACGAGGAAAGGAAAATTGAAATAAAACTGAAAGAGGAAATGATTAAGAAAGGAAGGCAACAGAAAGGAAAGACGTGAGACAATGCAATACAGAACAATAAAAACATAAAAGAAGGAAGCAAGACCTATACAAGGGGGACAAGAACAATGCGAAAAGCCACTCAGGAAAAGAAAAAAGGGGGACAGGGACAGAGACAGAAAGGACGACGACAAAAGGGACAAAGTATAGGAATAAAAAAGGAAAGAAAGTTTACCGTCCGCACATGTTCAGAGCGGCATTACCACAAAAATTCTACCAAACAGCTGCTTGTAATTCCTGGCTACCTAAGACACTTTTCTCCATTAATCAAAATTATAAAATGTAATCATCAGTTTCAAAACAAAACACTTGTACGTGCAATTCCTTCGAAATATATACAAAACTTTAGTAATAACTGCAAGACACATCGGTATGTACGGGTATGCGTTAGGAAAGTATTAAATTACACCTTAAAGTTATTTTGTGTGGTGGTGTGCACTGAATTCAAGCAGTTCAGTATCGTACCCAATTGCGCGATAATGACGAACACTCAGATTCTACTGCTACAGTGTTATATTTAGTTAATAAAGTGCTAAAAACGTGTGATTTTTGTTCCGTTCATACACTTTCAAAAAAAAACTATCACCGTTAAAACTGCAGCACTAAAAGATATATTTGAATCAGCTAGCAATACTGCTTTTCCTGCGGGTACAAAGTGGCCGGTGCGTAAGGCTGACAACCTTACCACCATCCCGGGCCACTGTCACGTAATCTGGGAACCGTAACTTCCTGGAACCCTCTGGGCACCTCCGGCCTGTAATGGGACTGATTTATTTTTTACCAATACTGCTTCCGTTCCCTCCTACCAATTGCGTTTGCGATAGGATGTTTCCGCACTAGCAGCCCAACACAGGTATATTTCAGAGTGTCTGTCGAATGTCATACAGGTTAACAAGTTTTTAGAAGCGCTGTGTGCAACGCGTGTTTTCGAATTAATGATTTTATTATGTAACTATTCCTTTCAATGTAATATAAACTAACGCAACTTTCCTAGCATACATATATGAAACTATTAATTCCACTGCAATTATTTTCAAAATTACTTCTGAACATAAATACGATTGCACTCTTTCATCGTCGTCCGTGAAATTTTAATCTTACAAAAGAAATTCCTTTCACACCACGGGCCTATAATTATTATGCCAAATATTCTTTTCTTTGATTCTTTATAATAACGTGTTATAAATAATATTCAGGACTGCATACTCATTCTCCTCATAACCATCACTATCAGTCTTCCCTTGGCTTCCTCGGAACAGTAAGATAACAACACCCAATGCCACTACAACACAATCTCATTGTTATAGCTGTGACTAACGTAATGGTCCCAGATAATAAACACATGGGGTTTTACCTTTTCGGTGCCGTAATCCACTTCAGTATAAATGCAGAGCGTTGATTTCTTCTCCGTTTGAAACTTCATTTCACCGATGTTTGAAATATTCACACGTACACACTAGCAACACTGTGTAACATCCACATCTCACATTATAACACTCACACCTGTTGCCTCTCGCGACTACAGAACCTTATATCTTCTCCGACTTGTAAACTCCAACCCATCCCAACGCCAGACCGAAATACGGAATGCCGATCCCAAACGTTCAAACACCAAGCCGGGCTTCCTTCTTTCGCCCCTCCAGTGTTCTTTGACCATCACACCAATCGCTGGCGGCCAGCGCCAACTGGTGGCCGAACTGCCGAACCATGCACCTATCTACACGAAGATTATAGGTGAGCATTATTATGCTGTGAGCGCGGATAGGAGGTGCTAGAGTGCTTCAGGTAACAGGCACACTCTCGGACGATTCACAGTTCCCAACACAGAATTGTTTGCTTGGTCGTCTGGTACTCAGCTAATAAATGAAAACATCATACACTCACAAACATTTTCCAAAGCGAAAAGCAAAATAAACACTTGTAAGACCTATTTGGTGTCATGTACCGGCCCTGGGTCCACTCAGCCTCCTGTGCAGTAGGTACTGTACCAGGTCTCTTTATCGAGGATAAAGTGGCCGAGGTGTGGCGTTGAACAGCCACCCCCATCTAGCGCCGAGGTTAAAGAAAGAGCAGAGCTATACCTCCACTCCCCTTCTGGACCTTCACGGCCTGTTCTAAGATGAAGTTTTAACTCTTACTTTTTTTTGCTTGTATTTGCTGCCATGAGATGCAAGCTACAGATTATGTAACTTTATGTTTTGTTGACCGTGCATTTCGTTATAATCTTTGTATATAACCAACATGACGCACAATTCTTTTTCATGTATGTTTATTTCTATTCTCTACACGTGTTCGGACAGCTATGTGTCCATCACCAGGAGAATTAATTGTATCAACACATTTGGTGCATGTCACTCTTTGTAGATTACCTTCTGGTATGCAGGTTCGGATGGAGTTCCATCCAAACCTGCATACCAGGTCATCTACACAGAATGACATATACCAGATGTCGTATTGATACAATTAATTCTCCTGATGATGGACACACAGTTGTCCGAAACACGTAGACAATAGAAATAAACACACATGAAAAAAATTGTGCGTCAAGTTGGTTATAAACAAAGATGACAGATGATGTATTTTGCATAAGTTTTGTAAACTTAGGGCACATCAAGAGAAACTGTCGAATTACTTCAACGACGAGGATAGATCAGCAGCTGTCTGAAAGAATGTGGGACTAGAAGGTTTCACCGCTCTCTAAACCATCTGACGTTAATGTATCAACATATTTCCGACGAAACAACTGACAATCACACTGCTAATGGACTATTAGAACTACATTATAATCTGCTCTGTAGATATTTACAATAAACCGATTAGACTACATGATACGTACGTTTAGTGTATCAGATACCGACACCAACCGATAACAACGGAGCATACGAAAGGGACATGAGGGCGTGCGGTCACAACTCTCCAACACTCCGGTATCGGCGAACACTGACAGAGGGTTTCTAGACGTCAGCCGGTATTTTATCGTAATATATTTAGTAAATAATTTAGGATTAACAGCATTGTTTTGAAACCAGAGCGACACAGTACATGCGAGGAAAATCGTGTTGACAATTTCACGTTTTTATATGTCATTTGCAATAAATAGCAACAAAATAAATGCATAATGGCGAAGTCACTGTCTGTCCGTCAACATGTTTCAGTACCTCGCACTGGCTTCGATAAAATGCAGTGTGGGTTTGTATCAAAATTTGTAGTGTGAATGTCATTAATTAAATTAATTTTATGGTGAAGTCACCGTCTATCCGTCAGCATGTTTCAATATCATGCAACGGTTTCGATAAAATGCGATGTGGGTTTGTATCAAAATTTGTAATGTGAATTTAATTAATTAATGAATTAAATTAATTATATGGCGCAGTCACTGTCTGTATGTCCGTCAGCATGTTTCAATACCACGCACCGCTTTCGATAAACTTTAATGTGGGTATGTATCAAAATTTGTGGTGTGGATTTAATTTTATTCGACGTTATACTACCTGTGGACCGGATAGCTCAATCGGAATAGTGACTCGTTACGGGCTGGACGGTCCGGGGATCGAATCCCAGTAGGGGCGACATTTTCCGCACCCGTCCAGACCGGCACTTGGTTCCACCCAGCCTCCTATGCAATGGGTACCGGCTCTTTCCCGGGGGTAAAGCGGCCGGGGCGTGGCGTTGATCACCTACCCCCCATCTAGCGCCGAGTTTAAGGAAAAAGTAGGGCTACACCTCCACTCCCCCTTTTGGCCTTCGTGTCCTGTCGTTGGGTGAACTTTATGTTATTGTACTACATCACCCTAGTTAATGCGACGCTTCACTAATTAAAAACAAATATAACCAACAATAAATCAGAACACGTGTTACGTAACATATAAAACCCACTAAGAAATAAAAATTTTAATTGGACTCAATTCTCGAGGTGGAATTTAATGGAATATCAGGCGAATAATGTATCCTTTATAAACGCACATGAAGCCCATGCGGCATGGCATGAGTGCAAAATAAAGTTCAGTGATTCCTCACTCCAAGCCTTCCACTAAACTGCTCCTTTTCTCATGACGACAAAAGAACTGTACTGCTATCATGTGCCTGATAAAATGCAGTCGCTGTGTCGCTCGAAAACATAAGCACACTCCAGTGCTTAGCTTAGCAACCTACCGGTATCGCTTCGTGTGTCTCCAAGTACGCTTAAGAAAACAAGGGGATGCCAATAGAAGACAAAGTCAACTTTCCTGTTGTACGGATTTCTAGGCATACATACACGTTCCTTTATTATTATTATTATTATTATTATTATTATTATTATTAGTAGTAGTAGTAGTAGTAGTAGTAGTAGTAGTAGTAGTAGTAGAAGTCGTGTGGGTCGGGTAGCTCTGGAAGGTCTGGGATCGAATCCCGGTGGGGACGAGATTTTCCGCTCGTCCAGACCGGCCCTGGGGTCCATCCAGCCTCCTGTGAAATGGGTACCGGGTCTTTCCCGGGGGTAAAGTGCGGCCGGGGCGTGCTGCTGACCACTCACCCCCTTCTAGTGCCGTGGTCATGGAAGGGTAGAGCTATACCTCTACCCACCCTCTGGGCCACACCGGGCCTGTAACGGGAACACTTTAACTTTTAGTAGCAGTAGAAGTAGTAGTAGTAGTATCTCATTGTATTTTATTTTTTGAAAAAATGTTGCTTACGCTTAGCTTCTGTACACAGTGCGTTAAGTCTGTCATCTGTCGGACATGCTGTCAAAACCTCGCATGGTCAGCATGTCCATCTAGTGAACTACATACGTAACGTAAAGCAGCCTCCCCAAAACACACAATATCCGGTACATTCTGCAGAAATCCTTCAATAAATATACAGAGCTACTAAAATTGGTTCCAGTCTCCGTAACAATACATGTGATGGTAAACTTTTATGCAAGAAAATATAAGGAATTTAAAACTTCACACTCAAATAATAGATAATTTTAAAAAAACAGGGTGGAGACAACACTGCGTATAGCAAGGACCCTTTCTTATCTCCTCAGCACATATAATGCAAAACTCGAGTAAAAGTTAAGTAACCTATATCTATTAAACGCCAATACGTCACAGAGCAGACCGATCTTCATCAACACAGTGTGCTTAAAAACATATTAAACTTGAAAACTACAGGGAAATTCAACAACACATATTAGCTTTTACTTATTAAATCTACTTTAACTATTTTGAAATGCTATTGTATGTTATTATTCAATTTTGGAAAAACAGCTTAGTTTTATGACAACGTATGAACTGTTTGTAAAGGACAGGCCTCTCCGTAGGTCATCCTTTGGTTATATGATTTTGTAGACTACCTGATGATGGCCTACAATTTGGCCGCAACATGTAGTAGTAAACATGTAATACCTAAATGCTGTGATATTCGGTCCTCATATTTGATAAATAGTAAGCCCAATACATGCCCTTCCACATCCTGCTCCATAATTTCTGCACCCTAATATATGTACGCCATAGAATGCTTGAGAGTCTAATTTTATGGAGACCGAACGTTCGTTACCGTGTTCACAAAAGTCACCATAAAAACATCGCAATATAAACTTAGACACAAAAAGTATCAGCTTAAGAACCTTAATTTTAATTCCTGGCTTGAATATACAAAAAAAAATCGGATCATGAATTAATTAGCACATTTCCGAGAACCACAGCTGGGTACACCGGTATGACGTATTATACCTGCAGTACTTACTGCATGAATGGACCGATGTTTAGGCATCTTGACAAACCGTCGTTTCGAGAGCGATGTGACTGACTTCGCTAATTTACTAGGCACCCAACTCAGATCCATCGTCACGGGTTATTTACACTTACGCCAGCCCTCACAACGACTGTTACCCACGTGCCCGATATGGCGCTACTGGAGAAGAAAGCGAACCAGCACTTTGTGCGGACCGAACCACTTTGTATGTCCACGAAGAATGTCGTTTAAACACATAAAACGGCAAAACCTTATCAGTTATTCGAGTTTCAGAACGCGAACCTCTATGAACAAGCCAGGGGTGACCAGCCAATGTGTACTTACGAAGTGAAAAGTGGTGACATAACGAAAATGCTCTACGTTTCTATCCCCTAGCCATCCATTTCGAAACTAAGACGCTTTACCGTGTACACTACATCATACTTCGCAGCTGGTTTCAGTAACTTTACCTAAATTGAGGGTGGACATTCAAACACAGCACAAACCGCCTTCGTACAAATTCTTAGCCAGCTATAATTTCAGTGCAAAGTAAGAATAGTAGGCCAGGCTTAGTAAAGGGACCTGGCAAAACGATTGCATGAAATAATTCCAGACATGATCGGTACAATAAAACGCGCGTATAGGTTCAGAACTTGAGAAATTTAAAGATAACCGAGGTTAAATAAAGCGATAAAATATAGTCTAACACAACTTTACGAATTTTCTTTCCTCAATACTTCACAGCGACATGTTTCGGCTCTTAGAAGTCACCTTCAGGCTGAGCAGGGGGTGTCTTGCCAGAAAATTATAGATAATCGAGGTTAATGAAAACTGTAGGTAGGTATTATTAATGCTATGTGATGCATTCTGTTATGTTTCAATAGTTAGATGAATAGCTGCACAGATGTTTGTTATAAATAATATTAGATGGTTGTGTCAAGGTACGATATCTTGGGCACATTTAACGACGTATACTATATTCCGCTTTATAAAATCTGTCCAGCTGTTCAATTTTCAGAGCAATAAACTCGTAAGCATACCGTACACATTACCAGTATCCACCTACAATGCCTATTTCCAGTAGACCTTTTCCGCTCGGTCGGCGTAGGTTGATTTTTAGTTACTCTCATATTGTTCAAAAAAGCAGCTTGGATTGAACAGGTGATCTAGGATCAAGTAAAATGGGAAGACGACAATAAAGGGATACTGGTCAAGGAAACTGTAAGTAGGCGATTGTAGATTGTGTGAATATAATATGGCGTAAATTTTATGTTATTCTTAACGAACATTTTCATACATTTCATATTTTAACCAAAAAATGCACTAATTAAAATACAATCAAACAGATCACAAAACACACTTCATCCTAGGAGCCAACTCCCACATGTTTCAGCACAAATTTTCCCCTCAGTCTATAAATCTATATTCACGCTTATACTCCATCGTCTGTCACAACAACACAAAAACATTAAACTGAAAATGATACATAAAGCACATAGTGGCTCTCATGAGGATTCTATACTCAATGAAATTAATCACATTAGTACCAAAAATGACTGCTATAATCTGCGGTCTCTTAACACGCGAGCGTAAGGCGGTGAAAGCCAATAGAAATAAGAGAAGTAACAGAATAATAGGAATTATTCTAACGTGGGTCACGGCTACTTCTTTCCACATTCCTTCGTATCTGCTACCACAGTCACACTCTAATTCAATTCTAAATAATTTATTAAGTTGAAAAAGGCTCACTAAACACATGAACTCTACGAAATAAAGTTTTTGTTCGTTCAGTCAAAAAAATACCCCGCAATTTAAGAAAACCAATATGTTATTATTGTGTTGGCAAAAGCCTTCCACTAAGCCAGCTGGATCCCTTCACGCGTTCACCCCATTTTCCTTTAAAATCTATTTTAATATTATCATTCAATATACTCCTAAATTTAGGAAAAAAAAATACTTGCCGATACACCAGTTCTAATTTTTGTATGTCCTGCTGTTCTAGCAACATATTTTCAAAAAATAATCAGGCAATTGGGACAAAGCAGCTACTTTTGCTGCAGTTTGAAAGAACACGTGTTTTAACAAGTCTCCAGAATTCACATTACGATACCAAACGAACTAAATATCGAGGCATTAATTTTTTGGGACATATACTTTCAAATACTGTAAAATTTACATTGAGAATAACATGGCATTAAATGCACATAATAAGATGTAACTGATTATATTTTACAGTCTTCTGTTATTACAGCAGGCAGCTGGTGCAAACAGAACGGTATTATGCCACCCAAATGTGCGTTTGGTCAACACTAGTTCCGAACTGCCTTATCCTGCTACCATATCACCTGCCTGCTGACCTTCAGCACGGGCAAATACTAATTGCAGTTACGTAGTTTCACATCATAACGCCATACATGGGTTTTCTTTACAAGAAATTCGAATGAGTGCTGTGAAGTGAGAAGTATTTCATCCACACGTTTGTGACAAAGGGGCTAACATAAGATCACTCTCATTTCAATGATAGGTCTGTATGTAAATGAGCAAAGTATTCCTATCTATCACCACTCGTACCGGAAAACATCAGCAACAGCCCTCTTCCGAGGACGTCAGACATAATACACTATATTTTCAGTTCTAGAATATGGGTACTATCAAAAGAACTTGCACAATCTTAATCAAGCAAATAATTGCAAATAAACACAGACTGTTTTGACACCAATGTACTAAGGTTAATATTTTAGACCAAATAGACCGTATGCAAACAAAGGCTAGGAAAGCCTCAATAATGAGAAGCCTCGACTTCTTTGTTCTTCACCAGATATTAGTGTATTCAAATCAATGGGAGTGAGACGGTCATAATTTGCAGAGTGCACGAGAGAGATTACACATGCATGCAAAATTTGGTGTGGAGACATGAAGATACAGAGGCGCAGAAGGCAGAATAATATTAAAATATATTTTGACATTCTTTGAATTTGACATTCAGAGGACCGTGCATCGTGATACACGTATTCTTATAATAAAACCAACGAGACACACTAATTTCTCAAATTTATTTTTGGAATAGAACTCTACATGTTTTGGTCAGGTTTTCTGTCCATCATCAGGAGTCTAGTACTGTATACACAACAATAGGTATATGTTACACAGGTTATGCTAAATGCTTGCTAGCAGGATGATCCCGCTAGGATCAGGATGTTCTATCTTGATCCCGCTAGCAAGAAATCAGCATAACCTGTATGACATGTACCTATTGCTGTGTATAAAGCACTAGACCCCTGATGATGGACAAAAAACCTGTCCGAAACATGTACAGTTCTATTCCAAAAATAAATTTGAGGAATTAGTGCATCTCGTTGGTTTTATTATAAGAAAATATTACTATCTATCTTAGAGAAACCTGAAGGCCGCCATTCACTAGACTCTTCTAGTTGAGTACACAGTCCTGCGGCTGGGGAGAACATGGTCACGAATCTGTTGAGTTCTCTGAAATATACAGATCTTCCTGCGCAGCGTCGGGATTATTAGCTTGCCAAGGGCTCTACTCCGTGGAGCTGTTCATTTACTTCATCAATAGACTTCTAAACTATAAGAATGAGGATACGGCGTCAGTAAAATTCGTGATATGTCTGAGTTAAAGAATCCTCTGTCCAGACTGGCCATACGGAGTTATTGGTAGTCCCGAATACTATTCTTTTATTATGTTTCAGTAAATTATAAAACGCTTTAGCTTACCAGATCACTGTGTACTCTCCGCTGACTACAATACACCAAGAAGTTATTTTTTTTGGTCCCGCTAAACGAGATTCTGACAAGCTTCCGCCCCAGTCAGTTCTCGGCCAAGAGCGGCCACAACAGGCTACATTCACAAGCTGCCTCCACTGTGGGTTTCAACATCAGGTTCTGCACCGCTCATTTCTTAGAAATATGGAAATCACGAACTCAATGTAGAAGCAGACCCCCTTTCTTTATTTTTTATTTTGCAGCTTTGCATGTCACTACTTACAAAAAAGAAATGCAATTCTGGATTTAAAATAGTGAATCCTTCCTATCCCCAGAACGACGGCGAAATAATTTAGCCTCTTGTACCTAAAAGCACTTTGGTGTTATCGTAGAAGTGGTGCATGAAGGTTGAAACGGGACTAACGTGTAAAGAAACAACAGTGGCCTATTCTAAGTTACCATTATGGCACTTTTCTATAACAGCTTAAAAGCTTTCTACCTCCCACTTTCTGAGTTCCTGAATATTATCAAGTCTTCCTGCTTTAGAAGGAAATGCTAAATCCCAAGTGTTTAGAAACTAATAAGGAAGAAGCACCTTTGTATGACGAATTACAACAAAAAAAAAAAAAAACTCCGTGGCCTTAGTCCGCACGCCAACTATACCGACAGAGCGGCCGCCGCCGGTCGGCGAAGTTAGTGCCAACTTTTGCGGATAGAGGGGTGTCACGTGGTCAGCGCAACGGG
>Ga0123353_10014320_pt1 | contig 11423 bp, 7 predicted proteins | sample TergutLab28metaG_3_FD_92763 | JGI IMG/M metagenome (GOLD analysis project Ga0123353, IMG submission 92763) | Labiotermes labralis P3 segment gut microbial communities from Petit-Saut dam, French Guiana - Lab288 P3 | ecosystem: Host-associated > Arthropoda: Insects > Digestive system > Gut ... | reverse complement strand
CCATGGGCAAGAGCTGCAGTGTCCATTTTATAGGAGGCTGGGTGGGCCCAGGGCTGGTCTGGAGGGGTGTGGAGGAGAGAAAAACTTTTGCCACTACAGGTTTTGAACCCTGAACCATCCAACCTCTAGTGAGTCACTATACTGGCTTCCATCCTGGCCCATACTTCCTAATTGCTTGAAGAAACCCTTTTCTTTGACCCTTCAAGATGGAACTAATAAGTTTCTAGAGGTGTGCACCTTGCCAATTGTCTCTTATCTTTCCTGTTATTTCTTGCCCATTTTTCAATTACTGTGAGCTTCCACTTTTCCCATTGTTCCCAATTTCCACAAATAACCCCATTAAAATCTGGCAATTTAATTTCTTCAGGCACTCCCCAACTCTTCCTCATTTTTATTTGAAACAATTTCACTTGTAACTAGAATTACTAAGTGTATTGAATTTTTTCATCATCTAATGTATTAAAATTAGTATAATTAATAAAATACTACATTTTTGGGGCAGCACTGACCCCTATCTTTAGCCTTGCTTTTAAAAACTAATGTTCTCACATAGTTATTTACAATGTTTTTTAACACAACCTAAAGCCAAATCAGTGAACATTTCATATTCCAAAGACATTTCAGAAGCTATGTTAACACACATCTCACCAAATATTTGATAATTGATTTTCATCATGGGTCACTGTAATATTTTCTTTCACTATACTGTTTCTCTTGTGATGATGTGTAAACCATTCCTGTGTCAGACCATTAATTATGTAGTAACATTATGTTTTAGAAACAAACCTGAAAACAAGGCTAATCTGGACCCTGAACCATAGTGTTGTATTAATTATATTAATTTTAATACAATAGATGATGGAAGAAGTCCATACACATTCTGAGATTAGTTGTGACTTATCGTAGTCAGAACATTATAGAATAATATCACTGCTCTTGTGTCAGATAACCCCCTTTCAGTTTTATTGCTCTTTTGGTACTGTATATCTTCACACTGGATCACCCCTAGAAAAATAGTTGTCATTAGAAGTGAAATAATGACATATAGATAAATAATTCCTAAGTTGCTCACGCCTGCCCACCCATGTTAGTTGATGTGACTCCTCTGGCCCTATTAATTAATTGCCTCAGTGACACTAATGTGCACTTCTTAGATTAAAAAAGTTGAACTGAATTTCATATATGCTATCATTTTTATAAATATATATGATGTGACCTATACAGTAATGTCTGCAAATCATCTGCTTAACTTTTGGGAGATAGATGTGCATGTCAAATGTATTTCATGATGGCCTGAGTTTTCTTGGCTTAGCAGGGACATTTAAATTTGTACGAAGTAAACACACAAAGATCAGCGTATGATAAGCCATGGGCCAGTACATTTTAGAGATCAGCCTTTGGTCTCACAGGATAGTAAAGATTAATTTACACAAGCTAGTGGGCATGTTCTGGTATTAAAGATTTGTATGTTGTGTATGCGTCCATTCCCCTTCTGGCACATTTGCTAGTGCCCGTGAGTGAAATGTATGTAGGAATGAGTACTGTAATCACAGAATGCCTGCTCCATCCTGCTGACTTTGTGTGTGGGCAAGCAAGTCTCACACTTGAGTAGTTACAACAAAGGATAATATATTTCACTTTACGGTTTGAGAAATAGCCAATGCTGCAAGAACCTGGCGTCCATAATTTATCAGAATCAATATAATAACAAAGCCAACTCAGAAGTATGTGAAATCCCCTCACCCTCGAAGCAGAAGGTCTCACACCAGTGGGGTTGGTGTGTGTGCTTTCTGACCTTTGTCTTGAAGCGATGCTTCCTATCTGGTAGCAGGGTCACCCAAACATAGGGGTCGCAATTCCCAGGAAAAAAGTCTGTCATTGGGAGGTTCCTAGCCTGCACAATGAATGCACCTAACATTAGTAAGAAAAATTTATACACGGCCATCAGAAGTGATACTGAAAAACAAGCAAGCATTGCTAATATTGACAGTAGTAATGGTGGTAAAAGTAATAAATAAGCAATAACTAAATAAATGAGTAAGTAAGGGCTTGATAAATTAACAATCTGACTACTGTAAGAGAAGGGCAAGACAGTTGAGCCTATTACATTGGTAGTTTTTAGTGTTCATGTTAATGAAACCATGAAAGAACTGTGTAAGAAAATTGATCAAAATATTGTTATTAATAATGAAACTTCCTGTGATTTGCACATCAAGAAGTTATGACAATTACAGTGTTACTTGCATAACAACACATTTATTACCTCAAATAATGAGTGATTAGAATTTAAAATCTGAACAGTGAATAAAAAAGCAGTGGCTTTCCAGAGGTCAAAATTTAATTACAAAAATATTGATAGAGAATAAATTAATATGTCTATGTGTTTGACCATTTTGGTTATTGGATATTAACAGTATAATAAGACAAGGACAGGAAAAGAAAAAGAATAAAATCATGGAATATAAATATCACAAAATAAGTTCAAAAGTAAATCTTCTTGGTACTCAAAACCGTATAAGATTACGGCAAGACTTATCATAACGGAAATCTATACTATGACAGAAAATAGTGCAAGTATTGGAACTGTTTAAGTTTTCGCATCTTGGTAGCACAAATTATCCTCTGAAGTACAAGTGAGTTTAGTTATGGAGAAGAAATTACAGATACCAATTTAGTGTTACAGAAATATGCAACTTATGTGGACATAATGGAAGATAAGAACAAATTTTGAATAACACTCCACAAGGAAAGATATGTTGGTAGAACTATATGCAAATTTATTGTCCAGTGGGGATTTTAACAGGGATGGAATAGACCACTGGGCATTATGCTAGGACTCTGTATGCATGATGATGAAGGAATGAAGTGTGCTCACTTCACCAGTAATATACAAACAAACAAACGTTACTGCTGTTCTACTAATTTCGCACTTGATGTATCATCCAAAGTGTACAGACAGTGATATGCAAATATTAATACATAGGTGAAATGTTTTTCTGATGATGCTGTGAATAAGGAACAGGAATTATGGCAATAGTGTTTTATACAGTGTACTTACAGACTGGACGAGGACTTTCAGTTTACCCTCATGTGCATTGTACTTGAGAGTGAATGATATGTGTCCCCTTGGGTACTCCACCTGCAGGGTTGCTACTTCTGGCTGCAGCTGCTGCTGTTGTGTTTACAAATAGAAATAATTCTACAATAAATGCACTCATGTGAGTATAGACTTCATTAGAGCTAAGCTCAAGTTCACTGCATATGTAGATATCTCTAAAACATACAAAATTAAATCATTAACCAATACAGCTGAATCTAAAGAACCATTAATTGATCACCCAGTCTTTCCAGTATACAGACTGACAAAGCTAAGCTTCACATTCAACTGACAGTAGATTAACTGCATTACCAGATCCACAGGGACTTACCTCATGCATGTAACTACTCACCACTATGTGCTGCCTCTCAGCCACATATGGCAACACCCTCACATTTGGCACCATGGGAAAGGACTCCAGGATAGAAACTGTCACAATGCCTGCTTCTGCTGATGATTTCTTCCTGCAAGAATTGAATTTATCATATAAAATATGAAGGTTTCATTCTCTCTGCAGTTGCTGTAACAACACTAGCCTGTTCAAGACCAAAAGGATAACATGAAGGATGCTAGGGCTAAGACAATCAACAACTGCCCTCTCATTACTAGCTTACATCAGCAATTTCTCCTTCACATCTGTTCTCAGAAAAAACTCCATTGATTGTGTCAAGGTGGTGTAATTGTTACATGAAGGCAATGTCTTTAAAACCATTAAGTTTAATTATATTGATACAGTTTTTAATTTTGTTCTATTTTATAGATTTTTGGAAGACATTCTACTGCACAACTTTTGGTATCTGCAGTCCGGTTTTCGGGAAATCTACTGTTTATTATCTCTTCTTCATCAGACTTCAGAACAGTAATTAGACATTAACAACCTGTCTTATGTCTGTCCATCTACCCATGTTGGCAACGCGACTGACGTTGGACGTATTTGCATGAAATTTCATGTTGGGATGTTTACCAAAATTTGACAACAGGAAATATGATATCTTGCCTTTTACAAAGTACAGGGAAAGAAACCTCGCAGATTACGAGAGTACAAGAGTTACGATATCTCAAAATTATGAAATTATTAGCCTACTGTACAATTAAGCAGGCAGGAACAGTGAGCTGGAGAAACAGTCGTCATCCATCCCACGCTAAAAATAATGGTATAAAGTAGTGCATGCAAGTAGAGTTCATTGAAATTATTTATGAATAATAGGGAAAATAAGGGATGCAAAGCTCCAGAAGTGTTATGGTCTGTGAATATTTCCTATCCTGCTTATATAATCGTTATTTATCCAAGACAAATGAAATATCTTTGACATTTCTTAAACGTTTCCTTCCTGTTTTCTTCTTCCTTTTTTAAACTCAAGTTGAACTGACATAATTATACCAGTGAGTTAGTGAAAGTGCGGCAGTAACACCATGTCAAATGTATCTCTTTAACCACTTTTTCTCTCTCTTTCTCTCTCTCTCCCTCCCTCCCCAGGCAGTAAGTCACAAGCGCACTGCGCATCCTCAGGTAACATAGATGCAAACACATTGAACAAGCAGTCGCGGGGAAACGATGTGGTGTGGTTCTCCAGTTTGATGGCTTTACGAAGGCGCACAACTTTTCACCATAAAAGAAGCAGTAGGCCTATATTATAAAATGTTACACAGCTGCCCAGACCTGAATGTGAACTTTGAAATGGCTTAGGACATGAAAATTTGAAGTGGTATTCGTGAATTTAGATTATCGACAGTCCGTATACATGAGATTCATTGAAAAAGGGAACAGATGGGAGGATAATATTAAAATGGTTTAAAATAAGATGGTAGGTAGTGAACTGTGTTTATCTGGCTTACGGCAGGGACAGCTGGTGGGCTGTTGCAAACACGGCAAGTCTGAATATAATGTAGCGAATTTCTTGGATGCCTCAAGAAGGATTCTGCTCCATGCAAATGGCTAGAGTAGTAATTGACAGTCCGTGATTAGTGGCTCCCTGTTACCACGGAATGGCGCGTCTTGGGGTTGCAGATGGAGGAACAGCCTCCAATATGGAGGGTAGCTGCGAATATATTGAATAAGCAGTCGCGGACAGTCGACAAGGGTGGTCCTCCATCTTGGGGGTTGGGCGAGGTGCTACCAACTCCTCATCATAAAAACTGGCCTTGTTACAAAATGGTTGCATGTGCTTCAGGCATGGACTCATCCTTGTTATGACCTAAGCTCTGGAAATTGGACATGTGATTGGGTACATGGAATATTAGGAGCCTGTACAGGTTAGGTTCACTTACAGCACTAGCCAGAGAATTAGCAAGATATAAATTAGATTTAGTGGGTGTACGGAAAGTTAGGTGGGACAAAGAAGGCGCCATAAGAGCAGAGGATTATATAATATATATATATATATATATATGCTGTGGAAAAGGAAACAAAAATCTTCAATTGGGAACAGGAATGTTTGTAAACCACGGAATAGTATGAACTGTTAAAAGAGTAGAGTTTGTTAACGATAGGGTGTCACATATAGTTCTGGGAGGTCGCTGATGTAATATCATTGTTCTGAATGTGCATGCACCAAGTGAGGAGAAAAGTGATGATTCAAAAGACAGTATGTATGGGGATTAAGAGCAGGTTTTCGATAAGTTTCCCAAGTACCATATGAAAATTCTGTTAGGTGATTTTAATGCACTATTGAGGAGAGAGGATATTTTCAAACTGATGACTGGGAATGAGAGTCTACATCATGATAGTAATGATAATGGTTTTATAATAGTAAACTTTGCCACATAAAAAAGGTCTATTTGTTAAGAACACCATGTTCCCCCACCAAAACTTTCACAAATACACCTGAAACTATCCTGAGGGTAAGACTCACAACCAGATTAGTCACATACAAGGGGGTGCTGATAAGTCCCTAGCCCGACCTACTTCCCGGTGCCGTAGGAAGGAATCGATAGTTGGAAAGAGGGGTCTGTTCATGTGCCGATTTGCAAGCCTTTCCTTGTTACAGATGCTGTAAAGAAGCATGTCAGGCGAAGCGCGCGATTTCAACAACATGGAGACGCGAGCTGTCATCAATTTTTTTTCTTGCAAGGCAAGGCGCCGAAGGAAATTCACGCTATTCTGACAGAAACATTAGGGGAACATGCACCATCGTATGCCACCGTCAAAAACTGGGTGGCCCAGTTTAAACGTGGTGATTTTTCAACCTGTGATGCGCCTCGTCCTGGACGATCCAAAACAGTGACCACTCCGGAGATTATTGATCAAATTCACGAGCTAATCTTGCAAGACCACCGGATTTCGGCTAAATCAATAGCTGAGCAACTGGGCATCTCATGTGAGCGGGTTGGGTCCATCATTCATGAAGACTTGGACATGCGGAAGCTCTCCGCGAAGTGGTTCCCGAAATGCCTGAACGCGGATCAAAAACGTCAACGATGCCAGTTGCCTGAGCAACTTTGGGAACTTTTTGGTGCGATCCAAATGATTTCCTGCCGCGTCGCGATTGGTGACCATGGACGAAACCTGGTTATAACACTATGACCCGGAGACAAAGCGACAATCAATGGAGTTGCAGCATAATGGCTCACCCCGCCCCCAAAAAAATCCGAGTGCAAAATTCCGCTGGAAAAGTTCTCACCTCGATTTTTTGGGATCAAGGTGGCATCGTCCTCATTTTTTATCTTCCAAAGGGCCAAACTATCAACGCGGAGTATTACTTATCTCTGCTGGTGCAATTGAAGGGCATTTTGAAAGAAAAACGCCGCGGTAAGATCACCAAGGGGGTCTTGTTCTTGCACGACAATGTCCGGGCTCACCGGGCACTTGTAACCCAGAAGAAAATGGCCTACCTGGACTTCCAGTGTCTTGATCACCCACCCTATTCTCTGGATCTGGCTCCGTTGGACTACCACCTGTTCCCTGGACTGAAAAAAAACAATTGAAAGTTCGCCATTTTTCTTCCAACGCGGAAGTCATTCCTGCCGCGGAGACGTGGTTGGGCGGACAATGTTCTGATTTTTTTTGAGTGGCTTGCAAAAGTTATAACAACGGGCTAAGAAATGTATTGAGCATCGTGAGGAGTATTTTGAATAAATCTCGAGTTTGGTCGCTGTAGCTTGTTTCCTTCCTGGTTGGGCTAATGACTTACCAGCACCCCATCGTATTGATAGACAGGAGATGGTGTTCAAGTATACTCAATGTACGATCTTTCAGGGGAGCTGAATGTGATACTGATCATTGTCTGGTGGTGGCAAAATTTAGGGAAAGATTGGTAGTAAGTAAATAAGCAGTTAATCTCAGGAAGCTAAATGAGCTTGAGGTTCAGAAACAGAATCAGATTAATATCTCAAGCAGGTATGCAGCTTTGGAGAACTTAAGTTATAACGGGGACATAAACAGGGCTTGGGAAAATATTAAAGAGAATATCAAAACCGCGGCTAAAGACAGTCTAGGTCTATATTAATTGAAACTGCATTAACCATGGTTTGATGAAGAATGTTTATGGTGTTATATCAAAAGAAGCGGACTAAAATGCAGTGGTTACAGAATCCAAACCAAAGCAAAGTAGATAATCTCAACGATGTAGTACTTGAAGCTAGTAGACATTTCAGGAAATAGAAAAGGAATATCTGAAAGCTAAAATTGATGAACTTGAAATTAACAGTAATAAAATTTTAGAGACTTGTATAGGGGTATCAGTGACTTTTGGGAAATTTACCAACCTAGAACTAATATAGGTAAAGGATAAGAAGGGTGATTTGGCTACAGACTCCCACAGTGAGAAAACATTTCTCTCAGCTATTGAATGTGTATGTGGTTAATGATGTTAGGCAGACAGAAATACATACAGCAGAACCACTAGTGCTTGAGCCGAGTGCCTTTGAATTTGAGATGGCTATTGAAAAGCATAAAAGACACAAATCACCAGATACTGACCAAATCCCATCAGAACTGACTAAAGCAGGGGTTAGGACAATTTGTTCTGAGATCCATAAGCATTAATTCTATTTGGAATAAGAAAGAATTGCCTGAGGAGTGGAATGAGTTGATCATTGTAGCTATTTATAAGAAGGGTGATAAAACAGATCATAGTAATTACAGAGGCATATCACTTTTGTCAACTACGTGCAAAATTTTATCCAACATCCTGCTGTCAAGGTTAACTCCATATGGCAAGGAAATTATTGGGGACCATCAGCATGGACTTTCATGCAACAGGTTAACTACTGATCATATATCCTATTTTCATCAAATACTTGAGAAAAAATGGAAATACAATGCATCAGTGCATCAGCTATTTATAGACTTCAAGAAAGCCTATGATTCAGTTAGGAGGGAGGTCTTGTATAATATTCTTATTGAGTTTGGCATCCCCAGGAAACTAGTAATGCTAATAAAAATGTGTCTGAATGAAATTTATAGCACAGTCGGGTATGCAAACATGTGATTGGCATGTTTCATGTTACGAATAGTAGAAACAAGAAGATGTTCTATTACCATTGCTTTTTAACTTTGCTTTAGTTTATGACTTTAAGGAGGATTCAGGTAAACCAGGATGGATGAAATTAAATGGTACCCATCAGCTTTTGGTTTATGCTGATGATGTTAATATATTGGATGGAAGCATACATACTTTAAAGGAAAACACAGAGGCTCTAGTAGTTGCTAGTATGGAGATAGGACTAGAAATAAATGCTAATAAAATTAAGTACATAGTTATGTCTCGAGATCAGAAATCAAGACAGAGTCACATTATAAAGACTGATAATAGTTCCTTTGAAAGGGTGGAAGATTTCAAATATTTGGGGAAAACCTTAAAGCACCAAAATTCTATTCAGGAAGATAATACAAACAGAATGAGGTCAGGGGATTCTTTCTGTCATTCGGTGCAGAATCTTTTGTCCGCCAGTTTGCTATCCAAAAATATAAAGATTAAGATATACAGAACTATAATTTTGCCTGTTTTGGTTTATGGGTGTGAAATATAGTCGCTCACATTGAGGAAGGAATGTAGGCTAAGGATGTTTTAGAATAGGGTGCTGAGGAGTATATTTGGGCCTAAGAGGGATGAGGTAACAGCAGAGTGGAGACAACTACATAATGAGGAGCAAAATGACCTGTACTCCTCACTCATTATTGTTTGGATGATCAAATTGAGAAGAGTGAGATGGTTGGGGCCTGTAGCGCGTATGGCTGAGAGGAGAGGCGTGTACAGGGTTTTGGTGGGGAAACCTGTGGGATAGAGACCACTTGTGAGACCCAGGCTTAGAAGGAAGGATAATATTAAGATTGATCTTCAGTTAGTGGGTTGGGGTCATGGACTGGATTGATCTGACTCAGGAATGGGACAGGTGGCGGGCACTTGTGACTGCGGTAATGAACTTTCGGCTTCCATAAAATGCGGGGAATATCTTGATTAGCCTAGAACCAGTTAGCCTTCCAAGAAGGACTCTGCTGTATGGAGTAAGTAAGTAAGTACCTGACAGTTTCCTCAGAAAGCCACCTCATACAACGAGGCGTAATCTGCTGAGGATCAAGATATTACCCACTGTATGATTAGCCCAGCTGAGGCACATGTCCGTGCTAAAGACGGTCACTTCAGGAATCAAGTCATTACATGAATGCTCATAAGAACACAGTTTTGTCAGTGATTCCTGCAGCAATGTACAGGTAATCCTTGTCTCTTGTCCCTCATGCTGTTCACAGATCAGTTAAGACTGCGCCGTGATGCCATCATGAGCCTCCAGAACTAGCATTTGTCTGGCAGATGCCCGTCAATATGGGATGACTCCGCAACGGCACCAACAACCATAACCAATAAATATTTGGGTGGGCACAAAAGGAGATACAGGGTTAAGTCCTCATGTTATGTACCACAGGCTAACAGTTACACTGTAATGTTACTATCACACAGCCGCCTTTCACAGCAGCTGAAGAATGCCCCTCTGTAGGCAACAGCATGCACGATGGAGCTTCACATCAATTTAATATGACTGTTAAGATATTTTGATAGATAACTATCCAAAACGAAGGATAGACTGAGGCGTATTTTGTGCCTTGTAAATTGCCTTCATCCAAATTGCCTTTATTCTTTTAAAAATATTTGAAATTTCTATTTTAATGTGGAGAAAGCCCTATAGGCTATAACCATGAAGGCCACACGTTACCATTATGTCCGGAATTTTAGTTCCTTCGGCAGCTAATTGAGAGACCATCAATACCCGTTAAATACACAACATTCTAATTCATAGTTTATTTCAGAACATTTTATCCGCTTCGGCGTTCAAATAATGTCGAATTTCGTAAGTACAACGGATATAAAAACGAGTCATTAAGCGTCCTGCTCATTTCTAGATGTTATTCCGCAAAACCACCGCCATTTAATACTAAAATACCTGCATTATCACCATTTCATTGTACTGGTAGCTTCTCTTTAATTCGATGAAGTTGTCAATCTTTATCTGCAGATGCAGCACTCCGCGATGCCCGAAGAGTTGAAACAGCTCACTGCGTTTCATTTCGCATTCACTGGATCAACTTGTCAGAATTCATTTCATGGGAACAACAACGAAACTGCACCATCGCTACCGGTAAGTTACCGCTGTAGTTTACAGCTGTATGCCTGCGCCCGTGTGGGCTGGGACAAAGCTAGGCCGTAAAAATTACAAATCTAAACTGATTATTCTGTTGTTACTCAGTATGCTTACGAATAAGAACACAGGGACTTGTGTTGAAAACAAACAGAAGATAGTGTTAAAGAGTATAATCCCGGTAGGGGTTTCATTAATTGGCTGATTAAAACCAAATTTCAATAGTAATTTATACATGCTTTAGGAGATTGATAGTGGTGGAACGAACAGATATAGGCTAATACTACAAACTGTCCGAACATTAAAACTGTGAGGTGTTCCATGTTACGTACTGTATAAACATTATAACTCTAGGGGTTTTCGATGTTCCGCACTGTGTAAGCACTGCAAAACACGACTAGTCAACAGTACGCCTTCATCTCTCTGGAAGGAATTTTGGGAACGGAGAATTTCCAAATATAACAGTTCCTTAATAGAAATTTCAGTTTTTCTGGACGGTGAGTGTGAAGAATAGTGTCTTCTTGGATGTGACATAGTATAGTCTGACTTTTTTGTTCTTCACTAACGTTCACGCAGGTCGTGAGCTACGTTCTATGAGCCGAGTCTCTGTCCAGAGACAATAGTTTTAAAAGTATACAATACTTTCAGGTGCCACATTTTTTCTTCAATTAGTTGTCTTCATGTGAGCGCACAAGGTGAAACTAAAAAAAAAAAAGGCCTCTCTTTCTCTCTCTCTCTCTCGCTCCCCTTCTCT
>Ga0123353_10014319_pt1 | contig 11423 bp, 2 predicted proteins | sample TergutLab28metaG_3_FD_92763 | JGI IMG/M metagenome (GOLD analysis project Ga0123353, IMG submission 92763) | Labiotermes labralis P3 segment gut microbial communities from Petit-Saut dam, French Guiana - Lab288 P3 | ecosystem: Host-associated > Arthropoda: Insects > Digestive system > Gut ... | reverse complement strand
TTGCACTTAATTCTGTACCCAAAACTAGCCTCAATCTCCTCAAGTATTCCTTCTTCAGCTTTTCTTTCTCATTCTTATGCTGTATATCAAAACTCTCTTCTATACCTAAATACTTATATGCTTATTATTATTATTATTATTACCATAATTGAGAAACTTGCTGTCACCCGTATTTAGGCCTGAAGGTTTTGTCCACCTTAATCTCTTCAACTGTAACGTCAAGGCTGCCGATCCCGGTGGCCGCGCGTTCTAAGGCGGGCCTTCACCTTCTGAGATTGTGGGTTCGAATCCCGCCGGGGTGACAGGTGTTTTTGTGTTGTGAGTGTTATGTGTTGTCAAGTAGAGGTCTCTGCGACGAGTTGATCATTCGTCCAGAGCAGTCCTATCGACTTTGGTGCGTTGTTGTGTGTGATCTAGAAAACTCAAGAATGAGGAGCTCATGGCCCGCGTTGGGCCGCAGCACCACAAGAAAGAAAAGAAGTACCTCAAGTTTGCCCACCATCGCCGTTTGTACCTCCTTATTGATAAACAACTTTTCATACAGAATACGTAGCTCTGTTGAAGACACATTTTCGTAAGAAATGTCGCGTGTAGTTCCACCGCTTTTTAACTATGGCCATCGAAAAGCAAGAAAAATTCATTCATTCGCTCTTTTGTTGTGTTACATTCCGCAACAGAAATATGCACATTTTTCCGAGATACATTGACATATGGCCTGTACAATTTTAGACCCTTATACTAACTGACGTCAATGTCTCTTCTACCTTACAATCTCTTGCTTCCACAGTGCTCTTATTACTGACTAAGGAATTACACAGAAAGGCGATCTGTAATGAAGCACTGCCCTTACCAAATCTCCTTAAAATTTTTCAAAATTTTTAAGATTTAAAGTAGGAGAGCACATGAGGACCACAAATTTATTTAAATGTCCGACTCCCATTCTGATAGTGGAAGTTGATTTATCCCAGAACAAGTCGAAAGCCTGTGTAATTTGTAGGCGCTGTGGTGATTTATGTCCAAAAATTCGTGAATCTGTAAGCGACAAATATCTCCATGGAGTTATTTGGTTGTAAACACTGTGTCAGTACAATGACGAACAAGCAATCCTCCGATGACTGCTCAGAACTAAGTCGCTAAATATTAAAATCTCTCCCATTACACGCTTGGAGAAGCCCTCAGTGTTCCGGGAGTATGTGGCTACCAGAATTTCTGGGCAATCAGCACATGAAAATGGCAATATTGTTAGCCCTACGTACCGGCCGCCTTTATCTCACCCTGTAACAGGTCTTGAAGGCCCAGAGGGGAGTACAAGTTTAGCTCTACTCTTTCTTTAATCTTGGCGCTAGATGGCGTGGATGGTTAGGGTCACGCCTCGGCCAATTTACCCCTCGGCAAAAAGACCCACTACCCATTGTACAGGAGGCTGGTTGGGCCAGTCCGGTTACCCTAAATATTATGTGTATGAAATATACAGCAGACATTGCACACTGTTCCACATATCACTGCACTGTATTATGTTTTGAAACATACCGCAAATGGACCAAAACGCAATTTACACTTCCAAATTAGCCCTTAATAATCATAATTCTTGTAGACATTGCATTCATATTTAGAAGAAACTTTAGAAATAATTATTCTAACAATAAATGTTTCTAACATTCTATAATAGGCAAAAACCAATCCTCGCCAAATGTGGTTCTGCTTAATACTGACAGACTTTCGCAAAGCGATCGGTTTCAGACAACCTGACTATTTCGAGCAGTACTCCAGATGACACTGCAAGTCTCGTTTGATAAATGTTGGGCAATATGTTGGACATACGACACATGCTCCGGAGCCCACATGTTATTTCTCTGCCCTCCTACTCTCCCGGGAGACCAAACTGACCTATATCGAGTGGGCTGTTCTAAACGAGGGGATAGAAAGAAAATATTGACTTCCTGCAAAGTGACCACCCATCCCATCCCATCTCCCTCGTACGCTTACTTTGCTGCAACACTGTTTGAGGTCTTGTCGGTTCCAAGGCCCGTTCTTGAATCCCTCATGTTTTCTAACTTCCGAGACCTTATGCATTACAGCCATCGAAACCCAACATGAAGTCTCCAGTTACTGTAAGTTAAGGATGTGCTGCAGTTCGTCATCTTCATCTACCAAATTTACATTACCACAGAAATTTTGTTTAACAATGGCATGCTAGGAATTTCTAGCAGGACTCAAAATATCTTATCCCCTTTTGCATAAATTTCTAGTCCATATGCTTGTTAGAATGGTTATTACTGTTCTCCTTTATTTTGGTGAAGAACTAGTTACTTAAATACAGATTTTAAACACAAAGATAGCAATAATTATCCTCCAAACAAAACAGTTTTTTAAAAAATAGTAAATAAATGTTGTGTTTGACGGATATTTCTAAACACACACAACGAGCTGAACCGCATTCAGTTAATTGTGCAGAGGCCTTCTTTAAAAAAATACATCCCTTACAGCCTTAACAAATTTCACCCCGATTTATGTTATTGTTGAGTTACGAGCGACATATTGTATTAAATATGTGGGGATGTGAATAATCTTACTCTGTGTCACACTGCACACGCCTCACTCCAGTGTTTCGTTATTTATCGCTTTGAAATCTAAAGCCAACGAACCTTACACTTTGTCGATATATCTTTTTGTAAGTTCCATAAAATTGTTACCTACAGAAATGTTGCACATTTTATTAAGCTCTATCAACTTAAATTACTCAAGGTACGTAAATTAAGTGTCGCTAGTGTTATTTCTATCCGACATATTCGCACCCACTCTTACAAAAAATCAAAATGTACGATTTTTTAAAAATAGTCCATGTGCGTTTGTTAATTTCGTTCCCATATGATGTTGGGTTTTGATCTAGAGGCATAATATTCACACAATATTTTGTGAAGACCTGTGAAATGGTTCAAGATTTTAAGTTTTCGGGCAGGTAAATGCGGACTGGTAGCGTGGTGACCTCAGACGCTTAGTTTTTCTTTTTCGTAGAGAAAAATAGGCTAAAGAGAGAGTGTTTCTGCTTAAACTGGGCTACATGTTATTTGTGTCTAATTTCAAAGTCGCAATAAACAGACCTAAGTTCTGAGTTCACTGTGCGTTGGTAATCCCATGTGTGGAACACTTCTGCCCTAGGTGGAAGAAGATAACCTTCCAATCTTAATTTAAAAAATCGCACGAAATTTGTGACAAGCAAGGCGATCTAAATAAGAAGTCATGTAAAATTCCTTTACCTACGTATGTAGATAAAGGAATTTTACGTGACTTCTTTTTTCTTTACCTACGTATGTAGCTAAAGGAATTTTACATGACGTCTTTTTTTTTTACCTACGTATGTAGCTAAAGGAATTTTACATGACGTCTTTTTTCTTTACCTACGTATGTAGCTAAAGGAATTTTACATGACTTCTTATTTCTTTACCTACGTATGTAGGTAAAGGAATTTTACATGACTTCTTATTTCTTTACCTACTTATGTAGGTAAAGGAATTTTACATGACTTCTTATTTCTTTACCTACGTATGTAGCTAAAGGAATTTTACATGACTTCTTATTTCTTTACCTACGTATGTAGCTAAAGAAATTTTACATGACTTCTTATTTCTTTACCTACGTATGTAGGTAAAGAAATTTTACATGACTTCTTATTTCTTTACCTACGTATGTATGTAAAGAAATTTTACGTGACTTCTTATTTCTTTACCTACGTATGTAGGTAAAGAAATTTTACAGTGGTCTCGCGGTCTAAGGTGTAGGTCTGCGGTTGCTCTCCTGCTGATATTATGAGTTCGAATCCCACCGAGGGCATGGATGTTTGTCTGTTGTGAGTGCTGTGTTATGACAGTAGGAGCTGATCACTCTTCCGGAGGAGTCCTGCCGACTGTGGTGCGTCGTTGTGTGTGATCTAGAAACCTCATGAATGAGGAGGCCCTGGCCCACTGGGGGCTGTCGCGCCACATACAAACAAACAAAACATACCGAATAAAAATAAGGAAATATGCATACAAGGCTGTGGCTGAGAAACTTGAAAGTGTGCCTAGGCCTAGCTTGTACCACGAAACACATTAAATTGGATCGTGAGCAAACGAGCACCTGTAGACTCTGCACTCTGTTCTGTCTGTTTAGAAGAGGGTACAGTAGGAGAATTTTGTGAAGAGTGTTGTGAACTTTTATCTTTTATGCAAGGCAGGCGCCTGTACTAGCTTCTAAAGAGAGTCTCATTTCCACGGAGTTGGTTAAGTTTCTGTCTTCAAGAAAACGTATCACATCCGAGTTACAGGTAATAATTCTGAGGGTATTACAGTGGCACTGACTGTTTGTTCCTAAAACGTTAGTAAATTCTATTTAGAAATTTCGTCCAGACAAGTGCTGGGACAGCATTATAAACTGCATCATTCTACCTAATTCAGCATTCACAATCTTGTCATTCGACGTCTATAAAATTGCGTAAGTTAGCGAAGACAAATACATGCACAGTATCAAAGAGAACGCTAAGGGACCTCAAGGGTTGGGGTAGTCATGTTTCGAATTGACAGTGCTGAGCAAGTATGAGTATTTTCCCCCCTAGCCTATCAACAAAAAGGCCGTTCATAGTCGATAATTCTCAGCTCGTTAATTTGTCTATGTCTTAGGAAAATGGCTGTATTTTGTACGGGAATATGAAATAGTAGATTTGAGCAGCTCTAACTCCCTATCACATACACATGGGTGCTGATACACACACACACACACACACACACATATACACGCACCAAATCTGACCCTATGCCAAACTGAGGGTTTAGAGACTACACACATACACACACACACACACAAGCACATATACACGCGCGCGCACACACACACACACACATACACGCACACACATACACGCACACACATACACACACACACACACACACATATACACGCACCAAATCTAACCCTATATCAGACTGAGGGTTTAGACACTACGCTGGCCCATTGAGAAGCAAATATAAGTTTGACCGTAAGTATTTATGTGATTCCACATTTCCCATAATTGCTGTTCGGAATGCTCTGAGTAGTTTTCGTGTCGAAATTTGTGTGGGACAGAAAAGACCTACTCACAAGCTATGAGATTATCGAAATAATCACTGTTTTATGTAGGCTATGTCTGTCCGTAGAACTGGATTTCTTAGAGATGTGTCTAAACCCCATGTAATAGATTGCAAGAGAATTCCACCCTTTCCTTATCAGTCTGCTACCTGTGGAATGTCGTAGCTAAGGAATGCCCCACACACATACGAGATGGTTCATTTGGTATGAGGTGCATGTATACGATGTGTGTCCTTTCGAGCCCGGCAGACGGGCGCCAGCAGGCTGGGGGGAGAAATTGCTGGTCAGGAAGGCGGTGAACATGGGCTCAGGGCCCACGGTTATTGGTAGTCCTGCGACAAGAAACCTGCCGGGGAGGAGGAGTCGAATTTTCTTCTCTTTTTATCTCGTTTGACGACTCTTGTGGTCAGCAGAGACGCTGTATTTATCCATTGACGTGACTGGAGGCGTGCGATAAAGCGTCCGAACTCCACGACTTTAGAATATCGGAAACACGATGACACCGGTCATGCCATTTAAAGCCTAGTGGTTACCATCTGTACTGCCAACTTTAACATTAAAAAAACTGAATTTTTCCACCACCTATTTTCTTTTACTCTTACAATTAACAACCATTACATAATACAGTATTAACCGGTTGGTGTTCCTAGTGGCACCACAGAATGTTCTCTGTGATTTATGAACTGAAACTTTATAGGCCTATACTGTACGTTGAATTTGTTCCTCAAAAGTTAATGACATTAGATACTTTTAATTTTCTGGTTCTTTGTAGACCTATAGTAAAACGGATTTGACGTACCTTATAATAAAATAAGTGGGGACGGCGGTAGCACAGTGGTTAAGGTGCTGTGCTACAAATCGGAAGGTCGCTGGTTCGATCCCAGCTGGTGTCAGTGGGTTTTTCATTGACATAAAACCCCTCCGATCGCACTATGGCCCTGGGGTCGACCCAGCCCCTAACATAAATGAGTACCAGGAGCATTTCCTGGGGGTAAAGGCGGCCGGTGCGTAAGGCTGACAACCCACCACCATCCTGCGCCATTGTCACGAAATCCGGGAACCCTCTGGGCCTGTTCAGGCCTGAAATGGGACTGCTTTACCTTTACTTTATAATAAAATTAAGCAATTAATGCAACTTCTCTTGTTTGTGGAGCACAGAACGGGAGTGTCTGCAAAATAAGGATGTTTTATTTACAAAGAGAAATTTAAAGCATGTCTCAGTCAGGTAGCCGAAATACCTGCTTCTTATTTGGGAAGTGCTCGGTTTAAATCTTGACGCATAGACAAGCTATTCTGACTGAAATGTTTCGTTGTTATCTTCAGTTCCTCCAAGCAAATGCCGGGCTATTATATTATATTAGACTAAGATCGAGTATTTCCAGTCTTTCCCAATTTATTATTCACCAGACGTTTTCTCATCCCAAGCCGTAATATGATCTCTGATACAGGACATATCATTCCATAAACCACGAGTGAATCGTTGAATGAATGAATAAATATATAAATAAATAAGAAACAGAATATTCTACAAGAACAGCACAGAGACAGCTCTCAGATTCCAAACCGAAGCATGTTGTTGGTAGAAAAAATGGATTAGGGCCAATTTAAGGAATCAGAGACCTCATTTCGGAGAATTTCGGAAAATAAATTAAGGCAAACTTAGGGATCTACATATGTTTTAATACATAAATTCACAAACTATGTATGCTACAGACATTAGCCTAAACGTCGTTTCATTCACCTTCAAAGCATTTTTTCAAACCCTGTATACCTTAACCATTCCTTTTCGTTGGGTCTGTAATTTTTATGTCCCATATTCACTCCCTGCAATGCAATATTATTAACTGTTCGGGAACAGGGTCATTCCTTGCAGTAGGCCTACATCAGTTCTTAGAATTATGGCCCTTTTTCACTCCCTGATAGTCTCTATAATTTGGATATTATAAGCGCAGTCACTCCCAGCTCTAGATCGCTATGTCTTTTTCAGGTGTGTGCTCACTCCTATCAACAAACAAAATCGAATAATGAGGCACAAGTCCATTCCAGGCATTACAATGCTTTGACTTGTTTAGACACACCATCGCTGCCTCAAACAGAAAACTTTGAGAGTTTACGGAGTGAAACTAATCCAAACGACCTTTAATCTTTTGACGCCTAATGTCAACTATAGTGGTCGTACCGCACCGCTAACCTCTAAAGTTGCATTTTATATATGTATTCAACAAATATAGTTACTGAATATTTTAAACATGGTATATACTCTCCGTTTTTTCAATTCAAAATGCAGTTTGTTTCATAATTCTAATGTATTTGATTCCTGTATTATTCACATTTTATATACAGGATGTGCTAAAATTAAAGAAATAATTCCGGCGGCAAAAGGTTAAATGAGTGGGCTTGCTTATTGCCAGAAACAACAGCAGCAGAGGCCTCGTGTGGAGTACAACATACTTGTTATGTCCTACTTCAGCGTGATTTCTTTGTGTAGGTCCATCCGTGACAGGAATGATCACTGTTATATGTGATGATAGTCGTAATTATTGAGTTGGAAGCCAATTTGAACGCTCTACGTTATGAGACTTTGACGTTGGTTAATTTTTAGGGGATTTTCTGTTACGATGTTGTCATTTGCTAAGAATATATAGCGTCGGTAATTAATTAATTAATTAATTAAAGAATAAATAAGCGAGCGTGGAGCGTTGATGGAATGAAACTGGCAGGAAAATTCCGAAGTACTCGGCAAAAAATCTCTCTCAGTTCAGATTTTTTCACTACAAATCACACGTGGAATTGCCTTGAAATTAACCCTGAACTCGCAGTGAGAAGCCGACGGCCGACGATCTGAGCCATGGCTCTGTCTGTGTCGGCTGTCTCCTGTTTTGACCATCTTGGGTGTGGCAATATGCAGTAGGCTAGTCTGACAGGTTGGTATCTATATTTCGGGAGAATATACCGGGGTGCTGATAAGTCCTTAGCTCGAGAAGGAAGGAAACAAGCTGTGACTGTCAAAAGTGTGATGGGCAGAGGAATGGATTGATTTGGCTAGGGTAGGGAAAAGTGGTGGGCTCTTGTGAATGTGGTAATGAAACTCCAAGTTCCATAAAATGCGGGGAATGTAGCTTGTTTCCTTCCTGGTCGGGTTAAGGACTTGTTAGCACCCCTGTACTGTAGGGGTACGTCTACCGCGAAAATGGTGACAGTACGTTCCTCCGAAAAGTATTCCCATCCTGAAGTTTGATGCAGTCTGTTAATTCGAAACAGTGGTAAGCCTACCACTCTATTAGATTAGAACACGGTATGACCACCCAGAACGCCACAATATGAATACTCGTAATATTGCTGTCTGGGAACATATTGAATTAAATATTCGGACATAATCAGAAGTTGCAAGAAGAGGAAAGTCCTTGCGTAAGGAGGAGCCTCATTTTGTTAAAACTTGTACCGTGTATCTTTTATTATTGTTTTTATTACAACCAACAAAAACACAATTGACATAACAATATTGTCTCTTTACATAATTCACACTCCTACATTTTTCGACATCTCCATGTCATCATCAGGGAATTCCACATCTGCGGCTGGCTAAGTTACATCAATTGTTAAATTAACAGCTGAAATTTAACAATTGATGTAACTTAGCACGGCGCAGATGTGGAATTCCCTGATGATGACATGGAAATGTCGAAACATGTGGGAGTGTGGATTATGTAACGAGACGCTATTGTGATATATATATATATATATATATATATATACTCTTGTGACGTGAATTGTGCATTTTTGGTTTTTATAAAAATAATAAAAAATAAAATATAAAAATAATCAGGAACCTCATGTAATATAATCTTCATCATTTCTTGTCGGAGTTATCAAGTGAAAGTTTAAATGGATGAGACATGCAGCACGCACGAGAGAGACGAAGAACGCCCAAACAAATTTAGTCCAACAACCTGAAAGACGATATAAACGTAGATGTGACGGTATGAATAGAAGTATCTTGAAAAAAAGTGCTGATGGTGTGGGCTGAATCTGGCTGTCTCAAAAGTGTCTGCTATCCTTAGTTTTAAATTTTGTGGCTATAAAATTCCTTTAAACATGATTAATTTCTTGACTAGCTGATAGACTGTAAGCCTTTAAAGAACTATTGTACTCATAGACTTAGAATTAGTTACTTAATTAGTTAACAGAAACTAAAGACTGCAGTTGGTGTTTGCTTGTAATTATGTGGGCTGTCTGGGGGTTCCCCTTCATCGACAAAAGTACCAAAGGGAAGCAATTAGAGTGGAGTGTATGTTCTTGTCTAACACAGATTATTTTATTTGATGGTAGACATGTATTTATATTTACTACCTAAGGTACAACTACATGTTTCGGCTCTTGACATTAGCCATCTTCAGTTTGTATATGAATCCTTAGAAAGTAGTTATACAAGATTCAATATGGGCTGTTTACAGTGGGAATGTGGGGGATGAGGTGGGCACGAGATCTCTTGCGTGTCATATTATGTAACATACACTCCACTGTTGAACACAACGGGGATGACGAACCTTATGATTGTTGCATAAGGAACTTAAGGAACATATTTTCGCACTGATTCTAACTTATGGTGTTAAAGAAACCTGTGCGTAGTCCACAATGTTGTTTCTTTAAATTACCAAATTACTATTTATTAGTCTTAAACCGAAAGTTTAATGAAATAAATAGCTTCGGTTTAAACCTTGAGAACAGAGCTGTTTCCAGTTCCTTTTATCCCTGCTTGCATGAAGAACGTAACGCAAGATAGTGTTGCTAATTCTTACAAAGCAAAGAGAAAGTTCAGAACTGATTTAGCCTCCATCCAGACGTTAAAACCAGACTCCTTATCAGTCTGTAGTTGATAATTTCACCCTAAAGCCCCTGACAGGTTTTGTTGAGTGTGGCTGGCGACTTTATCTTCACAGGAATGCAGGCTCACTCGGAAAGGAAAGGTTCCGAGAGGGGGGTGTAGAGGGTGTACTGTTTCTCTCCCGTCTGTTGATAAGTGGCGCCAGTTACTCCGTGATCAGGTTCCACAACTGAAATAACTGGACTCTCAAGCTTCAGAACTTGAGTCCTCGCATCGCAGCGTAATCTGTGATTCCTCGATGCCCTTTTGGAAGTGTTAAGACCTCGAATTTCTAGAGAACAATAATTGAATCTGCGTTGTTGGTTTTGAGCCTTGAATCACCACTAAGAGTACACATTTCCAGATCTGTCTGAGTCCATGTGGGATATTCGGATAGATTCACGCTAGTTATTGTACTTCTTTAATAGGTCATTTCCTAATTTTACTTCAACGTCTATAACAAATGTAATCTTATTTACAAAATATGATACAATTCCTTTAGAAACACAGGATATGTTTGTTATTTAGTCCAACATATTTTAGGACAATGGAAATTACAACATACATTGTGTAATAATTTTACAGTTTGTATTGATCTACACCAATAAATTAGTGCTGTTGGAAAAAAGAATTAGGTCCAGAGGTGAAAGTTGCTATTAAAGTATCTGTGCCTCGAAAGGATGAATAGGGCTTTCAATTCGGGACTAGAAATCATTTGATTATTTGATGTACGAAATCTAATATTGTTAGTGTAATGAACTCACACTTCCTATATGCAGGACATTTAACACGTTTGTGGAAATGATTGAGTGTACTCAAAACTTAGGTGGGGTAAACTATTGAACGAATAAATGGATACGAAGGAAGGCAATAAAATTCATGTTAGAACAGATCGATTAGTGAGGGTCTGTTGCAAGAAAACATCCAGGGTAATTGATAAATAGTACTTGTACACCGTCGAACCTTACCTTTATTAGTAAATAAACCTCCAGCTAGAGTCACTGTAGCAAGTTTTATTTACTAATAAAGTTTTGTGTTTGGTGGTGCACACGTTGGTTACTAATGGTGAATACACATAAGACAACAGTATGCCTAATATCAGACTTAACCACGATAGTACTTATTGGTGGTCCTTAGGAGCTAGTGTCTAACGGCACTGTCGAAAGTTACTCTGACCTTCTACTTCGATTACGGACTGTGCCTTATAGCCTGTTCGAATACAAACTTAACTCTGTAATTGCTATCCGTAGATATTTGTTAGAGTTCTTGGGCAGACCCCGTGTTATGGCTCCAGGTTTGGTTCCAGAACGATCCGCGTAGGATGTGTAGTAGCAAATGGACATCTCTTCTGCAAGTACTGCAGTCTTTCTCAGTCAGTATCATTCAAAAAATGCTCTGTATTCATATTTCATTTATCTACCTATGTGCCATTGCAATATTGGCAATTGAAGCGTCGTTA
>Ga0123353_10014318_pt1 | contig 11423 bp, 6 predicted proteins | sample TergutLab28metaG_3_FD_92763 | JGI IMG/M metagenome (GOLD analysis project Ga0123353, IMG submission 92763) | Labiotermes labralis P3 segment gut microbial communities from Petit-Saut dam, French Guiana - Lab288 P3 | ecosystem: Host-associated > Arthropoda: Insects > Digestive system > Gut ... | reverse complement strand
TGTGATGATACCAGAGGCTGTGTAATGCAATTTTGACCTCCTGATGATGAGCACACGTGCTCGAAACATGTAGAGGCATGAAATAAAAACTTATTGTGAAACAAATTTTGTGCATCAAGTTGGTTTAAATACTGAGATAAAAACACGTTTTGTGTTCGCTGTTTTCGACAATCGTGCCGTTTATGGGATAATGTGGACGAAGATCGGTAGAGTAGTACAGACCAAAAATGACGAGGCGCACGCGCATACCCTGCCGGATAAGTAAGGCTACAAACACACTTTTAGAGAATGTAATACTTACTGCTTTTCCACTGCAGTAATGGTTGCACTAACGCGCCACATTGTTACTTTGTACGTATATTGCCTATCTTGTGTGCTTTTTATATTCTTTTGTTATTTGTGTGTGTGTGTGGAGTTTGTGTTATTGGCCACTTGGCATTTGACTCAGACATTATTATTATTATGGTATCTGGAGATAGAGTAATTCAAAAATAGATATACTGAAATCTTAATGTGTCCCACTCAGCCCCTTACAGCATTTAACTATATGCATATTCGTTTGTTTTGAAATAAATATAAAGTAACTTGTATGTATTACAGTTCTTAATTTTGTCTTTGTGATTCACGTACACAGCGTCAAGATGGCTTTGCTACAAGCCGAAACATGTTGCTGATTTGTTGAATACTGCATAGTTATGTTATACTGAAATATGTGGGCCTATTATTGCCAATAAAATAGGCCTATATCCTTCAGTGACGAAATGTTGTTAGCAGGTGACAGAGTCAGTTACATTGCTACGGTATTGCTCAGGAAAATCCCATCGAATAAGACGTAATGTTAAGGGGGCTTTAAAAGCTACGTATTCAGTTTCGGAATCAGCGCTATTTATTTCCCTTGTGTAGCGTTGTTTGTTTATAACTCTAACGTTCCGCTCTTTGTGCTGGATGTAAAGAAACCATAACACTTCAGCTGCTATTAATGCTTCCTTGAAGGTAAAAAAAAAATGCCGCTTGCAAACTGTCTTCCTTTGCCAAGGTTACTTGGAGAGCAGCCTTCAGATCATTGATTAAACCAATAGAATGAGTTAACGAGATGTTAATAAATACGGTTGTGATAAATTGACTTGTCAGTCTGTGTTCTGTTCATTTACCTGGTTCGTTGAGTGCTGGTGGAGTTCAAACCCCTTGATTAGAAGTTGCATAATCCTGACATCAGTTTGTGAAATAGACCGCACGTTGTTAACGTTCCTTGATAAAGAGTCTGCTTTTGGTTGTCTCCTCGAAATAAATTATAAAATTAAACTGTATAGAGGTAGTTTATTTACATTATTAAAATGAAATAAAATATATACTTCGTCAAATACAACTATCTCATATTTTATTAATTTAAATTGATAAAATATAGAAAATAATATATAAGATAGTCGTGTTTGAGGAAGTATATAGTTGATTTTAATATTATACTTAAACACAACGGGATGTGCTCTACTTATAAAAAAAATTATTTACAGCTGACTGAAGTGCTGAAAATTGTCAGGAGTTCGTGGCGACAACTCTTCCATTCTCAGTGTTAGTATGGATGTAGTATTAAAGTACAGTAGATCGGTGAGGCACTTTTGAATCTTTTTGGCATAGGATTAAGTTATGTGCTTCAATTGTAAGTGCTAAACAATTATATATATTAGGTCAATATACCACTAAGACCAAGGAATTCGTGTACCTTAGTAAGGGGAAATTTTATTTATGTTTGGCAGTAATTACCGGAGCAGGTTAGTGTAACAGTATAACTCTCCAGGCCAATGGTTCCAATTTTGTAATCCGCCGAGACCGTCGCCCCCTGCGGAAGCGTGCACGGAAACCGAATGTAACGACACACTTTAGTTTGTGGGATTGTGGAATTAATAATATTGTGTTGTTGAACGAAATAAGAGGTTTATTGTACAATAAGCACACGCAGAATTGACAGTGCTGCTAATAAATTATAGATCAGGGCTATTAATTTAATATTATAAGCTGTGGACCAATGGACTACACACATTCACTTATCCACACACACACACGCGCGCGCGCGCAGACAAACAGACACAGACACAACCACACATAAACACACACACACACACACACGCACACAGACAAGGAAGTTTATAAAAGAAGATGACACTCGGACCCTGAGACCTGTATTCTGACTTCGATGTGTACATTGCACATGGGTAGCAGGTGGTATACATCAAACCTCAACGTAATTACCATGCGCGTTTTTCACACCGTTGTACAATGGTGCGAATCCCGTCGTATAGAAGAAATCTATTTCAAAGTGTGTGCAGCTATGAGGTGACAGCTTGCTTCACGTCGGCGTCTGTTGCTAATCGCTTGTCAGGTGCTGCTTAAGGGTCCCGAAAAGATGGTAATCGGTGAGTCTCACACTGCTGAGTGCACTTATGACTGGTTAAGGCGCTGCGACAAGGAAGGTATGGACCGCCCTCCCCACAGCGCTGATTATGATAAGATCATTCACAGTTGCTTTATGTTTTTTTACCCGAAATCGTGTTACGTCCAATATGAACGTGAGCAGCAGTGTGACATTTTCTGAACCGAAGAAACTCGTAATTTCTTTGGAGGGACGTGCGATGTAATGGAAATAAGAGACTGAAAAATCACCCATCGTTCCTTTACCTACCACGAGTTCGAAGTACCAGACGGTAATAGATGTCATACCTTTGACTCACAGGAAGAACCAACGACACCGATGAGGTTCGTCGGAGAAAGAGAGACTGCGATAGTGAGGTAGAGGGTTTTCATTATATAATGCTCTTTAAACCCAGTGTAAACGCTGAAATGGCCGAGGCTTGTTGGCTTTTAACAGGCGTCTTCGCAGAGTCTTAATCTGAAAACCCAGTATTTGTTGGATTGGTTTAGTGTATTGTATTGCTAAGGTGATCAGATCGAGGACGATGGGGATGTGACTTGAAGTATTTATGGGGAAAGTTGAAAAATTCTTCGGAAATTTTACTCGTAAACGATTATGGGTAGAGATCATTTGGGTCGACTAGATATTAGTGGTGAGAAGTGAAGGGCTGGGGTGAAAGTGTGAGTAAAATATGTGTGGGAAAAAATACAAGAAACTATATACTGTACTTTCTTACCTTGGTGATGTTTACCTTTTCAGCATGTTGTATTTTAAGATGTCTTGTGTTTATTGTTGTTAATTGTCTTGTGTGTATTTTTGTAGTTGTGTGTATTGTTGTCATCTAATGTGTATTTGTTGTACTATGTGTGAATTGCTGTTTTTACTTTAGATGCCGGACTGCTGGCTAAAAGTCAGTATTCGGAAGGTCCTGCGACCGGCCACCTCGACACAAGTTTTTCTTGGTTTTCCTGTGTCCATAAGCAAAAGCTGAGATGGTTCCCAAGATTCCAAGTTGCTACTACATGCTTCTCATGTAGCCCTTCCGACCTAAAAATATTAGTAACCAATTTCATATTTTGTATACATGTAAAATAACCACTGCCACCGGGTGACAACTAAATTGCAGTTTATTATTATTATTATTATTATTAAATTAATTTTGAAGAAGGAGGGTGTGAGGATGTGATCGGAGTCGGTACAGGGCCCGGGTTCGGTGGCCGACTTCGGTAGACGTTAATGGACCTTCCTATTCCGTGACATTGACCAGCTTCTTAGGAAGAAATGCTGAGCAGTGTTGGTGCTTACTGTGTTTAACTTTACCTTGCATTAACTGTTGTAGTCATTATGCCTGTATTTAACGTACCAGCACTGCAAGGAACTTACGTATACCAGAAGCAGGGTCTCCCTGTACATATTGAATTCAATGACAGTTTCGTTTTGAGGCGTAGAAGTTACCTTCCTCAAACTTCCCGTTTTTGCTGAATATAAATCTAGGCGCTGCCTAGTTTTGTCCCATAAAAGTCTGTAGATAACCCTTTTAACTTAATTATTTTTTTTAAAATTTATGTACCATTTAAATATATTATTAAAATATTTATGTCTGCTTTTGTGTAAAGTCTGTACTCACCGGTCGCTCATTTTATGAGGGCAGACAGAAGATGATATTTTCGAGCTGTTCAGTACTTTCACTGACGTTTATAGGAATCGAAATTTATTACATTGCAAATAACAGTGACGCTGGATTTTCACAATAAGCGGATGAATCGTTTCTACATCTTAAACCGTAATTTATGGTTTGTACCTATAGGAGGTTGTGTGGGCCCGGTAGCTCAGTCGGGCTGGACGGTGCGGGATCGAATCCCGGTGGGGACGAGATTTTCCGCCAGTCCAGACCGGCCCTGGGGCCACCCAGCCTCCTGTAAAATGGGTACCGGGTCTTTCCCGGGGGTAAAGTGCGGGCGGGGAGTGCTGCTGACCACTCACCCCCTTCTAGTGCTGCGGTCATGGAAGAGTAGAGCTATACCTCTACCCACCCTCTGGGCCACACCGGTCCTGCAACAGTAACACTTTACCTTGCCTGTAGGAGGTTGGGACGAATGATATGTTGCTGCTTTTGCAACATCGATTGAAGTTAAGCATTTTCGGTATAATTGGCTAGTAATTAAATATTGCATGCATACAGACATGGCGATTTGACGTATGCTGTCTTGCGTTATTCGGTCCAACTTGGAAGCAGGGAACAAAGTACGTGGTTTTGATAGCAGTTGTTTGTAACATTTCGCTTGAAGGTTTTCGCTGAATAGCGAGTTTAGCTTGCATTAGCTTATGTTTGTAAATACAGTGCACTGTGTTTGCATCAAGCTCGTAATGACAGCAAGTTGCAGGGTAGCTGCCTGGCGCCTAGTCCACAAAGATTTTATCCTTTGGCACCTGGATATATACTGAATGATTGTGACATAATAGATGTTTGTTTGTTACATTTCCTGTCTTGGCAATGTAATAAATATCCGATTAAATTTTTCAGGATGTCGTGCGTTCGTACCATATTAAGTTATAATTGTTTCATAGTTAAATGAAGGACGCGATCAGTTGATCTACATTTATTTTATCTGCGTTATTGTTTTAATGACATTTATTTTTATCAGTTAGGAAAATAATATCTGTTCCATTTCCGTAGATTTATGTTGTGAGCCGTTCTCTTGTTCTTCATCTTCCTGTCCCTGATGCACAGTAATGAAACTTTCCCACAAGCCAAGTCATCTTGAACTGGGTGGTTCGTCGTAGCGTTTGTAACGAAGTGTTATCAGAAATTAATATTTTGCGCTTTGTACACACTTTTACCCGGTGTTTTGTTCGCCTTTTAATGTTAGTCTGATGTTTTGGTGAAGGAACGGAAATACAGCGGAACGAACAATATTTGGGTCTAAGAAGTGGAGATAACCACCTGAGCCATAGTATGAAATAAAACAATAAGATCGCAGTGGAACTTCGCACTATAAATTGTGTACGTTACCGAAATACACACGTTTCGGAGGACCGTCCAAGTATTGTCTGTGATGACCACAGACTCTTGCCCACCGACCCCGGTTGCAGATTGATCCTGAGCTTCCCACGTACTGGGATCAGGAGTGTTAGTTGTGCTTGGATGTGTGGTCTAGTGTTTAGCTTACATTGATCCAGTGAATGTCTCCTGAGACTCCTTCCGTCCGTAATCTGTGGCCTGATTGCTATGACACTGTATATTGAGCCTTTGTGATGCAGCAAGCGATTTATTTCGAATTTACATAAATTATTTCAGATATCTTCTTAGTTATAAATTGTGTAGTAGATGTGTGTGATGTAATACGTTCGTTTTAGAACCTAGATTTAATGGTAATTCGTTGTTCTGCGCATTGCAGCAAGTTTGGTAGGTCATTTCAGAGTTTAATGCAAATTGTTACAGCACGAAATAACATTTTTATTGAAGCTGTGATGTGTAGATTGGATCTGCAAGCCGTTGCATTGGTTGATGGCTGTTTATACGAAAGAAAAACCAGCACAGTCGCAAGTACGAACTCTGTATAAAGGCTGAAACTAATGTACATTACTTACTCCATGGTGCAGAGTCCTTCTTGAGAAGCTAACTGGTTTGCAGCTAGTCAAGAAATTCACCCCATTTCACGGAACCCGAAGGTTCATTACCGCACTCACAAGCGTCCGCCACCTGTCTCTATCCTGGGCCATCCCAATCCAGTCCACATACCCACATCCCACCTCCAGGAGATCCATCCTAATATTATTCATACATCTACGCCTCGGTCTCCCCAGTGGTCTCTTTCCCTCCGGTTTCCCCACCAAGACCCCATACACCCCCCTCTCCTCACCCATACGCGCCACATGCCCAACCCATCTCATTCTTCTCGATTTTATCACCCGCACAATATTGGGTGAGGAGTACAAATCATTTAGCTCCTCGTTATGCGATCTCCTCCATTCCCCGTTTACCTCGTCCCTCCTAGATGAAACCAATGTACATTATTTATAAAAATTCAGTTCTTACCTCACGGAGAACACAATTTCCTTCCATAAACTTCGGCATCCCTTTGAAATTTACAGGCTATATAGTAGTAGGGCTGATGGAGACAGCAAATCAAACTTTGGTGCCAGATATACAGAACTTGTTTGAGTATGGAGAATGTTTTTACTTACATATATTATGCGCGACAGTGCTTGTATGTTAACATGACCAAATATGACCAACGCCAGAGTCCTTATAGTCAAATCTAGAAAAAAATATATGTGGTGAATATCTGAACTAGGGGAAATTATGGGTAGAATTGCATAATTGTCAATTTGTTGTTCTTGAATGCGTCACCTTTCAGGCGTTTGAAGTGGAGTACGTTATTCCCAGAATTTCTTTCCTTGTGTCTATTGGTAAGATATCCATGCACTCACTTAGAAACCTTCTACAACGGACAAGGCTCTAAACTGAAGAAGCACGCCGACTCTTGAGCACTTCCTGTGTATGTAACATTTAAACGAAGCAATTCGAATCGTCGTGGAGCAATGCCAACGAACACCAAAGAAGAATCACTGACGTATGACTCACAAAAGCGTGATTTTCATGTCTGTTTCCTTGTAAACTGATTAAGGTGTTTTTTGTCGAAAAATCTGGAAGAAGTTTCTTACCTTATCCACATGTGCCTTCTTTTTACTGACGTTTCTTACAACCAGGAAAGTATTCTACCTCGAATGAATTGAATTCCACAACCACAGTATATCATTGCCTCGGTTTGTTTGAGAACTAGCGTGTATCTACCACACACACACACACACACACACACACACATACATATTAAAATGGTCACAGTGCTAAGCACCGGTATGCCATACCTAGATCAAAATCTGTGCGTTATGAATTCTAATACTCGTACCTTAAGGTAAATACGACACATACGTGTATAGCTAAAACGGCGACGTGCTGTATTTGAGTCCTGTTAGTACCTGATTCCATTCCTGGCCCTCATACCAGCTGTTCTGCAGTTATTTCTTCCTTCAATATTCGGTATTTACGAAAAATATATTGATTGTATATCCTTTCACTTTTCTGTATATCGTGCTGTTATGCGCCCGTACTGAATATTCTGTGTGTAGAGAGCTGTCAGTGCTCAACTGGGTTTGACTACTTGACAGCCGTTTTGTGCAAGCAGCAGTCGCTATATTGCACAGTGGAAATAAACAGTAGAACGTTAGAGAATGAGAATATGAATGTGCTAATAATACTATAACGATAAGGACGCATATCCTGTCACTAGAACGGTAACTTTTAGTGTTTCCCTTTTTTTTGTATTTCAAAATATTAATATTCATAACATTTTGGTAGTTTTAACTTTAGTCAAGTAGAATGCATATTCGTAACACTGTAATAATAATAATAATAATAATAATAATAATAATAAATTATTAAAGAGGAAGCCGAGAAGTTTTTAAAATATAAAGACCTTACAATAGAAATACAGCGCATGTGGAATGTAAAAACAAAGGTGATACCAGTAATAATAGGGGCGACTGGGACCATTTCAAAGTCATTCAGAAAATACGTGAGCAGCATACCAGGAAAACATGAAGTCAAGGAACTCGAGAAAACAGCCATATTGGGCACTGCACACATACTGAGGAAAGTACTAATGTAAAAGTACAATAGATTAAACACTGAAACTAACGATATAAGCACCATGGATAGTAACAACAGAATAGCTGCAACACTGTATTTCCTAGGGACATAGTTTGTGTCAGGAATATAAGTATAAATACCCTGCATAAAGGGGATGATAATGATGATGATGATAATAATAATAATAATGTAGGCAGTTATGTCCCTTGAGTGAAGCTTAAGTCAATCCTGGGTGATGACTAAGTGCTTGTTGTAGAGTCCTTTAAGGATTCCATGTTACAGATGGATAAAAAAATCATCTCTGAGCGTAAGCACATGTGAATGTTACAAGTAGAATATTTATGAATTGTTTTGTTATGTAGTACCATTGTTTTAAAGTGTTTGGACAAATTTCTGTGTTCAGTGATGAGGACGGCCAGAAACTTCGATCTTTCGTGGTATTAAACTGCCATCCTAGTATCTGCTTGAATGTGGCGTTGAAAACCACGAATACCTCATTTGTGTTGTATAATTACCCAGGCTGGGATTACAACGAACCACCATCCTATGCAATTTGGATTCCTTGCTGTTGAATGCACTTCCTCTGTTCACAGCCATTGAGCTTATCGAAATTTTAGAAAACCAAAACTCATTAAGTGAGGAATGCAAGGTTTGAATTCACTAAGACGGGACTTAGAGCAAGACAAATACTCGGGAACCGTTAACCACAAGCTATAAACTTAAGAATTTTTAGCCACGTCTGCGGCTCATTTATTTTGTTATTTTTCAACAGTACGTTTTGCAGTGTTATTATTGACTCTGAATAAGCTATTTTTATACGGAAAATTAACGAGGCCAGTTTTTACGTTTTTATGTACAGTTGTATTCTCTTCGCTTCTATCCTTCTTCATGAATTAACTTTACATTTGCAGCATCCGTATTGTATTGTGTCCAGAAGTGTGTTGCGGACTGTCTTGGGCCTTGCATAAAAGTTGACTGTTAAACAGCTGTGCCTGTAGGTCAGTTACAGGTAGTCTAGAACATGAAAAGGTAACCTGCGGCTCGCCACACTTCTAACGGGCCTGCGTGGTAACTACATATGGAAATATTACTTACGTTATGTATTGAAAAGTTTATTTCACCCAAAGATTTAAAAATATGTGGTCCAAACTCTAAAAACATGTATTCATTAGCGCACAAATTTTATTTTGTTAAGCGGAAATGCAACAAATGTGACTTACAACTGGGTTAAGCAATTAAGCTGTTTTTTTGTATTCCTTGTAGACTGAATGAACAGCGCGTAATACGGAGGAAAATTGAAGTCGTCTGCACATGGATAAGTCTTGGAAAACGCCTTTGGAAAAGTCTCGCAAAATTCACCGTCCTGTAGATAGGTTTTTCTCACTCTGCTGTATGTATCGCAATGGCAAGCATCTCCCTACAGTAACCAGAAAGATGATGTCAGAATAATAAATGCAAAATAGCTATCGAAGTATTTTCTTTCCCATTCTGTAAAGCATGCCACTGGCTTAAACACCCCTCCAACAGTGCCTTCCACATTATTCAAATTCATCCCCTTTTGATGCTGTATGATCCGCGTACTTTAAAAATGTCGTTAAATGATCTAAGACCAACTGCGGTTCGAAAACAACGTGATTTCAAGTTGCTGAATTCTTGAGAAGCTGATTTTTCGCTTAGCTGATTAAGAGAGAAATTCTACTGCCTTTTGTGTAACAGAAACTTCATTGGAAGAAACGTTATTTGTCCCTGGCCTGAACTGGCTGAAGTAAACTAACATCGCATTTATTTTGGAGGTCAATCATCACCTCATGTTTTATCTAATGACTTTTATTTCCTAAGATCATCGCGCCTGTGATAGATGAATGAAATACGCATGTGTATGAATATGGACCATTGGAATAACACTGGTAGGAGAGAACCCGGTTACTCGGAGGAAAACCTCTCCCGGTGCTACTTTATCCACCACAAATGCCGAAACTGACTGGCCTAAGATATAACGCGGGCATCCGTGGTAGACGATGGCTACTAACCTCATGAATCATGGCGCGGCAGACCTGTGTATGTTAGGTCTTGGAATAGTAACGCTGCGAACATGGTTGCAGTGGCGAGCCGACCAGGACTGCTTTGTCACCGACTGCTTGAAACTAATTAGTCAACTGAAATTGTGTCCAGGCTGTTTATACAGTAAAACTGTGTGTTGCTAAAGACATACCGTCCGATGGATGTCAACGCGATGCGCGTCACGACAAAGCTGGCTCGCAAGCATATTCGTACTATAGCGCAGCTGAGTGGCCAAGTTTTAGCGGTTTTACTTTAGTTCTGAAACAAACATAATGGTGCAGTTCGTAGTAATACTGACATAGGCGTCATGCTGTTTGAATTGTTGCCTACGTTCAACCTGCTGGTTGGCTGGGCAACCGCAGCGGGCCAGTGTGACGTAGACAAGCTCCAAGTACTAGCAGTGATAGTCCAGCAAAAGTAGGCAGGTCATTTCCTTCTGCAGCAGTCACGGTGCAAATATTGTCATCAATCCTGTGCATTTTTCAGAAACATTTTGACCACAACACGTATTTTTTGTGGTGTTCTAAGGTTTGTGTAGGGAATGACGCCAGTGGAACCTGTTTATTAATGAATGGGTTTTGTTTTCATTGTGTAGATTCTTGTCGCATTTCGTTATTAATAATCTTCGTCGTAATTTTTAGTGGCACCTAAACTTTTGCCTAGTTTAAAACTACATACTGGTCTCATTTATGAATGTTCGGATGCCGTTTTCTTGACTCGTTGATTCACAATAATAATGATACAGTTACAATAGTTTGTGCTGACCCTGTATTCCTTACATCCATTAATAAAAGACCTATATGATGCCCTTATTGTTTCACAGTAAAGGTCGGCAATGTTAAAGTTAATTTTTTCTCGCCATTTACTGTATGTCCGTTATTTTACGGGGCGTGTATGATACCCTGACTGTTTCAGAGTACGCGAGGCGATGACAAGCATTATTTGCGATCACTCTATCTTTTCGACATCTGTTATTAAGAGACATGTCTGATGCCCTGATTGCTTCACATTGAGAGATGGAAATGTTAAGAATGATGTGTGCCCATCCTATACTTTTTACGTGTATTTTAAGGGGCCTGTCTGATGCCATGATTGTTTCACAATGAAAGGTGATGATCGTATAGATAGCTTGTGTTAACCCTGATATTTTTACGTAAACACAAACGCCACTATACCCAAAGCGTCCACTTCAACATTGATGTGCACACCAAAGCTGACGAACTGTAACTCGGCCAGTATACTTACTCCATGGTGCAGAGTCCTTCTTGAGAAGCCAACTGGTTTGCAGCTAGTCAAGAAATT
>Ga0123353_10014316_pt1 | contig 11424 bp, 6 predicted proteins | sample TergutLab28metaG_3_FD_92763 | JGI IMG/M metagenome (GOLD analysis project Ga0123353, IMG submission 92763) | Labiotermes labralis P3 segment gut microbial communities from Petit-Saut dam, French Guiana - Lab288 P3 | ecosystem: Host-associated > Arthropoda: Insects > Digestive system > Gut ... | reverse complement strand
TTTTCCAGTTAAAATCTTCAGAAAATCTCATGTTCAATCTAAAGTATATAAAAAATTTTAAGGTGAAAGATAGAATATATCTGTACAGGTTCAGAGGACTTGCATATTGTCTTGTATTTGTTTTAAATATTGGTGTTATGTTCAGATACATCACATGTAAGTATCCATTTGATTGACAGGTATACATCCAACATTTACGAGTGAAACAGCCAGATAAACCTCGCAAGCTTTACCTCACATTAAAAAACAAAGAATCAAAAAGATTTACAAAATGCTTCCATGGTTGGGGATCCCACAAAAGGCCACCTGAATAATTTGGAGTAGCAGAGGAGCATGGACTGTGGTGACATATTTCATGGCTTACCAGTATTTTTGTAATCATTCATCATCATCCAGTGATCATTCACTGTCCTGTGGGAGTGTCAAGATCTACACCTGAACAATCAGTAAACTTGTATGCACAAGTATGTTGTTGTTTTGCACCTTCATATGTTTGAAGTTACTCTGTGCACAAATGGGTATTAAAGGATATGCAAAACAAACATGAATGTATTTTCAGGATAATCATTTCTAACAGAGATATACAAAATTGTAACTCCTTATTCCTGTACTACTCATAGTATCTACAGGGACCCTTCAGTTACCCAGTCTAAATGGGGCAGAAGGTTGGCCCAGAAAAGCCAATAAGTCGGTCATTTGGAGTCTTCTGCTGTAGCGTAGCCCATAGATGCAAAGTTAGGAAACTAAATAAGTAAATGTAGGCAGTGCTTAGTGCAGTGACAGTATAGTGTGATCTTGATATAGAATACAAAAATCAGTAAAAAAAATGTAGCTGCTTCCACTTCACAAAGTTTGACCTGCGATGTGGGCCTAACTAGACGTAAGCTAGCCTAAGTGTCATTGCTTTGTAAATGTAGTTCTGTAGGCAGCATAGCTGGCCCCATAAAAATACAGTGCTACATGTTACTTAAAGTCTGGCTTAAAATTGCTGTCCAGTAATTTCTCTGAGGGTTTATAAAGGACATCATCAGCAATGGCAGTACTTGGGATGTTTGATCCTGAATGCAATGATGCAACATCAAGAGCAGTGAAGAAGGGACAGGTTTGAAACAAGAATTGGTCTTTTTTTGTATGAAGTTTTCCCTCCATGATAAATAAATCATCTCTTGGAAGGTCTGAAAGGGTGGGTGAGTTAATGTAGGTTTTTTTTTTAAATCTGAGTGAGTGAGTGTTCATCACTGTTAATATGTAACACTTTTTTTTTAATTCAACATGCCAAATTGTAACTAAATATTGTATTTTAACATTTCTGTTGCACTCATGTATGTAATATGGGAACAGGGATTTTCAGTCTTCTGATAGGGAGTTGCTAGCCACGTTTTTGTTTTGTTTTAATGGTTTTTTTGGTGTTAATAAAGGGGATTTGAGATCTCTGGTTGCATTGGACTGGCAACTGTGTGTTGACTTGGTTGTAGTATTATTGATGTTGTAAAGGAAGCAGTTCTTGGCCATTTGGACCATACACATGCACTGATATAAGATGCAGTGCATGGCCAGTAGAGGTCAATGTATAAATTTGTGTAAATAATAATAAACATTTATATTATGGTAAACAAAAACGTCTATGAAAATATTATATATTTAACTGGAATGTACTTTAGACAAGACAGAACATGTGGACACAAGTATCAATGAAAAGACTGCATTTTTCTCAGTTCATTGCAATCAAAATGAAGCTAGAATGTATGCAAGGTATGAGGGTTTGTGGCAATAATGATTCATACTGTGGTCTCATGAATTATGACACAATGTAGTGTAAAGCCTTGGGTTCATCCACAGCATTGGTATACACTTACAAGATTATTCAGTGTGAAAGCCAGAGAAAGCTCTGTGGTTGAAACCTGAGCCTCAGTTTCTGACATGCACATGTTAAGTGGCAGCCATAGATTGCCTGTTTGTAACACTTCAGTGCAAACAGAACACTGGTGAGTTGTGTTCATCTGTAAGTTGAGGATGTACATTTAATCCACAATATGTTTATCTTGGCAACAGTTTGTTCTACAAGTTTTTGGTGTTACAGGTTTTTAACAGTCGGCCCTTCCAGTGTTCCATTTGTACCCTTGCTGGATCTGAAGTTTGCATTGTTTGATAACAAACCATCTTTATGTACAGATGATTTTACATGGTTGTGACATACAGGAATTAAGATTATTCTTTTGGACTTGTTCATTGCCCATGTATTTTAAAATTGCTGTGTTTTGGAAACTATTTCTGTCCATGGTGCATGTTCACCTAATGGAAATAGGGCTGTGACAATGGGCAAAGTCTTGCAGATTAGTTTTAATCAGCAATTCAGACCACTGTCAAAAAACTTTTGAACTCACTTTGACATATATTTGTGTTGTGTCACTAAAAATGTTCAGATATTCAAGAGATGAAACAGAATATTGTGCCATATCTTTCCTTTCTTACCCACACTACTCCATGCCCCCTGGTGACACTCTCCTAAACTAGCATTTTTTTCCCTTCCACGTCACCTTAGGGAGGGCACTAAGTGCATGGCTGTTGACCATTTTGGTCCTCAAAATTCCATCTCGGCTTGTCTTGCTAAATTACGATTTGATATTGTGTACGGTGTGCCCGGTGTCGAGGTTCCACTGCTGGCCTCATTGTATCCTGGTGTGTGTTTATTGGGTGCATTTATGGTTTCACCAGGCACAACTTGCAGGGATTACGAGAATGGAACTCTCCCCTTCATTTATATATTTAGTTGTTTGTAGATACTTGGCAAGTACTTGGTTGTCTACCTGTACAATATATCATTATAGAACACCAATTCACTCTCTACAGGCTGTTTAACTTTGTTTATTTTGTGTGTGTGTAACTTCTTCTGGGCCCATGCTTCCACAATGGCTGGAGGGAGCCAGAGTACAAGAACAGTGAAGATGGGTGCAATATCAGGTAAGAAACTAAAGAAGAAGTCATCTTCTCTACGTAAGTCATATACTTGTTACTGTCATAAGAAAATTGTGTTTTAACAACTGAAAGAACAGTAAACTTAAACATGTAAATGTCAAGGGCCTTGAAATTAAACTTTCATGATTAGAATTAATGTGAGTTGCAGGGTTCTCTTTGCAATGAATATTAAGATTAGTTTTTTGGAGAGTGACACCATGTGGTCAGTAGAAGGGTACCTATGTTTCAGTGGAACCTGCAGCCTTCATAGTATAAGATGGGGGCACTGGGTGTCTCTAAACTTGTGTTCCTGAATCTGCTTGATCTGTGATCCAGATTATGGCAATAGCTTTGTCTGGCGACCCCTGGAATCATAAATAAAAGACAAGTATAAAATTAAAAAACATTATTCTGTGTAATGAATGGGACATTTCAGTTATTTAATGAAATGAAGATACAAATACATGCATCGACATTCTTGTACATAAGCCCAAGTTTTGTACTGTGAGTGCTCTTACAACTCATAACTAGAATTAATCTTTATAATCTTGTAAATCTGGATTTCTCCATGTTTTATGAGGTATTCCAATTTGGAAAATCTTGCCAACTGTGTGATAACCTCAACAAGAAACAGTAATTTTGTTTGGCTGATCTGATCATTTTTTGTTGAGAGGCTGGGAAACCTAGTAGTCGTTGGTCTGCGTCACTTTTTATAATATGATGGTCAAGCCCACATTGATACATGGTCACTAGAAGTGTGTACATTTACCAAAATACTGCTTTTAATATGCTTATCAAAACAGTACGAGTTTGTAATTTGCAGATTCATGTTATTGTTTTGTGACACAGAATATCTTTATGACATAAATTTGGGTCATGACCAATAGGTTTAGAAACACTGCTCTAAATGTTGGTATCTATGTACCAAACTACATGGTATTACATCCTAGAAGACTTCCATCTAGAATTGGTATGGTCGTAGTGTTGATGTGTAAAAATAGGTTCATTGACACCTAAAAATTCTAAATCTACAGCAAGTTCAACCCTTTGAAGACAAAGCATTGTGCTGTAAACAGAATCCACCTTGGTTATGAAAACCATTCCATTCATGCTGTATATAGCAAAAGTTGATATTTGTTCTGAGACCCACACAAAACAAAAAGCAGTGTCCGCACTACGTAGAATTTTTGACAGATAAACCTTGTGGTACATAGTTACCACTAGGCGTAACTTGCATACATTTTTATGTCATTTCTTGGTTGCAGGATGTGACAAATTTTAAATAGTACTTCTCTTTGTATGCTGCCCTCTGTGGCAGCCAAAATAACGTAGAGGCTCGTTTAAATTTAGTCCTCTTATTTCTTATAGAGATCCTGTGTATGTCACTGTAAAATAACAGGAACTGGTATGCAAATATGTAAAGGGCACATTCCAAAAGATGATTGTGGTATTTATGTATGTGATACATACAGAATGGCACAAAAGTAACATTTCACCTTGAATTCAAGTTGTGAGTTGCCATGGCAAGTGGATTTATCTGGGTTTGTAAGGCTGTTGGTGCATGAGTAAGTGAACCTTGATGCAGGAGTTATTGAGAGATTTGAACTGTATTTCCACCATGGTGTGTTTTCAGTTTGAGCAGTTTTTAAAATATACAATACAAAGGTAATATGAAACTGTAAATGCTGCTGATGCACCATCATATACTTACCCTTCCTGGTTTAACTAAATAACTAGCTAGCTAACTAACTAGCTACACTCAGAAGAGTCCTTCCTGAGAAACTAACAGGTCCTCATCTGTTATAATTTGAACACTGAACAGTCTTGAAAGCTTCTAGTAGTTTTATTGTGATCCCTGGATGATGGTCATTTAGGCCAAAACATGTTGGATCAGTTGTAAATAAATGGAATATTGTGTACCCTGTTGGTTTATTTTCATCATGAAAATCAGAATTTTGCCAAACAATATGATACAGATTAATTTTTCTTTCATTACACTGAATTTCTGAAGTGAAAGGCAGAACATTTACTATAATTAAAGTGTAACTTGGGATATTAAGATAAATGGACTATCATTTGGCAACTACAGCAGTCAACCTTTCTTTTAATGGCTGTTAGCAAGTAACAGTAAATTTAGTACACATTGTTCTGTACATGAAACAAGCAGAAACGTGTACTCTGCTGATGTTATTACTTTCCTTGGCAGCATCACCATATATAATGGCTAAAACTTTAAGGTACATAATTAACAGAAGGGAATGGAATTGGGGACCCAAATCACTTCTAAAAACTGTGTCACAATGCTTCCATGTTGCTTTAGCAGCAATGACTACTGTGTGTACTGACAAATTTATGGGATGTATCTCACATATTACCTTCAGGTGTCCCCTGTTGTGTGTACGGTAGAAATCAGAAAAGTTGCAGTTTTTTTACACACTACATCAGGAGTTTCAAATTTGAATCAAACACAAGCCAGTCCAGTAATTAAAAAATCATGTCAAACCATATGTCCTTTTGAGCAGCATAATTTTAACTGTCTTAAAATTAACACTAGTAAGAATCCTACATATTTGCTGCTACTATTATTTATTCTTTAAATTTCATTAATATTGGTCTGCTATCTCTTCAGTAATGTATGTTGCATGCTACCGGTCCCTGCTTGCTCACATATCCAGTACAACAATACCTCAAGCAAGTTGGTGAGGAAAAATCTTCTGAATGTTTTGCTACAAAAATCACCAGATTACAAAACTGGTCAAATCTTATCTCACCTACTAAGTAAACTGGCTGAAAACTTGGCATCTTTTGGAATGGGACAAAGTTTCTATCTTCCGCGAGATATTACTAAAAACCAGTCATGACAGATATAAAGTGTCCCCTGTCAAACGAGATCAGCTTTTTGTCCTACTAGTCATAAGGGGAAAAAAGGACCTGAGCATAGGAAATTTTTCTTGTGACAAGCAGGCATGAAAGTCTTGCAATTTTGTTTCAGAAAACTTCTGTTTCAAGATTAGTATCATATTTCAAATTAATTCCATTTACAGATATTCTGTAGTTATGTAAAAGTCTGCCTGTAAAGGTAAAGCAAACAAAAGAAATTCTGGTTCTATAATTTTGAAGTCCTGGTGATCTTTCGTCGAACTCTTCTCAAAGCAAAAGAATGGGCTGGGAATATTGAAGAATATGCTCAGAATAAACAGGGTCAAGAAATATCAGGTGTGAAAACTGAAAGAGGTTATGAAATTTAACTATCACACATTAGCTTGAGACTGGAGGCTTTGCTATTTTCATACATTTGGTAATGTGCTTATGTTCACCTTGTAGATCTCTGTTAAGATTAATCAAATGACCAGTTCACAAGTTCTAGATTGGAAGTCAATCCCTAATCATGCAATCCTCCAATATTTCCACTCTTTTCCATCAACAATGTCATCTCATGCAAAAACTGTACCAAAACAGATTCCCAACTTAAGCATCTTACATTAGGTCATAAATTTATTTTACTGTATCTTAACTTCTTCCAATAATGCTACAAATTCACAAATATTAAGGGAAATTAATAAAATTCACAGTTTTAAAACAGGTCCAGTGTGACTCATTTCCCAACTCTCTGTGTGTAGATGCTGCTTGATGAAGAACAGAGCGGAGAAAAGTAATTCCCTCACAGCCCTTCATTTTGTTTTTAATGTTGCTACAATGCCACTATTCTTGACAATCGAAACCAGAGAGCCATCACTCACAAACCCAACCATTTTTTCCCTAAGAAGCTTAAGTCCGTTTACAGGATGTACAAAATGTGAAAAAAAATTCATCAGCACCTGCTTTTTCTTGCATAGGGACCACTTGTAACATCTCTTCCATTAACTGAAAGTTGTCATTAGTATCTCTAATAAAGACAGCAAGCTGTGCAACATGTGGCATCTCTGTTGTCATAAACTGCAACTGAAAATGCCACGAAGTATTTACACTTCCCTTCAAGTTAACATTTTATATCTCCTGCCAAGCCATCCACATGTTCAGCCATGTTTGAAGAAAGACTAATATTAAAAAATAAAAGCTTATCAGGACAGAATATCTGCTGCCTTCATTATACACCCCCCTTCACACTAACCACCCTTAATTGGTTTTGTTGTCTTAGTGATAATTTGTGACATAATAAAACTTGCTTCAACTGCTGCTTTATGTTAGTCACTCTGCTGCTGCAAATCACATTTAAGTTTCTTTGTCTTCCTATAAAGAACACCACATTTATCTGTATATAGTAGGTTGTAATGGCAATGCAAACTGTATAATTGTGGAGCTGAAAACACACTGCAAATGAGGTGAACAATCACCACGTTAAGCTGATAATATACATACCTTATCATTAATTGTTGGTTGAATACAGGCAAAATAAATATGAACATAATGCACTGTATGTACAATATTAAGATGGCATATTTATTTCAATAAATGGATACACTGTACAAATGTTCATATAGTACTATTTTACACAGTATAAATAAATTTCATGCCTCAAGAACATAAGAGTTTAATTGGTACTATCACCATTACACTAAAAGATGACTTAACATTACAATATACTATTTTGCAGGCCACAGGAAAGCTCCCTGCAGTAGCAGTAATTATACATGATCATACTGAAGACAGTACTTCAAAGCAAATATGAACTCATTTTATTTGTAGAAAAAACTAAACTTTGACTTGGAAATATTTAATGCAGTAACTTCCAGGACTCTGAGTTATAAATCTCCCCTGGATTTAAAACAATACTGATTGGTACTTGTACCATAACCTGCTAAAATGCATTTTTATGGTGCTATAAGTATCTCTTGACTGTGTAGCACTGAATGGAATTGGAAAGAGTGTAGAAAGAAGTGGTTGTGCCTTAATTTTTTAAGGTACTAACCCTAGTATTCATGTGGAGGGACTGACAAAAACCACAAAAATCCTGTAGGTATAGTCAGTGTCCTGGGCAAGATATGAAATGGACACTTCCTGAACAAAAGTACTGAATTAAAAAGCAACGTTATTTGTATTACATTCATTCTGCGAGTTTAAATAGAACATGGCCAAAAGAGTACATTCCATAATTTCACAGTCAATACATTCCCTTTTCAAGCAAACTGATTCAATTATGCACCTAGCTTTTGTGAATTAGACTATCCCAGTGTGTTTAGCACTTTAATGCCAATTATCTTGCAACAACAAATTAAATAATCTGACAGTCAAAATGATTCAGCTTGAAGGAAGATCTCCAGAGGCACAAAACTATGAAGATTACTGTACATCACATGGGTGGGGTCTACCCTGTAAAGACAAAAAGATTTCCACACTGCTGTTTTCAATTCTTACAGATACAGAAGTAAGGTTAAAGGTAAAGATGTCCTTGTGCATACCATGAAGAATATGGAAGGGCTGAGGTACAGCTCCATACACTGTTAACCCTGACATTCAATGGAGATCAGTGGTCAGCTTTATACCACAGCCGCCTTGCTCTCAGTTAAGAGCCTACAATATCAGCTGAATAGGACACTGCATGCACCTCGGAGCTAGTATAAGCACTATAGAGAAGAGCAAAATCTCTTTTCCTTGCCAGCAATTGAACTATGATCCCTCAGTTGTTCAGCCTGTAACCTAGTCACTTCACTCACTACAGTATACCTTTAGTATGCACATGAAAATTCAAGTAAGAAATTTGACACATTAACCAATATCTGGGATTTGGGGACCCCAATGCTGTTGTGGCACTGGTGGCCAGATTTTTAACTAGGGGTAATGGCATCTGTATTGCAAAAACACAGTGCTAGGCTTTTCAATACTACAAACAGCAACAGCACAAACCATGGCCAATTAGCGGTTAGGATCATTTTTGGTTGAAGTGGTGAACATTAAAATAATGGTCTTCTAGGCAATGCCATCTATAGTTGGCTGATGAAAACCACAGTTATCACAAAATCATACTGCCTTCATCTGCACTACTTTGAAGCTGAAGGCATCAGACTATTATATGTTGGTACCTATTCATCAAACTACATAACATCATAACCAAGATGACAGTAATCGCCATATGATTGTGAACTGGCACCCACTGTCTCTGGTATGCTCTTCAAGAGCTTTTTTATGACATATGAAATATAAATTCAACTTTCAAATACACAACAGTTTAACAATACAATCCCCACATATTCCTGCTACTTAATTAGGGCGGTGTTTAGTTGCTGATAACACTAGTCAAGAAAGATTTTGTCCCATGAGAAAAAATGTCTGTTTCTGAAGTATTTTGGGATGCTGAATTCAAATGTTTCCAGAATTTCTCTATCAGCCACACCTTTCATGTTGCATCAGACTACATTAAAGCACAAGTCTAACGGCCTGTAGTAGGTAGTCTGGACATGGAGTAACATGCAAACAGTCACGTGTCATACATGTGACTAACAGCCCACTGCCAGTTGCTGGCCAGAGCTCAGTGTGTTATTGTCTCATAAGTACACATTGTTTGTTCCACTACTAATATGTCAAGAAAGTGCGTAAATTCATCAGATGCATTCTGCTACATCTGCAGTGAGGTAACATTCAAGTCCCAAAGACGGTCTTTCATACCCTTGATTAAAAAATGCTATGAGCATTATTTCAGCTGCAAAGTGGGTGATCAGGACGAGAGTTGGGCTCCCCATTTTTATTGTGTGACATGTGCCAGGCTTCCCGTGGCATGGGCAAAAGGTTCTCGCTCTATGCCTTTTGCCAGTCCTATGGTTTGGAGAGAGCTCACAGACCATGTTTCAGATTGCTACTTCTGCCTGACCAGTACAACTGATGTAACAGCAAAGTCCAAACACACTGTTCAGTTTCCTAATTTACCATATGTGATGAGGCCAGTACCTCACTGTGCGGATTTACCTGTGCCAAAGCCTCCAACAAACATGACGATGAGCGAGAGTGAGTAAGGTGATGAAGATGCAGGCCAAACTAACAACAATAAGGACTGTGATCCAACATTTGCAGAAGCCTGCTCTTCCAATGAACAACACCTGCTGACTCAAGGAGACTTGAATGATATCGTCTGTGATTTGAAACTGTCAAAGAAGCAAGCTGAACTTTTAGGCTGCAGGATAAAGAGCTGGAATCTTCTGTGCCAGGACACTAAGATGTGTTTTTACCATGGGCGCCATGAAGAATTCAAGCATTCCTTCTCCCAGGAAGATGGTGTAATGTTTTGCAATGATGTTTGTTCTGTTATCAAAGTTCTTGGCCATGAATATAACCCAGATCAGTGGCGCTTGTTCACTGATTCATCAAAAGTGAGCTTGAAGGAGGTTCTACTCCACAACAGAAATAGATTCCCCTTCTTTCCTTTGGCTCATGCAGCCAACATGAAGAAAAGTTATGAAAGCATGAAGCTACTGGTGGGAAAGATTAAGTATGACGAATTCAAGTGGAAGTTGCGTGGTGATCTCAAGGTTGTAGCACTGTTACTCGGAATGCAACTTGGGTACACAAAATACTGCTGTTTCCTGTGCAAGTGGGACAGCTGGGACAAGAAGAATCACTGTGTAAATAAACTGTGGCCTAAACGAACATCACAGACACCAGGGGAGAAACATGATGTTAATCCTCCTCTTGTTCTTCTGGAGAAAATTTATCTGTCCCCTTTGAACATAAAGCTGGGCCTCATGAAAAACTTTGTGAAAGGTATAGATAAAACTGGCTGTGGATTCAAATATGTGAGGAATAAGTTCCCAAATGTGAGTGACACAAAAATCAAGGTGGGTATATTTATAGGACCACAGATCAGGGAACTGATGCAAGACAAACAGTTCGATGAAGACCTGAATAAGACTGAAAGAAATGCATGGTTGTCATTTAAGAGGATTTGGAAGGACTTCTTAGGAAATTACAAAGCAGCGAACTATCAGACAAGGAGACCCTCTATCAACAATACTGTTCTGCACCGTGATAGAGTCATTCATGAAAAAATTAGAGATGAGAGGGAATGTATCAACACGACTGAAACAGGTGTGCATTTATGCAGACGATATTGTGCGGTGACAAGAACTTAACAAGCCCTAATTGATACATTCCAGAAGTTAAAGCAAGAGGCAATAAAATATGGATTAGTAATAAACCAAGAAAAAACAAAATATATGAGGCATTCAAGAGTACAAACCAACGTGAAGAATAAGGAAAGAGAAATAGAAGGAATGAAAATCGAAGAAGTAAACTCCGTCAAATATCTTGGAACAATTATGAATGCGGACTTCATAGAAGAAGAAATAAAAGAAAGAATTGCAGCTGGCAATAGATCCTTCTTTGCAAACAAAAAGATATTCCAAAGCAAATTAGTAACTAGGAAAACCAAAGAAAGGCTGTATCATATGGTAATCAGACCAGCAGTAGTATATGGATCCGAATGTTGGGTATTAACAGAAAGCATTAAGCAGAAATTATTGGTATTCGAAAGGTTATTGA
>Ga0123353_10014314_pt1 | contig 11425 bp, 8 predicted proteins | sample TergutLab28metaG_3_FD_92763 | JGI IMG/M metagenome (GOLD analysis project Ga0123353, IMG submission 92763) | Labiotermes labralis P3 segment gut microbial communities from Petit-Saut dam, French Guiana - Lab288 P3 | ecosystem: Host-associated > Arthropoda: Insects > Digestive system > Gut ... | reverse complement strand
TTTTTGCGAAAATGTCGCTGTACAATTTTACACCGACAAAAATTTCTAATATATCTATATATATATATATATATATATATATATATATATATAAGCTAAGAAAAGAGTTATTCATTTCAGATTTTGCACGTATCAGACTGTATTAAAATAATTAATATGACAGATTTGTGAATTTCAATATCAAAGTTTTATAAATACACTGGTTATCCTTCCATTCTTTACCGCGTTAGTACCACATGCTGATTTCACACAGCAGACATTACCGTGAACAGAGATCGCTTTGGCATTTGGTTTGTCAACCGAATGGCTGCCAAGCGACTAAACATGATAGCAAGTAGAATGCCATTGTGCCATTTAACTGCATGTCATCGCGTAGAATCCAGACTATAGTAACACAGACAGAACAGACAATGTACGTATAATGCAATATTGAGGTGCGTTCGCGTAACCATTATTGCTGTGGAAAAACAACAGGTATTACATACCCCGAGTGTGTGTTTGTAGTCTTAATTATCCGGCATGCAGAACGCATGGGCCATATTTTATTGTCGCCAGTGGCCTACCTGGTTTTATTATATTTTTCCACATTATCTCATAAACAGCACGACTTTCAAAAAAAGTTATTGAACATAAATCGTGTGTTTTGATTTTCTCTACAAATTTTTCTGAAACTTATCTTACCCTAAGAAGAAATCAGCAAGATATTATCATAAATGTACATTGGTCTTCACGTAAAGTACCCGTTATTCTTGTCGGATTTAAGAGAGAATTAAATTTGCTCGAATTATTATCGAAACGTACTCAAATGGGTGCCGCGGTAGCACAGTGGTCAAAGTGCTGTGCTACAAATCGGAAGGTCGCTGGTTCGATCCCAGCTAGTGTCAGTGGATTTTTCATTGACGTAATATCCTTCCGATCACACTATGGTTCTGGGGTCGACTCAGCCTCTAACAGAAAAGATTACCTGGAGTATTTCCTGGGATAAAGGCGGCCGGTGCGTAAGGCTGACAACCTACCACCATCCAGTGCCGTTGTTACGAAATCTGGGAAACTTAACTTCCTGGAACCCTCTGGAAATCTCTGGGTCCCTCCGGGCTTGTAACGGGACTGCTTTACCTTAACATTTTACGCACTCAAATATCAAACCTCATGAAAATCCATATAGTAGGAGCCGAGTTATTCCGTGAGGAAGGAGGCGGACAGACAGCTATGACGAAACTAACAGTCGCTTTTCACAATTCTGCGAACGCGCCTAAAAACCTATCTAAATTATTCATGTAGCATAGGTATGGTGCAGAGACGAAGCAAATCGTCTCTGACTGCATATATGAGGACGGCGAGCTTACAAAAACATGGGAACCCAAGATAAAAACCAGAATAGAGACACTGTACAATTTTATAAAGACAGAAAGTGCCGTGTTGTGAGATAAAATACATTTAAATTTCCTGCATATATTTAACATTCCAGAAGGAACGTTCTAAGATCAAAAATCCAATAACACTTTAGAATCATTCCATTGCATTTTTAACTACTACTGAATAAGGAAGATATGTTGAATTTCCCCAAAACCAATATCATGCCAGAAGTATGAAGAGAAGAAGGGATGTGACGGACTGCCATTAACGAAGCTGGTGGAGTGGAATTCTGCCAAGACGTGGTTAAAGTGCTCTAATCTTTTCCTTAATTTTGTTCGAAGCTTTTCGCAGAAAAATTGCACTGAATTACGGATCACTATTAATACCCATCCCTTTACTCTTCACCTTCGATCCCCGAATTGATTCAACAAATAAATTCGATGAAAAAAGACGTATCAATCATAATTTCCTTAAAAAAATGCTATGCACTTAAAGAAGCCATCATATTCTAATGTATATGATTCATAATTATAAAATTAATTGAACTGATTCGAGTGTACAGACTCCAGTTAACAGATTAAAAAAACTCACTGGGTACTTTTAAGACTTAGCAATGTCGTCAAGCTTCACTTTGCAACGTAAAGATCAAATCTTACTTAATTTGCTGCCACGTTTCTTAAGCGTTTACGTACCGAATCATGAGGCCATTATTAGATTAACTTTATTAAGTGGTAAGTTGAATATAAACTCTTCGAAGACGCCATATTCTTAACTTAATTCTATAAACCTTGTCTTAAGAACATTACATGTTTTAGGTAATTTCAACACAGTACTGGAGGATCATACTTCCAGAGCGATAACCGTAGTTCCCACTTCATTATTTTGCCAGTATGACATAACTAATGGTGAGAAATTGAGAAGTCTGTAAAGTTAGTTTCGTCTGAAGGCATGGAGTTTGTTCCGAGTTTAATTGAAATCCACGTCTTCTGAAGGTATAGGATGTTTCACTATATGCAGACATGTAGACACACACCACTTACATATATAATAAGTATATACATTACGTAAATACATACTTACACAAACACATACACACATACACTTACATGCAGTTACATCCGTCCAGTTTTATGATACTCCAGTACAGGTATGTCACACTTTACTTTTTAAAATAAGCCAGCATATGCCCTACGGTAAGCTAAATATTGCAAAGTCGCCATATGCAGTGACCAAACTGAAACCAATTCTATGCTCATATTGACATTCTAACTGTATAATGAGGCCAGAAGGTCAGTCAATATATTTGGTGGACTACGTACTGGACTGCCGGTTCCAGTGGCCGCGCGGTCTAAGGCGTAGGTCTGCGGCCGCTCGCCTGCAGAGATTGTGGGTTAGAATCCCACCGGAGCCATGGAAGTCTGTCTGTTGTGAGCGTTGTGTTTTGCCAGGTAAATGTCTCTGCGACGAACTGATTATTTGTCCAGAGCAGTCCTACCGACTGTGGTACGTCGTTGTGTGTGATCTAGACACCTCGTGAACGAGGAAGCCCTGGCCCACTTGGGGCTCCCGCGCCAAAAACACAACACACGACCAGGACTAACGAAGACCACTGGCGACATAGGCAGAGATCGTTTCCTCGGCGCTAAATTTTCAGTCCGGTTTGGGGTGCACCCACTTTCCTGCCCACAAGGGACCAGGGCTGGAGCGATGACCAGAATATGAAACTGATAACGCAAAATAATCTACTTTCGAATAAAAAAAAGAGCGTGGCTTCGAATTTACCTACAATATTGACACCTTATATATGTTGGATGTGACATCCTTCACCGCAAGTTTGAACCGTGACTTCATATCTGCGGCCCTGAGCTCTTGCAGCAGCTAAGTGACCGAAAATGCTCTGTGAACGAGTGCAAATAGACAGCTGAATTCAGACGGTGTCAGTTCACGCTTCAATTAACAAAATGTTCATGTTCTGCAGTACTGGAGTTCGTCACAGCCAAACTGATGATCATCCAAGTATTCTGAGATGTTACCCCGCCATGTCAAACGTTAAATACTTACCGACGTTTCGGAGAAGCATGCACCTCATATCTTCAGGGTTCAGCAGTCCAAGAAGGATACTTCAAAAGTCAGTAATTATTTAGCAGTAGACACAGCGTAAAATCTCAGAATACTTTAATCTTAAACAAAATAAAGGTAAAGTGATCCCGTCACAGGCCCGGTGTAGCCCAGAGGGTGGGTAGAGGTATAGCTCTACTCTTCATGACCGCGGCACTAGAAGGGGGTGGGGGGTCAGCAGCATATCGCTGATGCACTTTACCTCCGGGAAAGACACGATATCCATTTTAATCTTAAACAAAATAGTTCACCGAAAACTAAAACACATACACTTGTTAAAAATTCTTTTTCATCTTACCACTGTAACTATTATTATGAAAGAAGAAGAAGAAAAAGAGATGCAGCATAGAATCTGCAGGATTCGTTTTCAGAGTAGTCAGTTCCTGGATACCGACTTCTGTATGATAAATACAACGCAAACATAAGAAATATACAAAAATATATAAGAAATAAATCTATTTTATTGTGTCTTCTTTGTTAGCTCATGTATAAGCAAAAACTTTAGGCAGACACTAAGATCTGGTTGACACGGGTTGGTACGGGACCCAACAGCCTTCTCCTGAGGTATGACACAGAAATATTAAGGTGAAATTGTGCATGTGCACGCCAAGACGGCATACAGGGGAGCGGACGTAATGCTCCACTGCTTCCTAATCTCGGCACTATAGACAAGTGAGTGGTCAACTTTACCGGTGACGGTGAACTGGGGAGAATTCGTTACTAATTACCGTGACCCGGCGGTTCGGAAGGGGTCCCGCTGACCGACTGCGTTGCATAAGCTTTTCTTCTTTCTCGGTAGTACCATTATTTGTCGATTTACAAATTAAACCTTTCAGGCAAGCCCCAGTCACTCTGCAACTGATAGTCATTCTTTCCGATTTAGTGTAACAGATATTTAGTCGGCCCGCCCTTGCTGGGGACCCAGAAAAAGGTTTTTACCGGGGCCAGAACCCGCTCTCGCCTGCCCTGAGCTTCACGACACAGCCACTATACCCTCGGGGAAAGAACATGAAATATACATCGAGTAGGAAGCTGGGTGGGTTCCAGGGATTGCCTGGATGTTTTGGAGATTCCAATATCGGATCGTCTAGCCCGTAGTACAGTCTAAGCCAAGACAAAAGTTTACCTGCGGACAGCTCCAAGTTATGAAGGACTTTGTCCTGTGGGTTGCCACTTTCGCAACAGTCTCACACAGTGCGGGGTCCACCGATCCAACCAGTGCCGTCGTGCTGCTGTCGCTAAGCGCTTCCAGCAACGCAGTCAGCTCACCAAGCACATCTTCACACACAGCTGAAACATACACAAAAAGTGGTTGTCATTTGAGTCCGAGCAAAAGCCGATTCACCTGTTCGAATTTCGCTCACGACAAGAAAGAGTCTTGGGATCTTCAAATTTTCTTTTAAAATCACAAACCTTGCACAGGATGAGGGAAATTTCCTGTGCATTTGTCAGAAGTAGGATATAGGATAGAGGGGAAGCCACAGTGAATGGGTGGACAGTAAACTCATTTGCTCACTCTATATATCCCAAGTGGTTCTTCTGAAATGTACTTATACAAGTACGTATGTCGTAAAAGGAAACTGTAACTTATTAATTTGCTAAATTATTCGTTGCGCCATGAAAACATGTGGAGTGCTGAATTATAGCTACAAGCATTTTTACATTCGGCGCCGTATGGAAGACATTGTTCAGATTCACGTCACGGCCACTTTAACCGCGAATATACAGGCTCTAGCATGCACTGAATACGAGGTCGGTCTCTGGGCTGTGTGGGAAGAGAAAAGCATCCGGCAGAATGCGAGATTTCAGGCATTCCCTGCGGTGTAGTTGAGACCTTCACTCTTCTGGGATTTTACGCAGAGTATATCTGTAGATGTCTGTCGACGTTTCGCGGAAGCCTATCTGTCACATCTTTGACGGCCAAACAGTCCAAGAAGGTGGAGGCGACAGAATCGCGAAATGTCGGCACAAATGCCGACACATTCTGTGTAATATCCCTGATGAGCAATGGCCTCATCTTGCAGAATAGTCCGATGAGTAAATGATGAAATAGGAATGGACGCCATCTATTTTAAGGTACTACCATAACATATCTAGAAGGAACGAGCACCACGACAAACCTCAACCGCAACGATCAGTCTCTGAATTCACATGTTTCACGGGCTAACAAAACCAGGCCCAGAAGTCCTGAGAGAGTCAATACAGACTGATAGGAGGATGCAAAGGAATGACATCTGAAACAACCATATCTATATCGGTGACAGGAACTTGAAGCAAGAAAACAAGATGAGTTTGATTTGTTAACATGTTCAAATTATTGCTGCAGTACCTCATTGAGAATACAAATTTGGACTCTTAAGATAATGTATTTAAGTGACTAACAGGACCACAAAGCATAAAATGCACTATGAATTTTGTAGCCATTAATAATTGGATTTGTTGCTTATTCATACACTAGCAGTGACAACAAACCGAGCTACTTCAACTCAGTACATTGTATTGCTGTCTACACAGGACTCTGTTGGAACTGCCCCAGTATACTCTCGTCCCAGAGGAAATACAGCTCTGTATAAAGTCATTCGAGCTTTATCGACGTTACTGCATAAGTGAAGACGTTATTAAACCTTCCTGGAAATGTCCTGAGTTGAAAATCATATTCGTCTAATTCCAAACATTGTACAGGTTTCCATTTTCATCACATTTCAGGCTAATATTGAAGATAAATGTTCTAACACTAGGCTGATTCAATTAAAGCGAGACCTCCGAGACACTTAAAAATGCACAATAACACAACACAAATTTTGTGTTATGATGATGATGATGATATCAATTGTGACGATTCTAACAGCAGCGGCGGCGGCGGCGACGGTGGTAATAATAATAATAATAATAATAATAATAATAAATCTTCATTATTAATGTGCTGCCAATTACAGTGCTCAGAAAACATAAACAATACATCCAATAATAAATATAATAACAGAACATAATAATAAAACTACAGACACACACAGTAAAATTTCCAGCAGTAAGACTGACATTTCTTGTCCAGTTGAGTACCTATCAACTTACCAGTAACCAGCCCGGTCCACAGATTTAGTTCCGAGATATATTTGTTACTGGCAATAGTAGTAACTAGGCAGCAGTCGAAACAGCAAATTCAACATAAATAATACCAATTCCCGCCAATGGACATGAATTTCTACCCACCTCCCTTCCTGACAATCTATCGCAATATTATCCAGCCTTATATTATCCTAACAACTCCTCAGGTTTCCACCCCGTTGATTTCCAAGAGCTGTGCCCACCAAACTCCTGTATGAATTTATCTTCCTCTCTGTTCTACGTTCACAACCATCATACACTTTAAAACCTCGCTAACCAAACAACAGTAGTATATATATATAAAATTTGTATTAACAAAAATCTATAGACTTATAACTATTTCTCCAGGGACGCCCACCCGTTGGAATGACAAAGGATAATTTACGACGGCAGTACGTCACAGGATGAAATCTAAACAGTTTGAGATTTGAGATTCTCGCGTTAGTGTTGCTGAAGATTTAAGTCTCCAGGGATGTCACGCCACGTCGACTGCTAAATAGTCACCGACATTTCGAAGCATCGTAGTAGAGAGTTTCTACTTGCACTGCCTAACACTGAACAGAAAGCCGTTACCCTCTTTCGAAACGTCGGCATCTGTTGCCCATTCGAAACAGTCTAACCTCACAGAAGACTTCAGTTTTAAAGAATCCAAACAGTTTACTTATTCGGCGACGTTATGTGACAGACCGCATGCTACAAAACACTCAAAAACACAGACGTTGCTAAGACATTTCAGGCGTTGACTTACGCATTCCATGTAGACCTACGTATCTTGACTTGTAGTACCCTGGGAGCAGATAAAACTTACCGAGTGGCATTACGCCCTAACCAAGCTAATTCCTTTCGTAGAAAATCTATCCACACGACCGGAACTACACGGCAATTAGAAGACGTCGAGAGGCTTTTGACGTCTCTCGGCCGATAATCACCTCGTCAGTTTCATTATACACGATTTAACAGCGTCTATAAAGCTAACATCTGTTACGCGTGTCCTGTACTGTTACGTTATATCATCAAGTATTTAATCGACTGCACGTGAAGCAGGCAGCACTGATATCACCAATAGCCGTATCTAGACAAGGATATTGCCATCAGATATGCCCGAGGTAAAGTGTCTGCTAGGTTATTTGCGTATGGGATATTATACTGGTTCACTATTAAGGTCAAATGGACCACTTGTCACCACGGCTGGAAGTATTCTCAGGTTGCGGTTCGATGCGACTTTTAATATGGCGAGCAACTGTCAAATTATTGACTAAAAAGTTGTATATAACCAAAGAGAAGTGGATCTCCAGCCTGGAGATTGGACGGATGATTCTAAATGTCTCACTGCAAAGAAAGTGAAATATTAAGAAAAATGGTAGAAAGGTTTCAGATTTTAAACAAATAAAAAAAAATAGAAATACGGAGCTCCGGGCAGAATCAAATGCAAATTCTTTAATGCACACATTTATCGTCCCACGCATAGACCATCCGGATTATTGATTTTTTTATACTTGTAAAGTTCTTGTCATTTCTGTACGGATTCTGTATGGGTACAAGTTAAATATGATTATGAACTTACACTTTTTCACCTTCTCCATATTTGTAATTTTTTGACTTACACATCAATATTTCATTGATAGTGCATTTGTATCCTGTGGTCCAATAGTCATTGCCCGCCCACCGAAAACTGAATAAACTTTCCGCATTTCTGCCATAGTGTTATTTACGTTTTAAAAAACGTCACCACAAATGCTGCATTTTGAAAGCATATTTACTGACAGAATCATTTTAGGGCCCTCAAATCTATGTCGCTCCCCGGTGTCTCTGCAGCCTCGAGTTACACGGCACTCATGTTAATATTACGAAGTGTAGGAAATAAAGAGGCTGGTGTTGGGTTGTCCTCCACTGGCACAAAGCTGTTTCAGATTTTTAAATGGGACGATACAGACAGCATGATGATCTCAAGAGTGGTTACGTAGCTATGGCACATAATAAGATGGCCGCCATGATTAGTGGTAAGTGGTTGTAACCTATTTTAAGGCAATTGCCTGGGACTGATCTGGAGAAAATTAGTACAAAGCTATCAACATGATCTGGAAGAGTCTGACGAGATTCGAAACGTGTCGCACCTCAATAGAGATTTTGAGGGTTTGAGTCACATTAAACTGCTACAATAAACAGCGCAAAAAAAAATACAAAACCTAAAACCCGTAAATGTTAAACGCTCGGTTTCGAATTATGATAACAGACATCCTGCTGCACTTTAATTACTCTCGGTAAAAAAACGTAAATCAATCCCATTACAGGCCCGAGGTGCCCAGAGGGTTCCAGGAAGTTAAGGTTCCTAGATTACGTGAAAATGGCTAAGGATGGTGGTAAGGTTGTCAGCCTTACTTACCGGCCGCTTTTACCCCAAGGAAATACTCCTGGTACTCATTTCTGTTAGAGGCTGAGTCGACCCCAGGGTCATAGTGTGATCGGAAGGATTTTGTCAATGAAAAATTCCAATGACACCATCTGCAATCGAACCAACAACCATATGATTTTTAGCACAGCACCTTAACCACTGAACTAACACGGTCCCCAATTCCTCACGGTCTTCTCTCTTAACTCAGAATAACCTCAGTTTGCGTAGCACAATGTGATGAAGTACTTGAAACCGAGACATCGCAGAGACGCACAAATACTTCAATGCCCTGAACGTGATCTGCAACTGTAATTCCGAAGCCTGAGTGATCTTACACCTACTACACCTTCGACAGCGTTTCCACTTGTTGACGGTGAACTTTACTCCGATTTGCAACCTCCAGTTTTCTTAAGATCTCCAGACAGCAAACTTGTACACAAGGGCCCTTACTATTTGCACAATTCTGACTACAGTGCAATTCATTCACATAGTAAATTGAAATGTGCAATGAACAAGCGGCACTCCACACGCTAGCAGCCTACATTTCTGCAGAACAGTTACATCATGTTTCAACGAAGTAACAATTTGGTGAATGTCCCAATTACGGAATAAGTGAGCGAGTAAGTTCCAGACAGAGAGGTTAAGTGGGAGAGAGAATGTTACGAGAGGCAACAGGAACGCTGTAATGAGCGTTTCGTAACGCACCGATGGTCAGAATAATATCCACTAGGCAGCCATACTCGCTGATTATCCAGTGAGGGACAGTAAGGAATTTCTAGTGCACTAGTTCGGGCTGCACCTTGTAATTTCCTGAAATTAAGTTGCATTGTGCAGCAGAAATTACAAAATTTATAGCATGAATGCGTCTTAGGACAATTCTGATAACACAGCTAACAACGTACAATTAGGCCCCTGTACTAAAACTCTCTTGTTAAAAAAATAACTTAACACAGCTTTCATTATCCAGTAAACTGCTGCTAACTCCATGGAGCAGAGTCCTTCCTGAGAAGCCAACATGTTCTCAGCTAGTCAAGAAGTACGCCGCAGTTTATGGAATCGGAAAGCTCATTGCCGCATTCACAAGTACCCACCACCTGTACCTATCCTGAACCAGATCAATCCAGTCCATGCCTCCTCATCTCACTTCTTGAAGATTTATTTTAATATTACCATCCCAGCTATGCCTAGGTCTTCCAAGTGGTCTCTTTCCCTCGGGTCTTCCCACCAAAGCCCTGCATGCACCTCTTCCCTCCCTCGTACGTGCCACATGCCCCGCCCATCTCATTCTTCCACATTTGGTTACCCGAAAGACATTTGGTGGGGAGTAGAGATAATCCGGTTCCCATTTATGCAGTGTTCTGCACTCCACTGTCGTCTCGTCCCTCTTAGATCCAAATATCTTCCTCAGCACACCATTCTCGCACACCCACAGCCTACGTTCCTCCATCAGTGTGAGTGACCAAGCCTCACACTCATAAAAAACAACAGGCAAAATTGTAGTTCTGTTTATCTTGATCCTTGTAGTAAAATACCGCTGCTAAAAGAAATAAGTTTTTCTCATTTTCTGTATACACGAGGTGCGGTATACGAAGTATGACAAATAATGGCACTGAAAGAGCGACTCGTGACCTTTACCGTAGATCACCAAAATAAATATTACCATTTACGGCAGAACCTTCCCCCACTCCCAGTGAAACCACGCTACGTTACTTTGACACAGTGTCGAGTAATGTTTTCGATAAAAAGCTTCTTTTAACGTTCTGAAAACATGTTTGATAAAACACTGGGCAAAGAATAAACATCAAATGTCCTGTGAAACTCAATAAAACATTCACCGAAATTTTCATTTGGTTACATGACGTGTACGTATGTCGACGGCAAAGTGTCTTCAGGGGTTATTCGAGGGCTGAATATTCAGATGGAATGGTGTGGATCTTCTGATTGGAATTGTTTTGAAAGGCGTGACAAGTAGATAGAATAATTTCATTAATAGAGTACGTTCTCAAAAATAGCATCTTTATGTAATAGCTGCACTTTTAGTCGCTTAATCAAAAAAATATAAATTATTAATGTGTTATGGCAATTAAACGTTTATCATTGTTACTATAAAACGTAGCATAATAAATCTTGCTTGTTTTCCCAGTTACTACACTTTTCAGACAGAAATAAGATTCTGAAAGGGTCCACATAATCTTCGTCATAACAAATTCATATTCACCTTTTAAATAACCTCCTAGAAGAACAGGAAAAACAATAATTATATCAGCTCTAAAAACGACAAACGTCTAAAGAGTATAAGTAAGTTCTCATTTAGCATCATGAACATGCGATCGTAAATTTTACATTCATTGTTCCGTGCATCATTGTAATTCTTTAAAATAACCAACACGATGTCACTTGTAGACTATCCTTTATTTTCATGGGTAGTCGTCATTCACTCTCTACATGTTTCGA
>Ga0123353_10014313_pt1 | contig 11426 bp, 11 predicted proteins | sample TergutLab28metaG_3_FD_92763 | JGI IMG/M metagenome (GOLD analysis project Ga0123353, IMG submission 92763) | Labiotermes labralis P3 segment gut microbial communities from Petit-Saut dam, French Guiana - Lab288 P3 | ecosystem: Host-associated > Arthropoda: Insects > Digestive system > Gut ... | reverse complement strand
GCCCCTGCACGGCGAGCATGGCAAGGTCGCGCCGTTCGGTGAGGCTGACATTGAAACCGTGGCTGGCGATGTGTTTGCGCATCCAGGCCACGTCTTTCGTGGCGGTTCCGGCGTTCACCACAATCCGGTAGAGTCCGTCGTCGAACCGATAAACGATGAGATCGTCGATTACGCCGCCGTCTTCACGCAACATGCAGGAGTAGAGCGCCTTGCCGGGGACGCCTGCACGGGCGAGCCGGGCAACATCGTTGGCGAGCAGGGCGCGCAACCAGGCGGTGGAGTCGAACCCTGCAAGGTCGAGCGCGAGCATGTGCGAGACATCGAACATCCCGGCGTCGCGCCGTACGGCATGGTGTTCGTCGATCTGTGAGCCGTAGTTGACCGGCATATTCCAGCCTGCGAAATCGACCATGCGCGCACCGGCAGCAAGGTGGGCATCGTAGAACGGAGTCTGGAGGGAAGGGCCGGAAGGATGGGCAGGTACGGAAGCAGTATCACTCATGGTAGCGGCCTTGGCGGTTGCGGACGAAAAAGCATGAAGGACGATAGACCGCTTTGAAGAAAGCCGCAAGCATGTATCGGTTTTGGGTGTCGAGACTCACTGTTCAGACTTGATACATGGCAACGGTGTCTCCGCTCTCAACAGCACGGGATGCAACCGCGAGACCAAGCGCCGACTTGTTGTCAGATCAAGTCAACTTCTACATCTTATTTCTGCACCGCATATTTACGTGCAAGACGATCTAACTCCCTGCTATGGAAAAAATCGATGCATTTCATGATGACTAAATTCTCACCACTTTGACTCATGTAGTTCTTGGAAAGGAACATCTGACCTAAGACAGCCACTTCGTTGTAGGCATCAATATCGAGACTACCCAACTCCTTGTAGCCATTCGCGGCTGCTATAGCATCATTGACAACCTCTTTGGATTGATAGCCATCTGCAATGCAGGAACTTAGAGCGTAGTTCTTTAGATATTGAACCGGGGTGTAGTGTTTTCTTGTAGTTGTGTCCCCGTAACAGCTTGTTGCGACTAGTGCTAGAGAGAAACATGTAGCGGAGATCAATTTAGCAACCATATCGATGCCTCTGTAGCAACTGGAAAGTAACAGTGATCCGAGCAGGTACTCCCGTTCCATAGCGTAGCGTGACCCGTAGCATCACTCCATTGCACGCCGAAGACGAGTATGCCTTTCAGATTATCAAAATCGCTAGGCTTGGGGTTTCTGACAGTTTTATCAGGTTTGCCGAATGTTTTGGTTAGATATTTGATCAGATCGGAAACTCGGTATATGTATTGTTTTTTGTCACCGCCAGAGACGGTTTTCCAAGCACCTTTTGGAATGGTGGCACCCGAATTATTCAAGCTATAGCTCATGCGAATTGCACATGCGTTTGTAAAACCAGCCTTTGAATCCTTCACGCCTAACTCAATATTCTCTTGAACCTTTCCTCCTATTTTCTTCCCTACACTCGGAACACTTCCATCGCCGTAAACAGTGATAAAGTGATGCCACATGATTTGAAACTTGGGTCTTGGTGCTGCCATCTCAGTCTCCTGTGCGAATGCCTAACGTTCAAAACTAAATGGCAGACCCGCCGCAGACGGGGCTGTCTGGTTTGAGCGCAAAGTCAGCGACAGCGCCAACTCAATGCGCAGCCTGTAAAGCATAACACCTACGTACGTGTACGTCGGCGTCTAACAGGATGCTCAAAAATTTCCCGGTACCTTCGGTGAGCGGCCTCTGATGGCGACGGATTGGATTCGGCAAACCCCTGGAGGTACCTGGGAACCCGTTTCAGGTGGTTTTTTGGCCTCTTATTTTTCCCCACTTGGTCATCAAGCTTAAATTATACTAAAAGCATTTTTCGAACGGGGGTTTTTGAGCATTCTGCTAGTGACAAACTTGTTCAGATGAGCCGATTGCATGTGATTCTGAGGAAAGAATACTACAATGGAATGCCATACTACATCCTGACATCTTTCCCAATTCCTTGAGGGCATGCGTGATGAACGACTTTGACGGGCTGGGACAACTGATTGGGGGTTATTTGAATCAGGATATGGAGCTTTGGGCGGAGACCGTCCCTGAAGCCATTTCAATTTACGCACGCGAAACCGGTTCCGCCGCACATAATGAGCTGTACCGCGAAATGGATCTGTTTCTGAAACAATACGACACCCAACTTGAGGAGAAATTCAAGAAACGCTACTGGTTCGATTTTACGCCAGACGATATTGGCCAGACGGTGCCGGAGTTTTTTGCGATGGTGCGTACGATAATTGCCAATCCCGACTGCTATCGCCAGTATGAGACAGATACACCTGACCGCCCGTGCTGACATGCCATTGCCGGATGTGAGTCCGTATGTGGGGAAGTAGTGGTTAACGCCCACGAGTGTGCAGGTTGCCTGCAACTGCCTGTTGAAAGCCTGATGCCGCCCGATCATCACGAGGCACTAGTGCCCAAGGTTTCTGAACTGATACAGCGTGTACGGGCCAGATGCGTTAAACTCACCCCCGCCTGACAGGGGCGTCCGTTCCTGTCAGTGGTTCCATTTCAGAGCACAGCACGGAAAACGAAATGTTCGAGGCTATTCGCAACAACAAACGAATCGCCCAGGTCATCCTGGCGATACTCATCGTTCCCTTTGCCGCTTTCGGCCTCGGTTCCTATTTTGGGGACGGGATGGGGAGCAGGGAAATCGCAACGGTGGGAGGCACTTCCATTTCACGGAACGAGTTCGAACACGCCCTGGAAGAGCGCCGGAACACGTTGCGGGAGCAACACGGTGGGGCTGAAGCAGCGGAGATGCTCGAATCCGAAAAACTGCGGCAGGAGGTGCTCGACCAACTCATCATCCGGCGGGCATTGGCGCTTTACTCCAAGGATATGCACCTGTCGGTCTCTGTCGGACAATTGCAGCAGATCCTGGCCGAAACCGAGGCTTTCCAGGAAAACGGCCAGTATTCGGTGGAACGTTATCGGGCGTGGCTTCAGCAGGCGAGGATGACCCCGGCAGCCTTCGAGGCACAAGTTGCGCAGGATTTGCTCGTCCGGCAACTGTGGGGTTCCGTCGTCAGTTCGTCGCTGGTTGCGCGTGATTCGGCACGCCGCCTGCTCGTTGCAGGGCTTGAAGAACGGATGGTGCGCGAGATGCGTTTCCCGGTCGCGCCTCATCTGGCCAATATCAAGATTGAAGATGCGGCGATACAGAAGTTCTATGACGACAATTCAGCGCGTTTTGAACTTCCGGAGCGGGTCAAGGCCGCGTATCTCGTCTTCAGCGAAGAGGCCTTGCAGGGCAAGATCGAGATTGACGAGGCAAAAATCGATCAGGCTTACCAGGCTTGGCACGAAGAACGGTATGTGCGCCATATCCTGATTGAACTGGCTCCCGATGCCGATGCGGCTGCGGTGGAAACGGCAGAAAAACAGGCTGAAGAAGTTGCCGCAACCTTACGCAAGGAACCCGACAGTTTCCCGGCGCTTGCCAGGGAAAAATCGCAAGATCCGGGTTCGAGCGAAGCGGGAGGCGATATTGGCTATATCGCGCATGACGGGACGATGGAGTCGTCGTTCGAAGAAGCCGTATTCAGATTGAAGCAGGACGAAATCAGCGACCCGGTACGTACCGCCTATGGCCTGCATATCATTCAGGTGACAGCTATCCAGAAGCGGCCTCTCAATGAAGTACGCGATGAAATCGTTGCCCAACTGCGCAAACAGGCGCTCGCGGAAGAATTCAACGAGAAGGCCGATAAGTTCTCCGATATGGTTTTCAATGAGTCACGGGACAGCCTGCAACCAGTAGCCGAGGCTTTCGGGCTGGAAATCCGGAATACCGAATGGATCAACCGGGGGACGGATACCCTGGGTGAGTTCCATAATAAGAACCTGGTATCGAGCCTGTTTGAGGATGACGCGCTCAAGGATCAGAACAATACACGGGCCATCGACGTTGGAATCAACACGTTGGTGGCGGCGCGCGTGCTCGAACACGAAGCCGCCCGGCGCGTGCCGCTCGAAGAGGTGCGTGGGCAGATCGAGGCGCAGTTGCGCCGCGAGGAAGCGATGCGCATGGCGCGGGAAGAAAGCAAGGCGGTGCTGGAGGCGCTCGAACGGGGCGAGGAGACCAGTAACGCCTGGAGCATCCCGCGCTCCTTCCAGCGTTCCAGGCCGGACTTGCCTCCATTGGCCGCACGCGCCATATTCGCGGCCTCCTTGACGCAGTTGCCCACACGGGTGGCGGCGGAACTGCCTGATGACGCTTATGTGATCTACCAGATTGACTCGGTTGAGCAACCGTCCATCGACGATGACGATCCGCGCATCGCAACCCTGGCGGGGCAGTATGGAGTTTTGCTTGGCCAAAGCGATTTCGAGTCTTTCCTCATCTCCTTGCGTAACCGCTACAAAGTTGTGGTCAAGCCGCTGGCGGATCGGACAACGGAATAAAACGCAATACGGTTGGGTTGTCCTTCGTTCCCTTTCCCGCTTGCGGGAGAGGATGGCGTGTAGCGCCGGGAAAGGGGAGAGGGAAATATCCAGGAAGCCGGTTACGTATCGAACGCGCGTAGTTCACGTTCGATATGGTAGATGTAGCGTTGGATCTGATTCGCTGTCTGGGTCGGCAGGGAAACGAAGCTGCAACCGAGGCGCAGTATTTCCTTGCCGTTGGCGAGGAGGTGGCGGCCTTGATTGCGGACTTCAAGGTCGACACTGACGAGTTTATCGGACAGTTTCAGGTAGCAACCGTTGATCTGGTCGCCCACGGCGGGCACGGTTTTGCCAAATGGGATTTCCAGGGACAAGCCGCCGACGCTGATGTTGATCACAGAAGCCTCGATACTCTTTTTCCGACCCTTCTGACCATGCTCGTGTTCTTGTGCAGGCAGGATGCATTTCAGGTTATGGGAAAACGGAACCTGCAAGCGGAAAGCGTCACGGCGTTGCAGGCGCAGGATTTCTTTTGGAACGGGTGCAGCTAGGGCGGGACGGCCTTCGAGCGGAATCTCCGTGACGTTGGATAACCGGAACTGGACGCAGATCTTATCGAGTTGGGTGACACAGATCAGCCGCTCGGCTTCCAGGCTGCGACGGAAAATGGTCTCGTTTGAACTGGTATCGAGGAAAACCCAGTCTTCGTTTTCGGAAAGCGTAATGATGTTGCTCAGGAAGGAGAGCCCGCACGGAAACAGGTGGACGCTAATGAGGGCGCGACTGCTGACCATTTCCTGGAGCAATCGGCAGATTTGGCGATGCCCGTACAGAAGGAACTTTTCCAACCCGTTTTCCTGCAAGGAAACGAGAAGTTTTTTGTCATCCTGATCTTGGTCTGATTGAGTCATCTGATATGACATTATCATTATTCGCGTGGGAAGCGAATAGGGTGGTCTCTACGGTCAGATCACAGGTTTATAGCATGAGGATGCAATAACAACCGTGTAACTTATCCTGATTTTGAAAGAACTCTGGCAGTGGGCGGCGGCGGCACGGCAGCCTCGATACGGTAAAGCCAGGCCAGCAGTTCGGCAACTGCGGCGTAGAGTTGTGGCGGGATATGGGCGTCGAGGTCGACCTGCATGAGCAGGGAAACGAGTTCCGGCGACTCATGTACGTACACACCGGCTTCGCGGGCGTGGGAAACGATTTCGCGTGCAAGCAGGCCGCGGCCTTTGGCAACGACCTGCGGCGCGCTTTCGCCCGGGGTATAGGTGAGGGCGACGGCTTCGTCGCGCGGCGAGAACTCGTCAGGATTCATCACGATGCTCCACGGCCATGCCGGTGAGCGGCACTCCGGCGGCTTCCAGGGCTTCGGCCAACTCACCGCGCCGGGCTTCGAGCCTGGCTACGGCAGGTTTGTCATCGACCTGAAACCGCAGGATCACGCCTTTTACGCCCAACTGTATGCGGGCTTCGACTCCGCCGAGGCGGGGCAGCGTCAATCGCAGGGTGGTGTCCCATTCCTCACCGACGTTCTCGCCTTCCGCGTGCCCTTCACCGCGGGGGTCTTCAATGATCCACTCGAACATCTGACCCGGCCATGCCATGCCATGCCAGACGTATTGGTGGCTGGCGAGGGATTCGAGTTGTTGATGCACGATGGGCAGCAGGCGTTCGGGGATCGGGCTGTTGCGCATGGCGTCTTCGGCGTGCTGCCTGGTGACTTCCCGTATCTGGGAGACGGGCGCTTCATTGCGCGCGAGCGCCTGCGTGGCGGCATTGGCCGAAGTGGCTGCCGCATTGCCGGTGCGGGAAGCGGCTTCGGCACCCGACGTGCTTCCCGTTGCACCTGCGGGCTGACCGGGGGAGGCCGCCGTGCCCGATGCTGACGAGGAACCGGCAGCAGGGGTTCGGGGTTGCCCGGAGGAGTCTTGAGCCTGGGGTTCGCGCAGCAAGGAGGCGAGGTCGGTTTTTCCCGTCAGCCATTGCGCCTGGTGCGCTTCATAGAACAACCCGCTTTGCGATAGCGCCTGACGCAGCAAGGGAGCCAACTGCGCGCTGGCGGAGGCAAGTTGTGCCGTGGTGGTGTGCAGGAGCGTTCCGGCGGGTGCAAGTTGCGCATTGACGGTGGGTTGTGTGCCGACGGTGGCGGGTTGTGCATTGGCAGCGAGGGGTGCGGCAGCTTGTGCAATGGCGGTTTGCGAGCCGGCGGCAATCCCGGCAGGGGAGGCTGGGGGAGGAGCCTGGAAGAAGGGTTGGCCGTTTGACAATAAGGTGGGTTTTGCGGCGGGCTGGCCCGTGAGCAGAAAACTGATGAGTTGTCCGGTCGGGCTCAGGATAGGGCGGGCCGAACCGGCAGCAACCCCATCCGCCGGTGTTGCCAACCTTGAGAGCACCATCTTGGGAGAGACGTTGGTGGCAACCAGTTCGAGTGTGTCGCCCGGTTTTGCCGAGGCATTCAGCGCAATCGTGACCTGTTGCCCGGCCACCAGGGCACGGAAAGTGCCGTCGGGCAGAGTGCGTTGCAGGGTGGCGAAAAAACGTTGCCCCGGAACCAGTTCCTGCAACTGGGCCTGGAGTTCGCGTGCCCGATTCAGCCCCGCAACGGGTGGGGAAGTTTCGAAAAGGCTGGCTTCGTGCAGAAAGCGCAGGCGGGCTGCAAGATCAGAAGGGATCATGTTTCATGCCCCTTGCCCAGGAATAATCAACCTCCGGGCGTTTCCGGGTCGCTGTAAGCCTTGCGCACGGTACGGTCCTTGACTTCGACGGCAAGCTGCTGGCGTGCCTGCTTGTGCGCTGGTTCCACCATGCTGCGTACTTCATTGTCGAGACGTTGGATCCGGGCAAGCAGTGTCGCGAACTCTTCCACGTATTCCACCTTGGTTTCCATGTCTTGCGCTTCAGGGGACGAGGCTGGATGGGCTGCCGCCGAATCGCGTAGCGATGCGGCTTGATGTTCGATTTCAACCAGTCGATCCCAATCGTGCGAGCGGGCCGTTTCGACCATTGTTTCATAGAGCGCAAACAGCGATCGAGCCTCTGCCAGGCTAAGGATGCGTATTTTCGCTTCGTTTTTGTTCGATGAAGTCATACCGGTGCCTCTTGTGGGGATATGTTGATTTTCGTGTAATGACGCTTACTAACCGTAGCATTTTATCCATGAGATGAAACATTATCAAAGGAATATGCCATAGGAAGGGCTATTGCGTGAAATTGCCAGCAGCCGTTGCGGCGGTCTGCAAAGTAATGCCGCAGGGTCAGGGAAACGGTGCGAAAAGCGATCTCGTCCCAGGGAATCTCGGCTTCGGGAAAAATCACGGTTTCGAGTGTTTCCTCGCCGGGATGAAAATCGGTATCGAGCAGTCTGGCGCGGTAAAAAATATGTACCTGGCTGACGGTGGGTACGTCGACGAGGCTGAACATTTCCCCGATTTCGATCCGCGCACAAGCTTCCTCCAGCGTTTCCCGCATGGCCGCCTCGGCGGTGGTTTCCTGTGTTTCCATGAAACCGGCGGGGAGCGTCCATTTCCCATGCCGGGGTTCGATGGCCCGTCGGCACAGCAGGATGCCGTTTTCCCATTCCGGGATGGTTCCGACGACCAGCTTGGGGTTCCGGTAGTGGATCGTGTCGCAATTCGAGCAGATATGACGAGGCCGGGTGTCGCCGGGGGGGATTGCCAGGGCAACGGGGGCACCGCATTCTGAGCAGTAATTCATGGCGGGTTCGATACCTGTTCTTGAGTGGTCAAACATGTCGATGGCATGGGTTGTGTTCAACGACACTGCGGGAGGTACCCAATGATGCCATATTAAGGAAATCTTTTCGCTCCGTGGGCATATGGCACACTTTGCGTCAAACCTCATCATGCGGGGTGATACGACTGTATTACAGTATTTGTACATATAAAGGCGTTTGATCGTGATGCGAATGTTGTGACGCAAGTCGCGGTTGATTGTTGTTTTGTTTTTCTTTTTCCGGCGCTATAGCTTATGCCGACCCCAATTGATCTGAATCGCTTTGCTCAGATTAAAGCGACTGGGCATCTTCCTTCTCCGCGCGGCGTCGCGCTGGAGATTATGCGCATCACGCATGACGAAACTGTTTCAACAGCCGAATTGGCACGAACCATCAAGGTTGACCCGGCATTCGTCGGCAGGCTCATCAAAGCGGCCAACAGCGCGTTTTCCCGGCAGCGTGCGATCGTGTCGGTACAGGAAGCCCTGATGGTCGTGGGGATACCGGCCGTTCGCGCAATGGCGCTCGGTTTTTCGCTATTGTCGAATTACCGCAAGGGAATCTGCCCGGGGTTTGATTACCCGCGGTTCTGGTCGTCGTCGGTCATTATGGCGCTGACCATGCAGACGATATCGTTACGTATACGCATGGTTGCTACCGACGAGCTTTTCAGTATTGGCCTGCTGGCGCGGGTGGGCGAATTGGCGCTGGCAACTGTTTATCCGGACAAGTACGGGCAATTGCTTGCTGAAGTCGCAGCGGCCGGGTCGGGAGGCGACCTTCTGGAACGGGAACAGCAGGCGCTTGCAATCACCCACTCAGACCTGAGCACGGCGATGCTCATGGACTGGGGGGTACCGCCTGTGTTTACTGAACCGGTACGCTATTTCGAGCGTCCGCTGGAAGCGACTTTTGTTGCCGACGGACGTGAAATGGCCATCATGCAATGCCTGATCCTCTCCAAATGTGTGGCCGACATCTGCCTGGGCAAACCGGAGGAGCAGCGTCTGCTGGTTGGAAAGGCAATACGTCTGGCAGCACATCTGGGATGCACACGCGAGGCTTTCATCGACGACTGTAATGAGGTTGTCCGCCAGTGGTTCGAGTGGAGCAGGTTGTTGCAACTCGACACCGTGGAATTGCCCTCGTTCGATGCCATGAGCGGCATCGGGGTTGAACCATCGGAATCCAGGACGATCCCTGCAAAGATCAGATCCGGCGGCGACACTACGCCCAACGAGGAGGCCGTGTCCGATATACGGGTGCTGCTGATCGCAAACGATGCCACCACACGCGGGCAGTTGTCGAAAGCATTGAACGAGATGAACGTCAGGGTGTTCGAGTATCCTGGCCTGGATGATTTCATGGAGCATATCCTCGACATACAGCCGCAGATGCTGGTGCTGGACGTGGTAGATAATATGGAGAAGATTGCTCGCCTGATCCGGACGTTGCGCGCCTCGCGGTTCGGGAGATGGATCTTCGTTCTGTTGCTGTTGCCCGCCAGCGATGAAAAATACATTGTGGTCATCGAAGCCGGGGCCGACGATTTTTTCGTCAAGCCTGCTGGGGCAAGGATGTTGCGGGTGCGGCTGAATACAGCCTGGCGGGTTGTTTTGTTACGGCAGGAATTGGAACGCGAGCGCGAGGAGTTGCGACACTTCGCCGCCGAACTGACCATTTCCAATCGCTCCTTGCAGGAAGCCGCGCTCACCGACGCGCTGACGGGTTTGCCCAATCGCCGCTACGCGCTCGAACGCATGCAGCAGGAATGGGCGGCCTCGGATCGTAGTGCGCGCTCCCTGGCATGCATGGTCATCGACCTCGATTGCTTCAAGCAGATCAACGATATCTATGGGCATGACGTTGGGGACATGGCTCTGCGGCTGGCTTCCGAGACCATGCGCCGGGTGCTGCGCAGCCAGGACGTGATCTGCCGCACGGGCGGCGACGAGTTTCTGGTGATCTGCCCGGAAACTTCAGAGGAGGAAGTGGTTGCCTGCGGCGAGCGGCTTCGCAGGGAAATCGAAAACCTGGCGCTCGCCAACGAAGACCAGGTGTTGCGCCTGTCGATCAGTGTTGGCGTGGCGGTACGGGACGCATCCGTGGCCCACGGCAACGATCTGATCAAGAATGCCGACCGCGCTGCGCTGAAGGCGAAGCGTCTGGGGCGTAACCAGGTCGTGTTGAAGCCCAATGTGAAGGAGGGTTTCGAGGATGACCCACGCAAGTAATGTTGGGGTCAATTCGTCGCACCATCAGGTACACACCTCACCTTTCGTACGAGGGCGAGAGTGTTTCAATATCATTTCCCGAAACGAGTCGCCCCGTCATAAACGACGGAGGGTTGTGGCTGATACATATTCATCATGATTGTGCCGTATTTTACAATGCAATAAGGTAAATCTGCGTGGGTGGCAATAACGGTATTGAAACGTGAATTATTCATCTTGTGGGTACTGGGAACCTACTTAAGCTTAGGTTCGTCAGTTCCTTGAAGGTGAGAATTTTTCAATGAAACACCCAAATTTCCAGGCCGAAATCCGGGAATTGAACATTGCGTACTTGATGCTCGCACAAAAAATGCTGCGCTGTGATCGGGAGACAGCCATGTTTCGGTTGGGGGTCGGCAAGGCGTTGGCGGGTTTTATCGAAAACCTGTCGGCGGCCAAGTTAGTCAAGATGGCCGACAACCCGGTATTGATCCCGCGGTTTCGTTTCGATGACGAACAGATTGCCCGTCTGATGGCTGGGGAAGGCCGGGACGAGATTGCTTCCACATTGCATGCTGCCATCATCGCTGCCAACCGTTCGGCTGAAGAGGCCAAGTAATCTTGCTCCTGGAGAGAGAGCAAATGAAAAACAGACGAATCATTGACGAAGCGGAAGATATCCAACGTGCCGCCGAAATGGTGCGGCTTGGTGCCCGCATGCAGATGCTCGAGGCCGAAACGCTCTTGAGCCGTGAAAAACTGCTCAAAATCTATAAGGAAGTACGCGGCGTTTCCCCCCCGAAAGGCATGTTGCCATTTTCGACTGACTGGTTCATGACCTGGCAGCCAAATGTGCATTCCTCGCTTTTCATGGGGTATTACCGCTATTTTGAATATTGCGAAGGATTGAATGGGCTGGACGCGATCATCAAGGCTTATCACCTTTATCTCGACCAGATCGAGGTTGGGAAGCTGGAACCGGTATTGAGCCTGACCCGGGCCTGGACGCTGGTGCGGTTTTTTGC
>Ga0123353_10014312_pt1 | contig 11426 bp, 4 predicted proteins | sample TergutLab28metaG_3_FD_92763 | JGI IMG/M metagenome (GOLD analysis project Ga0123353, IMG submission 92763) | Labiotermes labralis P3 segment gut microbial communities from Petit-Saut dam, French Guiana - Lab288 P3 | ecosystem: Host-associated > Arthropoda: Insects > Digestive system > Gut ... | reverse complement strand
TTGTGAGTGCGGTAATGAACCTTCGGGTTCCGTGAAATGCAGGGAATTTCTTGACTAGCTGCAAACCAGTTAGCTTCTCAAGAAGGACTCTGCACCATGGAGTAAGTAAGTATATATATATATATATATATATAATTTTTATGAATATCACCCCGTTGTGTCACAGTTAACTACTTCCTAATAAGAGCATTGTCGAACATATCTGTAATTTATTTTCAACCCACGCGTTGTTACAACACGCTAAATGTTTCCGTCTAAAAGTCCACCACCAAACCTTGTTTCAAAATATAAAGACAAGTTAAATAGCTTTTATTATTTATTTGATAAAATGTATAATGGTACGTCTTTACCCCTTGCTACATTTTTTATAAAGCCTGGATATAAGAAAATAAGCAATTGTACCAAGATTGCAAAATTAAAGGAATTTTAAAAAAATCCTATATGAATTAATATAAAGGGGAATTTGACCCTGTATTTCTACTCATTCACGAACTCGGCTTAAAATGAAGTGGGTGGGCAACGCCAAGTTCCAGTCGCTTTCTCTCAGGAAAGAGACGATTCCCCCATCTTATAGGAGGTTGGGCGGGGCTCGGGGACCGTCTGAAGGGTACGGAAAACCTCATCCTCACCAAGGTACGGACCCCGGACTGACCACTGCGTAGCGAGTCGCTATACCGACTGAGCTATTCCGGGTGTTGTATAAATGAAGGTGCAAGTGGGAAGAACAAGCAGAGAAAATGAGGGATGAAGTACTTTAAATAGAAGTACTGTAATACAGAAAATAACCTAGACGAGATTAGAAACTTTGAACACAAAATCAAGTGTATGGGAAGAGCAGAAGCTTAGTTACTAGCAGTAAGTGTTATGGGTGTGCAGTGTAAATACCTGGTTGTGCGGTACCAGTCACGTCTGAAGATATGCAACCAAAACTAAACCAAATTTTGGGCCGAAACATGCAGCGTCTTTTAAACAAGACACTGCTTAAGAACTGCTCTCTTCTGGGCTCTTACTCAGCGAGTAGTTGCAATACCTTAGAGAAATTACGGTAAACCTATCCGTTCCATTTCAATTGCTTTATTGTCCAACTAATACACTCAAATAAGTAAAAATTTAATTGCTAAAAAACCAATTAAACTTATTAAAAGCCGCTCGAACATGTTCCGGTTCATGCAGGAGCCATCATCAGGGAGTCACTGCCAGTGCTTAGCTAAAATTACAAGTGTGCACACCAGGTCAGAATACGGCGCCATAACACTGACAACATCTGCACCGACACACATAGTTGAACAAGACTTGTAATGTTAGCTAAGCACTGGTTGTGGCTCCCTGATGATGGTTCCTGCGTGAACCGAAACATGTTGGAGCGGCTTTTATAAGTTTCATTGGCTTTTAACAGTTTAACGATTTTATATATTTGAGTGCGTTAGTTGGGCAATAAAGCATTTGATATCAATGATGAGCGGTGTGACCATGAAGACCATCAGTTCCTTCGTCAAGGGTCAGGAATCCAAGATTTCTTGACCCTTCAAGATGGGACCTATAGGTTGTCCCGAAACGTCGGTAATGAATTACCACTACTTTCTGCGTAATAAAGCATAACAGTGTAGTTCTCATCTACTTTGCTGTTTGTATGTCTGACAGTTTGTGTGTCTGACACTCTTCTGTACTCACAGCACAAACAATTTCATCTCAGCTTGGGATCACTTCAGATGAATGCAGATACGTGGTATGAAATGGAAGGCCATTGCTCGATTATGGGAGGGAATTGCAGGAACTTATCACTCACGACAGGTTCTTTGACGGCTACAGAGACACATTCAGCGTCGTGAAATTGTTTATCGGAATGTCTTGATTATACAATTATGCTGGAAGATCTTGGTTCTGCCCACTCACCTCCATTTTGTAGCGAGGTTTCTTTGTTCCTGAGCTCAAACTTACAAACTCATAAATTATTAAATCTGTTTAAATGACACCTGCAAATTCACTTCCCAGTCAAAAGAACGCCTCTTCTCAATCATAAAGACAAAACACTTATTGCTGTTTATGAAAATGTTCCTTTTTATTAAAAAAAACACACAAAACAAATAAATTCGATACGTGGAGAGATTACTTAGATGTCTACTTTCGAAGCGGTTGTTACATGTCGTAATAAAAGTAGGTTTCACCCTTTTTATAGGCCACGAAGGCTCTTAGGGTGAGTAGAGGTATAGCTCTACTCTTTCTAGGACCTCGGCACTAGATGGGGTGGGGGTCAGCCCCACGCCCCGGCCACTTCTACCCCCGGGAAAGAGACGGTACACATTTTACAGGAGGCTGCGTGGTCCCCATGGATGGACTGGTCCCCGGAACGTCCAGCACGTAGCCAGTCGCTATACCGACTGAGCTACCCAGCCCCTACATGTCGTAATATTATGACGATAAATCAAGGAAAATGAGGTAGGAGGAGAAGGTGTAAAGTTTAGAAGAGAGATGAATGTAGGGTTTTGTGGGAAGACGTGAGAAATTCATAAAAGGGAAGAGGCACGGCATAGAAATATTCTGTAAAATTTATCTAAATTTGGAAGGAAAATGCAGAAAATAAGGGCATCAGTGTATTCACCTTCTTCAGTAAAGTATGACCTTCATTGTACTGACTTTTATGACACTCACCCAGAATAAACGACGTTACATGGGGATCTGATACATCAAATTTCACCCAAAAAAACCTAAAATTAGGAAATCACAAACACAGTTGTGTGTAGCCCATCACGTCAAGTGTTCCTGTCGCGGAGCAGACGCCCACACATTTCACAATCATACAAAATTTATCAAGTCTTCTTTATCGCATGTTATCCAAACCAGAAGAAAAATGTAGAAATAGGACAAAACCTCTTTACCCCCTCAGTAAATTAGCCATTTACCCGCACCGATTTTCACGAAAATCACACGTGGTGGGACGACTTCACGTGGAGATTTTCTGTACCTAATTTCATCCAGATCGGTCCACAAAGATGGAAATTCCTACCCATCGAGTAGACCCTCTCTCAGACGTAAACCTACATGATTTAACAGACGATGTCTAGTTTCCGAATGTACAAATCCTAGAGTGTATAATGGATGGTACAGAAACAAACGCACCCATATCCACATTCCACATGTACCAGTTACCATAAAAGCAGCTTATACTTTTAAGTGTTTTATATTTTATTCATCGAAGTGCACAATGCAGCAAGAGAGGAAGAGCGAGTTTTCACATTAATTATGGAAGTGACATTCATGAAGTTTTAGAAATTGTGTTTCGGTGTGAAGTTTGCAGTTCTGCTACATGCGGTTGGACGAGAGTTTGTAGCCATATGATGTGTCGGAAAATCTAACAGTGAAGACGGGATTCTCTGAGGAAGGCGCCGACAAGCGCCGAAATGCGTCGGAGTATTAGTTAAACGGTGTAACTTGGTGTGTGGGAAGTGGTGCTTTAAATGTTTGTTTGAGAAAACCGACCATTATTCTGTCCAAAATCCATCCTTCACTCACAGAACTCACTCATGTCAGCCCTACTTACCTCTCACACACTCACCACTTACCACCAACACTCACTATTTATCATTCACACACACTCACCCACGTTAGCGCTCATTACCTCTCACACACTCACCCATATCAGCCCTACGTATCATTCAAATATTCATCCATGTGAGCGCCACTCACCACTCACATTCTCATCCATGTCATCCCCACTTACCTATCACACACTAACCACCTATCACTCACTCACTCACTCACCCATGTCAGTCGCACTTACCACTCACACACTCACCACTCACCACTCACATTCTCATCCATGTCAGCCCCACTTACCTATCACACACTCACCACCTATCACTCACTCACTCACTCACCCATGTCAGTCCCACTTACCACTCACACACTCACCACTCACCACTCACACACTCATCCATGGCAGCCCCACTTACCTATCACACACTCACCACACAATTTACCACTCATATACTCACCCATATCAGAGCCACTTACCTCTCATGCACTCACCATTTACCACTCACACACACACATACTCATCCATGGCCGCCCTACTTACCTCTCACATACTCACTACTTACCACTCACACACTCACCTATGCTAGCCCCACTTACCATTCACACAATTACCCATGTCGGCCCCACTTATCACTCAGACACTCGTCTGTGGAATATGACGTCCTGCGGTTCGTTAAGTATGTACTGGTCTTTCGGAGGAATCTGGTGCCTTTACTTCAATGGAATTCCAGGGCTGAAGGCACAGGCAGTTTTCTGTTTCATATTAGTGTCTATAGAGAAAGGACAGCCGTCACTGGCAAAAACATTCATAGTCGCATCTCTTTATTTCAACATTTAAAATCAATTCCACCATGCTTTGTCTCAAGCTGTTATTGGCAGGCCTCTCATTGCACAAAAATGGGTTGGATTCCAGGCCATTACGCCATGTGGGGACAAAGTGGCACTGGTACAGGCTTTTCTCCCAGCACTTCGACGCCCTTCAGTCAGCACCCTTCCGCCATTACTCCATATTCGGACATATTTCATTTAATCACAAAGCCGTCATTAAACAGAATATTTATCTGCTTCCTTTAAACTGGTGTGGCGGCCGTTACAGTTCAGACACTATAGCGACTCGCTATGGACTGGATGATCCGGGGATCGAATCCCGGTAGGGGCGAGATTTTTCGTGACGTTCGGACCATTCCCGAGGCTGACCCAAGGGTAAGAGGCCGGAGCATGGTGCTGACTACCCACCTCCTTCTAGTGCCGAGTTGCTACAGAGTTGGAACTATCCCTCCGCCCCCCTCTGTGCCGGCACAGGCATATCTTTGAGTGGCCTTGACTCTAAGATGGTGTATAAATTCTCACAATCAGTTTCCTACTCTCAGTTTAAACAGTGTGTACGCCATTGGCTGGGCGACTGGAAAATCGGGTTTGAATTCCCAGCGTGGGCACAGATTTTTTTCTGTTTTCCATTTCGTCAAGAGTAGACACCAACTGGGTACCAAGAATCACTGGTCAGGAAGAAAAACGGCAGGGGCTTAAAACTGACCACTCAGATCGTCTAGAGCCGTGGTTAAAAACGGTGAAATTGTGAACCATTACGCCAATGAAGTGCTTAAATAACTGCGCTGACACATGTACTGTTCTTACTGTGGTTCATCATTACGGTACGCTCGCAGGTAAAAGCAGTGACTGTGGGTAAGCGGTGTGCAGCGTATAAGGTCAACGACCAGCCTTCATGCATACTGCTCACCGCGGCCGCTGGAGGTTACCTGTTATTGTATAACGGGAAATTCTCTGGCGGCTGCGGACAAGAGCAGCACAAGTTGAGGCAGCTCAGATCTTAAGGAAGGGAGGCTCACAAATCACACACAAACTTCAAGGACCACAGCCCTTTTTTAGAAGCTAATAGTAGCTTAGCTTCTCAACAAATATTCTGCCTTTACAGACCCGAGATATTAATTACCGCTGCCTGAAGAAGAGAACAAAACTTTACAAAAAATACGGTGTAAAATCTCAGAAGAAAGTAATCCTAAGCTTTATCATTACTGTATAGTAGTAGACAAAAAGCCCTTTATGAGTCTTAAGTATCCACGAATTCAGACAGCAGAAGAACTTCACCGAGCAGCAGATCATACTTCTTCAGATAAGGTAAAGGGAAAAGTTGTCCCTGTAAACGCCTCGAAAGCGTAGAGAGTGGAGGTACAGCTCCACTAATTCTTGATCTCGACGTTAGATGGAGGTCAGTGGTTAGCGTAAAGCCCTGTCCGCTTTACTGCTGCGGAAATGGTCCAGTTATGCGTTGAGTTGGAGGCTGGGTGAACCTCAGAGCTAGTCTGGGCGTTTCGAAGAAGAGATAATTATCTTGCCAGGGCTGTGATTGGAACCCCGGATCACCCAGCCAGTAGACAGTCACTATGCTGTCTAGTTTACCCCAGGTCCTTGTTGGGGGGGCCATCTGGAACTTCAGAAAATTACGGGGCTCCCATGTTTTGACACGGGACACAAAGGGCCCGTCACTATGTCCTAGGTGCATCGGGACCGCAAGATCCCGAACCCAAGTACAGTCTATCTACCTATCTATACCCTAGGTCCATAGTTTCGCAAGTAGTCTTAAATTTCACGCCTTTTAGGAACTCAAATTTCATTAAAATATTCACAAGCTGCGGCTACTGTACTGGACTGAACTGAACCAAAGAAATGCAGCCCACAAATTCTTCCTATATTCATTTAAGATTCATTTTTATATCATTACCCGTGTACTATTAGGTTTCCCAAACTGTAGCTTTTCATTGGTTTTTGCGACCAAGATTTTGAAAACGCTTTCGAGCCTGTCGTTCGTGCTACATAACTGTACATCTCACTCATTCCTATTTGAATTTCTTACATTATTTTGGTGAATATTACAAATTGTAAGACATGCAATAATGGGTCACAATACTCCATCATGCTTGCCAAAATCAGAGAAGAGTAAAAATGGTAAGGTTAGGCAACTTTACGCAAGACGCCACAGATCTGCGTTAGCCTCTTTCTTATTAATGATTGGCCTTGTGAGGTGCGATAAGAAAAATAAGGTTCAGAGTTGATTACATGTGTGCAATGGCCTTACGGTTTCTCATCTGATAAGCCATCAGAGTGCCTAGCTGTATGACGATGCTCTTACGATCAATCTGTGAGAATAAGGAAGCAATTTAAAACAGAATGCCCAGAGCAACCAAAAGCACATACTTAAGAGCAAACCAGCGCCCGTTTCTTGCAAGGCAACAGTTACTCAGAAACAAAGGGAATTTATATCCATATTGGATTTCCAAAAGTTGTTGCAGTTTGCGTCCTGCGAGCCCAGGCAAAGTAATAAGTATGTGAAAAATTAGACGATGAGATTAACCAAAGAAAGAGAGATGTAGACATAGACGTAGAAACTCTGCATATTTATGTAACTTATGTGTTATCTAGGGCAAAAACATGTTAGTGATTTGTCCAAAAAAAATATCTGAAGATAAATATCCCACAAGCGACAGTTATTCTGCACAAGATATCTCACTTTTCCTCAGAACTTCCACATAAAAACGAAACGGCATTTTGCCCACAATAAATCCACTACCGTCTCGTGTGATTGGTTCTCAGGGCGGTGACTGTGACGGCGGTTTGCTTAGGAAACGTGACGCTGTGTAGTTTGGTGAAAAGACACTTTTGGAGTAACGTGTTGTGTCTCTATTCCGCCCTGACAAAGGACAGAACACGTAACTCCGAAACCTTAGTAACTATCTATCACGATGTATGACGCCACATCCCAGACAATCAGGTCTAAACCCAACGTTTTCAAGACTTCGCCTAATCACCGTTTGTAATTATCTTCACGTTCCCTTCTACGATATGCAATATGTACAGTCGAAAGATTCCTGTTATATTATCTAAGAATCTGTCATCCAAATAATGGCCACATCAGTCAGCAGCCTAAACAATTGAGGCAATGTCCACAGGGCGTAAGACTCTTGGCACGTTCGATCTCTTATTGTCCCAGTTATTCTTATCGTCCATATTATTCCTTAACTCTTTACGTGCAGTTTCAATGCAGTAAATTCTTTCTTTGGTCGTTGTGGTTAGATCGTAATTATTTCACCGGCCTTTCTAGTCAGCCTTTTCTTGCAAGTCCATATGCCTGGTGCTTCGCTTGTAAATAGGGATATATTTGGTTTCCAATTTCGGTACTTCTTTCGGAAACGTGTATATCTATATTTGTTTCCTAGACCTCCTTCAGTAGCTCACAGCGATGATTGTCTCATGTACAAAAGCAAATCACCCACATTCACCTACGTGTGAATGTTTTTGTAGATTGGTTGCTCGATTTAACTACTTTGTACAAGATTGGAGTGCATCAGTCTATATAATTTTAAAACTTCGAAGCAGACTTTTCAGAAAAAATAATACCGGTGGGAGTAGACTTGTGACTAACAGACGGACTCATACCGTGATCTTAGTAAAAGCTATTAGTTTCGCGAAAGAGTTTAAAGAATACCTATCAAGGGAATATTACAACCTTTGAGAGAGGGTAAAGGTAAAGTTGAAGTTTTCCCTAGAACACGCCACGAAGGTCCAGAGGGTGAGTAGATGTATAGCTCTACTCTTTCTTTAACCTTGGCACTAGATGAGGGTGGGTGTACAAAGCCACACTTCGGCCGTTTTACCCCCGGGAAAGACCCGGTACCCGTTGTGTAGGAGGCTGGGTGGGTTCCAGGGGCGGTCTGGGCAGGTGCGGAAAATCTGAGAGAGAGATAAATTATTTTTACAAAGAATGTTAAAATAATAATAATAATTGTGATAAAAATAGAAAACGAAAGAACTCACAGTAAGAAGTGTAAGCTATGACGACAGAGCAGAAGAGTCATTCTTGAATTCAGTCCTAAATATTTTTCTCCGCTGAGCCGATATAGCGACTAGGCTACGGGCTGGAATATACGCGATTCGAAACCTGGCAAGGGCAAAAGACACTTCTCTATTCCAGAACCTTCAGAAGGTCTCTGAGGCCCACACAACCTTTACTCTAATGATTAGTGGGGGGGGGGTTTCTCCCTGAAGGATAAAGCGACTGGAGCGTGATACTGACTGTTCCGAGGTTAAGAATCGGTGGAGCTTCACCTCTAATATTTTCGTCTTTCTGTATGCATCCACAATTGTCTAAAACCAAATTATACATGAGATCTTCTTACATATCGTACAAATAATGGTAAAGTGATCCCGTTACAGGGCCGGTGTGGCCCAGCTGGTGGGTAGAGGTATAGCTCTACTCTTCCATGACTGCGGCACTAGAAGGGGGTGAGTGGTCAACAGCTCGCCCCGGCCGCAATTTACCCTCGGGAAAGACCCGGTACCCATTTTACAGCAGGCTGGGTGGGCCCTAGAAACGGTCTGGAAGGGCGGAAAATCTCGTCCCCACCGGGATTCGATCCAGGATCGTCCAGCCCGTAGTCAGTAGCTATACCGACTGAACTATCCGGACCACGTACAAAAATGTACATACTTTCAAGTTTTGGCAAGTAGACTCATGAGGAGTAGTAATAACTGTATGAGTAGGCTCACTTTATGATGTGCAGAAGCACACTTTTTGTGTGAGTGCTAAGTGGGTCAACTTGATATTAATTCTCTGCTCTGTGTGGGTGCAATACATGAATTCTCACTTTGACAAAAGCAAGCAAATGCATCCGTATCTGAAAGAACAGTGCTAGGAAACATATTTACAACAAACAGAGGTGAAACCAAATCAGAATAAAAGAAATCATGAAACAAACCGGGTTTCTGTGCATTGTAACCTTCGATTTGAAACGAAAAAGGAGCTTCACTGTAGGAATTTAACTCAGTAATGTGACTGGAACAGTAGAGCTAGGTGTGTGTGCGAGATGTGAAATAGATTAAACTTTACCGGGATAGATCTGTTCTAGGTTTTGTGGTTTTCCTCATTCCACCCAGTGGGCACAATGGGACTGCTTGTAAAAGGCGTAAGTGCATTGGGTCCTTAAGGTTTCGAAACCTTAATATATTATATATATATATATATTCTATTCTCAATCCACCAAGCTAAATCTGAAGCAGTATTTAAATGAGGTCATGACCGGTTCCTTGCACACCCTTACCAATTTATTGACACTCATTCTTTGTCGTCAGTTTATTGACTGTGACAAGCACGAGCAACTATGGATATCATGTAATGAGAAAATACCTGATAGGAACTTTGTGTAATGGAAGGACCGAAGCACAACATAGTCATCATCATCATAATAATAATCATCATCATCATCGCCGTCGTCTTCGTCTTCGTTATCAGCATCATTATCCCCAGCACCATGCTCTCCGATTAGACTAAAGGCCTGTTCCACCACATTAAAATTCGTTCGAGTTCATCTTTTATTGACCTTCAAAAATTATTTTTCTTCTGTGGACACACACACACACACACACACACACACATACACACGCGCACGCACACACATACACATACACACACCACACACACACCGCACACATACACACGCACGCACGCACATACACACGCACGCGCACACGCACACACCACACACACACACAAACACACACACACACATACACTTATATATATATATATACATATATATATACATATATATATATATATATATATACACTATTTTTTTTCCTTTAACAATCGCCGGCCACGTGAAACCGTGCGGTCGTGAAACCATCTCAGGTTACCATAAATTAAAATCCCCCCGTCCTAGGCAGTATTTGGAATTTAGCGATCCAGCATAACCGAAAGGCTGAACGTTGCAATTCTACCTGCAAAATTACGAACTTTAGTTTCTCGCTGTACTCAGCCTTCTATCTGGGAGGGTGAATCCGCTAGTGGTTTAAAAACCGCATCTCGGCACGCTTCAGTTGCGTTCACTTGTTTCCGAACTTACAGAAAGCCAAATCCTTTGTTAGTGTAGCAAATTTGAAATACATCGGAACGACACTAAGCTGTCAGAATTGTATGTGTGAAGAAATGAAGAGCAGATTAATTACGGAAACGCCTGTTATCATGCGGTTTTGAGAATTTAAAACCAAAATGTGCAAAACTGTAATATCGCTTGTTGTTTGAGGGGAACGTGGTGGCGCAGTTTATTGAGACACTGTGCTACAAGCAGTAAAGTCGCCGGTTTGATTCTCGATGGTATCACTGGAATTTTTCTTTGACATATTCTTTCCGGCCGAACTGTGGTCCTGAGGTCGACCCAGCCACTATAAGAAATGAGTACCAGGAATATTTCTTTGAAGGTAAAGGCGCCCGATGCACAGGGCTGACAAACTTACACATTTCATGTGCTGAGTGGCTTGAAATCTGGGAGCTTCATCCACCTGGAACCCTCAGGGCCTGTCCAGGCCTGTATCGGGAATGGTAAACCTTTGTTTTATCTTTTGTTTTAAGTGTGTGTAATTGAAGAAAAAACACAGGTGAAGGGTGCCCGATAAAGATAGTTGTGCTTTTGAGGGAGGAAACTGTGGAAAACTCTATAGAGAACCTGAAGAAACGTGCAGACTTGGAAGACCCAGAATTAGATGGGCGGTTAATTTTAAAGCGGGCCTAAAATAATATTTTTGCAAGGCATTAATGGATTAACGTGGCTCAGCGTATGGACAAAAAGCAGTCTGATACGAATACGGCAATGGACTTGAGGGTTTTCTAAAAAGAGATATTTTCTTGACTACCTTAGGGACTGTTGAATAAAGAGAGACCAACTTGATGTCACTTGCATTTTTATTTCATTATTTAATACTCAACATGTTTCGGATGTTAATACATCCATCCTCAGGAGCTTGCGACTTATTTGTTGAGTTATTTCATGAGTTGTATTGCTCTGGTACAATGTGTGTTGGTGTTACGTTGTGGTTTGGCT
>Ga0123353_10014311_pt1 | contig 11427 bp, 5 predicted proteins | sample TergutLab28metaG_3_FD_92763 | JGI IMG/M metagenome (GOLD analysis project Ga0123353, IMG submission 92763) | Labiotermes labralis P3 segment gut microbial communities from Petit-Saut dam, French Guiana - Lab288 P3 | ecosystem: Host-associated > Arthropoda: Insects > Digestive system > Gut ... | reverse complement strand
TGACACCCCTCTATCCGCAAAAGTTGGCACTAACTTCGCCGACCGGCGGCGGCCGCTCTGTCGGTATAGTTCGCGTGCGGACTAAGGCCACGGAGTTTAGTTTTTTAGTATTTCGTGACACACGTCAAAGAAACTGTCTTAAATTTATTAACCACATACAAAACCTTTGACAGTTGTTTGGTATTATTTTCTCTTTTTATCTAAATCTATTAGAAGTATTTCATTTCATACATTTATTTTCCAGTAGCGCTTCGACCCTATTCCGGGTCATGGCCTCGTCTTAAGGGGCTTACTTTTACCCTCCATCGTCACACCACACTCTGTAGGAATCCTCTGGAAGAGTGATCAGTCCGACGCAGAGACCTTTACATGACAACACACAATGTTCACAAAAAAAAAGTCCATGTCCTCCAAGGGCTTCGAACTCACAAACCCAGCAAGCGAGCGGCCGCAGACCCACGAATTAGCCTCCCGCGGCCACTGGGGTCGGCTCATCTCATTTGACGATGAGTTTTGTTATGTAGCAGTTTCTGCAGCTATATGTACGTAAAATATAAATGCTCGCTTGAGGATTTTGTGCAGGCGACAAACGTAATTCTTTGGTATTTTTTCCTTACATTATTACAGGGACATTCGTAGTCAGTAATGAAAGAGTATGTGTAATGATTTGAGAAAATTGATCGTTGTTTCGATTAAGGAAGCAATTAGTTAGTCACTGCGATTATTTTATCTGCGAAATATATTTTCTGTTAAAGTTTATGTGCCTGAAGTGTGCAAATGATATTGGCAACCGTTAAAGCTTTGAAGAGGAAAAGTCCTGTCTGCCGAAAGGAGTGTTTTTATTAAATACTCATACAAATATTACAGTGGACTTAGTAGCTTTCCTCTTCCGTATTCGAACCCCCTCCCCCTCTCCCAATCTCCCCACACAAATTGCCGCAAAACATCTCAAATTATACGCCGTCCACTTCCTACCACAATTTCCCAATTTATTGTTACCTATTTATCCTCCCATTCAACGCTATAAATGCGTAGGTTCAGCTGCTGACAGCGTCACTAAGTAAACCACAAAGAAGTAGCTCGAAAAAAATCGAAACAGTATTACGAAGCCGGTTGTTGAATTGGATTTGTACTGGGGAAGCACCCGATTAGGATAATGTCTGGGCCAACCCACATTTCGGTTCTTCGAGGTCTGTCTCGGTATCGTTCTGAAAATGCTGAGCCAGTGCCTTAAAACAAGTTCCGAAAATGCTTGTCATTCATCATTATCATCATCATCATCATTATCATTATGTAGTCTGTCTTGCGGCAAGTCCATAGCCTCTGCCTAAATATTCTATCTCGAAGGTGAAGACATAAGACTTTTCCTAAATTTTGGTGACCATCCACGTGAGAATATGCTGTCTTAGTCTAAAAAGCAAAACACAACTCTCTGTAGCATTTTTCTGTTTCGAACTCGAAATCCTGTACACAAACAGATTCTTTAAGACCTAAACAGTCTCTCAGTAAAATGTCAATACATCATTTGAGGAAGGAAGTGCCATCTTCTTTCGAAACGCTGTGTATATTAGATTACCTGAGAAATATTTTTAGCAAAAAAATTCAAGTCGTTTTGGATGTGACGTCCTTTCGGCTACCAAACAACGGACGTTTCGAAGGATCGTTGTGTCTTTATCTTTTTGGCAAGCCACTACAACCCGTCATGAAGTCGGTAATAGCAGTCGGTAGGATGTGACATCCCAGAAGGCTCGACTCTCTATCAGCATCGCTGTGAGAAAGTTAGTTTCCATTTTCCGTGATTCTTAGTTTATAAACTCTCCACTGTGTTCAAAGGCTTATTTATAAACAAGTATATGGCACTGTACAAGACGCTTCCATCAAAGGTAATTACTCCCAGATTTCTAAAAAGTTAAACGACTACAACATTTGTCAGTACCCAGGCAACGGATTAACAACTACATCACATACGACAACTTGGGCAGTGAATTTCATCCAGTAAACTCACTAAACATGGTCTTCCTTCAAGTGTTCAAGAAATACTGCATAATAAAGAATCTAAACCTCACCCGCCACCATTCGGCCATACCACGAGCCCCTTCAAACAGTACAAAAGCCCATAACCAACTTGACAGAACCTGAAATTTTTCGGCCCAAATTTTTTAGAACTTTCATAACAATTTTCTGTACCTCTCACTTCCTGTTTTCTGCATTTTAGTTACAAGCCAACTGATTAACTGACTGACTTGTGAAAAACGGACAAACTAACTCACCATCATCATCATCATCATCAGACTGGCGCTACAATCCAGTGTGAACTTCGGCCTCCCGCAGAGTCCTCCTCCAATCCTGTCAATTTTGAGTCTTCACTCGTCAACCTCGGATGTTTATCGTCCTGAGGTCCCCCTTCACGTCTGTTATCCAGCGTTTTTTTTTTGGTCGTCCTCGGGATAAATTATGAGGATTTATTTTTTTTTTTTATTATTAAAATCCCAAAGAACCAACGTCGTCTTGAAATAAGCTAGCGTCTAGTCACTATAATAAGCTAGCTTCATTCACATTCCATAACACTGCCCGCACCTCCCTCACTCATTCACTCACTTACTTAGATCCAGTCTGCTCAGTTTTCCAAAAACCTTTTCCCAGAAATTTCTTACCAACAAGTTTTGATGTTTACACAGCGGCGTAGTTAAGGATTACATTCTTTGGAATATGACGCTGCATCCATGAGCAATCGTAGCCGATTACCGATTGATGCAGCGTCTAGATGAATGGAATTCTCTACAAGTTACATGTAATTTTATCTCCCCCTCTCTAAGCCCCAAGTCCAGCACGTTGCTTCTCTCCAGGTCCAGTCATCCGACCAATACCGTCTGCTCTGCATATATCAGTAGGTTCCTCTTCAAGTGATATTACGAAAATTTCGTTCGTCTTATCTTTATTACTCTCAAATTTTCTCGCGAGCACTTTCTTTCAAAAATTCAATACAGCTGTACTTTCGTCAGAGTAAATGAATCGCCTCAATAAAAATACTTAGAAGTAAAAGGAAGAATTAGCATTGTTATGTACTTTCCAACCTCAAAGATCAATCGCTCTCCTTTGAGTCAAAACATTTGGAAAACCTGCAGGAAAGAAATAACTTGGGACACCTAGACGCATATAGCAAGTTAAAAAGATAGGCAATGTACATAGAAGGTAATATTGTGAGGAGTTCGCTTAATGTTTGTAACTCCTGGGCTATCCTAACAGACTGATAGCATTTCATTGAAGACAGCCCTTTAATGGGAGCCCTTTACGGCGAATTAATGTCGCCGGCAGCAAGAAAATATACTTGGGCCTGCATGTGAAATACTCAATAATGATACCCAATTTTATCCAAATTTGGATTATCAACAGATTTTCATAAACGTTCCCACAATCAAATATCACGCAAATCCGTACAGTGTGAACTGCGCTGGATATATACGGACAGACGGACGGACGAAAGACACGATAGAGCTCACGGGCGCATTTCGCGATTATGCCAACGCACCTAATAAAACATACCGCCAGGAAAGAGGATATGACGGTGTGTATTACTTTAAATTGGTTCAGGACAGTAACACGTTTCGACATTTTGCTAACATTGCAACAAATCGTCTGTTGCCACAAAAAGCACAAAATATGACACCGGCTGAATAAGAGCTCTGGTCTATGGAGTTATATATAACCAAATGATCTACACAAATCACCGATTTTGTCTGAACATAATTTCGTCCATTAAAAATTTTGTTCGTCTTCTTTTAACTCCTAATCGCCTTTTCCTCATTACCGTAAGTACAAGCAATTTAGGTAATCGAAACTGACTACAGCCAAATGGCATGCATTTGTATTCTAACCCGACTCCATTGGCCGTGCCGTCTAAGGCGTAGGTCTGCAACAACTTAATTACTGGGAACGAGAGTTCGAATCCGGCTAAGGCATGGATGTTCGTCTCTTGTGTGTGCTGTGTAAGTGGCTGTCTCTGCGACGAGCTGATCACTCGTTCAGTAAAGTCCTTCCGGGTTGTGTGTGTGCGTGTGTGTTTGTTTGTGTGAGTATGTGTCTGTCTAATTGTGTGTGATCTAGAAACCTCAACAATGAGGTGGCTTAGTTCGGAGTTCGGCTGTTGCACCACACAAAAGAATATTATACATATGTAATTCTTTTCTCTGGTAGAGCAGTTTATATATACAAACTAAAATATATCCCTCTGGCTAACAACCACACCACGTCGATTTTAGATGGTTTAGAAAAATTATTCTGGCATAATTCTTGCTATCTTCAGGACTAGATAAAAGAATGTTCAGTTTTACGATCCCTCCGCTTTGCCACCATAGAAATAGGCACCGATAGCCATAGCATATGAGGCAGAATGGGTTCCTGCGCCGGTCTGGCCACGGTGGTAAGGTACAAAATCCGTCGTCGGTCTTGTAGACCTACATTTTCTTCACTTACCGAGCGATCCTGGCTCACAATTGTTTTTTTTAACTGATTATTTGTGTTGGTACTTTGGTTGAAATCCAGGCCATCAAAAACACTCGAAGAAACGACCGATCACACCGTGAAAGAGACCACAATGATACTGAAGAGGGAAGTGACATAATAGGAAGAAGAAAAGATAAAACTGCGTAAAGACGAGAATCGCTTTAGGAAGTGTTTATGTTCATTGGTTCATTCTGGAAGGAAGCATCATGCGAGAAACACAGCTGACTACACTGTAGAGCACAAAGCATCATGCCAGTAACTTTCTGTATCTTGCGCAATCTGTTAAGAATTTGATGGAGGACCTCAGTTCTGCAGCACGAGGGTCATGACCTTTGAAGCGAGCATAGTGGAACGAAGCTCTTAGTTCGGTGGAGTACCTGGGCCATCAAAGGACTACACAGGACACGGTACGCGGTCAGAAGGAACGGAAAAAAGAGAAAAAGAATGTATTCCTTAAAATTCGTACCGCACTATAACAGTGCCGTTTGTGCAAAATTGCTTGGAAGTTATGTTCCAAGAATAAGTGTAGGCTGTTTTTTTCCTGCTTGTAGTAAGAGACAACTAACAATATGAGAAAAATTCAGGTCCCACGAGATTCCTTAATAAGCAAGCGCTGCACTCTCGGTAACATAGATCTTCTTATTTATGGCAGGCCTGTTACATAACACCGTGAGTAGAAGACACAGAAAACTGATCAAAATTAGTTGGCCTTCCTAAACTAGGTGGGTGATAAAAATTCAAGTCTTCTGGGCTGTTACGCCGTGCCGTTTGATAAATATTTACCGACGGTTCGAAGATTGGCTGTGCCGCCATCTTAATGTTCATGCAATCCAAGCTTGGAGTTATTTACCCTAAACATAAAGGCACAATGGTTCTCCGAAACATGGTTAAGTACGAACAACGACATAGAGCAACACCCCACGAGACCATTTCTTCAGCGAGGCCGCTATGGGAACCACAAATTTCATATTATAGACTTAAGAGTTCTATTGCTTATACTGGACATATAGGCACTAAATGCAAAACTTTTAGCAGGAGCTATCCTGTTGTGTTTATAATAATAAAATAATTTGTTTAGTCAATAACAGAACATATATTGGTAATCAACATTAAAAACTTGGCGACACATTCAACGAGTGTGCGCACTCGCTGAATGAACCAGCATTGTGTTTTGAGAATTGGCCTGAGGATGGTTCAGTGAACCGAAACACGTCTCCAAGTTTTTAATATTGATTACCAAAATACGTTGTGTTACTGAATGAACGAATTATTTTATTACTGAATATGAAGGCACCGCATCCCTTCACAACGTCGTATTGTTTGAACATGTGAACTAAATCCACCTGTTGCAGTATAGGAACTTGCGATAAATTTTTGCACACACGATAATGAACCTCGATTGACTGAGTGACTTTTCTTTCCACGAAGTTACTTTGTAAAACAGGTAATATATTAAGAGGTTAAGTTTACTTTAAGTTAAGGTTAAATTGCCAGAAGCGTGTATTTAGGCAGGTTATTGCTGGCAGGCAAGAAATGTTCAGGCCTACTTGTTCTAACTCGACAGTTCCATGTGGGTTTGAAACAAGAAAACCTGGAAACGTCATAGCTTTGACCGACTTAAAAAACTAGTTCAGTTGTCATACATGTGTTTTGTGTGCGTGTTTGTGTGTGTGTGTGTGTGTGTGTGTGTGTGACAGAGAGAGAGAGAGAGAGAGAGATGAAACACAAAGTCTCATGCCAAACATTCACCGGAAGAGGAAATTAATGTACAGAAGACTTCCCTCGCTAACCAACGTTCCTCTAAACTGTCAATCACAAATTTCTATCTTCTTCCCTCTGGCCGCGTTCAACTCTATCTTTTGCTCATTCTTTCATCCTCGTTTCCTGTCCTCTTTTTCATTTCTTTTTCACCCTTCAATAACCTACATCTTTTTCGCACTGTCATCATGTCTACTGTACATAGTTGATACCACGTAAAAACTCAAAGGTACTGAACTCCAATTAAATAATATTCATATTGAGTCAGACGGGTCTCAGTAACATATAATTCTATCTATAACTAATCAAAACAAAAAAGGATAACTTGCTGATCCACAGACTACTCAATTCACTCGTACAATTCCGAAAAAAAAATTCGAAAATTAAAAATTACATTGATAAAAATTCTTCGTATTAAACTTCAAATGAACTAATGATACAAACAGCCAACTATATACAACAATAACAAATTTTATTGATAATTACAATCAGCTCAACATGTTTCGGGCGATAATTTCGTCCATCCTCAGGAGCACCAGACTGTGTTTCAGCTTGTGGTATAATGCACCGGCGATGCTGCCTACTGAGGATGGACGAAATTATCGCCCGAAACATGTTGAGCTGATTGTAATTATCAATAAAATTTGTTACTGTTGCATCTAGTTGGCTCTTTATATCATTGTATCTGTGATGCACCGTCACACAAACATCAAATTCAAACGAACTAAGTGACTGCAAGGCACTAATCACCCTCAACACAACTACTCATTATGTTCTATCCGACGAATTACACGACTACATGTTTCAACAACTAGGTGTTCATCTTCAAGCTATTCAATACACGAAGATAAACTTACAATTGCAAGTTCATTTCTGTATGGTTAGATGAAGTTCCGTGGGTGTTAAGATATACATATCAATGTAAAATGTTAAGAATTATAAACTACGTGATAAGTAATTTAACAGCAAAATACTGTCAGCGTTCGAGAGGGTGCAGTTTATTTTCTATTAAATTACATATCATATATTTTATTGATTTGAACATTTTACACTGACGTGTATATTGTAAAACACATTTATTGAGATCTCAATCTAACATTACAAAAATGAACCGTTAATTGTAATTTTGCCTTCAATTAATTAATAGCCTGAAGATGACCTTCTAGTTGTCGAAACATGTGGCCGCGTAACTCGTCTGATAAAAATACAAATAGTTGTGTTGATGGTGATTAACATATACAAAACGAGACACGGAATGTACGTGTAACGAAATATTTGGGCCCTTTCGCGTAAGCATTGTTGCCGTGGAAATCCAGTAAGTATTACTTATTCTGACTGTGTATTTGTAGCCTTAGTTATTCAGCATGCAACGCGCATGAGCCGTACTATATTGTCCCCTGTGGCCTATTCCGGGTGTACAATATTTTTCCACATTATCTCATAAACGGCACGATTTTCGGGGGGGAGGGGAGGGTAGGACGAAGGGGGAAATACCAAGCGTAAAATGTGCGTTCTGATTTTCTCTATAAATTTCTCTAAAACACTTCTCATTCTAAGAGAATTCAGGGAGATATTATCATAAATGTATTCACCTCGCCACGTAAAGTACCCGTCATTCTTGTCTTATTTTAATGATATTTAAATTTCCTGACAGTTTCTCGAAAAACATTCAAGTACTAAATTTCATGAAAATCCATCCAGTCGGTGCCGAACGGACGGACGAACAGACATACATGACGAAGGTAATAGTAGTTTTTCGCAATTTTGCGAACGCGACTAACAACAGAGTATCCAGGGGGGGGGGGGGAACTAAATGATATCGGGTTACTGTGTCACTGAACTTTTCAAACAATAATTGACAATACGTTACAATACTTGCTTTAAAATGTGATAAATGCTCATGTGGTGAAGATGCTTCCTTATTTTATGGAATCTGAAGGATATTCACAGTGTTAATACCTCGCAAAAGCCCACTCTTTTACCAATTATTAAGGTTCGATTAACCAACCTATCCGTTCCCATCATTCCTCTAAGATTCATTTCGGTTTTATTCTCTTTAGATCTTCCAAGGAAGCCGGGTTACTATAGTCTTTATCGTGACTATGCAACGATCTGTATGTCCATGGTATGTATGGTTCGATTCCCGGCCGGGTAAATATATAGCTCTTCTACAGTGCGTCCAGAGTAGCTCCGTGGGCCTTCATATGTTCCTATTAAATGGAAACCAGGGCTCTTCTCCCAGCGATAAATGGCCGAAGTGTGACCTTGACCACTTATCCTCATCTAATATCGAGTTCGAGAATGAGAGGAGCTAATATCCACTTCTACGTATGCTTTCATGTGTTACACAGGGACAACTTTAACATCAGATCTGACAAGTGGTTAATTTCCACTGGAATTTTCCAAAATTAGTGGGGAGCAGTAATTTCCCACATGTGTGCTACATAATCTGTTGTCTCACCGTTCGTCATCTAAACACTACATGAAAATTCCGAACTGTTACTTCGTCCTGTCACGTTGTTCTTTGACCCTTTACAGGTCCAAGAATTTTCGTCTCAAATTTGTTCTCAAATATCCTCAACATATGATTTTAAGTAATCTTATAACGTTGATATGCAGTGGACTCAGACTGTGAAAAGCTGCGGAAAGAAACAGGTAGAATCTCTACAAAGAAATAATAACAACTGTCCTCACAATAAGTCAGCAAACCGTAGACAGGTAGAGCGAGAGACAGGAACACCTGTTGACTTAAATTGATCCAAGTACACAGAAGAAATCTTTGGTTACTTACTGGAGCGTAAAATTTAGGACAGACATCACGAAAGTATATTCGGAAACAAGAGGAAACTTTCAAGCCTACTCCAATTTGAAGCCTGAAAGCAAGACTACTCTTCATCAAACTTGTTATGACATCTCTAACTAAAAAGAAAGTTGTACGACATGTCAACTGACGTACTGTCGACATCTTTTTTACGACGCAATGAAAACGGAAAGTGAACAGCTGATCAGCCATCTTTTGTTTATGATGTGCAAAGAAAATCTTCCGACTTCTGCTTCAGTCACTGATTTTCTGACAAATGTCGCACTGAGTCTGCAAATCTACTGAGATATTACGTAAGACAAATTTGTATTTGTTTGTTGCGCTGCAGTCCAAATTGGGCCCACGCCGCCTCATTGTTGAGGTGTACAGATCACAATCAGAAACACGCAACCTCTATGGCTCCCCTGAAAGAGTGACCTTCTCTTTGCAGATGTCGCTACTTACACAAAACACAACAAAAGCAAAAGACGAATATCATTTCTCGTAGCGGGATTTAAACCCGCGATAATGCGGCAGCAAATCTATGCCTTAAACGACTGGGCCACCGGGATCGGCTCAATTTGTAAATAGTTGCTGACACTGACATTCCGAACTTTCACAGTGTCTTCTTCCTCGGAATCAGGTGTTCCAGAAAGAGTAGCTGGGTACGGCGATGGGTACATTACACATGTACGGACAACTGGCAGGGCAACACCATGTAACATCTCGCAAGACATGAATCTTGAGCGACCCCGTTGTGAGTCCCTCCAATAATGCATACCTCAAGAGCTCTGTGCCTAAATGAACAAGTAATCGCCAAAGTAACAAATTAACTGATGAACTGCTTGATTAAGTAAATGCCTAACTTACTTACTTACTTACTCCATGGTGCAGAGTCCTTCTTGAGAAGATAACTGGTTTGCAGCTAGTCAAGAAATTCCCCGCATTTCACGGAAACCGAAGGTTCATTACCACACTCACAAGCGTCCGCCACATCTCTCTATCCTGGGCCCGCCCAATCCAGTCCATATAATCACATCCTACCTCCTGGAGATCCATCAAGTAACTGCCTAAATGTCTCGCAAAGTAACTAACTGGATAATGAACCATTTCGCTCACAAACCTAAATGTAGAAGCGCATAGTTTTCACGAACAGTATTAAATTTATTTTAGCAAGACCTGTACAGGGCTGGACGGCCCCTGAGTTTGCCAGGAGACTGAAATTCCCATATTTCATTGCAATCGGCATGAGAGGTTGGTAACGTTGTCATCCTTTCATTTCTGACAGAATTGTTGAACAAAGTGTACGAAACGCAATATAAGAAACGTATAATACTGTGGAGGCTACCAGGCTGACAGCAAGCGTTACGTTGAACAGACCCATGAACCGTGTATTAAGAACAGAGCTAAACTCAATAAATATTAACAATTTTACCATTTACAAGTCGACTGTTATATCTGTATATTCATGGTCAACGCCGAATACTGCTTCGACATGGGCGTCGTTTTAGGCTGATTCCAATACTTCACAAAACAAAAATAGGACTGGACTTCGCAGAAACTACGTCGGAAATTCGCCTTCCAGCTTCTATCCCTCCTCGCATTTTAACTTTCTCCTCTACTTCCATACCCCTTGACTCGCTATGGGCTGGACGGTCCGGGGATAGAATCCCGGTGGAGGCGATATTTTCCGCACCGGTCCAGACCGGCCCTGGGGCCCACCCAGCTTCCCATACAATGGGTACCGGATCTTTCCCGAGGGTAAATTGGCCGGAGCGTGACGTTGACCGCCCACCCCAACTAGCGTTGAGGTTAAACAAAGAGTAGAGCTATATCTCTACTCCCCATTTGGGCCTTCGTGGCCTGTTCTAGGGTGAACATTACCTTAAAATTACCTTTACTTACATACCCCTCCCTCGTTCCCCTTCATCTTATATAGGGGGAAGCGTTCATTTTATTTACCTCAAAAATTCTACGAATCGCCTTAACCCTTCTGTTGTCTGTAACAATCACACGGGGTCAATAGGAAAATGCAAGTATTGTTTATAGTTCACGACCTGTGGCCTGACGTTCTCGCAGTGTCGTTGATAATTTTTTCATGATTACATCTACAACATTCTTCCTGTTCAGGTAGCGGTAGGTTACCAGATGCCTGAGGAATCTTCCTAGACTACATCTCTTTATCCATGCGTAATGGTCGGGTCCATACAGATGCACTGTTCACTGTTGCTCACATCAGACTGCGTCGAATTATGCCCAATGTCCTTAATAACGAAAGGAATTCTCATTTGACGTAAGTGAAAATTACTGTTACCTCTACGAGAAGGCAAGCAAAGGTTCAAAACAATTCTCCCCCCCCCCCCCCC
>Ga0123353_10014306_pt1 | contig 11431 bp, 7 predicted proteins | sample TergutLab28metaG_3_FD_92763 | JGI IMG/M metagenome (GOLD analysis project Ga0123353, IMG submission 92763) | Labiotermes labralis P3 segment gut microbial communities from Petit-Saut dam, French Guiana - Lab288 P3 | ecosystem: Host-associated > Arthropoda: Insects > Digestive system > Gut ... | reverse complement strand
CAAAAAGAAAAGCAAGAGCAATTCCGCCCCGTTTTAGAAAACGCTCCCCCCACAATGTCCGTCGCTATGTTGCACCAGAGGGATATGTGCAGAATGAAGGTGATGTGCAGGTTAGTCTGGGTGGAAAACCCTATGGAATCGACTTTGGTTCATTACTTCCTAGAAAGGCGGAGTGTACGAATCTGACTGTGTCGATTTGTGTAGGGAGTTCGCACATTGCGTTCGGTTCGATTCGAATGGAGCCGGTTTTTATGATTCTCGGTCAGAGTGCGGCGACGGCGACGGTCTTTGCGATGGACGGAAAGCATGACGTTCAGGATGTCGATTACGAAAAATTGAAAAGAGCGATTGCTTGCGGATGGTCAGCGATTACGCAATCCGTAGGATTGCCGTTGCACGTCGGAGGAAATAAGGATACCCAAATTTTTGCGCACTTGTGTTCGCTTTCTATTACAATTAACAATTATACGGCACAGGGTAAAAATAGCGGATTCGTTCCTTTCGTTTTGCCGACTCCTGCGGTAGTCGCTCTGTTCGGTCTCAACAACGAGCAAAAAAAATGAAAAATCCGTTCGTCTCCACTTGCGTTTTGGTTGCTCTTTCCTGTCTTTTCCCCGGAAAGGCTTCGGCAACGGAGTGTTTTCCGAATCCTTGCGATAACGTCTGTCCGAATCCGTGCGACACCGTTTGCCAAACGAAGTCGTCCGATTGCTATCTCACGAACAAGAGCATTTTTGAGTCACCCCTTTTCGAGAATCAACTCATCGGAAAGAAATCGAAGTCACGAATCCAATTCTACGGCTGGGTGCTCACGGGTATTACTGCCAATAATCATGGTGCGACCAGTAGATACGGCAATCCTCCTTCTGCCTATCCCTTTAATAATCGGCTGCACGCCGATGGTAGCCTTGCTCGCGCCGGTTATAACGATCATTCGGGTAACACTTACGTGTTGCAAGTCGAACAACCGACGGATTGGAAGGTCAACCAACTTTGGCTCGGTGCCAGACGAGACCTCGATAACCGCTTCGGCTGGGGATTTCAAGCCGATTTTGGCTATGGAACCGACGCAAGATATGCCCGAAACTGGGGCGACCGAACCTTCGATTACGATTGGGGTAGCGGTGATTACTATGCGGCATTTGCACAACTGTTTGCAACAGTCGGAACAAAAGATTTATTCGTAAAAGTTGGTAAGTTTGGCGGAGGTCTTTCTTACGAAGGTTTGGCGGCACCGAGAGAATACTTCTATTCTCATGCTAATATCTGTTACGGTCGTCCTTTGGTAACACAAGGGGTGATGGTCGAATGGCATCCCAGCAAGAAATGGATGCTCACCGGCGGCTGGACGGCGGGGACCTTCAACAGTTTTGAGAATCCTTATAACGATAACGGATTCCTGGGCAAAGCGTCGTACAATTTCACAAAGGATGTGGCATTGGCGTATAAAATCTTTTACAACGACAGGGGGGAGCGGCACCCCGTCCTTAGCACAGGGCAAATCGACAGTATGAATACGTTGATCCTAACGTGGAAGATCAATAAAGAGTGGTTCTACATGGGAGAAATTGCCTATACGGACCACAATTACTACAATGCCGCCGGCATGACAACGGGGGATGCTTGGGGAATCAATAATCATTTGATTCGTACCTTTACCGAAAAGTTTTCGGTAGGATTTCGCGGCGAGTTTCATCATTCCAGAAATTCGATGTTCGATTTGATTCCTGTGAGCGGCGGACAGGGAGGCGATATCTGGACATTTACCTTGGCGGCGCAATACAAGATCAATCCGAAGACGACCTTCCGTCCTGAACTTCGATACGATTACGCCAATTACAATAATGGATTTCGACCGTTCGGCGACGATAACAGCAAAAACGACCAACTCTGCGGCGGTGTCTCGTTCATCGTGATGTTTTAGGCGAAAGAGCGGCGAACTCTGTATTCTAGTCCGGCACACACAACGCCAACGCAAGCAATGCGTAGCCCGTGACGAGATTGGCATCGTTTTCCATATACTGCGAATTGTCATTGACCCACGAACCGTTCGGTTGCTGGACTGCCATCAAATGCTCCGAAAGGTCACCGCGCCAGTTGTGTTTTTTGCCGTCAACGTCTTCAAAGAAGGGTAGTTTCCAGACTTCAAACGTTTTTGCCATCGTTTGATAATAGTAATACAAACCGGCGGCACCGCGTCCCGGATTCTCCGTGACCGTGTAATGTCTGGTGATCCAATCGAACGCCGCTTTGAATCGCTTGTCCTCGTGGGTCAGTCCTGCATAAATCATACTCTTCAAACCGGCATACGTCATTCCGCCGTAACTCGTGAGACCTTCTACCTCCCTTGTTCCTTCGGGATCAGGCACAGGATAATAAATGAAACCGCCGTCCAAACCGTCGGCGTTCCGTGCCAAAAAGGCCATTGTGTTGTGTTCCGATTCCAGATTTTGACATCTTGAAACAAAGACGAGTGCCTTCTGAATTGCCGGATCGTTCTCTTTTGCGCCCGTCGCTTTCAGGGCATCGAGAAAGAACTGTACATTGGACAAATCAGGTCTTGCTCGGTTGCCGTAGCCGACCCCGCCGTAATTAGGGTCTTCCGGTCGGGTGTTCGTTGCTTCGGAGAACTGTTGCGACCGAAGGAATTGTTCCGCCTTTGCAAGCACTGCTTTGTAGGGTTCGCTTCCATTCTTCTTTTTGGCGGCGGCATTGGCTTTGGCGAGACACATCACGGCACAGCATGTTTCGTAATTCAACAAAAATCCGTCGGGAGTGTAAATCCCGCCGTCTTCGGCAACGCAAGCCAATACAAATTTGAGACCGCTGGCGATTATCGGATCGTCGATGTCTGCGCCGGCATCGATGAGTCCTGCGAGGACAATCGTCGTGGGACCGATGCGAGTTCGCGGAGTGTCCCAACTGCCGGCATTGCTTTGTGTGGAGCGGAGATAGGCGATCCCCTTGTCCATCGACTGCCGAATCTTGGCGGTGTCCTGAGCGGCAACAAACGGTGCCGCAAAAAGGAAACAGAGAACGAAAATGATGTATTTGGTCATGATCTTAATGATTGGTTAGTGTAAACAATGTTAATAAGGGCACCCAAAGAGCCGGAGACGTAGGCGGTACTCCGCCGTAGTCCCCGGCTCTTGTGCTGTCTTTATATTTCCCAACCTTTTCGGGTATTCAGGCGAAGCAATCGGTCGCCGTTCGCATCGTTAGTAACTTTCCGGGCGGCGGGATCGTACTCCAACTTTTTTCCTTGACACATCAATGAGACCGAACCAAGATTGAAGGTTTCGCATATTTCTTTGGAATACTCGAAAGAACCTGGTCCCTTCCCTTTGCCTCGACAGCCGTCGAGCCACACCTGCAACCAGTTGTCCGTGCCCGGTGTCGGTGCCGACCGCACGTCGGCAAACTCGGCGGCACGCGCTCCAACAATCTGCGGGTCTTGACGCAGAAAACCGGAAACAATCGCGCCCTTATCGCCTAAGAACATCATTCCTTCGATGGGCAAATCATCGCCTGCATACCCGTCTGGGGTCGGCGGTTTCATTCCGCCATCGTGCCATTGAAGAATGACCTTGCCCGAACCATCTTTATAAGGAATCTCAAAGCGATACGCCACCGCCATCGGATAGGAGTAATCGTTGTTGATCGTGAAAGGAACACCATTTCGCACTCCAACCACCCGCGAGAATCGGGAACTCGCCGAAGTTGTCGAGTCGAGTTTCAATGCGGCGAAGACCGGCGTAAGACTGTAATAACCCATATCGGCAATGGAACCGGCACCGAATTCATACCAGCCCCGGAATGTGCAATGCGTGTAGTACGGGTGATAGTCCCGCATCTGGGCGGGACCAAGCCAGAAGTCCCAATTCAGTCCATCGGGCACCGGCGGTTTGTCAGTCGGAATGACCGGATACTGGGGCCACACCGGACGATTGCTCCAGTTATGAATTTCCCGAAGCGTCCCGATGGCACCGGCATCAATCCATGCTTTAATCCGGTTCATGTTTCCCGCCGCAGACGAATTGTGCGCCATCATGTGCGTCGAGAGCGGCAGGGATTTCGCCAAATCGACCAGTTGCATCGCCTCGATGAGTTTGTTCCCCAGCGGTTTGTGCATAATGACATGCTTGCCGCGTTTCAGGCAATCAATTCCCTGATAAGCGTGGTGAAAATCGGGCGACATGATTTTGACAGCATCAACATCGGAGAGTTTGTCGAGCAGTACCCGATAGTCTTCTTCGGCGGCGACGGTCCCGTTGTAACCGGGTCGGGTTCGACGGTAATAGCGTTCGACGACTTCTTTCATGACCATGCGTCCGCCGGGAATCCCTTTTGCGTCGGACTTCCAATTCGTATCCCCGACGAGGTTGCGTAGGGCGTTGAGCAGTCCGGTGGTACTCCAGTGAATGTAATCGTAACTTTCCCTATTGGGATCGGCAACGCCGACGATTTCGATTTCAGGATGTGCGAGCAGGGCACCCAGTTCTTCCAGCCCTTGTGTACCGCAACCGATGTGTACCATTCGGATTTTTTCTTTCGGTGCCGTGGCTCCTTGTGCCGCAAAGACATGCGGAACTGCGGCGAGTGTTCCGATTGCCCCTGCACTGGCGATGAATGTTCGCCGATCGATATTTGTGTCCATTGTATTCGCCCTTGAAGTTGATAATACTCCATAGTCTATCAGATTGACTGCAAAATTGAAGATAGCCGCCGATTTGGTAGCAATTTTTGCTCTTGCAGAAATTTTCCGAAATCGCTATCGTTCCCCCATGAGAAGTCATTCTCCCCTCCTTTTTTGCCTCCTTCTTTGCGGTCTGGCAACTTACGTCGGATACGCACAAGAACAGGTTCAACCGGCGAATCCGACGAGCCTTGCCGATGCACCGCAAACGATTACCGACGTTCGCATCGAAGGAAACGTCCAAAAATCGACCAGCGAGATTCTCAAAATTATCAAGACCCGACCAGATCGTCCCTTCAACGAAACACTTCTCGAAGAAGACAAACGTACGCTCCTGCAAAAAACGTGGTTCGTCGACGTGAAAACCAAAGTGGATCGCACTCCCGAAGGCTACATCGTAACCTTTCAGTGTATCGAGCGGCAACTCATTCACAGCATCAAAATTACCGGTCTGAAAGCCCACACCAAAAAGGTTCTCCTTGAAGAAGCCAACATCAAAGAAGGCGACGCACTCGATCCGATTGCTGTCCGACAAGCAGCGGAGCGGATCGCACAGTTCTATCGGGAAAGCGGCTATCATCAAGTCTATGTCGAAATAGTAGAAGGGGACACACTTGGAGATCGCCGTGTCATTTTTCGCATTAGTGAAGGACCCCGACAGCGGGTCCTCTGCGTCGATTTTGAAGGAAACCAAATTGCGTCCAGTGCACGGCTCAAAACGTTGATTCAATCGAAGCCGGGATTGTTCCTCTGGATCAACAGTGAATTTACCCGAAAAAAATTGGACGAAGATGTCGAAACCTTGACCAATTACTACCGAAAACTCGGATTTTTCTATGCGAAAGTTGACCGCATGTTCGTCGAAACCCAAGGATACACCGGCTTGGGACAAAATCGAGGCTGGGTGCAAGTCAAGTTCGTCATTGATGAAGGTCCCCGATGCAAGATTCGGGACATCCGTTTTACCGGCAACCATGTTTTCAGTCAAGAAGAACTTCTCAAAGCCATGAAATTGTCTCCCGGCAAAGGCTTTTACAACCAAGATTCGCTGGAAGTCGATATGCAAACTATCAAGACGAAGTACGGCGATCAAGGTTATGTTTTTACTATGCCTGCTCCTGATCCGCGTGTGGATCAAGATTACGTGGACTTGGTGATTAACATTCGGGAAGGACCGCGCGGCTATGTCGATACGTTGAACGTTGTGATCAAGGGGATGGACGGTGCGGAATCGTACACGAAGTGGCATCCGGTCTTGAATCGGAGTTCGCTCCACCCCGGCGACTTGCTACGTACCAGTGAGATCAACGATACGAAACGGCGTTTAATGGCTTCGCAGTTGTTCAACAGCAATCCGACACAAGGATCAATGCCCGAATTCCTTTTTGAGTATCCGCAATCTGCCCTCGAAATGGAAGCCGCCGCTGAAAAGGAAGCCGAGGCAATAGCCTCTGGCAATCCGCAGATACGCGGACAGGCACCGCCAAAGCCGACGTTTTTCAATCTTCATCAAAAGTTTCTCCCCGCGAAACAAGCGGAACCGGTGATTCAACTTCCGCCGCACAATTCCACGCCGATACCGCCCACTCCCGTAACCGAAACCTATCGGGGGCAGGCACCGAACACGTCCCCGCCGCCATCAGTTTATACCTACACTCCTCCCTATCCGGCGGCGACTTCGGCGCAAGTCTTTGCACCAAACAGAAATACGGCTCCTACGAACGCTACCCTCTGGGGCAGTGTTGCACCGGTACCCGATCCTTTGCAAGCCTCGAATACTGCGTCGGCAGTCGGAATGACTCCGGTACAGTTTCGGACTGACCCGCCTACGCAGGGAGCACCGTCGTCGACCGTCTTGGGCAATACCATTGTGGGCAATCCCTACGACACGCTTGCCGCACCGGCTCCCGTTCGGTTCGACCCTAACGCTCCGCCCGGTGCATCGCCATACATCCATCCGATCCCTGTGGAAATTCACGTGTCAGAGACTCGAACAGGAAGTTTGATGGCAAGTGTGGCGGTCAGTTCCGATGCCGGTCTGATGGGACGATTCGTCTTTGAAGAACAAAACTTCGACATACTGAACGTACCCAGAGGCTTTCGATTTTCTGACTGGCGAAACGCCTTTCGGGGCAGAGGTCAGCGGTTCCGCATCGAAGCCGTACCGGGAACGCATGTACAGCGGTACAGTGCCAGTTGGGAAACCCCCTATTGGCTTGATCTCGATTATTCTTTCGGAGTCAATGGATTTTACTATCAGCGTTATTACGACCAATGGTACGAAGATCGTCTAGGCGGCGGGATTTCGTTCGGCAAACTTTGGACACCGGACATTTCGACCCGACTTTCGCTCGGTGGACAACAGGTAACTATCTACCGTCCGAGGATTCCGGTTCCTGAACTTATGGGAGGTTTTCCCGGCAATGTGCTCGGTAAACATCCTATGTACAACATTGGTCTGACGGCAATTTACAACACGCGGGACAATGAATATATGCCGACGGAAGGACACATGATTTCGGCTGGAGTCGAACAAATATTGGGCGACTACCAATTCCTTCGCGGAAATGTTGATATGCGCAAATATTTTATGCTTAGGGAACGTCCTGACCGGAGTGGTCGCTGGGTTCTCGGCTTGAGGAGCAGTCTGGGAGTTACGGAAAGCGGCACCCCAATTTTTGAACGTTACTTCGGCGGCGGTTTTACCAATCTTCGAGGTTTTGACTTCCGGGGTGTCTCACCGCGAAATGAATTCGGATATGTGCTGGGAGGTTGTATGGAGTTCTACAACTCCGCCGAATTGATCTTCCCTTTGACGGCGGACGACATGGTTCGAGGTTCCGTATTTCTCGACACTGGAACGGTCGAAAAATCGTTCACAAAATGGGAAGACAACTACCGCGCTGCCATTGGATTCGGATTACGTCTGACGATTCCGATGATGGGACCCGCTCCGATTGCGTTGGACTTTGCGTTCCCTCTCAGTACCGGTCGCGGCGACGACAAACAGATGTTCTCGTTCGGAATGAGTTATTTTCGGTAACAGGGGGCAGGAGGTTAGGAGTTGTCGGGATTGACACGTGGGGTATCCAGTGTAGAATGAACACCACTTGGAGAGGTGGCAGAGTGGTCTAATGCGCGGGTTTGCTAAATCCGTGAGCCTGTACGGGTTCCGCAGGTTCGAATCCTGTCCTCTCCGTTTTCGTGGTTTTGAAGGATTCGCCGATTCCATTACCTGCCTTCTCCGAACGGATGTCGTCCCTTTTCCAGGAAATCAAAAACGAGTTCATCGACTGGGTGCGTGGTGTGGAACAATACTTTTCTGGGCACCTTTCCTATCTTGGCAATTTTGCGCAGTTTTCCTATCAAACGTTTGTTTGGCTCTCTTGGAAACTTCCGCGGCGGGAGCAGATCATCCACTCCTTTTACACCATCGGTGTGTTGAGCCTACCCGTCGTGATGCTGACAGGGATGTTCATCGGAATGGTCCTTGCCGTCCAAACGTACACGCAGTTTCAGCAACTCGGCATGGAATCGATTCTCGGCGGAGTCATCAGTTTATCGTTGGTACGTGAACTCGGTCCTGTGCTGGCGGCAACGATGTTGGCGGGACGTGTCGGTTCCTCTATCGCCGCCGAACTCGGAACAATGAGGGTCACGGAACAGATTGACGCATTAAGCAGTATGGGAGTGAATCCGATCCACTTTCTGGTGGTGCCGCGTTTTATATCCTGCCTGGTTCTCATACCGGCATTGACGATCATCGCCGACGTGACAGGTGTTTTCGGCGGAGCATTTTACTGTATCTATGTGCTGGACATTAACTCACACCACTATTGGGAAAACGCACGTGATTTTGTTAGTTTGCTCGACGTTTTTGTCGGCATGTTCAAGAGTATCTTTTTCGGCGGTATCATTGCTCTGATTAGTTGCCATCAGGGGTTTCACTGTAAGGAAGGAGCGGAAGGAGTCGGCAGAGCCGCCACGCAATCGTTCGTCTATTCCTTTGTGGCGATTCTGCTACTCGATCTCTTGCTCGGTATTATCATTGATCAAGCCATGCTCTTTTTCGGTATTTCCAGCGGCTTTCTCAAAGGATAAAACAGAGCCCGACGCACAAGCAAGGATCAGCCTACCCGCAGCACTCGACTGAGCAGTGCGCCGGTCGCCTCGTCTTGGGCATGCATCATTTTCACGTTCGTTTCCACTGACCGGGATGCGATAATCATCTCGATCATTTCCGTCGAAGGATTCACCGACGACATTTCAAGATGTCCCGAACGAATTCGCGGACGCTCCGCATCAGGAATGTCCTGGTAGCCCAACGTGCCATCGGGAACGTCAAGCCGATAGTTATTTTCGCCGGTTTTGACCATCGTTTTTAGGTCTTCCGGCTGGACAAGAGCAATTTGTTGTACCCGACCGATGCCGACTTCGTGAACGACACCGTCGTCGGTAATGTGCCACGTTTTGGACTCCGGCACCGGCAACATCACGGGTTCTCCATCAGTATCGAGAAGTTGAAATCGGCTTCGTCCCCACTCGGTTACGAACGTTCCGTTCCGATCTACTTGAAAATGTCCCGCTCGGGTCAAAAATTCTTCTCCGTTTGCCACGTCTCGGACACGAAACCAGCCGTCTCCCTGAATGGCAAGGTCGGTATTGAGTTCGGTCGGGGCAATTGACCCCTGCTTGAATTCGGTATGCGTTCCGATGGTATGCACACCGCCGCCGATGTCGGTCATCAGTCCGGTGCCGACAGGGACTTCACCGATGGCAATGGACTCGGTATGCCGAGCCATTTGAAGGGCGACTTCACGCTTAAAGCCGGGAGTTTCGAGGTTTGCAATGTTATTGGCTATCGTTTGCATCCGATATTCCTGCGACATTGCGCCTTCGGAGGAAATGTATAAGCCGTAAGACATCGTGGGGGGGCGAAAAAGTTTCCAACGTATTGGTATTATCGGCAAAATCGACTTTTCCGGTTAGGAAAAAAAGAGAAAATAGGGAAAATTTTCGTCCTGTTTGCAGTATAGTGAGTGAACCCTCCTAAAATTTTGCACAAAAAAGAGTACAATGGCGGACATCGTCGAGCGATCATCGTTGCCGAAGCCTCCACGTTATGAGTTTAGGACTAGGATACATTGGACCCTTTCGTTTGTTGGAAATTGTCAACCGCGGTCAGTCGTGTTGCCTTTGGCGAGCCTACGACGATGACAAACGGGAATTCGTCGGAATCAAAACCTTACTCGAATCAGTAGCAAAGCAACGTTCGCAACGGCAACTCCTCGAACATGAATACAATGTCGCCTCCAAATTGAGTCATCCGAACTTGATCCGTATCTTTCGCTACGATTGGTACAATAAGGTTCCCTACATCGCAATGGAATGGTTTTCCGCCGTCAATTTGAAAATGTGGATCAATCGCGGCTACGAAACGTACTGCGAATTTCTTCCGCAAATCTTCATCCAAACGGTAAAAGCGTTAGCGTATCAGCATGAACAGGGCTGGGTGCATCGGGACGTGAAGCCGGACAACTTTCTCTTTGCCCCAGAGACCTGCGAAGTCAAGATGATCGACTTCGCCCTTGCCAAAAAAATCGCTCCCGGATTTATGAAGTTTTTTCCGTTCAAAGGAAAAATACAAGGAACTGCGAGTTATATGGCACCGGAACAGATTCAAAGATACCCGATAAATCACAGTGCGGACATTTACAGTCTCGGTTGCACCTTTTATGAGTTGCTGACGACGAGACTTCTTTTTGCGGGCGACACGCTCAACGAGTTGCTCAACAAGCATTTATCTACACCTCCGCCTTCCGTCACGCAGCGCAACAAAAACGTTACGCCGGAGTTTTCGGCACTGCTAAAAACGATGCTCGCCAAGAAACCGCAAGACCGTCCGAAAAATTCGAACGAACTTTTGCGGTCATTGCAAGCAACACGACCGTTCCGCCGCCCGCCGTCTAAAAACGATGTCGCGTAATGAACGCCGGAAGCACAGGCGAAGACGGAGCGACTGGGTTGTTTATCGGTTCAGAACCGGCGGGTTTTGACGATATGCACTAATCACCGAGATTTTCAACACTTTTTCGGTAGCCCATGCAGTTTCCCCGGCATATCGGCAAAACCCAATAAAAACAACAGCACCGTCGAATCGTAGCAGATTTTCCGCCGATGGACAACAGACGGCGAACCGGGGCATTGCGTGTCCGTCGGCATCGCCACATAAACATGCTGGGCAGTTTTGGGATCAAACCACCCAGCGTGTGCTTAACCGAATAGAGCGGCAATCGCAGCCTGCTCATCGGTCATACGGGCATCTCCATTTATCGGTTGTGTGTATTTGGCACTCGATCCGCTCTGTGCAAAGAGACCCGCGATAGCAGCCTGTTCGTCGGAAACCTTTCTATTACCACCAGAGTCGCCTGTCGGAGTGGGCATCCAGTGAGGACGGGCTTTTTGCATGGCAACGATGAAGTTATCAACGGTTTGGGGAACATCCCCCTTGGTGAAAATGTTCCCCATGTCGTCGATGGCAAATTCATCAATAACGACCTTCTCGAAAAAGATGGGATCGTCGATAATGGTCTGTGGAATCTTGCGAATCGCCGCCGCCTTCTTTACCGCATCCAAAATGCGTGAACGATTGTGCGCCGTTTTGTAACTCTCGACCTGCGTTTCCAACTCCGGGATGCGGATTTTCATGTCTTTGTACTCGGCTTCGATGGCGTT
>Ga0123353_10014305_pt1 | contig 11431 bp, 10 predicted proteins | sample TergutLab28metaG_3_FD_92763 | JGI IMG/M metagenome (GOLD analysis project Ga0123353, IMG submission 92763) | Labiotermes labralis P3 segment gut microbial communities from Petit-Saut dam, French Guiana - Lab288 P3 | ecosystem: Host-associated > Arthropoda: Insects > Digestive system > Gut ... | reverse complement strand
TGTTTATTATCAACACTGTCTCAACATGTTTCGGGCATCATTATGCCCATCTTCAGGAGAACAAAGACCGTGTGTTACTGCATGTGGTGTGCTGCGCTGGTTCTGCCGGATGTGGTTGGTAGCGGTTGTGGGGCGCTGTGTTGTGGGGTGCGAGCACTGTGAGAGTCGAACAGTAACCTTCACAGTGCTCGCACCCTACAACGCAGCGCCCCACAACCGCTACCAACCACATCCGGCAGAACCAGCGTGGCACACCACATGCAGTAACACACGGTTTTTGTTCTCATGAAGATGGGCATAATGATGCCCGAAACATGTTGAGACAGTGTTAATAATAAACAACTGATTGTTGCATCTTGTTGGTTTTCTCTCTCACTTCACAAATTACAAAAGAAATTTAGATGTCATTGCATGTATATTGAGCACATATATATAAAAGTTTTTATAAATTCTACAGAGATGAGCTGCGAGATATACTTCAGAAGTATCTATGTTGATATTGCTACAAAAAATAAACTGAGTGGAAACCATGATCATGTGGGTAATGTAATGTAATCTACACTTATAAAAAATCATGGTGCATTCTGTTCTGACAAAAAATACATCACGCAGGAAGCATGTTACATGACAATGGATAACAGCATCCAGTATGACTGAAGATTAAATGTTTTTAAGCCTTACAAATCTGACATCACAACTCTTTCAGCAGTACTGTTACATGATTCTGTAAAACATAAACTGATAGATCCTTCTAGTTGCTGAATATAATGTAAAAGTCATGTGACATATTCAAAACCTATCTGCCTACAATATACTTCTCCATATTTGCTATTGGAAGAGTAGTTCAGATATTCAATATTAAACTTACCGAATATTCACTGTGAATCCTACAGCAGCTCTCTGGAATCTTAGTTTTCCAGTCTTCATAAGAGGTGACGCCACAGCATTTCAGCTATAAAGAAATGACAAAGCACTATCAGGGATACTGCATACTATTTTGATAGTTTTCTTGTTGATACGGAGACAGTAAATGTAAAGAGTCATTCACACTCACAGTTGTGAATGCCAGGTAAACAGACATGTCGAAAGAACTTCAACACACAAGTAGACTAAACCCCAAAAGCTGAAACCATGGATTAGAAACAAGCTGCAGAAATCAAATGACAGGAACAACAATACTTAAGCTGTAAGGCATGGCAAATTCTGAGTAACTATAGCCTAAAATGCATGACTGTCTGCACACAAGTTCAGCAACATAACTATTGAGCTGAACTAAATTTTCTTGAATCACAGATTTACAGTACTTAAAGACGGTATTAACAGCAGACAATTTACAGGACTTGGGTGTGTACAATGGTGAGGTAGGTTCCATGAGTAGTAACTGGACTGGAACTCCTTGTTCACCGATACAGTTACTGGGAGCAATCTATACATACTACACAATACCTGAGTTAGTATATGGTATTCTCGTTACTGGCTCCTCTCCTAACTTCAATTCACTGTCACAGCCCAACACTTTCACATCCATGGCAACTAACTTAATATATTCAAAACACTGCAGATTTGTTCATGGCACCTGGCCCTTCATCACACTTGATGTAGCAGAATATTGTGATGATAGAGTTACCTTCCAAATTGGCCAAGACAGTGAACTTAAATGACCAAGTAAAACGTTAATAATGAAAATAAACCTAAGGTTTGACATACCCATTGTGTTTGCCAGAACACGCAATAATAAGGACATAGTCCACCTACACTCAGCTTTTATTATAGCAATCCAGTAGTAGATACATGTTCTGGCAGCACAAAGCAGCCATCATCAGGCCATAAGTATCCAATACATACAGTGATGATGGCTGCTTAGTGCAGCCAAAACATCTAGCTGCTATTGGATGTGCCATAATAAAAGTTGTGTGTCAACAGGCTACATGCTTATTATTGAATGAAAATAAATCTTGTCAATATAACAATCAATCATGAGAAAACACAAATAAGACATTTCTTTAAGTTTTGTGTGAAATAAACATACCTGAGACATTGGAAAATGGTTTGGTATGAACCCTCAAATCATCAATCACCTACACATTACCTACCCTCTCCTGAGTGTCATCCCATGCCCGCTTCACAGCCCTGTTTGTTGTATACAGTCTCACAGTACTCCGCATTTCTTGCTCCATTGTGGTGTGCACCTTCTCGCGAAACACATAACCAAGAATACCACCCACCAGCATCGTTACAAAGATCAGGAATACAATCATAAAGTACTGTAACAAAATAAAAAGCCATTGTGATTAGGGTTTAATGGTTGCAATATAATGGTTTGGGTATTTTGCCTTTGGATGCATGATGTACACTTGCATCAGTGAGATCTGCTGTAGAAAGCATCTGGTTACAATGTTCCAGGTATGCACCTACCAGAGCATTGACCCACAACACCTTTAATGGGTACCGTTTGTTAAGTTACTGTAGATATGGTACATCTTTGTCCCAGGAGCAGAACAGAGTAGCACATGCGCACATGCACATCATCTTCCCACATCCCCTCAAGTGAAACCTGAACATGTCTAACAACTAGATAAGACTGTAAGTTGTCAACAATGCTCTTCATTTGGAAGCACTTCCTTAAATGGATTATAATTCTCTTCAATCAACAAATTTGAAAGAGTTCATTTTCATGCTATTCACCCACACACAAGCATATATTTTTCAATGCTGTCTTAGTACAGGCCACAAAACTTTAGTTTGTCATGTTTATTTGCATTAAAGTTTACTGCTAAATATTTTTACACAAGAATTATTGTCAGGGAAATCAATCAGTAGTCACAAATTAATTACAGAATGAATACATTTATATGTTATAAAACTTACAGACACTACTTGGTTAAAATTTACATTGAAAACTTAAAGATACTGATCTATGGTAAAGTGTTTCAATTTAATGCTTTGAAATGCTGTACCTGCAGTTAAAGCCACACTAACAATTACTGCATTTGAAAACATTACAATTTCTCAGTTTATTTAAACCTGAGACATCAATTCTTAACATGAGAGCATCTATGTATTTTATCATACACAAAATCACTAATCCTGCAATTTATAATGTAAAACCTTTGTTATTTCCACATCTGTTGTTACTGAAATATCTCCCTAATGATGACTCTTGCATTTGCCACAAAAAATGAGAAAACCTTAATGTAAATAAATATGATGTCTAAAAGTTACCATTACCACAATACTACAAAACATCCTGGAATGTGAGCACAGCTCTTTATGTCAACATGCAGGAGTGGCATAAATGAAGTAAAGATTAAAATGCAGTGTTTTTGCTATGAACATGTGTTTTGTAGATCACTGTTTTGAATCATGGAAGAGACTGTCTTTAGTCTTAGAGTGACGGTCTTTAGCAGGTTTCTCACAGTTTTCAGTTGTTCTTCTGTGCAAATAGCAAGACAGTAGGTGAATATAGGACATATCATTTGTAAAATATGCAGTTAAAAGCTTCATTTATAAAACACAGTAACATATTTTCTGACTGATTGTAGATTAGTGAAGATAAAAAGAGTAGCAAGTTTCGTATCTCCATAACATGTAAACAAGCACACTGTATGAGATATGAGGTCACAGCAATATTTACTGAAGGTTTGAGTCTTCTGGGATATTACGTTGTGTCAATGGGCAAGTAGATCCAGTTGTTTCAAAAATGATAATGATGCAGTCATCATCAGGATAAAGCAGTCCATGAAGAATCCCCTGAAATGTCAGCAACTTTCTGCCCATTGACACAGCAACATATCCCAGAATACTTGATTCTTAAGCAAACAAGATGTTTGTATCAGCATATAACTTTCTGTCTATTTCTGCCATCAATTCTTCCAATCAGGAAGTTCTGAGAAACAAACTTCTAAAAAGACTAAATTCTTCAGATTTTATAATTTGGCACATATGTTCATGTGTGGAACTTAACACAGACCAATTAACTTACTGTCAGCAGCATGCACTTGATCTCCTTGAGGGCTCCCAGACAGCCAAAGAATGCAATCAGGGATATAATGGCACCGGTGGCGATGAGAATGTACACAGCACCCAAGAACAGGTTGGTGCCCAACAGCTCATTCATAAAGGCTTTGTCCACTAGGGTCCAGATACCAATCCCCAGCACTGTAATACCGCCAACCTAGAAAGACCAAAGTGGAAACATGGTGCATCATCAGTTCCACAGCAATAAATCACTGTCATTTTCATTGTCACCACCACCACCACCACCACCACGATTCCTTGGAATTTGATTAGCTGAGCTACTAATCATTTCTGTAGTTCCTCCAAGAAGTTAGTTTAGTCTTAAATGGTAGTCCAGTTCAGTACAGTCCAGACCAGGATCGGTAATCATCACTGTCATTGTCAAGATTATAATTTATTGCTAATATCATTACACCTAAAACTACAATGATACACATTAGAACAAAAACATGATAATTGTTTCTGGTCTGTTCCAGGTCACAATTCATTGCAACTGTACGAATCCTTCACAACCATAGTACTGTAATGACCCATCACAGTGCCTCTACCTACTGGGAATAAAATACAGATTGCTGTAGAGACTTTACATCCAAGCGCCCAGATAGGATTATAAACCAAGATGGCAGTGTTTCAGCAGTTCAAGACCACATGGACATGAACCAGATGTGATTTGTGTTATAATAATCATAATATAATTATTACTGATTTATTCTTTAGCTTTTTAACAGTACCATTTCAATTGCTGTGGACATACAGCATGAAACAAAATAAATTTAACAGTGACTATATAAGGATTTGAAGGGAAACAGTCATAAACACCACCACCACCACATGATAAAACAACAAATGGTGAAGAATGTCTGTAACATAGCATTGTGCAGTGCAATTGAGTCTTAGAATTAACTCACACAGGATTATTTTGTTCAGTCAACTGTAGACCAGTATCACATTCTCATATACTCACTCACACTTATGAAATAAACTTTTGTTTACACAACTAGCTAATGAATTCAGTTAAGCTCTGCATTAGACAATACTACAAATGTCATAAAACAGAATAAACACCCAGGATGAAATTAGTCCTACATCATGTGGGACACACACACACACACACAGTAGGTTTCATGCAAATCAGATGTGTCCTCTACAATGAGCAAAACAATGCAATAATTCATGGCTGGGCAGAATAGAAAAGAAAGAGCATTATATCCAGAAAAACTCAAGAGCTAATAAACTGTTTAACTAGTAATATTCAAAAACTGAACCTATAAATTAGAATGCCAATGAGAAGAATCATAGAAAAGTAACAGAAGTAACTGCTGCCCTCATGCTTTTATTCTCTCCAAGGTGGTGCAAATGACTTCTGAAACTTATCAGTGAATACCATACCTGTGCAAATACATGCCAAAAACACTGATTCATGACTCAACATTGTACATTTGACCTTCATATTAATGTTATTCTCTTTCTCACTCGTCCACTACCTGATACAGACAGCCACGCAAGGACACTCTTCATCTTCGTTTTGAAGTGGAACCTTCAACGCACATCAGGGAAAAGATCCATGTTTCCCTCAAAGGAAATACCTGACCTAAGTAACTACCAATAGATGGAGGAGAGAAGCAATTTGCAGATAAACAAAAAGAAGTTACGTAGAAATGGAATTACGAAGCCAGCTGTAAGCTTAATGTAATTGTGATGCTAGGTGTAGGCTTACACCATTTCCGGTTTTGGACTTAGAATTTAAGTGACTGACTTTTATTGCAGTGTATCTGCAATAAAACTTCAGGACTAGTAAAATGTACAAAATTACTATCAATGCATTTGGAAATATACCTCTGTAGTGTCATTAATGGAGCAATAGGTGTGGTGCTTTCCAAAAACAATAACTTTCAAAGAAACCCCTTCCAAAAAAAATAGTTACAAGAATTTCTTCCATTAAAATTTGTTTTCCTAATTCCATGCACTCATCCTTTTTCCATTCCCATATGCCATAAAGTAAACGACTAGCCTTACAAATCACATGTAATTATATGTTTCACCCATGCCATGGGGCCAGACCATGAAACATTACAATAAAAGTACCATACAGACAGCAATATGGCATTTCTTTTTTAATTAGGCTTTCAAGCAACAAACATGTGGGCCCACACAAACATCACGTATTTTTACTTCCAGTTAACTCCCTGAAGCATTTGACACACACCCAATGAGTACTTTCTCCATCATACAGTGTTTCCGAGATATACGAAATATTGGATTTGAAAGCGTGGAATGGGTTCATGTGGCTCTTGTGAATATGGTAATGAACACTCCGGTTCCATAATATGTGGTTGAACGTACTAACTTGGACTCTGCTCCATGCATTTAACCAAAATTTGTGCTATACATTTTTAATTACATAGTATGAACAATTTCATAGCGAACTGTGGCAACTTGCACTAGCAATACATTAATTTTAAAATTAGTTATTGGGGTTAATTACCCCAGGACGAAGGAAAGAGGCTGAACTTTTAATGGATAATAATTAAGGGGAGCAACAATAACTTCATGGTGAACTCCATTATTAAAAATTATGATTTATAACAAACGTGATACATAAAGTGAAGCATACGTTTCATAAACAAGCATCATCTAAAGCGCATAAAATATGCAAGTATGATACAAGCAGTAAGTTAATGTACATTAAATAAATAAAATTTAACAGCTTTGCAAACCCTTGAAAATATGTTGTCTCGTGGAGTGATTCTCTAAGGTAGCCACAAACAATGTCCAAAAATAAGACAACAAAACCAGAGGTAAGGTGTTAACGACATTCTCATTCCAATCTCATCTGTTTTCTGCACATTCTGAAAAAATTCAGCCCATGAATTACACAGTTTGTACACTGTAAGTTTGTACATAAATTTGAACAAACAAAACATTATTTTAAATGAATGCGATCGCAGCAAATATTTAATTAATGGATTTAGTTGATGCATTACCCAATGACACAGCTTCATATCCTACAAGAACAGAATACTCGGCTACATCGCTGCAGACACCTCAAAGCTCAAACATAAATAAAGCATTTAGAAAAATCACAGCGTGTCATTTACAGCCCTCTGTGTCTCACCCACCAAAGTGTAGATGGTAACAGAAATATGATGTAAAATTGCAAGCAATGTGGGCAACAAAAGGCAGTGAAAGATACAAGCATCTCTAAGTGACAAATTTTGGGTACACATAATACACTGCTGCCAGATTACAAACTATAAATGGCATTCTGTTTCAAGAAAAGTGAACGCTGTTCACAACTTTGGAGACACTTACAGATTATGTGCACATATTTGCACATAGAAATGCATTCTTCTAACTCTCCATCCCACATCCACATCTAGAATTCAGTTCTACTGAATCTGCAATTTGCAGCAATCATTAAATCAAACCCTGGAGCTTCAAAGGACGAAAATTAAGTCATTTGTGCTCCAATAAACCACCAAGTCCTCCAGTCTGCTATACAGAAATGTAAAAACTAAAATGAACAAAATTATAACTTCATCCATACGGCAGTGAAACTTGGTTTCTAAAACTGAGGGAAGGAAAACAAGCTGCTGAGGAAAATATTTGAGCCTAAGAAGTAGCAGGTAACAGGAACACGAAGAAAACTACACACTGAGGAGAGTCAAGAGTTGTACATCTTTCTACATAGTACGGCGGAGAAATCAAGGTTGAGATGGGCGGGGTATGTAGCATGAAGGAAAGGGGCCGCTTGGAAGATCTAGAAGTAAATGACAGGATATTAAAATTGCGAGATTTCAGGCCTTCGGCTCGGTGTAAACGAGATCTGCGCTCTTTTGGTATTTTAGGCAGGGCAGGACGGCAGTTTCTTAATCACGTTTCGGGACAACCTATCGTCCCACCATCAAGGGCCAAGTAGTGAATTCGGGGCCGATAGTTTGTCCCGAAACGTCGGTAATAAACCGCCATTGTACGCTGCGTAAAATCCCAAAAGAAAGCAGACGATATTAAAATTTACCTAACAGATATAGAAAGTAAAGGCGTTCGTTGGATTCATCCGGCTCAGGAGAGACAAATGGCCGGGTCTTGTGAACACGGTAATGAACCTTCAGTTTTCACAAAACTGGGGGAATTTCTGGAACAGCTGAGGAGCTAGTAGTTTCAAAGACTCTGCTCCAAGACTTTGGACACTTCTTGAATAAACATACTTAATTTAAATCCGAGCTCCACACATAGGGAATTATCAAAAACGGACATCCAAAACCACGGTATTTTCTAGGCAAATTATAGTGTAAATTCCCCACTTTGCTCCGTACCGAATTTCGTCAAAATTCGTACAGCAGTTATACAGACACCACGTGCGGGCAGAGCTGATCTCAACGCAGAACATGCAACAATACGCACATCTGGTGAAAAAACAGTGAAGATTATTTGGAAATTCCAACAATTCAGCCCGCAACACGACATTTTGTGGATATCCGTTTCAAACTGTCAGATTCTGAGCGGAAATGTATAGTACGTACTTATCATTTTCAAGGACACGATCAGTGATGCGCTGCAGGCAGCGCGAAACCGGTTTAACAGCAATTAAGCTCAGTGGAAGCTACAAATTCAAGTAGAACTCTCCCTGATGTTTATTGGACCGTGCATCATTGTGATAACTGAAGAATAAAAAAACCAACCAGATGCCACTTGACATTTTATTGTACTTCTTACAACATGTTTCAAGCATTACTATGCCCATCATCAGAAGCTCGCGACTATGATGTTGTTTATCACATTGGTCGTGTCGTTCTTGGTTTGTTGTAGGTTGGAGGTTAGGTGTAGTTACGCTGGAGTAGTGTCCGGGCTGCAGGCTCAAGCACAGCAGTTGTGCTTGAGCCTGCAGCCCGGACACTACTCCAGCCTAACCGCACCTCACCTCCAACATACAGCAAACCAAGAACGACACGACCAATGTGGTAAACATCATAGTCGCGAGCTCCTGATGATGGGCATATTAATGCTTGAAACATGTTGAGCCTATAAGAAGTACAATAAAATATCAAGTGGTATCTAGTTGGTTTTTTGATTCTTCAGAACTCTCCCTCTATTAAAAATTAGTCAATGTTTGTTAATATTCCATGATAAGTGGGTCCCTGTCACCAGGGCATGGAGTGTCTTCCGGTTGCGGATGGAGGAACGGCCTCCAATATGGAGGGTGGCTGCGAATGTATTGAATAAGCAGTCGCGGACAGCGACAAGGGGGTGGTCCTCCAGTTTGAGGTTGAGCGAGGTGCTAACAAATCCTCGCCATAAAAATGGACTTGTTATGAAACGGATACATATGCCTCAAGGTTAGACTCATCAATTGGTACAACCTAAACAATGGAAAGGGGACATAAAATTTGACACATGGAATGTGAGGAGTTTGTACAGGTCAGGGTAACTAAAAAGGGCCATGAGGAAGTGGGATGGGAAGCCATGGACTGGATTTATCTGGATCAGAATAAGGAAGGGTGGCGGGCTCTTATGAATGCTTTCGGGCCCCGTAAAATGGGGGGGAATTGCTTGACTAGCTACGAACCTGTCAGCGTCTCAAGAAGGACTGCTCCATGAAGTTTTTCAGTTAGTCTGTTAGTTTTACATAAAAGTGCTGGTAAAATCCTCTAATTTTTCATACGTAAGACTGTACTCAAATTACACATTCTGCATGTCGTAACGAGCTAAAAACAAGCCTAATCTCACCGCATGACCAAATTGAACATTTCCGGTAACCTATTCATGAACTGATGAAGTACAACTGTTTCTACACCACAATAGCGGCAATACAACATGTCCTTAATATATGTATACAAAGAAACGTAAAAAGACAGAGAAAAGCACAATATTTAAAACTGAATTAGAGACAGCAATTCCCACACTTTGATACATAAATGGAATTAAACAAAAATTTTAAGAAAATCAGTAGGTCTATAGTTCAGAGGAAATTTGTTAAGAAGTGTCAAGGGATGTAACAAATCAGACAAAATCAAACGTCAAACTACGCGGCAGGAGCTGCCTGTTTTACTCATTCAGTATAATAAGAGATGATTATACAGAAGAAATTGTTAAATCAAATCAAATGAACATTGACGCCCTCCAAAATCTGCCACCTGCAGCAAACAACAGCGTTCCAGAAACGCAGACGGCAGATGCAATCCCTTCTGTCACAACACAGATAAAAAAATAACCCGACTGTAACAAACAGAACATTTTCATTGGCAGTCTTTAATAAAATACCTAAAAGGAATGTGTTCCAGCATATCGTGCGGTCACTTTTCACAAGGTCTGAAGGAAGTATGATATACCGTCAAGGAATCAAACCTGCATTAGCCAGGGAACACGGTTCCCAACCTCTACTTAAGGTGAGCACCGACATTCCGAGATACGGACAGTGGAGTCCTGAAATCAAGGAATTCCAGTCCCTTTCCACTGTCAAAGAGGGAAAGAAGAAAAAACATACGCGGATATAGTGTTCTAAATTTTACACCTTTCTCGCAATCCATTACACAAAACCCTTCTGTCCGGTCCGGGATATAATATGATATGAAATAAATTGTTTTCCCCGCTAGTAACGTTGTTCTTAGCACGAATGATATCACAAGTGAACAAATTTCTCATGGCGTAACACAAGCAGCGAACAGAAAACTTCTGGGGCCGACTGGCCTTCAGGTATCAAAAGAAGGCAAGCATAAAAGAGGTCAAAGTGCCTAACCGGCCTTCAGGTATCAAAAGAAGGCAAGCATAAAAGAGGTCAAAGTGCCTAACCTCTTGATCACACGACGAAATAAGTCAGGTAAAAAAAACACACACACACACACACACACAAAACGTGCCACTCTTTGCAACACAACTATACCACCACCGCAGCCATGCTTGTGGATATACCGCTCCATAGAAGCCTCGCGTTCAAGGAAACCTCACCCACTGTAAAACGACAAATTCTAGTCACAAAACTGGAGTGTAACCGTAATGCTAGAGTACAGATATATACCTGAACACACAGCAAGTCACGCTTTGCTAACACACATTATGTTAAACCACAACGCCCTGGATCAAAGTAGAAAGGGGGTTAAACTGCTGTACAGCTTCCACATAATATATTAATATTTAAAGTTGCGAAGTGCTGTTCCATATTTTCGTTTAATGTACCAACTAAAAGCACTTACAATATATAATGACCTTACAGTCACTTCACAACGACATGTTTCGGCATGACAACGCCATATTTAGGGAGTACATGCCAAGCTTAAATTGTATAAATGCTAAAACATAAAAGGTTTTAAGTTTGGCATGCATTTTAAAATTGATGCCTAAACAGGTCTATCAGGGTCTAATTCGTGACGGATTATTATTACTGTATTATATTATTATTATTATTATTATTATTATT
>Ga0123353_10014304_pt1 | contig 11431 bp, 11 predicted proteins | sample TergutLab28metaG_3_FD_92763 | JGI IMG/M metagenome (GOLD analysis project Ga0123353, IMG submission 92763) | Labiotermes labralis P3 segment gut microbial communities from Petit-Saut dam, French Guiana - Lab288 P3 | ecosystem: Host-associated > Arthropoda: Insects > Digestive system > Gut ... | reverse complement strand
TCCATGTTCCCCATCAACTACGCCCTGACGAAAAAATTCGGCAAGCAGAAATGCGCGCTGATCACCCTGCCCATGCTGTTTGTCAGCTTCTTCCTGGGCTTTATCATCGCGCCCCAGGCGCCGGGCAGCAGGCTGCTGTCCATCGCGGTGATGCTCTTCGTGCGCGAGATCTCCTACATCATAGGCTATTCCGGCTACGGCTTCATGGTGTCCAACATATACCCCGACGTCACCGACGTGGACGAGCTGATCACCGGCCGCCGCCGCGAGGCCACCGTCCAAACCCTAAACTCCTTCGTGAAAACCATGACCAACGGCTTTATATCCTCCATCGTAGGCATGCTGCTCGAGTGGTTCGGCGTGGCGGAGGAGAGCACCACGGTGCCGCTGATCAAAGCCCGCGCGTCGAACCTCTACGGGGGCTTCACCCCCTCCTTCGGCCTCAAGCTCTCCAACGCTTTCCTGCCCCTCGTATTTCTGGGGCTTGCTCTGCTTTCGCTGCGCAAATACACGATGACCAAGCAGGATCACGAACTGATCCGCCGGGCCCTCGCCCAGCGGCGCGAGGAGGGCAGGGCCGAAGTTATCGGCGCAGAGCGCGCCAAGCTGGAGGAGATCGCGGGCAGGCCGTGGGACGAGATGTGGGTGTCGGGCGCGGAGGCGACGGAACCTGTAGAGGCGGCAATCCTGCCGCCCGCAACATAAAAATCATGCAAATGGAGGTATCATGTCAATGAAATACTGCCCGAACTGCGGAACCGGGTGCGCGGAGGAGACGAAGTTTTGCCAGTCCTGCGGCGCGTCCTTCGCCCCACAGCCGTATCCGCAGCAGCAGCCCGTGCCCCCGCAGCAGCCTTATCCGCAGCAGCAGATCTATCCCCAGCAGCCCTATCCTCAGCCTTATCCCATGCAGCCTCCCGCGCCCCCCGAACCCCCGCAAAAGAAAAAGCGCACAGGGCTGAAGGTCCTGCTGATTTTCCTGCTGGTCGTCGCGCTGGCGGCAGGCGGCGTCATCATCGCCGCCAAGGCGGCCACGGGCAAAGCGGCCAACGCCGATTACTACAAGCTTAGCGGCGAGCAGGTGCCCAGCGTAAAATTGGCGCTGGGAGAGAAACGCAAGGTCACCAGCACCGGCTCATCCAAAAACGGCAGTTCCACCGCCGTCGAAAATGTGTACCAGTCCGACACGCCCGGCAGGGACTGCTTTATATACGCCTCCTACCTCGTGGAGAGGGACGGCTTTGTATGCCTGGAGGACGTCGATTTCCAGGATCCCACGGGCAAAGCGTACTTCGGGCGCAATTCGGCGCAGGATGGGTACAAGCTCCTGGCGACGGCGGAATGGAACGCCGCAGGCTACACCGTCACGGTCGAACGCTCCCAGGGCTTCATCAATCCAGTGGAAGAAGAACCCTCCACGCAGATGCATACGCGGGCGGAGGAGACTCAGCCGGAGGAGACCACCACGAAAGCGGAGCAGACCCAGGCCGTACTGTCGCAGTGGGATCAAGAGGTGCTGGATCTGGCCGTGGAATGCCTGGAGCTGCTGAAAAACAGGGACTGGGGCGCTCTGGGCGCCATGGTGCACCGGCAGCAGGGCCTGACCTTCTCCCCCTACGGCTATGTGGAGGACGACGCGGTGCGCCTGGGCATGGGCGATGTGAAGGCCCTGGACTTCGACGAGGAGGTGCGCACCTGGGGCGCTTTCGATGGCTCCGGCAACCCCATCGAATACACCTTTGAGGAATACTACGACCGTTTCATCTTCGACCGGGACTTCACGAAGGCCCCGCAGGCGGCCGTGGACAGGGTCATCCGAACAACGATGCAGAACAATCTCTACGTGTTCGGCAACGGCGGCGCGTTCGTCGATTTCCATATGCCGGGCACCGATCCCTACCCGGATCACACCTGGGCTTCGCTGCGCCTGGTGTTCAGCTGGGAGGAAGATGTGGAGGGACTTTCCCTGGTGGCCATCGTCCACGACGAATGGACGGTCTGAGAAAAAAGCTATTGCGATGAACGCTTGCGCCCGGAGGCGGCCTGCACAGGCTTCTTCCGGGCATTCTCTTTCGGCTGCGCCGATGAAGCCACAGTCTTCGCCTGCGGCGAAGCCTGAACGATGCTCTGCCGGAAGGCCTTGAACGCCGCTTCCCAATCGGCGAAAACAGAAATGTATTTTGCCGCGGGGCTGTCTGCGTTGAGCAACCGCTCCGAAAAGGCGGCAAGCTGCTGCCCGTCCGTGATTTCACGGCAGGAGTAAAAGACGTGCGGCTTGCCCTTGGCAAACTCGTGGAGCAGCTCCGTCTTGCCGATGCGCCGCCGCCCGTACAGCACGACCAACTGCCCACCGGGAGCGTTGTATTTGTCCTCGAAAAACCGCAGCTCCTGTTCGCGTCCGATAAACATGGAAAGCACCTCCATTTCTTCAAATCAGGATTATACAAATCGTGATTTGATAATAGTATAGCCGAAATGGAGGAGGTTGTCAAGGATTATTTAAAGTATAGTTTGAATTATCTCTAAAAAAATGGAGATTATCTGATTTCCATTGTGATTTTGGAGTGAATAGCATCGCCCACCAGACCCTCTACACAATACCAATCACGATTATACAAATCGTGATTAGATGATACGCGTCCAACGCTACTGGTGATTCTCATGCCAGTGGCATTCTTCTATAGCCAGATACTCCTTGCGGAACGCTTGGCCCGTAGACTCGCGGAGGTACACCAGGACGGAGTACACGACCCCTTTGATGGCAAACTGGATGGGCTGATTCATCTACTGAAGCGTTCGCGCAGCGACTAGGGGGTTAGATCTTGCGCACGAAGAAACGCATGGGGGCCTCCTTAATAGGACTAAAAGAGTTTCACGAGGTCGGGGTAGTCCGCAGGAGCAATCGTGAAGCCAAAATTTGTACCCGGAACGAAAACGCGATAACATACGCCTTCGTTTCTGCCTATATTTAAATCCACTGTGTCATAATGAATGGTGTTATCACCGAAATTGCGGCCTGGCACAGAGCCGTTTGGATCAGCTGTTACAAAAATAAAGTAGCCTCCGTCATACATGGCAAGTGAACCATCATGATTGTAGAGGTATGTGCCTCCCTCTATCGTGTAGGTTTTTGTTTTGATTAAGCTATATTCGCCCGGTTTGGTTTGCATGTAAAAACCGACGGTCTGCTTTGTATCTCTTTTAAAAGTGTTGACAAAGTCCTCGAAATACGAATTATCAATGTGTACTAGAAACACGCCGCCACTGCTTGTTGTCCACTTGTAATTGAAGCCATTAGCAGCAATAAGAGGATCATCAAAATCAATGTATTCCCCATTGTTATAATCTTCGCGTACAAACACTTGATTATCTGACAGGTATAATGTTTGCGGGTTTAGGTCTCCGGGCCGTTTGGTGGTGGCGGTGGGCCGTTTGGTGGTGGTTGTGGCTTTCGTTGTGGTCGTTGCCTTTATGGTAGTAGGTTTCGTTGTAGGTGTAGTTGCGGCTTTATTTGTGGTCGTAACCGCCGCACCCCCGCCGGTCGTGGTTGCTACCCCCACCTTCTCCGCAATCTGCCCCGCGATATGCTCCGCCAGCTTATCCGTATCCAAATTCGCCAAACTCCCGCCGGTGTTGGTGAAGGGGAGCTTTACGCTGCCCGGGTCGGGGTCGTCGAACTGGAGCACGATGCTCTCGGGGGGCCAGCCCCTGGCGGCCAGCTCGGCGCGCAGGGCGGCCTCCAGGGCGGCGCACTGTGCCGGGGTGAGTAAATCGTTCAGGTCGGTCAGGTCGAAGGCGATCGGCCCGTCGCCGATGGCGGCCAGGTCGAAGGCGGTGGTGGTTTCGGCTGCGCCGGGCGCGCCGCAGGCACACAGCAGCAGGGCGAGCAGGGCGCAGCAAACGAACAGCTTTTTCATAGATAGGCTCCTTTCATGGATTGGTTTGCGAATTACCAGTAGACTTGGGTTGGTGCATCTTGTCCCCCTTGTGAGCAACGTCTCCTGCGGCAACCGTCAGGATCGCCCCCATGAAGCCGCAGGCGGAATGCACCGGGGGAGATGTCGCGGCGTTTCCGCAGGAAACGCTTTGCGACAGAGGGGGTGAAGAAAAAGGCTACGGCAGCCTCAAATACACGCATGGCCCGCAGCGCCTCATATCCGGCAGCCCGCCCCGTAGCAGCGAGCAGGGGCTTTCGCTACCCTGCATGCAGATGGGCGTCTCCAGTAAACCCTGCCTGGGCGCGTCAAGCTCGAAGGCCCGCATCTGGCGCTCCAGGCGCTCGCGGTTCCACAGCTCCAGGTGATCCTCCACGCCCAGCAGGGTCAGCAGGCCGCCCCGGTGCACCCCCAGCAGCTCCATCAGCCGCTGGGGCAGGGCGAAGCGCCCATCGGCGGAGGGCGCCGCCCGCGCCACCGAGGCCTCCATTTGCCGGAAGTAACCGGTGACCGCCCACATATCCTCAAAAAAAGCGGCGCACAGCTGGGTATCCAGGCGCCGCAGCAGGTCCTCGGCGTCCTGCGCCCGGCAGATATAGAGGAACTGCACGCCGAAGCACAGCAGCGCCGGGCCCTGCCCCCACTGGCGGTGCATCTCCTTGCGCACGGCCGGCGGCAGGATCACATTGCCCTCGGGGCTCACCGCCAGGGAAAACCGTCCATCGAACATAACTACCTCCAATGCTGAATACATAATGCTGAATTGTCTTTTAACGCAAGGGGCTGTGCTATATATAATTCAGCATTCAGCACTATGCATTCATAATTGCGTAAAGCGTCCCCTCCGCCCATAAAAACGCGCGGCGGAACACGGCGAAATATTTCTCCGGCGCCACATCCAGGGGGACGCTTTCCCCCAGATCGCAGGAGGGCAGCAACAGGGTTTTCATCTCGTTGCTGCCCGCGCAGCTGACGAACAGCGAATGCCCCTGCTTGAACAGCCCCCCCGGGCGCGCGAACACGCCGGAGCCGCCCACCCGCAGGGCGATCTCCCTCGCCTCCAGCGAAAACAGCGCCAGGGCGTTTTGGGCTGGCGCCGTGAACCACAGGCTGCCGCCGTCGCAGGCGATGTCGTAGGCGCCCGCCCCCCGGTATTCCAGGGGGAAACGCGTGCCCGGCCGCCCGTCGGGCCGGTAGAGGCGCAGGGTGCTGTCGGCGCCGAGCACGGCGCAGCCGCCGTCGGGCAGGCGCGCGGCCCTGCACGTGAAGATTTCCCCCAGCTGATCCGCGATATAAGCCCCCGCCTCGCCGAGCTTCAGGTGGAGGTAGGTGCCTTCGGAAATCGCGCGGCTCTGCAAATTCTCTCCGTCGCAAAAATAAAAAGACGCGAAAGCGGAGCCTCCGGCTTTCGTATCTCTTTTTGCTGCGGTGACATACGCGAGCATCTGCTCATTTGCCGCGACATCCAAAACCTGCCGCGCGATTAGCTGTAAATTCATAGGTATTCTACATTCTTAATTCTGCGTACGGAATTTTAGAAGTTTGGGTTTTTAAGACTAAATCCCCACCAAGCCGGGAACGGTGTGGAATGACCTGCCCGTAAGCAGGCGGGTTGCCTCTCAGCGCGTTCACGCTCCCTTCGTCCGAATAACGGGCCTGATGCATGCTTGCCGCACGCGCCCGTCCGGGAGGTCTGCAATCCAACGCCGAAGCCGGCTCCCTGAAAAATGGTGTAGGGCCATCCTTACCGTAAGTTATCGCACAAGGCAGGGATTTTTGTCGCTTCGCGCCTGCGGCGGGCAGGTCGCTTCGCTGTGCGCTGTCATAGCGCCTACTAGACTCTACTCGATTTCAAACGGAATTCCCAATCGTTCGGAGAACACCTTGGCCACCTCGTCGAATTCCGCCTCGTCCTCCAGGATAGAGAGGTAGGTCTCGCCGTCCTCCTCCTCCACCCGCAGCAGGATCAGCTCGTCGTCGCCGTCTTCCTCTTCCTCCTCGCAGCCCACCAGGGGGGCCAGGGCCACATAGGTGCCGCCGGGCAGCTCCACGCGGTCCAGCTCCTCAAAGACATGCTCCTTGCCGTCCTCGTCCACAACGCTGACGATATCGTTGCCGAAATCCTCCAGCACCTCGCTGTCAAAATCCTCCGGGCTGTCGCCCGGGCGGAAGATGTCGTCCTCGGCCATGCCGCGTTCCTCCGTTCAGTCACTCGTTTCAGTAATACTATAATACCCTATGGCGGCCCATTAGTCAAGGGGTTTCCAAGATTTTTTCCCGGTCCGGCGCATCGCGCCGCATAAGGCCTTGCTTTTTCCCATGGAATTGTGCTATATTTATGCTATGGAAAACAGCTACAGAACCTTGGCCGGTTCCGGCCGGGCGGAAATCGCCGTGAAAAGGTCCCGCTTCATCGCTGTCGCTGCGCCTCTGCGGTCTGTTGAGGAGGCTCGCTCCCTCCTTGCCGGCATCAAATCCGCGCATCGGGACGCCAGCCACCATGTCTGGGCCTATGCCCTGCGGAACGGCGAGCGGCGTTACAGCGACGACGGCGAACCCCAGGGCAGCGCGGGGCTGCCCATCCTCGACCTGCTGCAAAAACAAAATCTGACCGACTGCGCCGTGGTTGTCACGCGTTATTTCGGCGGCACGCTGCTGGGCGCGGGCGGCCTTGCGCGGACCTATACGCAGACGGCCATGGCCGCGGTCGAAGCCGCCGGAACCGCCGTGATGGTTCCGTGCCATGTGCTGCGGGTGCGCTGCGATTACGCCTTCTACGGCAGGCTGCAGACCCTGGTTCCGGCCTGCGGCGGCCTTGTGCTGGATACGGCCTTCGGCGAGGGCGTCTCCCTCACCCTGCGCATCGGGGCAGGGGAGGCCGCCCCCTTCGCCGCGCGGCTGCGCGAGGCAAGCGGCGGCAAAGCGGCCTGCGAGCCGCTGCGGGAGGAATATGCGGCGGTTTAGCCATCACATGCGCAATGGACTTTAAAAATTCTTCACCTTGCGCGCCTCAGTTATTTTCATTATAATGGCAACAGCAAGGCGAGAGGGGTGACGCCATGAAATACCGCAATGCCGCCGAATTCCTGCCCGCGCCGCTGCTGGATGAGCTGCGCCGGCACGCGGCGGGGCAGTTGCTCTATGTGCCTGCGCGTCAGCGTCAGGCATGGGGCTCCGGCACCGGTGCGGGCGAATTCTACGCCCGGCGCAACATGGAGATCCGCAGCAGGTATTTCGGCGAACAGGCGGGAATTCCCGCGCTTTGCGACGAATACTGCCTCTCGGAGGAGGCGGTGCGCACCATTCTATACAAAAAAGGAGAAAACGCCATGAAAGGAAACGACACCATCGACACCATCGACTACAGCGGCTACTACTGGCAGAACGGCCTCGTGCGCCTGAAAAGCGCCCGACCGGAGGAGCATACGGAGCCGGGCCATTACGCCAGCCTGTTCGACAGCCAGCAGCGTTTTTTCAACGAGGGCGAGCTGGAGCTGCCCTGGGACGAGGTGAAGTGGAAGAGGGTGTGGGAAAACTACGTCAACTCCAATCAGGATGCCGGCCGCTGGGTTCTGATCACCATCGAAACCCTGGAGGGGGTGAAGGTCGGCGGCGGCAATATTCACTGCATCGACGAGCGCAACGGCACCTTCGGCCTGTTTTGTTCCGTGGACCCGCCATTTCGCGGCAAGGGCTATGAGCGCGCGGCAGGCTACCTGCTGCTGGACTATGCCTTCAACGAGCGCCGCCTGCACATTTGCTGCAACTATTCGTTTGACGGCGACGACTACGGCAACGCGTTCTACCAGGGCCTCGGCTTCAAACAGGAGGGCCTCCTGCGGGCACGGGCGTTCCATCAGGGGCGCTTCTGGGATGAGATTCATTACAGCCTGCTGGCGGAGGAGTTCAACGCGGCGAAATAGCCATTGCACCACTCCTCTGGCCTGCGGCCCCCCACTGGGGTGACAGGCAACCAGGTGCGCTGAACGTAATAATAGCCGTGAACCTGGCCAACTGGATTCGCGGCTTTCGCTTATAGAAACTAACGCCCACCTGTCCCCCCCTTTGGGGGAGATGGCCCCCAGGCCAGAGGGGGAGAACCCAAAAGAATTTTTATTTTTCCTCTTGACATACTGTGTATAACACTATATAATAGAATTGCCAATAATGCAGGAGGTGATGGAAGTGGACAAAGACAGGGATGAAATCGTCTCCGGCTTTCTGCTGGAGCTGCGCAGGGGGACGCTGATCCTCTGCGTGCTGGCGAAGCTCAGGCAGCCCGCCTACGGCTATAGCCTCATCGCCGAGCTGGCGGGCACCGGCATGGCCGTGGAGGCCAACACGCTCTACCCGCTGCTGCGGCGGCTGGAAAGCCAGGGGCTGCTGGAAAGCGCCTGGAACACCGAGGGCGCGAAGCCGCGCAAGTATTACGCCGCTACGGCCTTCGGGCTGGAGATCCTGTCCGCGCTGCGGGGGCACTGGCAGGGGGCCGTGGAGGCCATGCACACTATTTTAGGGGAGGAACCGCCATGCAACACGAATTGATCGACCGCTACATCTACACCGTCATCCGCCGCCTGCCGCCGAAGCTGCGGGCGGACGTTGAAAAGGAACTCGCCAGCCTGATTTCCGACATGCTGGAGGCCCGCTGCGGCGCGGTGCTGCCTGCGGAGAAGGACATCCGGGTGGTGCTGACCGAGCTGGGCGCCCCGGAGGAGCTGGCCGCGAAATACAGCGGCGACGAGGGGAAGGCCCTCATCAGCGGAACGTATTTCCTATTCTACAAGCTGGTGCTCAAAATCGTGCTGCCCATCGCCGCAGTGGGCGTCGCCTTCGCAAGCATACTCAGCCTCTTCGCCGAGGGGCCGCAGCCTCAGAACCCCTACATGATTTTCGGCAAAGTCCTCGCGGGGATGTTCGGCGGGATCGTCGGCGGAGCGCTGCAGGCCTTCGCGGTCATCACGGTGGTCTTCGCGGTCTTCGAGTGGAAAAAGGTCAGGCTGGGCGACGGCGACTTCCTCTCGAACCTGCCACTGGTGCCCAGGGCGGACGAGCGCATCAAGCCCCGCGAGCCCATCGTCGGCATGGCTCTTACGGTCCTGGCGGCAGCGGCCTTCCTGGGCTTCCCGGTGATTGCCGGGGTATGGCTGGAGGGCGCGGGCTGGATCCCCGTTTTCGCGGAGGGCGTGATCCGCGGCTTCTGGCTGCCGATTGTCCTTTGGGCGGCGCTGAGCATCGCGAAAGAGATCGTGAAGCTTATCGACGGGAGCTATACGCCGCGCCTGGCCATCGCCACGGCTGTCGCCAACCTGCTGATCGCCGCCGGTGCGGTGGTGGTGTTCCGGCAGGGCAAAATCATGAACCCGGTTTTCGTACAAAATATCGGCAAACTACTCGAGGGTGACGGCGGGCGGCTTCTAACAGGGTTGCTGGAAAACGCCCACCTGCTCCTGCTGGGTCTCGTCCTGTTCGCCCTGGTGCTGGAGACCGTCACGACGATACGCAAGGCGCGCAAACACGGCAGGTAAACCCTACCCCCTCTGGCCTTCGGCCATCTCCCCCAAGGGGACGATTGTGACGATCCACCAAAGTCTGTGTGAATTCCGCAGAAGGCCTTCGGCAACCGTCAGGATCGCCCCTTGGGGGAGATGGCCAGAGGCCAGAGGGGGTGGAGAAAATAAACTGCCCGGCCGCGCATCTCTGCGCAGCCGGGCGGTATCATCTTTGTACTACGCCTTATCGCTCATGACGAATTTCAGCGTGCCGCCACCCGCAATCAGGTCGTGGCTGAAGGTGAGGCCCTCCAGGGGCTCACCGTTGAAGGTGACGGAGCTGACGTACACGTTCTTCGGGCCTTGGTTTTCCGCAATGATCGTGAGGGTCCTGCCGTCGCCCAGGTGCAGCGACGCCTTGCCCACGGCGGGCGAGCCGAGCCAGTAGCGGTCGCTGCCGGCGATGGGATAAAATCCCAGGGCGGAGAGGACGTACCAGCCGCTGAGGGCGCCCAGGTCGTCGTTGCCGTCCAGGCCGCCGGGGCCGTCGGCGAAGCGGTCGGCCAGGGTCCAGCGCACCCACTTCTGGGTCAGATCGGGCCGCCCGGCCTCGTTGAACATATAGGGCGCGTGGTAGTTGTGCTGGTTGCCGACCCACCAGCCCGAGCCGGGGTCGAGCCCGGCTCGGCGCGGGGTGGCGTCCTTCATGAAGTCGTCCAGCTCCTTGACGAAATAGTCCCTGCCCATGGCGTTCACCAGCCACTGAGGGTCCTGCACGGCGTGCCAGCGGTAGTGCCGGGGGCTGCCCTCGGAAAAGCCTTCGGCAAGGCTGACGGGGAGGATCTCGTCGTAATACGACGTGATCCAGGGGCTGGAGGCCTGCCACTCCCCGGCGGCATTGCGGGGGCGGAAGTATTTCGTCGAGGGGTCGAACAAGTTCTTGATGTACATCGACATTTTGCGGAAGACGGCTTCGGTCTCCGTATCCCCCAGGGCCTCGGCCAGGTTGGCCGTGGCGAAGTCGGCCCAGGCGTATTCCAGGGTGCGGCTCACCGAGATGTCGTCGTTGTCGGAGGGGCAGTAGCCCAGCGCGTTATAGTCCGCGAAGCGGTCGCGCCCGTTCATGGGCAGGCCCGCAGCCGAGGTGCCGAAGGCCGTGTCCTTCATGAACTGCAGGGATGCAGCCGCGTCCTCATCGCTCAAAAAGCCCTTGAGGTAGCTTTCCGCCATGACGATGTGCGCCGGGGTGCCGAACATGGAGCCGCCGTCGCCGCCGCCCTTGGGCCACTTGGGGAAGCCCCCGTGCATTTCGGCCATGCGCAGCAGGCTCAGGGCGCTGTCGCGCTGGATATCCGGCGCGATGAGGCAGTAGAGCGGGTGCGTGGTGCGGAAGGTATCCCACAGCGACATGTCGCTGCGGTAGGTATACTCCATCCCGTCCTCAACCAAATTGCCTGTGTAGCCGTGGTAACCCAGGTAATCCCCCGTCACGTCGGTCATGTCCGAGGGGTGGATCATGCAGTGGTAGAGCGCCGTATAGAATATCCTTTTGATCTCGGCGTCGTCGGTTTCGATCTCGATGCTGGCAAGGCGCTCGTCCCAGTCGTCCCGGGTGCCGGCGTATACCGCATCAAAGCTCCTGCCCGCGCTTTCGGCGGCCAGGTTCGCCCTGGCCCCCTCCTGGCTGACATAGCTGATCCCCAGCCAGAGGGTCAAAGGCTTGCCATTGATGTTGCCGAAATTCAGGTCTGCGCCCACGTCGCTGGCTCCCTGCGCGGCCTGGGAGGCCGCGGTTTCGCCGGGGATCATCTCGCCGCCGCGCCAGAGCGTGGCCTCAAAGGGCTCGCTGAACTCGGCGCGGAAAAAGATCCGGTTGTTGTAGCTGCCCTCCACCGTCCGGCTGCCCACGATCTGGATGGCGCCCGCGTCCCCGTTGCCGTTGAGCTTGCTGGAAGCGTCCAGGAAGAGGTGGGCGTCCTTACCGCTGGCGAAGGTGTAGCGGTG
>Ga0123353_10014302_pt1 | contig 11432 bp, 4 predicted proteins | sample TergutLab28metaG_3_FD_92763 | JGI IMG/M metagenome (GOLD analysis project Ga0123353, IMG submission 92763) | Labiotermes labralis P3 segment gut microbial communities from Petit-Saut dam, French Guiana - Lab288 P3 | ecosystem: Host-associated > Arthropoda: Insects > Digestive system > Gut ... | reverse complement strand
GAAAGAGACCACTGGGGAGACCTAGGTGTAGATGGGTGGATAATATTAGGATGGATCTCCAAGAGGTGGGATGTGGGTATATGGACTGGATTGGGCAGGCCCAGGATAGGGACAGGTGGCGGATGCTTGTGAGTGCGGTAATGAACCCTCGGGTTCCGTGAAATGCGGGCGAATTTGACTAGCTGCAAACCAGTTAGCTTCTCAAGAAGGATTCTGCACCATGGAGTAAGTAAGCAGGTGCTTAACAGTACAAGAAGGGGATCTCATAATTACTCAATCACATAAAAACATTGAAGATTACAACATAACATCAGGACTCCAACAACCCCTATAACAGGTAAGCGTACACTGTAAAATCTGGGGAACTTTTATGTGCACGCAAGACAAAGCCCAATTCTTTTTAGCCCTGAGCACTCAGAATTATGGAGATTTTCTTGTACAATACAAGACCAGCCTATGTACCAAAAATAAAAAGTGGAAAACTAATGGTGAAATCTTACAGTCTCTTACAATATATACCACTTGCACACATTACATTACACACTGTTACCATCCAGGGCCAATGTTAAAGACAGAATAGAGCTACAACTCTACTACCCATCTTGGCTTTCATTGCCTGTTCTAGGTGAACTTTACCTTTACTTTTCTTTACTTTACATTAAGTGTACATGTGCACCGTTGTGTATTCATATAACATTAGAAGTTGAGATCCCTAAGTGTCAGTAAAGCAGGTAAGATCTCAGAGTTTTCCATGGATGGCACTGGATGGGGAAGGTAACTGACTTAGATCTTCTGGGTTTTTATGTCACGTTAACTGGTAGGTAGTAAACATTTCAATGAATTGTGGTGCCTTCAGCTTCAGGGACAAGCAGTTAAATCAAAGTAGTTATATGGGAGGATAAGGTTATGTTACAGAGATATGAATGATAGGAGTGGTGATATGCACTGGGTGGGGCCTCGGTGTTTGTTAGTGGTCAGGTGACAAGTCAGGGCAGATAACCTACCCAGCCACAGAATCAAGAGATGGGTTGGTGACTGAGAAGTAGTGTTAAATTTAATTTAGTGATCCTGTGAAATGCCGAGACTATACAGTGTTGGTGGAGACGCAGTAACTGTGAGGATAGTTATGGAATGATGCTGGCAGGGAAAAGTAAAGCAAAATTACAATAGAACACAATATTAAAATTACTCACAAAGTAAACTAAATCAAATAAGGTAAAGTGAAGTGTCGTGCATCTTGCTGACCCTGTCAGCTATCCACTGAGGGGAATAGGAGTGGTGAGGAATGCAGTTCTGGTTGGGAATCAAGAAATTATGGGAATGACAAAGAGGGAGGAAAGGAAAGAACATGCCAGCTTGGGGTCCTGAAAAGGGTCATAAAAATAAAAAAATCCTGGGTAGGCCCCTTCCACTATTACAGGGAGTGAATGAGAGCTTTTGATGATTGAGAACATTCCACCCTCCCTGTTCACATTGTTGGAAAAGAGCTCAGTCTCAATCCCTGTTGATAAAGACTGCTGTATGGGCATCTGTTTTAGTGGATTTGATGTCCTGAAGTTGGTTGTCATGTTCCCTGTTGCAGTGGTGCTCTGCCACTGCTGATGAAAGACAACTTGACAAGTCAACAGTGGCACAGCACACTCTGTCAATCTAAAAGTGCTACATTATTCCAATAAAGGAATCCCAACTTGTTACCTTTGGTGGTCTGCCTCTTGGTCTGCGTGGTTTTTCTATGCAAATTGAGGGAACTCTTGCAGGTTCTGCAGCATGATGGCGGCGAGCATGCTGCTTCAACTTGTCTTGACGAGAGAATGTACGACCACAACCGTCGCACGTAAAGGGACGCTCACCTGTATGCACACGACGGTGGCGTGCAAGGTGAGAAGCCCGTGCAAATGCAAGCTCACAAAGGTCACACTCATGAGGTTTTTCTCCCGTATGAGCACGAAGGTGTTTCTTGAGGTCTGCAGATGTGTGGCAATCAAGATAACAGAAGGCACACACTGTATCAGTATTCCACTCTTCTTTTGTGTCATACACTTCAGTATTGTCACCACTGTCACCATCTACATTATCAGTTGTATCAGACATTGCATTCCGTTCGGCTAGGGCAGATATGCAGAACATGTCCATCTCTTGGACTTCCTCCTTTATTTTAACACTATCAGGAGTCATCATCTCTTGATTTGTTTCTCCTTTAAAATTCTTAACCAATCTTCCGCCCTCAGGTTGTTTCCCATTCTCCAATGACACACATGGTCTCTTGCCTGTTCTCTGCACATCTTTGGATGTACTTGTCAGCTTCTTAACAGGATTTTCACTTGACATTCGTTTGTTTTCACTCTCTCGTTTCTCAGTGGTCTTAATTCGATAAATGGGACGGAATCCAACAGAAACTCTTTTCCGTCCCTTAAATCTTGTTTCACGGGCATATGGCATAGCTACTGGAGGTGTTATCTTCAAAGTGGTAGTTTCAGACTGCAATATAATACAAAATATCAGTACAGTGTATTGTACAGTCTACTGTCCATTATCTGGATAAAGGCTTTATGGTCTGTACATTCTTTGGTTTCTTGCTTTACCTTTACCCAGATAAGGATAAGCAGTCACCAGTATCCACACACACACACACACACACACACACACACACACAGCAAAATATGATAAGTGTGACATAGTTTCATGGATTACCAATAGTATGGGCTGATGATCAACAGTAAATTTCAAATTGTACAGTAAAGTAAACACAGTGATATTTCATTATGTCAATCTCAGTCTTCTTCTAAGTACCAACATTCAGGTATGATTAAAATTCACAGGCAGTGCTAAGATAGTGGATACAGTATTGTGTCCAGTTAAAAGCATACAGGTTTTAATCACAACAGGATGCAGTTTTACAAAGCAACAATACAAAATTCAATAGTCACCAAAACAGTATTTATGTGTGATTTTCATTACACATTTCTATTTTTTATTGTAATTTATTCCGATTGTTCACTGGGATTTTTGTGACATTTCATGGCTATATTCTGGAAATCATGAGCTACGTGCATCACAGGAGTAATTCTGTTTAGTCTAATGAAGTACAACATCAATATGCACAGCAGTCCTGTACAGAGAATACATAAAACAATAGTGGAAAGAAAAATAATGTGTTCAGGGATGGTAGAAATTTATCAGTGTTTCAGAGGAACATGCTGCCTCCATCCTCATGATGGAAGAGTGAAGATGGAGAGAGCACTTTCCTCCTAAATGTTAGAAAACTTCTACCAGACTCTGTGGCCACATTGCCTAGAACACATTTTTTTTACAGTGACCACTGTGAGAATCCCAAACGTCTGGAGTTGAAAGATTATAGTCTTCTGGGTTGTGACCCCACATAACATTTGGGTACCAACATTCTGCCTCTACTATCAGAGTATCCTGATTCTCAGTTTATTCTTTCTCAGACCTCTTTTCCCCTTTCTATCATCATCCTTCCTATTCATTCTTATTTCTCTTTGACTTCACAATTCTCCATTTCCCATCCTTAACACTTCTCTTACCTTGCAGCCTGACTCTCAATCTAGCACAACTGCAGCTAAGGTAAGCTTATAATGCATACGGCTGTTTGGTTAAAATGTGGACATCTTAAGTACTGATCTCTTTCCACCAAGCAAATTATTTTTTGGTCTTTCCTCTTTTTGCTAAATTTCTTTTGGCAGAAGTAAGGATGGCTTGGCCAAGTTTATTAATGAAGAATAATGTTTTCTGGGATACGACACCTAGCAGTCTGGTATGAATTTAACCACATTTCAGGTATCTCTATATTCAGGGCAGAAGGATGAAGGCTACAAATACCTCATAAGTGTCAGTAAAGTCTAGCAGATAATACAGCACAACATTACAGAAGTCAGTTTGATTTAAAGTCATGCCAAAAGAATCTCAAATTTTGCAGAGTAGGTTACATTCTTTATCTTCTGTACCCAATTTCTGGAGACAGGGGTTTGTGTTCTTTCATACAGTGATCACCAAGAAGTTGCCTCCTTTCTTCATACTGCTGAACTGTTATGAAATGTAAGGTTGGAGACCAGTTTTTTTTAAAGTGAAAAATGGCTCAGAATTGATGAAGAGGTAGTGTACATGAGAACTGTGATGTGGAATGACATTTTGAAACTTTTAGGAAGATTTCTGTACAAGTTTAGATGTAACTGCTTACCAGTTGACACAGTGTTAACAACCCAGAAGACATTAATCTTCAATCTGATCCCCTATCCCCCCCTCCCCGCCCCAAAAAACAAACAAACAAACAAACAAGACCATACTTGATAATTGTAACTTCACTTCTCATAACAAGAAAATCCCAAAAAAGACAAATAAATAACAGTTCTATAATTTTCTTTTCATAATTACGGACATATGGCATCAATTTCAGAATATCTGACAAATGCCAAAGAACTCATTATCACTATCAACACCTCTGGAATGAGCAACACTTAAACATTATTAACCACTCAAAATGTAACATGAAATAACTGCACTGTACATTGTTCTTTTCTTTAAAAAGTATTATTACCATGCATTACATTGAAAAATGACAGCCTGAAAACCAATTTATTTTGTTTTTTTGCTTACATTCTCTCTGTAATCAAGTAAGGTACAGTTTTTTAATGAGAGGGATTCAGCTAACAACAAAAAAATCTGCTTTACAGAAAACTATCAAACTTAGAAATTCACGTTGAAATCATTTTAAGGGATATGAAATCCTACTACCTCAAGAATTTTATTCAGAACAACAAAGAATTTCAAATTCAGCTAGATAAAAGTGTTAATTCAAGGACAGTACTGTCTTCACACACCTACTGCCAATCTCTCATGTGGTAAGAAATGTGCACACTATGCTGGCATCAAAATTTTAAATAATTTACCATCTAGTCTCAAAAGTCTGGTGAATGAAAATGCATAATTGAAATTAACATTAAAAGGCTACATACACATTCCTTTCACTTGGCTGATAAATTTTTGATGATAAAGAACAATGTGTTACATAAAGTAAATTTATAAGATTTGGTATCACCTGCACATGTAATGAATACTGTATGTTTAACCTTCTCTCTCTTGCTCCATAATAGTTTAAATTGCATTAGTCTAACCATTTTGTACACTTTATAACATATTCCATATTAGTGTCATTCTGACTACCTTTTTTGATCCATGAAATGTAAATTTGTAAGGGTATGCATGTATGTGTTATATATTTAGTTACATATGTATGTTGTTCAAAAGGTTTAGATATATAACAGTATACATACAGGAAGTGGTTCCAAGGAGAGTTCTTCAACTGCTGAGCTTTCCAGCTCTTTCGAAGAATGGGCAGCAGGACTATCCTGAAATTCTGAAGACTGGTCTGCGCTTTTTTTAACATCGTCACTCTGCTCACATGGAATACTCTTACTGCATTCCTCTTGTTGGTCTTCTATAATATCTGCCGTTCTTACATCAGTTATTTTCACATAATTAACACCGGACCCACCTCCATGACCAGCATTTCCTACATCTACACAATCCCTCTTTTCTTTACGATCTTCATCAGCTGAATCACCACCTCTTTCAGCCACTTGTTTAATGGTCTCTTTAAGCAGGTCATCTGCAAGTCCTCTTATTTTAAGCTCATTGGCTGTATACATAAAAGACTGTATATCTGCATCTAGTACTTCAACAGATCCTTTATACATGAATTTAAGAAGAGCCTGCATTTCTCGAGATGTAACTCCTTTCAGGATAAGTACTGGATGTTTGCAATAATTGTCTCTGAAGATGGATTCAAAGTAGGGACTGCATGCAGATAAGACTACCCTGTGTGCCTTCAATATACCATCAGTGCAGGATATTGAGACATCCACTAGACTCTGATGACTGTAAAGAGTTTCCAACTGGGAATACATATTCTGAAGATGATTATTCCATTTCAAGTGAAAAGCATTATCAGCCATCACGAATATATTTCACTTGACGAATTTAAACTCGGACAATGAAAATGTAAACAGAAACCACCTTCACTACCACAACTCATTAATTTATTGACAACTTCCAAGCCAAACTAATCGATATTGGCAATGGTACAAACGGCTAATCCCCTAAACATTGAGTATTACATAATACATGTAAAAGCTCAAGAACTTTATAAGTACATACACTTTAATTTATATGAGTTATCACACAGTTGTTTACTCCGTCCTTGTTCACATCCTTCGATTTTTCAGATCTTCATTTGCCAATTGCAACAGATGCTTTTACGAATGTAATATTGGCTCAACTGCTTCATTATGTCGACCCTGAGAATACCAACTGAACAATGTATATGTGATATTTATGTATGAATTTAGAACTATATACGAAGAAAATATATTATACATTATATTTAAAGAACATTGACTCCCATAGTTGACTCATATCATATATGTATTCTTTGTACTGCCGATAGTACAAAGTCAAAGAGCAATCTATAGCATTGGCAAAACTGCATCATTTTTCAGTAGCGAATAATTAGAACGCCAATTGGTCCAGGCGAGGGCAGCACTATCTTTCAATTATAGTAGGTGCTCGCGTGGGCGCGTAAATATGAATTAATGTGGGTAAGGATAAAATGCTCAGTGGTAAACTTTATCTACCGCTTCCTGTAACATTTAAATACTCTGCAGTTTTCTCACACAGTGTACTTATATGTTTCATATGAAGTTTGCAACAAAGAGCAATTATTTTCCTGTAGAGCATTAAGAAAATGTGTGTTTTTTGCAGAGACCGTTCTCAGTGAGGCAGGTAGTGAATTTTTGTATATAATTTAGACGGAAGCATGTCTACGACGGATTATGCCAGGTCGATACAGCACTTTAACGATGATCTTGTAAAACTCTCTCCATGCAGGAAAAAGAGCTCTGATGACTTCTGTAAACATGTTGGTAATTTTTCGTAGCAGGTGGGGATATGGATCATCCACACGGCTGATAAGAGTTGATGTGGTTGGAATATAGTGTTTTTTTATGCCTATGCTTTGCAAGTATTTTTTAAATTAACACTTGTGTGCATTTTTCATTTCTCCCATTTGTGCTACACGACCAATTGCAAAATCCTTTAACCACCTACTGTACTCCCAATAAATCTAAGTTACACCATGCTATTTCTGTTGTAACTCTTTATACATACTCTTGTAAATGTCAATAACAAAACTTAATATCCAAGTGCTTTTATAATGAGCAGCAGCACATCCAATGTTACATATCACTTTAAACATAATTTTCAATTTCCAATGCCACTGGACCCATAAACATTTTATTTGATTGAATAGTGTCATGCAAGAACGAGCACTTGAAAACTCCGTAATCAGCATGATGTTCTATCAGATATAAAGGACAAATAAATGTTTTCATTCTCTCATACGGTTATTTCAGGTTGCTTTATAATTTTTCTACTTTAATCGATATACTAATGCATATTACCACAATATTAGAAACAAGGGGTGACAAAACTTCGTGAAAAAAAAAACAAAGAACCTAAACTTTATCGTCACCACTCACCAGTTTTATTCTTCTATTTTCTTTCACATGCGGTTCTCAAAATGGAAAACTTTATCTCCTGTAAGGCTAAGAAAAAAGTTTCGTATAAAGCTTTTACATAAATAAATAAATAAATATATATATATATACGCGAGCGTCCGTTGCTTCTTAATTAATAAATATTTAATTTAAATTCATATTAATACTGAAATACGTAAAAATGTGCACGCCACCAGAGTAAAAAAATAATTGACGAAATGGAAATATATATGAATTAAAATCAAATAAAATTTGTCATTTTACAAAATATATAAAAATCACATTATACCAAAAACAGATACATAATACAGATTTACTTGAACATTAGTTTCGTAAGGTGAATAATATCGAAAATGAATCACAACTAATGTTTCAACCGAGACACATACTTCTCATCTAGGACATGCTGTCACCCAAGCTGAACGTCTTCCTTTTTCCAGCCGCAGAATCGCACATTTAGTCAGATCGAGCTGGTTTGTGCCTGTTCCAAATAAATTTATGAACAAAAAATTAGAAATTTGAGCTTCAATTTGCTGGCATAATTGTATTCATTGTTTTAAACTGCCTTCACATTAGAGTGGAGATCAATTTCACCTATTAGAAATGTCTTCTTTCCATTTTGTAGTAAGGAAAGCCATCCACGGGAAACTTTTCATAAAATTTTCTTACCTTTCGAAAACAACAGCGAATATTAACTTTTCCGGCTAATTTTCATAAGGAAATATATGACATTGATTAGCTTTATATAATCGGTGTATTTCATTCTTTTACCTGTCATACTTCTATGCGCTAAGGTAGTCATTATTAATGTACTTTGAATATTATTGGCAAGGCTGCGAAGGAAAAAAAACCTGCCAGGAAGTTTAATGTTGCAATCCTCCCATTTACTGGAACCCATATAAACTTTCCAGTTTCAATGGCTATAACTGCTTCTGAAAACGTTGGTCCAGTGCATGTGACCACTGATTGAAACATTCGTATTAAAATTCCTATGTCTTTATTTTCTTAGAAAAGATGCCTTGTAGTTGACATGAATTTTCATCCTATGATTCCTACGAACAAAACATAAGATATGTAACTTGCGTACGTTTTCACCATTTCTTTCATTACTTATCAATTTAAAGAGGTGGGTGCGAGAGCGCAGATGTATTTGTTCTGTGTTGGAGGGAAATATGATTACTTGGAACTTCAGATTAGTAACACGCAGAGAGACCTACCAATGGAAAAACAGTGAATTACACATCCTCTCATACACTCCTTACTAGAGTAAGCTAGCTGCAAATATGCTGAGTCAATTATCGTTTTGCATTCCACAAGTTTGCTCAGGTGTATTTTTTCATGCAGTACTATCTTAAATAAAATAAATTACACGGTTTGTTACATGAGTGTCATGCATGTTAATCTATATTTTTTGGTGTTTCTAACTTGTAAGGATTAATCAATTACGGTCCTTTATTCACCTCAATTTTGACTCAAAACTGCAGTAGTTGAAATGTCACGAAATATAATTGATATGTACAGTACGTACTTAGGCCAACGATAAAAATATAACGACTGAATATCAGAGTCAAGTTTGGAGGTAAAGTGTAAAGTGCTGACGCACAGTCTTTAACCAGATCAACAGACAACCTCGAATTCGAAATTGCTACGAAAGGGCCTCTTGTATGCAGAGAACTGGGTACTGCAAATTTTCATTTTTATGTGTCATAAGTGTAGAAGTACCTTACTTTCGCACAGAAATGTTGTACGAAACACATTTTGGAAGCAATTTCAGAAATATTTACTTACAAAATATTCTTCCCCCCCACCCCACCCCCCATCCCAAGATCTTTCTTTACTGCATACACAACTGGTCTTAGTGAACACTTTAAGATGGGTCTTTCTACCAAGGAAGAAGAACTGGCATTGATTTAAAAAATGTTATATTTAAGTAGAAAAATGTTAAGTCCACCTTCTCCGAAATAATCGCCTATCTCCTGCAGGCAGATCTTTCCTGTACCTGGTAAGGGATTGTGGGTGATGAAAGAAGGAATAATATCTAGACGGGATTAGAGCTAAAACTCACTCTCCCTCCATGAAAGAATGCCGCCTCTGGAGAAAGAGTTGCTAGGAAAGCGATAGCAGAACACAGCACAATGTTCAGGCAGGATAGCAGGAATAAGTTCCTTTTGGCTACTTCCTTGTAGAATCCATTTTGAAGGGTAAACGGTCTAGTGCGCAGATAAAAAAGTTCAGTACTGTTGTATAACCGGAATGCTTTTAATTCTTTATATTAACCGGAACGTCTTCCGGTGTGTTCCGATCCAATTCGAACACTGCTTCGCGTCCTAACCTATCAGTCGCCTCGTGCGGGAAAATTTCTACAAACCTCACGTCATTAAAAAATCCTACTTCATGCTTCATCATTCAGGTTTGATTTCTTCAAAACAATGACTACTGTTGAAATTTGTCACCCCTGAGAAGCGAACAGGCGGTAAACACTAAATATAAGAACAGTAACACAGTGATCACATGATACTCAAGCATCTACACGAGGAAAAGAGACTTTACAAATTGATAAGGCAACAGACCATTTAATTTTCCGGAAATTCGTAAATATAAAAACATTGTGTGTGACCGACTTTGATCCTTATCAACAGTAATAACGACGAGGAAAACCAATTCATTATTTCGACATCAATGCATTTTTAAAGACGGCTGTCAGGAAAATTATCCCACTTTGTTGGAGTTATTCTGTCATATGTTCACATTTGTTGTCTTGTTCGTGTTGTCAAAATAAGTCTCATGTGTGTCAGAGTTTCAAAAAATGGGCACTGTGTTCAAGGCTACCAATGAAGAATATGCAGGGAGAAGTTACTGCAATGGAAAGAAAACAAGATACGGAATATAAGGACATATTGTATAAATCATTCAAACCTGCTTATTTATTTTCAAAAGTGTTAGGTGCTATGCCCTTGTCTTGTAAAATAAAAAGAACATTTAACAACAGGGAGGCACACAAAAGAAGCGCGCGTGCGACTGAATTTGTATGGTCTTGGCAAAGTGCAATATACTCTGGTCTCTGGATCGTTCTGCAAATCGCTCTCAAGTACTGGATTTTCCACATTCGGAATCTTCATCCTCCACCGGAATTCAACGCAAATAGTCATCACAACGATTTATCTTCCGGAAACTTCAGTGAAAGGGGCACTTCACGTTACCTGCCCCCGCCTCCCACCCGAGTAGAACTGTGGATTGGCTCCATGAATGACAGCCTTGGTTTTGCCTGCACAATTCTTGCGCTTGTAATTGGAATTTGGGGGACACGAAAGATACCGGAAATATTTAGACAGCTTCAGCATCTGGATGATAATGCGGATGAAGATGGTTACATGATTCTTGGTATGAAAGGGTTTTTTTTCCCCCAACAGGATTTGTAGTTTTTGCTCACTTACGCAAATCATCTCCTTATGTTTTACTCCATGGAATTTTAATATTGCAGTGGATAGGTTACAGCAGAAGGCCGACATTTGAAGAGAAGTGGTGATGTACAGTACTTAAGGTTATCTAAAAATGGCAACCCAACATCCATACCGTGGGTAAATATTCGACAGGATCCATACACCCTCTAAATCTAACAACAGCGGCGAATTCTTGAGTAGATCGTGCAGTCGATTGGGGTGGAGGTAGAGTGCTACGCATTTTAAGTGCGGCACTCGATGAAGCCGAGTGGTCATTTTCACACCCCATCCGCTTTATCTGCGGGGTTGGAGCGTCCAGTACCAGGTGAAGAGGACAGAGGGTGGGACATAGCCAGTCTCGACGTCTGGGAGAATTTCATATCGGTGAACCAACCCGCGATTCCTCGCTCGTTCAGAAGTG
>Ga0123353_10014301_pt1 | contig 11432 bp, 12 predicted proteins | sample TergutLab28metaG_3_FD_92763 | JGI IMG/M metagenome (GOLD analysis project Ga0123353, IMG submission 92763) | Labiotermes labralis P3 segment gut microbial communities from Petit-Saut dam, French Guiana - Lab288 P3 | ecosystem: Host-associated > Arthropoda: Insects > Digestive system > Gut ... | reverse complement strand
TCTAAGAATTTTAGGGGGAAACTTTTATAAGGTTGAGATTTCTCCGCTTCGCGCCTACGGCGCTTCGGTCGAAACGACATCTTTTGACCACCCCGCCCTCGCAAGCTCGGGCACCCCTCCGAGGGAGGGGAATTTTTCGTTTTCCAACCCGTCACTTCGTTCCACCCCTCAAAGAGGGGAATTATAGCACAAAGCCGTGGTCGATTAGCCGCTTGAGGTCGTAAAGGGCGTCCTCCTCGTCATCACTTTTTGCGCTGAGGATAATAGAGCTGCCGTTTTTGAGGCCGAGCGAAAGCACGCCCATAATGCTTTTGGCGTTGACGCGCTTGGAGCCCTGCTCGATGTAAACTTCGCTGTCGAAGCGCATTGCGCGCTGGACAAGCGCCGCCGCGTCCTTGTTAGTAACGCCGTCGGGCTTGCGGATGGTGATTTCCTTTTGCATTTAATTGTCCCCCTTTGCGGACTTATAGAATCTCATTATTTTAGCGAGCCTGTGAGCCAAACCTCCGCGGGACATTCCGCCGCTAAGGGCGGCAAGCTCCGAAACGGACGCCTCGGGATTGGCAAGGCGCAATAACGCGGTCTGCTGCAAATGCTCCGGTAATTCGTCTATCTCCCCCGTGTCAAAGAGGTAATCAATAGCCTCCATTTGCTTAAGGGCGGCCTCGACGGTTTTGTCGATATTAGCGCTGTCGCAGTTGGCGCGGCGCGTCGCCGTGTTGCGCACCGAGCGGGCGGCGATTTCGGAATATACGCGGAGAGCCGAAACGGGCGCGCCTATATGCGTCAAAAGGCGGCTGATTGCTTCGCTGTTCTTTAAGTATACTACAAATTTTGAATTTCGCAATACTTTTTTGGCAAAAATTTCTAATTGGGCTAACAAATGCCCCAAATCCGCCGCCGCAACCTCGGAATCAAATACAAATTCTAAGTGGTAGCCCCTCGAACGCCCCTCCTCGTTGGGGATATAGGCGTAGCCCGCACCCAAAAAAGCGCCGCGGACGTACGCTTTGAGACAGCACTCGCCCGTCAGAATGTAATCGCTTGTATGTTCGGTAATTATCGGCTTGCATCCCTCGCCGCGCTCTATGATTCCGATATCCTCTAAGAGCCTTAAGGAAAAAGCGGAATTTATTTTTAGGGAGAGGGAATCTGCGGAAATATCCGCGCCGCCGAAGGAGCGGCTGATAAGGCTTTCGGCGCGTCGGATTACGGATTCGCTTTCCGAGCGGATTTCCACGGGAAAGTTTTTTTGGGAGACATCAAAATTGCCCGCCGTCCTTATGAGCGCGGCAAGCTCGGCTATAACGCAGCAGCCGGAATCAAGAGGCGCGCGTTCAAGCTCGGCCTTTACGCTCCGGCAGAAGGATTGGGTTAGATTATCTTTCGACATAAAACACCCCGTCACTTCGTGACACCCCTCTAAAAATTTAGAGGGAAATTTTAATCTACAAATACGTCCCTATGTACAACATTCACGCTTACGCCGCTTGCGCGCAAGCCCTCGGCTAAGCGCTCGGTCACGGCGACGGAACGGTGCTTGCCGCCCGTGCAGCCTATACCGGTTAAGAGCGGGATTTTGACCATTGATAAATATTCGGGCAGAATTTTAAGGATAAGTTTTCCGGCGAGCTCTACAAATTCTTCGGCTAATCCGCCGGCAAAAACGTAGTCCTTAACGGTTTTTTCTAATCCATTGCGGAATTTTAGCTCCGGGTTGTTATGCGGGTTGGGCAAAAACCTCACGTCAAAAAGCATATCGCATTCTCGCGGGGCTCCGCGCTTAAAGCCGAACGATATAACCGACACCTCGGCGCTATTTTTTGCCGCACTCCCGAAAAGGGTAAAGATTTTTTGCTTCAGCTCCTTTACGGAGAGCCCCGTGGTGTCGATTACTGCGGCGGCGGCGCGGATTTCCGCGGTCAGTTTTCGCTCGCGGGCAATGGCTTCCCCGACCCTTCCGCCGCTTTCTAAGGGGTGGGCGCGGCGGCTTTCTTGGTACCTGTTAATCAGCGTTTCGTCTTCGGCATCCAAAAACAGGACGCCGTAATCGAGATTGTTTATTTTTAATAAATCCAAAACGCTGTTAAGCCCGTCGAAGTAATCCCCGCTTCTGGAATCACAGCTCACGGCAATTTTGCGGCCGCGGAAGGTCATGGCAAGCTCTGGTATAAGCGCAGGCAAAATGTTGTCAACGCAATAATAGCCCAAATCCTCCAGTGCCTTTAAGGCGGAGGATTTGCCTGCCCCGCTCATACCGCTTACAATTAAAAGTTTTTGTTCTCTTTCCACTTCTTAAGCCGGAAGTCCGGCGTACCATTGAAATTAACAATCCGCTCGGGGGGGATTCCCAATCTGTCTATGACTGTCTGCGGGACGGAAAAGCTCCCCACTTTTTCGGGGGAATGCGCGTCGGAATTTACGATGAGCCCCGCGCCGGATTCTAGTATTTTGGCAACCTCGCCGTCACTCATGTGGACGCATTTGCCGTTAAGCTCGATGAATGTCCCGAATTCGTGCGCGGCTTTGGCCACCTCGGTTACATCAACGTCAATGGAGTATTTAAGGTGCGTAATAATATCTATAGGGTTTTTTTCGATAGCGTTTACATATGCCTTTGTGTTTCTTAGTTTCGTCCTATCGGTAGTGGGGAAAAAGTTAGGGACGTAAAAGGAGAAAAATTCCTTAACGCTGGGGCTTTGCACCATTTTATGAAAGCCGCATAAGAGTATTTCCAAATCCTCCAAATCGCCCTCGTTTACGTCAATCAAGCCGTCGCTGCCTTGAAGGTTAGTTTCTAAGCCCAAATAAATCTTGACGGCAGGGTATTTTTGGGCGGCCGCCAGCGCGTCGCGTCGCATATATTTGTAATCCGTGCGCCTGACGTGGAAAGCGGTGTGCCGGTAGCCGTGGTCTGTAATGGCTATTTCCTTAAGCCCCAGCTCGGCGGCGCGCTTAACGTTAGCCTCGACGGTTCCCTTTCCGTGGCTGTAATTTGTATGGGTATGGTAATCTCCGCAGTAAATCAATTATATTTCTCCTATTGTAATTATCTCGCGTTCGAGTTTAACCCCAAACTTGTTATATACTTCATTTTCCGCCCGTCCCAAAACCGCTTCGGCGCCCGTGTAAGAAGCGTTCCCGCGGTTAAGCAAAAAATTTGCGTGCCGCTGGGAAATTTCCGCCCCGCCGATTCTCAAGCCCTTAAGCCCCGTTTGTTCGATTAGCTCTCCGGCAGAAAAACCGGCGCAACGCTTGAACATACTGCCCGCGCTTTTGCCTTTCGGCTGCTTTGCTGCCCTTTCGTCGCGGTATTTTTTGGCAAGGGCTTTAAGAAGTCCCGGCTCCTCAAAGCGCATTTTTAGGCGGACACAGGTTACGATAAGGTTCTTTTTGACGGCGAACAAGCTGCTCCTGTAACCGAAAACGCAGTCTGCCGCTGACAGCATTATGAGTTTTTCTCCGTCGAAAGCCTCTACGCTGTCGATAATATCCGACATTTCGCCGCCGTATGCCCCGGCGTTCATATAAACCGCGCCGCCCAAACTCCCGGGTATTCCTACCGCCCATTCAAGCCCTGCGAGGCCGTTATTTATGCATAGGCCGGCGAGTTTGATAAGGCTTGCTCCGGCTCCGGCGGTTACGTTATCGCCTTCGACAATTATTTCATCTATGCCGGGAAGCGCGGCCGTAACCCCTCTTACGCCTTTATCCGTTATCAGCAGCTTGCTTCCCCGCCCTATTACCGTCAGCGGTAAACCGTACTTTCGGGCGGTCTCGCAAAGTAAGCGTAACTCTTGCTCCGAGTTTATGCCGACAAAATAATCGGCGCAACCTCCTATCCCCAGCGCGGTAAGCGGCTTTAGGGAAACGTTTTCGCTTATTTTTAACTCCGGCGGGAAGCGTATCAAGAGTAAAACCTCTTAACTTCCGCCGCAGCTTCCTTAGAGCCGTCAAGCGCGGAATCTACCGCCGCCTTAATCCTCGCAAGTTCCGCCGCGGACACGAACGCGTTACAGGTTTTTAACGTACCCGACAGCGCCTCCTCCATTTCCTTGCGCATAGGCTGCGAATAATACTTTTTGCCGTCGGCCGAAAACATTCCGCATTTATATACCGATTTCTGCGCCCCGTCGGCAAGGTATAACGCGAACTTTTGCGCTGCTTCAAAATTTTGGGCGGTTGTTACCGAAACGTACTGCACCATATCGCAAAAGCCCGGCGTGTATTCTATGCGCAGCTCGGGGCAGTTGTTTTGGCTTATCCGCGCCTCTATGCGGGCGATGTCGCGCTGCGTGCCTAAAAGCATAGAGGATTTAGCTAAGCCCATAAAGTCCTCGTAAGCCAGATATGCCGTTTCGCAAACATTAAGCGAAAAACCACCGATTAGCATTTTATCACAATACGCCGCCAACGGCAACTGCGGAATAGGGGTTGCGACGCTTAAAGAAAAAATATTTTTGGTATTTTTGCCGCTTTTTTGCTCGTATGCGGCGGAAAAAATCTTGTCCGACAGCTTATTGCTCTCCTTAACGCCCGCAGCTTTGAGGCGTTCGGCGTTAGCGATAAGCGCGTAGCCGCCCGTCATATACGGCAACGCTAACTGCCTGCCGCCCAGCTGCCCCGCCCTTAGCAGTTCCCCGCGTACCGCCGGAATTTGGGTAAACGCCTGCGTATGCCCCGCAAACGGCTCACCCGCGCCCGTCGGGAAACTCACTAAGTCGGGGTACTCGCCACGTAAAATATGCCACTCTAATTCGGCTAAGGTTTTTTGCTCAACCATAACAAAGAGGCGGGGGTACAGCTTTTCAAATTCCAGGGCGCGCGCGGCCAGCCATTGCGCCCTTGACGCCGTCCCGCCCTCAAAGGTTTCTATATGCCAAAGCTCCAAAACTCCCGCGTAAACGCTTTCTTTCGGGGCTGGCTTTTCGCCCGCCAAGTCAAACTTTAATTGCGGCAAAACCGCCGTCGGAATTATTACCGCAAGTGCGCTAAGCGCGAGCGCGGGCAAAACGCGCAAAAATTTATTCATAAGATAAATTTATGCCAAATTACAATTTGCAAATTACAAATTACAAATAATTCCGGATAAAAATCGCAAGATTCCTCAATGTTGAATCTTTTACCAAAAAAAATCATTTTTTTGCAAATATTTTATTGTTTTTATTGCTAAAGTATGTTAGGATAAATTAAATGAGAAAATTTTTGATTAAACTTAAAGAATCATCCTATGCGGTGCTTCCGATAACGGTAACAGTTATCACCTTCGGTCTTATTTTCGGCGTTTTCAAAACGGACGGCGTTTTTAACGCCGAAATGTTTGCGGGGTTTTTGATTGGGGCGGCCATGCTGGTAATCGGTATGGCACTTTTTACATTGGGCGCAGACATAGGCATGATGCCTATCGGCGAGCTGATGGGGCAAAGCCTCACCAAAACCAAAAAGCTGTGGCTTATTTTAGTAGTCAGCTTTATAACCGGCGTACTTATTACCATCGCCGAGCCGGGGCTGTTTTTGCTGGCGTATCAGCTGACAAACGGTATTGTAAAAGACGAGAGGATATTACAGCTTATTATTATTATGATGGTGGTCGGTATCGGCGTAGGCATCTTTTTGCTGATTTCGATGCTCAAAACCATTTTCAATATCAGCCTTAACAAGCTGCTCGTGATTTTTTACAGCGGGGTTTTTGTTATCGTAGTTATAATGGTAATTCTCGGAAAAGACCCCTTCCTGCCGGTGTCGTTTGACAGCGGCGGCGCGACTACGGGGGCGATAACGGTGCCCTTTATAATGGCTTTCGGAATCGGTATCGCCGCAATCAAGGGCGGCGAGGAATCCGCCGACAGCTTCGGTTACATCGGCTTGGCTTCGATAGGACCAATATCGGCGGTTATGATATGGGGGCTTTTTACAGACCCCAAGGTTCTTAACTACGAGGTGAGCCACGAGGCATTCAGCCTTTTCAAATATGTCGAATTAGACATTTTCGGAAACAGCTTCCCCGTTTCGCTGCTATTTGTATTTCTGCCGCTTGCGGCGATATTTCTTTTCTTCTTGGTGTTTCAAGCGACGCTTATCAAAATGCCCAAGAAAAAGGTGTATAACATCGTAATCGGCGTGATATATACCCTCTTCGGCCTCGCGCTGTTTCTGACGGGCGCGAACGTCGGCTTCGGCCCCGCGGGCAAAAGCCTAGGGGAGATTCTCGGCGGCCATGACACGTTCAGTTGGGCTCTTATTCCGATAGGCGTCCTTGTGGGCTGCTTTATAGTCGCTGCAGAACCGGCTATTGTGATTTTGAATCAAAAGGTCGACGAAATAAGCGGCGGCACCATCAAAAAGAGGACTATGCTCATAGCACTTATGGCGGCTATAGGCGCGTCCATCGGGCTTGCTATGATTCGCGCCCTGTATCACGTCAATATTTTGTGGATGCTGGTGCCGGTATATGTGATTTCGCTTGCGCTGTCGTTTTTTGTGCCCAAGGTCTTTACCGCAGTCGCGTTCGACAGCGGCGGCGTGGCGAGCGGGCCTATGACGAGCGCGTTTTTGCTGCCGCTTGCTATCGGCGCGTCGATAGGCGCTACCGGCGGCACCGAAAACATACTTACGGAGGCCTTCGGCGTAATAGCGTTTGTGGCGATGACTCCGCTCATCGCTGTCCAAGCGGTCGGTTTGATTGCGAGAATTAAGTTAGCAAGAATAAACCGCTTAGCGCCCGTTATTGCGGCGGCAACTTATAGCGACTATGACATTATTGAGTTAGGTGATTAAAGTATGGCAAGATTAAGTGAAAGAATAAAAACTGCGATTGAAAATCGCAGAAATCAGAAAACCGAGGCCGCACCGATAGCGAAAGACCCGGCTAAGCGTTCCTTTAAGCTGCTGTTTGCAATATTAGAATACGGCAAGGAGGAAATGCTTACCGAGGTGTTTAACCAGCTCGGGCTCGGCTTCTATATGGTGTGCCACGCGACGGGCAGCGACGACAGCCAGCTTTTGGAGCTTTTCGGGCTTGCCGATAACCGAAGGATGGTGCTTCTGTCAATCGTCGAGGCCGAAAAGGTGCAGACAGTTTTTGACGCCGCCGCCGAGGTTTATGAGGGGACGTGCGCCCTGTTTACCGCCAAGCTGAACAGCGTCGGCGGGATGAATACATTAAAACTTTTGATAGGAGAAAACGATGGAAGTCAAGTATGATTTGATTGTCACTATAGTAAACCGCGGTTTTTCGCAGGTAGTTATGGACGCGGCGCGCGCCGCGGGGGCTACCGGCGGCACGATTCTGCACGGCAAGGGAAGCATCGGCTCTAAGGAGTTAGAGCATTTTTATAATATCGTTTTGCAGGAAGAAAAGGAAGCCGTACTTATCGTTACGAGCAAGGAAACCCGTAACGCGATTATGGACGCAATCCTGCACGCTGCGAACCTCGCCTCCGAGGCGCACGGGATTACCTTCTCGCTGCCGGTAGAGGATTTTGTTCTGCTGAAAAAGCAGAAGCCCGTCAAGGAAGAAGAGTAAAGCCGCAAAATTAGTTCCCCTCTCAAATTTGAAAGGGGTGGCGGTAGCCGAGCCGGAAGGCGAGGAAAGCGGACGGGGTGTTTTATCTTTTTATTTTATTAAACACCCCGCCCTCGTTCCTCGGGCACCCCTCTAAGAATTTAGAGGGGAATTTTAATGTATTGACATATATTTGACTTGATTTTGTGTCATTTGCTTGTTATACTGTGATTGACGTTCCGCGCAAAACGGAATAATGCTATCGGGGGAAAACGATTATGAAACTGCTTAACCGTACAAGTTTTAAGCTGATGACGGCAGGATTTATTATTGCGTTGCCTCTTTGGTGCGTTTCGGTGTTTGCTTGCACTCGCGCAACATTTAATATGGGGCCGGACTCGGGATGGGATGCGTTGACATATTATTTGCTGGGAGCTTTCGTTGGCGCAATTCTCGGATGCCTTACTTTGGCTTTCGTCGTCAGCTCGGTTGAAACTTTCCGCAAAATGCTGTCAAATCTGACAAAACCGCTAAAACACGCTTATCTTAATACGTCGCTCTCTTTTGCCGTCGCGGGAATACTCTTAGCCGCGATTGCGCTGTTTAACCTGCCGTCGGCGCTCGCTAACCTGCCCGACGGCGAATTTTCGTTTAGGGCTTACGCGGGACTTATCGCGGTTACAGTTCTGTCCGCTCAGTTAATCCCGTCCGGGTTGATGATGGCGGGGGTAATTTTGCAAAAGAGCAAAAAAACGCCCTACGTCCAACCCACGCCCGAGAACCCTCTTTATGTTTACCAAGAACAATATTCCTCTTTTGAACAGCTGCTGCCTCCGGAATCGGAATAATAAGAGCAGTATACTGCGCCATGCAATCCGCCGCCGCAAGCAAATCCGCCGGAAAAAAAGATAGTTAGAGCGAGACGACTACAAAAATTCCCCTCTAAGATAGAGGGGTGCCCGCAGGGCGGGGAATGTGATAAAAAAAGTAAGGAGGTGTAATAATTATGTATAATAACAACCGGCAACTGCCTCAAAATACTAACCTTAAAGATTACTCCAAGGATTTGCGCCGTGCAGGAAACCTTTCGGAAGTCTTATTATGGCAGCAAATCAAGAATAAGCAGATGCAAAATTACTCATTTTATAGGCAGAAAATTGTTGGAAATTACATAGTGGATTTTTATTGCCCAAAGCTAAAACTGGTCATAGAAATTGATGGGGAGAGCCACAACGAAAAATCCGACTACGACGAGAAGCGAGAGAAATATTTAGAAAGTCTGGGCTTAAAGGTGATTCATTTTTTGGACGGCGATATAAAAATTAACTTGGAAGCGGTAATGGATTTTTTAAATGACTATATAATAAAAATCACATTCCCCGCCCTCGCAAGCTCGGGCACCCCTCTATCTTAGAGGGGAATTTTTGAGCGACATAATCTCTTAACTTCCCCCTTAAGATAAGGGGGTGTCACGGAGTGACGGGGGATGTGATTAGCTGTAATCCGTAATTTTTTTATCACATTCCCCATCCGCTCCTCGCCTTAGACACCTGTATGAAAACAACACCTCGCAAGCGAATAAAATCATAACTCTATTTCGAGGAACCGATATGTAATCTTGACCGTTCTTTGTTTACGCTCTTTGAAGTCGCCGTCGCTCGTTATTTCGATTTTGTCTATAAGGCTGTAAACCATTTCGCGGGTCAGTTCCTTTAAGTCCAAAAACGAGTGGACAAGCTCTTTCAGCTTTTTGATGTCGTCAAGATAATTATTTTTCTTGGTTCGCTCGGCTGATAAAATGTTATGTTTTTCTTTTATTTCGCTTTGCTCGGTTTGATATTTTTTAATTAAGTCAAGGTACGTTTCATGACTGATTAAATTTTCAAAATAATCGTCATAAACTTTCTTGGTAATGTTTGACAGGGCATTTTGCCTTGCTTCAAGTTTAGACAGTTCCTTTTCGCAGTCGGCGGAGATGTTTTGTTCTTTAATCCTTTCTTGGATTATATCAAGCAGTTTGTCGTCGTTCTTAAAAAGGGCAAAGAACTCTTTCAGCCTTTCGGCAACAATTTCTTTCAAGTCCTGATACCTGATAGAAGTCCAATGCTTTTCCTTACATCTGATGCTTCTGATGCCGAAGCACCTGTAAAACGACGACCTTTTGGGGTTTTGCGTAAGAACCATGCTTTTGCCGCAGACGGCGCATTTCACCAATCCCTTAAACAAATCCTCCGCGTTATGCTTCCTTTTGGGAAGGTTCCGCTCTTTGATTAGCTTCCGCGCCCGCTCAAATTCTTCCTGCGTGATAATGGCTTCGTGCTTATCGGGAACGACTATCCACTTATCTCTGCTGACAGGCCGAATTGTTTTAGTTTTGTAATTCGTTACCTGCACCTTTGAATTAGCGACGGCTCCGGTATAGGCGGGGTCGGTCAAGATTTTATAAACCCTTCCGCAACCCCATCTGCACTCGTAGCCTTCCTCGATATACCTTTGAAACGAAGCGTCGCCCGACTGTAATTTCGTGACCGCCGGCGTAAAAATCTTGTCTTGCGCTAATTGTCGGGAAATTTGAGTTGTGCTGTACCCCGATAATAACAAGTCATAAATGTGTCTGACTACCTTTGCAGGTTCGGGGTCAATGATAAGTTTGTTCTTATCGTTCGGGTCTTTCTTGTAACCGTAGGGAGCGCGTACCCCCAAAAACATTCCTTTCATTGCCCTGTGCCGTAAAGAAGTCTTAATTTTCCGGCTCAAATCGGTATCGTAAAGTTATGGAAGACCTAACGGTTAAAGTGTTGTTTGTATAAACCTGTAAATAATATTCATTTCGCGGGTTTCGTGGTGATACTTCACTTGCGGCGGGCTTAACTCAATTCGTTCGATTAGCTTGTGGACGAGTTCGGCGGTCAGTTCCGTGCTGTCGGCGTATGTCGCGGCAAATAATCTCAGCTTTTTAAGATTTTTCTCGTTACCGCTCGTTCTGCCAAATTCGGCGGCGATTGCCGTCAACCGTTCCGTCAAGGTTTTCTTTTCCGCTTGGTATCCGGCAAGCAAGCTCTGATACCCTTTCTCGTCCAATCTTTCGGCGGCATAGTCCTCGTACAGCTTGCGGATTATCGTCGTCAGGGCGGCAAGCCGCTTTTCGATTTTCGCCTTTTCAGCCGTCAGTTTCTCAGAATTATTTTGTCCGGCTATCCGTTTTCTCAAAGTATTAAAAGCCGCCTCGTCGGATTGCATTAGGTTAAGAACGCACTTGACCGATTCCCACACCCGCTCTTTAAGATGATGATAGTAAATGTAATTGAACGTCGGGCATTCGTGAATATTCACGTTGTGATTAAAACAGCGGTATAGCGACCTCTTATCCGTCGTGTTACCTTTCTGCTTAATAACGTGCGTGGCTAAAATCATTCGCCTGCCGCATGACTTACAGCACAGTATACCGCGGAAAAGGTTCTCGGCGTTGTGCGTGGACGGCCTGTGTCTGCCTTTCAAGAGTTCCCGTGCCCTATTGAAGTCCTCTCGGCTTATGATAGGCTCATGCGTGTTCTCTACGATAACGTGCCTGTCATACGGAAGATTTCTTTTCTTTTTAGTACGGTAATTAGCGGTTTCGCTTTTCATGCCCACAAGGTCGCCTACATACATCCTGTCCCTTAAAATCTTTGCCGTCGTCGCCACGCACCATCTGTGCTTGTCCGATTCCCGTTTTTGGTGATACCGCGCAAACCTTACATCGCCGTGTTCCGCTTTGTACGCGGACGGGGTTAAGATTTTCCGTTCGTTCAGCGTGTTCATTACCGCCAAAATACCTTTGCCCTCGTCAAGTACAAGCCGGTAGATTTCGCGCACCACCCCTGCGGCTTCCTCGTCGATTACAATTTTGTTCCTGTCGTTCGGGTCTTTCTTGTAACCGTAAGGCGCT
>Ga0123353_10014298_pt1 | contig 11433 bp, 6 predicted proteins | sample TergutLab28metaG_3_FD_92763 | JGI IMG/M metagenome (GOLD analysis project Ga0123353, IMG submission 92763) | Labiotermes labralis P3 segment gut microbial communities from Petit-Saut dam, French Guiana - Lab288 P3 | ecosystem: Host-associated > Arthropoda: Insects > Digestive system > Gut ... | reverse complement strand
TGTGTTTGAATTAATACACAAACAGGTTTCCTGATTCTGGCTGTTCCGCACCTTGCAACTACTCTTCGAGGGTATATTAAAACGTCGTGTCGCAGTCAGTGACTTCCGTTGGTCTGCGTGTTGTGTTGCCAGTGGCGCCGGTCTTCTCTTTCTGTAATGTAATTTGGTCGCAGACACGATTTTTACATTGCTTCTTGCCACACCTAAGGCTAGGTCAAATTCAGTATAAATAGAAATAAATTATATTACTTTAAAAGTAGGTTCTTATCTGTTTCTGCATTGCTGTTTTTAAGACCTGTTCCTTTACCAGTGTGTCCACCACAAATCCCACGTGTACCGGCCTGGCTGGGTCGTCTGAGGTGGGAAGCCGGTGACTGTCTCACCCATGACCACTTATGTTATGTTTTCTAATCGCTAAGCAAACAATACACTATACGTTTCTATCGAAAAACTAATGTGTTTGGTATTGTATACCGTCGTGTGGTGCAGTTTCAGTAAATAGTAGAACATATATGTGTTGTCATATCTTTTTCGTTTTTTAGAACTTCAGTGTAATGAAGGTAAGAACACTTCATAGTTTGTTCTGCAACGCACCAACTTTCACATATCAATTATGAGGTTAAAGTGCCCTGTCATTATTTGCATGTATGAAGTTGTTTGAAGATGAGTGTGAAGTATTAATCTAACGCAAACCTACTGAACGGTATAAGTAAAGAGTTTATGATGCATTAAATAGGAGGTCTCTTTGTTAAAGTGCCGTGTATGCTGGCAAAGGAATACCCTGGCAGAAAATGGGTTTATTTCGCTAGGCAACTTTATGATGAAGATATTAAAATGTGCAACGTTTTTATTAGAGCGGCCCGTATTGTATGCAAATACGATGAATTGCACGGTGTAAAATATTGAATTGTGCCACGTCTGTGGTGTAGTCGTTTGCTGTTGTAGTACAGGTAGGTCTGATTTTACTTACGCCAGGGACACGTTTCTGAAAACCGCTGCGCAATTCGGAGTCGCGCAAATCGCACACAAAATTCCCATCTAAAACAGTGTTAGGGCTTGACAACCTCATCCTATATAGTGTGTGACTTTACTAATAGCATAGAGTACATATGTACTGTATATGCAGTATATATATGTGTATATATGTGCATGTATATATATATATATATATATACCCTGTATACGCATTTCTGTGTGATATATTCATTTGTAATTCAATAAAATTTAAGAGACTCACCTCGATAGATTTTGGTACCGTTCATTCCGATAGGATTGTGGTAGTCTTGCTACACAACGATACATTTTACTTCCTGATTTAGCACTTTCTTTAATTCTGTCAACATTATCACGTGTTGTACGTGCGGTACTATGAGCAAGTATAACATTACGGCATATGTAAACAGTTCAACTTTTTCAGATCGGCGTATTATGTTTAATTTCTCTTCAGTACCGATTGGCTTTCGCCATTTTTAACTTGGGTTGCACTAGGGGGTGTAGATTTACGTTTCTCACTCATTTTGGCATCAAAAGCCAATGCTGTTGAAGGGGGATCTACATCAGCCGCGTGACTATATCACCAATGTAATTAATCCAGACACGTGACTGATGGTGTGACAAGTGACGTCACTTTCTGGTAGCCTTAACAAAAGACAAGTGCGGCCACGGATCGTCTGTGCCAAATCGCTTTCAACAGAAAATTATCTTGTATCATGTATGCCAAATCACGTTGAACCGTAAGTAATGGCGTAAATTCGAAAAAAGTTTTGTAAATTTTCAAGTTGCGTTAAAGTGAAGTCGCGCAAAAGGAAATTGCGTAAAACGAGACCTGCCTGTATTTCACTGCATTTTACTAGTCTATATATGTGAGTGATAACATGCCACATTTGTACCAGTTATGTCGTCGAAGTTTTTTATTATTGTTATTTCTTTGATTTTTTAACAGCTTTCCTCTTTGTTGGAGTGTGACGAAATGTTTTATATGGGCTGCAGTAAAGCATCCCAATTACACAGACGTACATCCTGTTGGGTACTGGATATTCACGTAGGTGTTTCGTTTACAAGCACGTTTATCAAGTTAACATCTCGGGGGTAGTGCGTTGCAATTTACCACTGCCACCAGCTTCTGTCTTCAAGGAAGACTGGGTGATCGGCAACTCTGCTAATAACGCCGTTCAAGTGAAAGAGAATCGCGCGGTATGGATTACATTTTGGATTGTAAATTACTACAAGCATAGCGTCAAGATCCTGTTGAATTTTCGGAGGATTTCCTGGCTTTCGAGATGCTCCATATCCGATATTCTGGAACGTTACAGCTGCTCGTCTCGCGAATGTTCGGAGGTCCCGTGTTCAAAATTCAGCACTGGAACCAGCTATCCTAACTGTAATTTTAATGGGTTTTCTCAGTTATTCCAGGCAAATGCCGGAATAATGGCTGACAGACTACGACCGTTTTCTTCTGCATCGTTTCCAATTATTCACTAATCCCATCGTGTGACACCGTAGTTTAGAACGTGAATGTGCGTGCCATTGAGCAGACAGGGAAAAATAAATAAACAAAGCTGTTTCGTTTATCACCCCAACGTTTGACCGGGATCTTACCCTGTGTTGGACCGAGCAGGTTGGTTATGGTTTCGTCACGTAGTAATCAAATTCCGTTCTTCTGGGACATGACGTAGCGTCACTGGGTAATGGGTCCCGTCATTTCAACGCAGCGATGTGTCGTCATATTCAAGTATCGAAATGTTCATGGTTTCAGGGCTGTATGCGATCTTTTTCCTGGTTTTCCTCAGTCCTTAGAGGCGAATGCGGGGGTGTGCATTTAAACAGGCCACAACCGTCTATTTCTTCTAAATTTTTAACTGTACCCCTGTCCGTGATACTCATCTCATATACTGTGTACTCAAGACATCCTTTGTAGCTGCCTCAGCTTAATTAAATGCCACGTAAATTAATCATTTAATGTCATGTTAACATTATAAGGAGAACGTGGGAGGACCTTCATCCTGTATGCATATTGTGGCTTGATCTTCTACCACGACTTTTTCAGACACTACTTACAGATAACGAATTTTGCATGCCAAAATGTGGCGTTTGTTACTCATTTTTGTGCTGAATTGATTTGGTGTGTTGCCATAGCGTATTCCTTCATTTGTTTGTTAGGGTCTCGTAAGTCACGATCTGTTTGAGGAGATCGTCCCGTGTGAACCCTTACGTCAGGCGTTGAGATAGTAGGACACATGTTGAAATTCTACCTGAAAAGAGTAAAGCGAAGAGTGCCGGCGGTAAAGCGGCTGGAGCGTGCGGGTTTATGTGATATTTCTGGAAAACTGTTCCATCTGTTTTTATCGGTTTAATTGTGTTTAAATTAAAACTATTTTATATTTAACTGCGTGTGAAAGTTCAAGTTATTTTACTGTGTGCACGAACTGTAGTGTTTCACGGCTGCCAGTGGTAAAGACGTAGTCGCACTCTACCTGTGGTAGATACTGATACTTCGTGTTGATAGAATGTTGATTACATTATTCAGACATTTCTGTTGGAAGTACAAACTACACTGCAAAATAAAAGAGGGGTTCGTACCTGTCATTTTATTATGAGATACCTTCAGTTGAGCCTCGAGGGTGATGTGTCCTTTGCTGTTGTGAATGCTTGGAGTTCCGTATCACTGTCTCAAGTACTAATTTTGTAGTCCCTTGCACAGATGCAAGTACTGCTGCTGCATCTTGGCATTGCAGCCTTGACTAGTTTTGTTGAATTGCAGAGCTCTGTTGATACAACACACAGGACTTATTGAATGCAGCATTGGTTCATCAGAAGGCTTGTTTCTTCGTAAGTACAAAAGACAAGAGAAGAATGGGCGTACACATTGTTCAAGTTAAATTCGGGATTTCGATTGCAATGTTCAACCAGTCGAAGATCTGTTGGGCATTAGACTTCTCAGTCCCTAGGGACGGCAGTGGTGACTCTTGACCGTATTTAGAGCACAGCCGTTTACTTAATTCAAGATGGATGGAAATCTTCGGGCCGTTCATTTATTACAGGTCCACGTCTTTGTCTCTGGAATGAAAGCATAGTCATACCTTTATGGTGAATATTGTGGGTTGCGTTAACATTGTGTTATCTGGTGGGTAGATATCAGTGTGTTCTGAGAAACATCCTCTCTCCATATCCTAAAGATGGAGGCAGTATTTTCCTTCTAATTGTTGGTAGTGCCAAACAACACGGTGTCGTAACCAACAGCAGCACAATGTGAATATTCCCTGCCGTGTCAATCGCATATCTTACGTATTTATGGCGGTGATGCAGAGTAAAGGCATCTCAGAGTGTTTGGTAACGGCATCGTATTTTTGAGATAGGCTTGTTAATCATTCATGGAACCGACTTTGTCATGTTTGCCGTGCTGGAACGGTTCTAGGTTTCCGTGCAGTTGAAGCAAATTGTATGTGTGTCAGCCACTGGGCAGTCAGTCTGTTCTATGTTGCTTTTTTTTCTTTGGTGGCTTATTTTACGACGCCATCATTTTCTCAGACTTTATTTATGTAGAGTTATTTTATATGGTACGGTTATTGATGAGAATACGAAAAGATTTGAAAAAAAAGGGGGGGGGGGACGTCGTCTAGTCCAGGTGCTGTCCTGACATTTGCCTGGAGAGACCGAGGAAGGTCACGAAGATCTGCAATTGGAATGGCCCGGACAACAGCTATCCTGGCTTTCTTCCCGAATAAATGCATAGGGCAGGAGTGGCCAGCTACAAGAGCTTCGGAGCCGCACTTTACGAGGCCACTTAGGCAAACGTACGGTAGCAACTTACTTACTTACTTACTTACTCACTCCATGGTGCAGAGTCCTTCTTGAGAAGCTAACCGGTTTGCAGCTAGTCAAGAAATTTCCCGCATTTCACGGAACCCGAAGGTTCATTACCGCACTCACAAGCGTCCGCCACCTATCTCTATCCTGGGCCCGCCCAATACAGTCCATATACCCACATCCCACCTCCTGGAGATCCATCCTAATATTATCCACATCAACACTAAGAGAATACAGCTAGCGCTTTCATTAGTGACACGGGAAACTACTGCTTGTTAGGGAACCCAGTAAAAGCAAAGCATTCCGTATTTGATGGCTTCTTATTTTTGTAGGTGAATTTAAGTTAGTTATGAGTTTTCTTTCTTCGGAAAGTCTTTTAAAACGCCCCTCACGGTCAGCTGCATGTGCTTGTAAACTACCTGAATATTATTTTTTCACAATAGCATGTGCGAGCCGCGCCATCATGTTGTGGTTATCCCTGGCTTGCATCGTTAGTGCCACTCAAACCTGATGGCTTTTTTTTTTAACTTTATTGAGGACGTGGAATGCGGTTGGGTTTGGAAGTTCTGCTCTTCACAAATTTTCGGATGTAATTTCATATTTCGAGGCAGGGCGTTAGGAGCTTGGTGCGTTATCTCATTACAGGGTTCCATTCTCGTTGTCTTATGTTTCATCTTGGGAACCCTGTAACGGATGTCAATGACATTTGGTGTGGAATGTCCACACTGAAGGTTGTGGGATTTATTTTATTTAGGACCCTACTATACGAATATTTTACCTTCGAGTCCGGCTTATTAAATATGGATTACATATACATTCATCCCAGAAGTTACGTCGTATGTGGTTCTGAGAAGGGCGACGTTAGTCTATACGACGTACACAGGGTATGTCAAGACAGATTTTCCCATAAACGTAATGTTAAAGTGGGGAGGATTGTTCCAGAGAATCTATTATGACCAAGACAAAAGAGATATTTGTACTTACCAATGTTTACAGAAAATATGTCAAAAATGACAGTTCGTGGAGGAGGTAGTCCCTCTTGAGCTGAAGGGGGTCATGTGGATCATCGTCTTCAGTGTCCAACAGCACGGATGGGGAGGCACGAGTCCCTGAAGGTGACCTGAAGATATCAAGCACTGAAGCCTGCCGGGACAAAGAACTTTTCTTCTCCTGCAGAATTTCATAGCAAGCAAGCATCGTGATAATTTAATGTTGCTGCTGGCTGCTCGTTTGAACCGATGTCCTCAACACCTGAAGCCAGCTTCACTGATTCCAACCACCTCAGTGAACCTCGAAACGGTCATGGTCCTATCCTTAGGCTCAGGCTCAGGCTCAGGCTCAGTCCTCAGCTTCTTCAAGTGCGCCTTGTTTCTGAGTATCAATCATGTGGTCGAGTGAGGGTTCCTGTTCGTGGGAGCTGAGCAACTGGAAGACATCTTCAGCATCTTACGGACGAATTTGCGCACCTGCCTGGATGTACTGGGTTGGAGGGCAAACGACGTAAATGCGGAACGAAGTAATTCGAGACGGTGTATATCGGGGGATGATGGTATGTGGCAAAAACAAGTACCCGATGAGCCATAAGGTGTATCTTATTTGGACGTGTAATTTTAAGAGTGTATCAGCGTGATGTCGCTGTGTGTAATTGGATAATTACACGTTAGTATAGTGAGGTTGAAAACAACAACGCAGAGCACCGGTGGATGGAAAATCAAAACAGAACACAATGATCATCTTGATTTCAAAGTTTCGCCGTGTTCTGAATACTGTATTCTTTCTTCTGGGTGAGTCCCCGGCGTCTGAATTTTGTGTCGACGTTTCGGAACACCTGTCTGTTCCAACTTCGTAGTTGTACCACCTATGAAGATGAAACAGTGTTCCGAAACGTCGGCGCATAAAATTCAAACGCCGGGATACAACGCAATAATCTTGCTTATTCGGTTACCGATTTTCACTTCTCTTGGCATGGGTTTAGAAAGCCTGCACCTATTTTTGATGCCGCAAAGCCGGCCTCTATTTCTGACATCTAGACTACTCGTGTCTCCGAATAGCATGGTTAGACCACGTCGTTGTCGAAGAGGGGACCGTGCGTTCTGCTTCGGTCTTCTGTATGTCGCTTTTTTGAACCCGTATGTTATATTCACCTACACTAAAGAACATGGCGAGTTCCAAAGTTCCTACCTACGGCTATATGTTATTTCAAGGCCGATTTTTGCCTTTTTACACCTGAGGCTTTTTCTTCAGTACCGTTTGCGAGTGCAGCTGCAGTGTTTCAATTATTGCGTGTTCAGATTGTTGCTCGTTTGTGATTCATTTATTGACCACGAAACAGTTGCGACATAAAGAGTGCTAATCAGTGGCTTGCTTTTTGTCTGTTTTTACTTTGGGATTTTTTTATGGCCCTGGTTTTCCCTCAGTTAATGTATGATCTAGAAGGATATAAACTTTTTAAGGACGGCAATTAACCTGAATTATGTTTAAAGATTTAATTCGTATAGCCCTGTAAACACTCACCGTCTGGAATATATATATATAAATAAACAGTGCTCGTAGTTAATTTGAATTTTGAAGTAACAGCGCCATTCTGTCTTTACTGTGACTTGCTTTATGGAGATACTTTATGTAATTACTTCAGTTCGAATTTACATGCACTCTGTGAGCCAGTTTTAAGGTCGCTTCTCCTTTACCCCGGTTTTGTTTAAGTCGGAATGTGCTTCTGATTGTTCTGTAGTTGTACCTTTTACACCGTTGCTAGCAGACTTGAAGCAGTTACTTTATTAAGACTTTTGCTTGAACTATTTCCCTGTGCTCACTTTACACTGAAATATACCTTAAAATGATCCTTTTTACCAAACAGTGCATGCTAGCTGGTTCAGGATAAAATTACAATTAGCTGAAATAAATCAAATTTAAGCAAGGACGTGCCAAGTCGGGTATAATCAAAGTTGGAGTTTACTCGCCTGGATTTGTTACGTGCGGACTGGCCGATGGGCAGGTGAAGCAAAGAACCTGTCGCATATTATTGTGAAGCACACCTGAAATACATTTTACCAACCATATGCTTCAGAAATTGTATCGATGAGTTCATCCTAAACTCTGCTATTTTTGTCTTGTTACCCAGGTGACTAACCCATCCCGAAGGAAATTGTTCTCATGATGCTGTCATATTTACAATTACTGTTTTTATTACTGCAAGAAAAGGAGTGATGCAAGAAGTATGGATATATGTTTATTTCTTGAACATCATTCTTAATAACAGAGGGCAGCGTCTGAATATATTCCATCAAGTGAACCAAATTCAAGAACAGGTAGAGGGTTATTGAGATTACAGTCAGTGGCCATCGGCCTAACGCTGTCTTCAGTGTCTGTATGCACATCAATTTGTTGCTCCTTTACAGTTTCCATTAATAATGACCAGGGATGCGTACATTTTCCAAAAGTGTAGGAGCCAGCTCAAAATTCTAGACGGCAGGAAGGTAACATGAAGCAAGTCTCATACTATGCGCCCACAAACATTGGGCTCAACTGGACAAAATTTGGTTGCCGTGGTGATTTGGTGCCCGGAATTTGTGTGCACGCATGCCAATATTGTGCGGTCAGTTGATACCATGTTCATTCTGTGAATACGATGCCGATGGAAGTTAACAAAAGACGATTGTATTGTCAATTGCGTCAAGATCATGCGATAACATTAAAACTAAAACCTATGCTCTACATTAAATTAAAAGATGAGGTAGGTAAGTTTGGTATCGCTGTTTGCCGCGTATTTGTGAAACTGTTATCTGATGATCATTTGTTTACAACATTTCGTCAAATACTTCGTACAGGTGTTCGTTATCAATCGTTTATGATACCTGACGTGTTCTAACCATGCGGTTGATACCCGAGTGTTCGACAGATTTAGACAACTATCAAGTGTTTTACAGAATACGAATGATTTCCGATAACTGGCGTTGTTAAAATTAACAAATTAAACTTAAATCTGATATATGTATTATCGCCAATTAAAATACTGGTAATTTTAACTGGCGGTTTTAATTTCCTTAATAATAACATACATTCTAGATTCTGGCTCGATTCTTTCATTTTAATAATTACAATTAAGAGGAGTTATGTCTGGTAGAGGACGTTGCTGGTCATATTATATCCGTATTCGTAAAGAACTTGGTGTTAGCGGTTGCAGTTTTTGTACAATTAGACCCAACTAATAAGTACACTTGCACCTCTCTTTCTCTTCTCTTCTCTTATCTTATCTTATCTACTCTACTTTGCTCTACTCTTTCCTTTCCGTTCCTTTTTTCTTTTCTTTCCTTTTTCTTTTCTTTTCTTTTCTTCCCCCTCCCTGGTCTGGTATTTTATACCTACGCACTGTACGTGTAGAGGGTAATTTTTGCGCCTGATCACACTCACTGGCACACACACCATCGGTAGGACTCCTCTGGACGAAGGATCAGCCTGTCGCAGAGACCTGTACCTGACAACTCACAACCGACAGACATCCATACTGCCTGCGGGATTTCAAGCCGCAATTCCAGCAGGCGAGCGCCGCAGACCCACACCCTAGACAGCGCGACCACCGTGATCGGCACACTTGGAACTTGATGATGTCAGTTGCATGATGTCATCCACACACTCTTACTATTCATAGTTGTCTAAATTTGTGGAACCCTTGAAAATTTTTGACACTTCGGGGAAGTCTAAAAATGAGGGTGTAGTTTTGGTTGAGTGATGTTACCTCTGTCATCATGGCATTAATTTTTTGTGGGAAGGTCAGTGGCTCTCCTGACTCTTATAGGTGCATGGTTTCAAGTTAGTCACACTGTACTGCACCTGTTGCGTGGTATTGGATCACCTTTATTGTGAGGTAAACAGGCAAACGCTCAGACAGAACTTGGGCTTGTCAGATTCCAGACCATTTGACATGAATGACGTCATCTCACTTAAAGTATTCTTGTAAGTTGAGTTTTTCACTTAACTAGAAACGAAAACCTAATTTTGTTTGTCACGTTTCGTCTTCAGATGAAACAGGTAGACCAGCTTTTAGTTTGTCACATTCTTGCTGATGATAATTCAGTTTCGCTTAGACCGTCAATGTTATTCAATGGCAGTAATGATGAACAAAGTAAGAAAATAATAACATTGCGGAATACTGTCTTATTAAGTTTATTGCTATTATTTATTGCCTGTTACCATCCAGCCGTTGTTCATTCTGTTAGCAGAGGTATAAATGGCGTTTAACCATTGTATTTGAAATAAGAATGAAGCTTTATGAACTCAGTTGTTCCAAGAATGTGGATACACACATTTTAAAAAATAATTCCGAGTGCTGGGCCAATTAGAAGTGCGACGAATGTAAACACGCATGAAAAAGAGCTTAATCTGGAGTAAACAAATAGTTTGTTATCATAAACTGGTATCTATGTTTCTGACGTACGTATAAACTATCTTCAGTAGCGAACTAACATGTTTCATCTTGCGGTTGTACGTAATTGTTAAGTGTAAGCTACACTTTGCATGTGTAAATCGAGTGCTTTCAAGCTTTTCTTGAAGCATACCCACCCTGTATGCTTGTACCACTGTGTGCCTTGTTATCGGATGCTGTTGACATAACAGGCACATTAAAGTCTTACGAACACGCATGTCTGTAGTTAATATATTGTATTTTGCGTTTTGCCTAAATTTTCACATTTAAGGGACGTGGTAAAACTTGGTGGGAAGTAGAAACTGATTTCGCTGGCTAATTAGATCCGACTGTTTGCTTCTGTATGTATATATAATTGCTATATGTATGTATCGTGAAATGCATATCGAAGTGAAAACAATGTTTCAGGAAATCTTATGCACTTTAGACACTGAGGTAATGCTTCGAAGTGTTATAGACATTTTGCACAATTTTGTGTAAGCATGGAAAAATCTTGAGGGTGCAGGAAAGTGTATGGTGCTGTTTTTGATAGGCCATGAACGTATCGGCTAATATTGTCAGTAGATATTTTTATAATCCCCGCATTTTGTACACGACGTTGTAAATCTGAACAAGACAGGCGATGTACTATAACGTAACATTGAGGCGCATTCGCGTGACCATTGTTGCCGTTGAAAAGCAATAAACATTACATATTATGTGTGTGTGCGTGCGTGCGTGCAGTCTTAGTTATCCAGCATACAAAGCTTATATGTCATTAAATTGTTACCTGTGGCCTGTTCGGGCTCGGCAATATTTTTCTCTATTATCTCTTAAACGGCATGATTTTTGGGAAAAAAGTTATTAATCGTAAAATATGTGTTTTGGTTTCACAACGACTGTTGTCGTAAACAGTTCTTATTCTGTGAAGAAGTGAGGGAGATATGATAAAAATGTGTTTTGATCGTCACGTAAAGTGCCGATTATTATGGTCACATTTTAGTGAAACTTTTCCTGGACAGATTAAAAAGAATATCCAAATATGAAATTTCTGTGATTCGTCCAATGGGATCCGAGTTGTTCTATGCGGACAGAAGGACGGACAGACAGACGAAATACAGACAGACATAACGAAGCTGATAGTCGGTTTTGGCAGTTTTGCGAAAGCCCCTAAAAATGAATCAAAAGGTTTAAAAATATATATTTTTAAACCTTTTGATTCATTT
>Ga0123353_10014296_pt1 | contig 11433 bp, 10 predicted proteins | sample TergutLab28metaG_3_FD_92763 | JGI IMG/M metagenome (GOLD analysis project Ga0123353, IMG submission 92763) | Labiotermes labralis P3 segment gut microbial communities from Petit-Saut dam, French Guiana - Lab288 P3 | ecosystem: Host-associated > Arthropoda: Insects > Digestive system > Gut ... | reverse complement strand
GTCTGGTAAGTGAATGCTAACGTTTCGAGAGAATGTAGCGACTCCATCTTGGCCTCTATCTCATATGACTTTAACCCTGCGGATAGAGGCAGTATATTCCTCCGAAACCTTCGTATCTTCGTATCAGACTACAGGTTGCGGCAATCTAGTTGACCACATTTTAGCACCAACTGCTGTGAAAACCTGAAAAAAGTTTAATACCTGAGGGACTGTTAGCTTGTCGAGAAGTGTTGGGCGGCGACCACGTCGAACCGACAGGTTTTAAGCAACTAGTTTCGTGCAACTTTAATATAGTTGCACAAAGATAGAGCTGTTAGTCCAGATATGTAACGTAAAGTAAAAGGAAAAATTTCCCTGTCCATACCGTGAAGGTGTATGGAGGACTAGACATATATTGTTCCATTCATTCTTAACTTCGGTTTTAGATGGAATCGTGTCGTCAAATTCGCGTCCCGACAGCTTTACCCACGGGAAAGAATTCCAGTACCCACTGAACAGAAGAATGTGTGGAAGTGCAAACTGCGTATTATGAATTTCAAACAACTACATTTTCATAATTATAAAAAAATATGCGCGTATTTTGTCTTCGTAGTCTGTCGTGTTTCTTTAGCAGTAATATAGACATACATCTTATATTGTTTCCATAGGCGGTCATGTTTCGTTAGCAGTAATATGGACATACATCTTATATTGTCTCCATAGGCTGTCGTGTTTCTTTGTCAGTAATATAGACATACATCTTATATTGTCTCCATAGGCTGTCGTGTTTCTTTGTCAGTAATATAGACATACATCTTATATTGTTTCCATAGGCGGTCATGTTTCTTTAGCAGTAATATGGACATACATCTTATATTGTCTCCATAGGCGGTCATGTTTTTTTCTCAGTAATATACACATATACTCGTATTTTGTCTCTGTAGAGTGTCAAGGGAGACAACCACACCCTACATAGAATACAAAATAAGGAAGACTAACGGTATTGGTGACATCTTGCGTAGGAACTGCCTTCTAAAACACGTTATTGAAGGAAAGATAGAGGGAAGGATAAAAGTGACGGGAAGACGAGGAAGAAGACGTTAGCATCTTCTGGGCGGACTTAAGGAAAAGAGAGGAAATAGGAAATTGAAAGAGGAAGCAATAGATCGCACTGTTAGGAGAACTGGCTTTGGAAGAGGCTATAGACCTGTCGTTGGCAGTAATGTGGGCCTGGTTTGTGTTTCTGTCTGAAACAATTGATCAAAAAATTGCACAAAATTGTTATAATATACCGAAACTTACAAAATGGAAACCGGGATCAAGTTTCAGAGTTCTGATACATTTGTGACTCAAACAGTAGGCAGACTGTTGACGGCGGTGTTTTTATGAGTGTTAACGTTGTTAAGCTTGCTTTATCGTTATGACGAGATGTGTGAGTTTATGAACAGGTGGCCTCTTCAGTCTACCTGTTATAAATCAATACCTTCATATGACCACGTAGCTGAAAGCTGCAGTATTATCAACTTTGCTGTCCTCTGAGGGACGTTAAATTACTTGTTTTCTCTCCGTAACAAGATATTACATTCAACTAATGAATCATATTTAACCAGCGTTGCCAGAATTCCGAATTAATATCGCTAGAAAAAATTCTGTGGCCGGAATTCAGTCCATATACGTCCTAAATAAAAATGTCAATCTTGTCTTGAGGCTACTGTCGGCAGACGCCAACACTGGCAGGCTGCAGTCCCCACACTGAGTGTCCATGTGTGTCCATTCCTGAATGTTCGTTGCCCTACCATTTACTACGTCACGGAATTGTGATGACGTCATATGTGGTTCTCACGATGGCGACTGTAGACAATACCATCCTCTGTGACGTGACGCCGTGTGATCTGGTAGAAATTTACGGAATTTATATCGAAACACCGATAAATGTATGGCAGATAAGTTAGCGCCATGTAGTAGTGTCAACCTTCCTGAGAATCGAAATGGTCTCACACTTTCTATATGAATCTCTCATATATGATGTGTACTCCTGTGTACTCCACATGTGTATTTGTATTTATTTGTTTATGTAGCTCTGTTTAATTACTTTGTCCACATCTCAGACCGAATTCCCTCACATTATATACCCTCGAATTGTGAAATTATTTTTTAATAATAATGAATCTGAAATAATATTCGAGGAGGTGGTCGTGGCCATGTTTGAAGTTTATTTTGGCATTTACGTGGAATGATTGGCAAAACGTGCAACAATGCTCATAATAACCGGTGTTCGTTTTGAGATTCGAACCCAACACCTGCCGATTATGAAACAAGGTTTGTAAAAACTTTATCTGTACATCAAATTTCATCAAAATCCTTCCATCGGTTCTGGATTTGGAAGTCGATATGGAACGGACAAACAGCTGCAATGTCTCCCATATGTGATCAGTTTAGTCATATCATGCAAAGAGGGTGTGAAGAGGGTTGAAGTTTTCCAGGGTGTCACACTGTGTCTTCGCGGACGTTTGACCCTTAAGCCTTCAATGCAAACCTCGGTACACTCTACTTACTTCTAATTCCTCACATGCTGCCATCATCTCGGTGCACCGTACGTTTGTGAATGTACAAAGGTCATTCAAACGAAGAAAACCGGCACAATTGTATACAGATCGTAACATGAAACAGCCCGTTGTAACTTTATGTTCTTGGACAGTGGAAGGCACAGCGATGTGCTTGGGAATCAGTTGCGGCCAGCAGTTCGAACAGAACGCTGTGGTTTGTCGTCTTCTGGCGCGTGTCTGCAGCGTGACAACGGCCGACCACACACAGCCCGTCAGAACTTTAAACAGATTACCTATTTACTTACTTGCTCCATGGAGCTGAGTCCTTCTGGAAAAGCTAACAGGTTTTCAGCTAGTCAATAAATTACCCGCATTTTATGGAACCAGAAGCTTTATTACCGCATTCACAAGTGCCCACCACCTGTCTCTACCCTGAGCCAGCTCGATCCAGTCCATACCCCACATCCCACTTTCTGAGTATCCATCTTAATATTATCCTCCCATTTACGCCTTGGTCTTCCAAGTGATCTCTTTCCCTCAGGTTTCCACACCAAATCCCTGTATACGCACCTCCTCTTCCCCATAAGTGCTACATGCCCCCCCGCCCCCATCTCATCCTTCTCGCCGTGAAGCAGATAAAAAATTTAAAACTGGAGGTGTCACCCTATCCACCACGCTCACCACATTTGGCCCCACAGTGATTTTCACCTCTTTTGGTCCCCTAAAAGACGACCTACGTGGACGTCACTTCAGATCGGATGACGTGGTAGAGGGTTCGGCGCATGGCTGGCTGGCACAGCAACCAAGATTTCTTGTGTGGGGGAATTTGTGCCTTGGGGACGGTGTTCAGAACGTGGTGAGTACTACGTTGAAGATGGATGTCATCGTGCTGTCTGTATTTTTGAAATCAATCATTTTATACAATTTTGGCGGTTTTCATTTGAATGATTCCTAGTGTTTCATGGCACTGTAAATTTAAAACCCCTCCGTCTTGCCCAGCAGTTGGAATTTAAACCCCCCATCGTCACTAAAATATCAATGACGGAGTCATTTCTTTACTTCGAAACGTCTTGAACCACTCATCCAACGCCGCGGCGTCGCATGTTGGAAGACTTTAATAAGCAGCAGCGCTTCTCTAAGAACCTCAGACCTCGCAAGGCCACCCTTGTGAGGGTAACCAACCACGTGGCCCTTACCTTCAGCGTCGGCCAGCACAAAGACGGTGTTGTTCATGTCTAGGCTTCCGTCGAAAGTCTGAGAGCTCGGCTGTTGTGAACTGGAAAGGAGAGACTTGCTGAGATTCGTTTGACATTTCAATTTTCTGAATCACAAAATTTCAGTAAAAACACTTTACATAATACCCCTTGTTCGTGTGACTCGTTAGTTGAAGATGGTCATGCCAGGTGGCAGCAGTGTGACATGCGTAATTACGATGAACGAATCGCAAGTTCAGCGCTTTGTTTAATGCAATTGTTGTTTTTGTTATCGTTGAAGGTTATAATTGTTCAGAATGTCGGACGATTGACCAGTGCTTCAGCCGTACGGGAAAAGTTACTTACCAGGGAATTTAAATGCGAATTTTCTTTCATGAGGTATTTTATCGTCCAAAAATTATTTTAATTAACATACAAAGTACCGATATATATATTGGGCACCTTTAATTTCCATCAACGAAATGATTAAAACCAGTTTATTTATCCATTTAGTTCACGAATTGCCAAACGACAAAATATTTCATTCCTGCGTCAAACGAATTCTTTCTCACAACTGTACTTGACCGAACTTTATGTTCCGTTTACACCCTACAGGAATCGTGAAAATGTCGAATAATAAGTTCGCGGTACGCACTGTGAGGGAAAGGCTTCGTAAGATGATGGGGAGTATGGGAACTGTTGCGTAATAAAAATTTACTAAACATCTAGCCTTCCATAAATCCAATCCCTCGTCCGTACCTCAGGGTTACATGTAGATCCGTGCCCTGGGTCACGCAGGGTACGGTAACAGGCATGGAATGTACACCCTGTAGAGGGTTACTAAGCCACTCGCTGGCTAACGGGGTTCTGGTCTACCCAAGCCAAGATGGAAGGTATCGTGCTGAAGGCTGCATGGCACTGAGGTAGTTATATCAGTGTCTTAAACGATCCTCTTGGGGACCCAGGCCGCACCCCACCGTATGTAGGACTTCCGTAAGCTTGGGGCTCTATGGACGGTGATCGTATGTTTTCCCCAATTTCGTGGGAGAGCTTCTTAACTGGGGACTGTGAGAGATATGCATGAAGGAATAAACAGTTGGCTCTGGAAAAGAAGCATCTGTCTCCATAGAAGCCCTGTTGGTGGAACATGGAGGGGGCTTCTTTACCAGGGACAGCCTCGGAAACTGATTTCAGGCCTTAGCCCGACTGTACAGACCATAATATTGTCCTTTAACGGAACACAATCCAGGGTTGCTTCTTTATTGGACATAACACCATGAGAAGAAATTTTTACTTGATGGGCTGAAAAATAGCCCGCATGTGGCAGGTGTGGAGCAGAGAAACAAACCTCAGCCCACGTTTTGTGTGAGTACGAAGCTTTGGCTTCACCCATATATACGTATCTGGGCTTCTTTCTTTTGGACCCAGAGGATGTTAAAGATTCCAAGTGTGGGGGCAATCTGGAGCAGGGTTCCTATGAAGTGCCATCAGATTGTAGAGCAAAAAGGGCATTGTCTAAAGGACTAGGTGCATCGGTGCATTATTAACTACAGCTACCTCTACATCCAGTAAACAACTAAATTTGAGTACGATTTTTTGTTTCTTGAGACATGTTCCGCTTTTCCATTTCAAAATAACAGGTTTATTTTATGTTTCAAGAAAATACATATTTTAATAACCAGTATTGTAATGACTTATCAGTCACCATGAATAAAAAAACGTCTGATGAAAATCGCTGTGTAGCAACGCGTGAATGTTATGTTAATCCTATCATATGACGTTTTATTTCTGCGCTATATAAAGCTTTAACTTACACACTGCTTCTTCTTTACAAAAATCTACCGGATAAAGTTGATTTATTGAATAATTGTCACATTTTTAGGAATCATACGAAACTCACGAACATTTTCTTTTGATAAATTTCAGAGTTTTGTATGTTAAAGATGGCGGTATATATGATAACCGCTATGTATTACAGGGCGTGTACGGCCCTCGATAATGACCGAACTGAGAAGGCAGTAAATTTAGTGCCTACAGGTCCACTACAAACGTCTCCCGTTCCTTGCAAAACAAATGAACATATAGAAATGTCATTTTAAGTAGGTCCCAGAATTTTGATTGGGCAGGTCATTCGCTCGATTCAATTTACACAAAATCATTTGTCGGGAGCATATGGGGTGGGGTGGGGGGGATGGTGTTAGATTTGTGTCAAGATTTATTGAGGTTTTACTGGGGAAAATTCTGTGTTACAAGTTGAAGGACTGGATTGTCACAATGGAGCTTTGGGTTCAATGAAGTGTGGTTTTATGTGAGATTGTTCGTGGAAGTAATGACACTGGTTTCGTACAGTTCAGCTATCAACCGATAATCACTATTCCCGTATTCCTTGTTATTCATCTATAGCCCTGACCAGGCAGCACATTATCACACCCTCCCTCCTAATCACAATTCCACCATTGCTCTGTACTCATCTATAACCTTGACCACGCAGCACATTATCACATTCTCCCTACCAATCACCACTCCACCATTGCTCTATACTCATCTATAGCCCTGACCAGGCAGCACATTATCACACTCTCCCTTCTAATTACAATTCCACCATTGCTCTCTACTCATCTATAACCCTGACCACGCAGCACATTATCACATTCTCCCTACCAATCACCACTCCACCATTGCTCTATACTCATCTATAACCCTGACCACGCAGCACATTATCACACTCCCTGCTAATCGCCAGTCCACCATTGCTCTATACTATTCTACAGCCCGGACCAGGCAGCACATTATCACACTCCCTGCTAATCACCATTCCACCATTGCTTTATATTCATCTGTATCCCTGACCACCCTGCACATTATCACATTCTCGGCCCTTAATTCAGGAGTTTCATCTATGAACGGGCATTTGGATGGTTGCAGGATAAATACCTAGTACGCCTTTAGTATTTGCTATTACAAAAATATCTGATATACAACGACATCAGTACTAAGTAGATTACAAATATTTTTGCGCCAGTAAATGAAGACACTATAGTTAGAAATAGCCTGTAATAGACCACTCTAAAACGGTTTTCTGTGAAGCTGTGACAATAAATATAAGGGTAAATAGCAGTTATTATTAAACAAATCTATAGCTGCCCTGTTTCAGATACGTATTTCACTTTATTGAACTGCAATTTTCCGCCAGAACTATAGGTACACCACCTCAGAGTTCATCGCTCTTCTAAGAATTTTTGCAGCATCGACTGCAAGAGTCAAGCAGTCCCAGAAGCATGCTTTTATTGCTTGACCGTTGAAGATGGGACTTGCAGTTGTCCCGAAACGTCGGTAACAAACCACGTCAAAAGCCAGAAGCGCCAAGATCTAATTTACATCGTGGCGGGAGCCTGAAACCACGCATATCACGTGTCACGTGTATCACGTGTCACGTGTGGATGTAACAGTAACTGACATACATTTTCCTCACAACTAGCTGTCCTGCTGTCCACATAAGGCAGTCCGTGATGACAGCGTTGCTCACGCGACTTGCCACATCTTTATCTTTCCAGAGGCCTATTTACAGTATGAGTTTTTGTCAAGCGTAGAAAAACGTTGTGCTTAGAATTACTTATATAGGTTTCTATAGCAAACTAACTCCTCGGTAGCGTAAGATTTCTCAGGCGCCTTGTAATTTTAGCTGATGTATTGATATCACCGTGTTTTTTGTAATTTTAGCTGATTTATTCTTACCAATTTTATTAACAATCACATTCCTCAGTCTTGGCACTGCTTACTTCTATATCCGCTAAACACCACATTCCTTCTCCCAAAATTCTGCCGTCTGCACTTATAACCCTCACCCTCCAGGGCGACACCTCCGACAACCGGCCTCTAGTGATTGGTCGGGCAACGGAAGGATATTCCTTTCTTTGGCTGCCCAATTTAAAATTCTCAGAAAAAGCTTCAATTTCCTTAAGAGAAAATCGCCCACAACATAACGGAAAGTCGCTAATTTCTTCACCGAAATTAATCATTAATTGTGTGCACACAGTAGCCATCAGGATTTACAAACATCAAGTCACTCGCACAGTTTCCAATTTGACACGTCCGGAGGGACATGGTAAGAGCGAGAGGGTTGAAGGACAGGAAGCCCTTCACACAGCGGACGGTCCAACAGACTGTTTATGTTCGGCTACATTTCTTTGTAGCAGTTTTGAAGACATCGAAACATTTAGATGCTTCTGCCAATCTTATCTCCCTGCAAACCCAAGGACAACGAACTCCCTGACCCTTACCTTATGTTTAAGATAGAAAAAGTGGCCCGGATGTTGGAGCTGTTGTTGTCCATTTCCAAATTGACGGTCAGGCATTCTAGCTCTTCGATTTCCTTATCCTGTTTTACTACTGTCCAGTTGCCAAGGAGCTGTTGGTACGAAGATCAAATGCTTAGTTCAACATCATGTTGTGGTAACTGTACGTACCACCTGCTGTTTGTCACACGTCATACAGTTATCATTTACCACGACAACATTAACGGGTTCCACTGTGTAATGGATACTGTTCCAATAACGTTAGCATATTGCACAACCAATAATAAATAATTGTCTCTTATGTTCTTACTACATGTTCCGACTTCTACAAGGTCATTAGCAAGGAGGTATATACAAAGGCGTACCAGTACAGCAAATTCCATCGTTGTTCGTGTGTAGAGTTAAAGTACAATATTGTATAATTAAAAGTACTAGAATAATTAAAATATAAATCAGTTGACAAATTATCATCACAATTTTAAACAATATTTTATCTTCCTCTGCCGACAAACATCTATGCCAATTTTGTTACCTTCATTCAAAGGGAGAATCCATGTGTTTCCTGGTTAGTGTTTATGTCACGGTGGACCATTGGTGGACCACTGAGTACTTTGTGGTCCATCATTGGTCCACCCTAGATCAAACACTGGGTGACTGTGTTACATGTTTCACAAACAATCTTTATAAGTGAAAACTGTATTTTATTACTACTGCTACTACTACTACTACTACTACCACTATTACTACTACTAACTGCAATTTGTCACTCGGTGGCAGTAGTCCTTACACTAGTACGGACAAAAAATAGGAATAAATTTACATAAACGAAACAATACAAGTACACAGTAAATACAAACACACATATTACCACAACATCCACACATTACAAAACCCACACATACACACACACCCACACATTACAAAACAAGTTAAAACAACCACAGTGCAAGATGAAATGAAATAGTCACAATAAAATGAAGTATCCTCAGTATAATGCCACCCTAATGTACATGGCACTTTTATCTCCCAGAACTTCACCGTAACTCACTTCACTTAACTTCAAAATAAAATCACTTCACATAAATCACGTCAGTTCACTCCACATCACTACGCTTCACATAACTTTACTTATTTACGCTCAATTCCCAATTCAATTCCCGGACTTGTAACTACATTCTTAACCCTCTTTCTAAACGTGTTTAGTTTACAGGGGAAAGACGTTAGTAAGCCTGCAGGTAATTGGTTCCAGCTTTTAATGGTCCTATTTACGAAGGAATATTTACCAACATCTGTTCTTTGTTTTCTAGTCCTAATTTTCCAATTATGATCGCCCCTACTCAGGTAGCTTGGTTTTAGAAGTCTATTCCCTATCGCTTCCGAAGCTCGTCTTTCAGTGTATGCCTCGAAAAGATCGCATATTCGCGCTATCAATCTTCGCTGTGCCAAAGTTTCCCAACCCAACCCAAAGTTTGGCAATGACAAACACAACATTTATTAGTAAACAAAACTCTAGCGACATGTTTCGGCATATGGAGCCACCATCAGGCTAATCAAATAAATAATAAAAAAATGTAAAATTGCTAAAATACAAAATATTATGTTTCAATTTTATGGGAATGAAATATCGATATCGTAACTAATTGTTTGCAACACACATTTATTTTCTGTTTATTTAGCTTTATGACATTCCAATGTCTGTATTAAGTTGCAAGAAGTTCTTCGCTTAAAGCTTTTCTAAATATTCATAACTGGTTACCATTCGATGTCTCTTTTAAATATTGTACTAGTAGTATCCTCGCATGTTGTTGTCTTGTATGAAAGCCAAGTGTTTTGTTTGAAAATAAATATTCGATTTTGTAGAAGGTGTTTATTCCAAAATCAGTGTGACTTCATAATTGTATGTGTGGGTATTCTTTAATTTGAACATTTCTTTAATATCGTGTTGAAAAAATTTCCCTGTATTTTCATATTATATAGACAGGCTATACTTAATGGAGCATATCTTTATTATCTCATCAGATAATACCATTGTTCAGGGTAAATTATTCTACTTCGACGCCATTTCATCATTTGGAAGCTACTGATCTTTCCAGTGATAAAAGTAGAGTGAAGAGGGTTGTGGAATGGTGTTGACAGGGGAAAAACGAATTATTGAGAGAGAACCCAGTCACAGTGCCTCTTTGTCCACCACACGTCCAACATGAACAGACATGGGTTCGAAAATGGGCCTCTGCGATGAGAAGCCGGTAACTAACTTTATCAGACTAAACACAATTCACATTACTTAAAAACACTCAGTTCCTCCCTCACAGAGAACGAAATGTGTTTCGAGTGAAAAGACCAGACCGTTAATGCTGAACAGGGAAATAATTGCTGTTTATCGCAGGCATAATAAAGAACACAGACACAGTCTACACTGCATCTGCAAAATGCAGAATTTCTAGACGCCACAGCCGATGGTATATATACTAACCACTAGATTTTAATGCGTTAATTAGATGAAACATGTATACCACTGAAATAAGAGAATGCTGAGGGCTTCATTACATGCTGAAAATTGTGATGATAATGGTGATGATGATAAGGATGATGATGATGAAGTTTCTTACCTCATCGACTGTAGGCGGATGTGGAGTGTGTTTTCGCAGGACAATTTCAGGAGTGTCATCGCTGCAGTTTGCGTGATGATACTGTCGTTCCGTTGAGGCCGCCGTTAGTATGGACCAGACCAGAAGCAAGACAGCGAGTGCCATGGTGAACACAGCTAATGTCAGGCCGTCGGGCGTCGAGTTTCAATACACAGGGCTCAGTGGCTTAGTTGTTATCGACTGGACAGACACTCGCCGTTAAGGAGACGCGATGAAGCTACTGATAAAATGCATCACAGGACCGAATTTTTTATATCAGTTTGAGCTTGCAGCCGAAGGGCGACCATCAGCGGAACTGCATGAACTTTCTTTTATTTCTACGTTGCGTTTAGCACTCTTGCTTCGTATCCCGGAGGTCTCATGTTCGAATTTGGATCGCGGACTGAGGATTGGTCCGTCCAGGAAAATGCGTCTATGTCATCTCAAAGTCATGATCATTTTCTTCCACATCTTTTCCAATTAAACATTCAGTGTTCATCCTACCCTTCGACGCTCGTTAGTGTCAACAGTTGATGTCGTCTTTAAATAAAACACAAAATGGATTAGTGATTGTTTTATGATACTTCGCACAGCAAATATCGTTCCATAAATATCATAAAAAGAAGCTCAACGCTTTGAACATGGGAATTAACCTACGTGCTTTATAAAGAGCCAGTCCGTACCGCGCAGTAAACACACACCGTCTCGTTTATACAAACCAGTCAGTTAATGCTGTATAGGGAAATAATCGCTGTTTGTACTGAGATCCACACAAAACACATAAATACACCGT
>Ga0123353_10014292_pt1 | contig 11434 bp, 6 predicted proteins | sample TergutLab28metaG_3_FD_92763 | JGI IMG/M metagenome (GOLD analysis project Ga0123353, IMG submission 92763) | Labiotermes labralis P3 segment gut microbial communities from Petit-Saut dam, French Guiana - Lab288 P3 | ecosystem: Host-associated > Arthropoda: Insects > Digestive system > Gut ... | reverse complement strand
TGCCTCGACTCAAATCGTTGCGGCGCAAACGACAAGAGTGCTGTTGATCGCCGTGCCTCAATGCGACCATGCAGACATTGCCCCGTTGCCATTCACGGTCAACGATGTGACGCAGCTTGCCGAAACATTCCGGACACGAAACGAAACCGTTGCAGCTCGTGTCTTGGGTGTTGATCCTGCAAATCGACCGACACGGAACGCAATCGGGCGGGAAATCAAGGATTGGCTGGTCGATGAATCGACGGAGAAGGATACGATCATCCTCTATTTTACAGGACATGGATATATTGATCCGAATAACCCAAAGGCAACCTTCCTGGTTTCCTGCGACTTCGACCCTGAGCGACCGGAAACGGGTGTTCCGATTGACGGGGTGCGGAAGTTGCTGGTTCGCAGTCGAGCGAAGAATAAATTTCTGATCATTGACTCGTGTCATGCCGGAGCAAAATCTCCGGGAGCGGGACTCGATCCTCTCGGTCAGTTTGCAAATTACCAGGGGGTCATTACGTTAGCCAGTGCCAAATTCGGCGAAAAAAGCCTCGTTTGGGAAGATCGGCAAATGTCGCTTTTTTCCTACTGGCTGAATGAAGGACTGAAAGGTCACGCCGACGAAGACAAAAACACGGAAATCTCCATCGACGAGTTGTATCACTATATCTTCAAAAACGTCGTCCATTGCAATCAACTTTTGTCCCGCAAGGAAACGCAAACGCCTGTCAGGATCATCGGTCCCGATGTTGCAGGCATCCCTGTGATCGTTCGCTTGAAACCGACGGGGCTGGAAACCCTCTTGGACGATATTGCCGAACAAATCGCCATGCAACTGAGTTTGAATCGGATCAACCGAATGGGGGTTCTTGATTTTACCGTTGAATCCCAGGGAAGTTTCGCCTGGACAAGAGAACAATACGCTCTCCTGCAACAGTATTCCGCGTATGAAATCGAACAACGCGTGAAAAAACGACTCAGGACGGATTCCTACACGGTTTACAACCGCAGCCAGACTCGTGACGCGTTGACGAAGAGTTTTGACTCCGTCAACAACGGAACGTCAAATAATCACAATGATTTCAAGCTGAAAATCCAGGGCGAACAAGTGGGAGCCGTCATGAGCGGCAATCTGATCGGACGACAGCAACATCGTTTTTCGATGCAGTGTCGCCTTTCCCGTCCCATGTGCGATGAACTCATCACCATTGCCGGAGGCACGGCGACGCTTTCTCCCGAGGATTGGACCATGCTGGGTATCAGCGTCGATTTGTTTCCACTGATCCGACCTGAAATTGAGAATGTCTCCATGCGTGTTTCACGGGACAACAACGCCGAAACGCAGAACGGAAACCGGGAATTTGTTGCCAAATCGCTGGGAGACATCTCGATGGATACCTTGTTTGGCGAACCGGGCGGTTCAAGCCAGTGGCTTATCAATCGACTGGACATGCTTGCCGAGTCTCCGCATCCTCTCCTCAATGAAGACTATCCTTTCCAGGTGGAAATATGGGTTAAAGGCGAGAATGGATTGTATGACGACCTCCGTACTCCGATAGCCGTAAACAATGAGTTATTTGTACCGCTGGAGAAGGGCGAAGTTTACCAAATCCGCATTTCTGCGGCCCCAAACGGCGACATCTTCAATCCTGGTTTCATTTCATTGGCTACGAGGGTCCTTGTGGACGGCCTGAATACTTTTCCTGAAGAAGACTGTTCCGAAACGGATTCCGGCATGTTGAAATACATTCAGGCAAGTTGCGTTCACATTGATCGCGCGACGGCGTGGTCGATCCCCTGGAACAAACCGTTGGAAATCAACGGGTTTTATACAAAACCGACAAGCAGGACGAATGCCAAATACAACGAGTTCCAGGTTTCCGACGCCGAAAAATCCCATGCCTTCATCGCGGGAGAAAGCGACATGCCCCAAATCGGGTTAATCACCGTTGCGTTTTATCCCGACTTGATGCCAATAACAAGATCAGTCACCCGGGGAGGACAACAGAACGAATCTTTCCAGCGAGTCGGCACGAAACTGGGGGAACAGCATTACTCTGAAATCGAAGTACGTCCTTGCGAAAAAATCGGTCCCCTGCTGTCCCTTTTACATTTGCGATATAATACACGCGAAAACATTGAAAAACTTCAGACTTCCATGTTCAAGGAGAATAACCCATGATCAAAAAAATGAACATTTCCATTTCAACACCTTCATTGGTACGCTATGCCGCTTTCGTATTCCTTCTTGCAGGAAGTTTCCTGTTGATGAACCCGGTGCAAACGGCAATCGCGGCGACGCACAAGGCGGTTGTCATCAACATATCGGAAAACCTGGGAGAAGATGCCACGAATTCCGAATGGATACAAAATGGTGCGAAGCGAGTGGCCGGGGTTTTTCACGATAATCATGAATACACGTTGGAATACATTGCCGACCAGGAAGGGATTAACCTTGAGCGGATTCAATCCGCGATTGCGGGCAAAACGGGAGGGAGTGAAAAATATGGAGCATTGATTGTTTATCTGTCAGGATTCGTTGTTCCGGTTCGTCACGGCAACAATGTCGAATTGAGTTTCGTCCTTTCCAATTACGATTCGGGAAATCCCGACCAGGGAACAATATCACTCCGGGAGATTTGTGCAATACTATCTCAAAGCCCTGCGTCAACCAAATTACTTGTTTTGGACACATTCCCGATTGACCCGTCAAACGATGCAAACCGTGTCGCTTCCGATTCATTCCGAGGTTTCGGGAACCTTTACCTGATGGCAAGTTCGGATAACGGGTTTTGCGGTCATTTTTTGGTGGAACAGAAAATGTCGCTATTTGCCTATTGGTTCGCCGAGGCCATACAGGGCTCGGCGAATCGTTCGTTGAGTGGGAAGGTTTCCCTTGCCGAACTCCATGATTATATGTCCATGTGCGTGAATAAACTTGCTGAGGCGATGGGAATCCCGCAGAATATTTTTGCGTGGCAATTGAAATCCTCAGGCACTCCGGTTCTCATCTCGAAAAACGATAAAAATTCTCCTGTGATTATTACGCCGATACCGGAAAAACAATCCGATTCGATCTATAGAATTGCAGGTCAGATGGCAACGATGATTCATTGTTACGGTATGAACCGGGTTGCCGTTTCCGAGTTTACCCTGGCGGAAGGAAACAAATTGAAAATGGCGAAACCGGCTTTCATGGAAACTCCCATGATAATGGCAAAAGACATGGAACGTCGATTGGTCAGCAACAAATTGTCGCCGAATCGTTATGTTATCATGCCAACGGACCAATTGCAGGAAAAAATGAGTCTTGCAAAAATCGAACCGGAAACCCTTTTGTCTGAAAAATCGAAAGAGACTTTGGGACGAATCATGGTCGACGGTAAACCTCTTTCGTCGATCATCGTCGGATTTTTCAAAAAACCGAACTCTCTCAGCTTCACCTGCGGACTGGTCGATGTGGCGACAATGAAACCGCTGCTTGTTACGAGTAGCATCGTGAAAACGGAACCGAGAGATTTTGACGGAGACAAAGCGTTTTCTTCCAATTACCCGGTGGACATTCAGGTGAAAAACCGTCAAGGCGAGTATGAAGACAGAGAGATTCATTTTATTGGCGGCCGGGCGTTCGTCGAACTCCAAAAAAACGAGGTTTACCAGGTTGTTGTTCGAAATTTCACCAACGATACGGTTGGATTCCGTGTTCTCGTTGATGGTATGAATACTCACCCTGAGAGGGAAACAACAATTGTTCCGGGGAAGGAATTGCCAAAAGAATTCAGTACAGCGAAAAGCAGAGTCGGCAAATTGGTTGCGCAAAAACAAGTCCCTCTGCACGAAGCAAATTTTTGGGTTTTGAAACCGACCATAAAACGCGCTGACGGAACTCAGACAACGGGGGCAAGAATCAAAGGGTTCTATGAAAGCTTGGGAGAAAACAGCACTTATCACGAGTTCGTTGTTACGGATGCCGCAGACTCCGAAGCGGCCAAGTCAGGTTACACCAATGAATTGGGAAGTATCACGGTCGGTGTCTATTCGTTGCGTTCACAAACTCGTGCAGAACCGGATCGAGGTGTGGTTTCGGCGGAATTGGGAGAACTGGGAACCAAGAAAGGAAATGCGGGACAAGATCAGGAGATCAAGGTCTTCAGCGGAATGGAAATTGATGAGACGAAATCCCTCGTGTATATCAGATATGTGACTCCTGCACACCTCCAACTATTGCTACGCGAGAATCAAAAATAGTTGTACCTCCATTGCATATTTCATCCGTGCAATCCGTGGTCGTCATTGAGTATGAAAAGGGTAACCGGTGTAACATGCTTGACCGAGACGAATATGTGGAACAAGCGTTTTTTTTCGGTGCGTTTCGCGAACGTGTTGAAACGGACGTACCGGCCCAAGATGCGCTCGCCGTTTTGCGTGCCGAAGTTCTGTCGGCGACAAAACTACCAATGACAATTGAGTTTATGTTGACGGAAGTCAAACACTCCGGTCTGATTTCTCCCGCCATGTTGCGTTTGAAGCATTATTTTACACCGTTTCAAACATATGTGATTCAAAAATCAGAAGAACCCGGAGGGAAGTTTGATTTTCGTATAGCATTGAAAATTCTTGAAAAAGAGGCCAAATTTCGTTCAGAATCGCCGACAACGCAAGGCTTGTTCTTTTATGAGTTTGAGACGCTTTGCCGGAACAAGCTTGGTTATGAGGAAGGACTGACGGCGATTTCACAGGATAATGAATTTAATGTTGATTGGCGGAACTGGATTCTGTCACTACATGACGACTTGGGCGTGACCGATTTTGCGGAAATGATTTTTCTGCGAAGCGAGTTTTGCGTTCAAAAATCACTGATACCAACCGGGCCACTTTTGTTTTCCGAACGTGAAGGTCGCATTGCTTTCGCAACGATCGGACGCGATCCGGTGTATCTCTTTTCAGCCTTGTCCCGCCATTTCAATTACCCCGCTGTCCCTCGCCAACAGCGTGCGGTCGAAGATGAAAATCTTATTCCGCAACTCAAGCGGCGCATTGAGGTTTTGGAAAATCGTTTGATTTTACTTGAAGAGGATTTGCGTGGCGGAATTAATTTGAACCGTTACTACGTCAAGGACGAATGAATTATGTTTTTCTATCGAAAATCGAAATGATGTGTTTGTGACGATCAATTGTCCACAAAGGCTGAATTTCTCGGTCTTTTTGCCATTGCGGTGATTCCTGAGCACCAGGAATGAGGTAATATTCTGCATACTTGTCGTCACGGGATGTTCCCATGTCTGACAGGAATATTTTCAGGCAACTCTGGTGTAGCTCATGGACCCTATCGAACAGGCAATTCTCTACGTCAAAGATCATTGTCATCCGGAGGCTGCCAAAATTGTGGCGAAATCTTCCGGTGTTCGACAGATCGACGAAGGAGAGTTGCTTGGATGGGCGTTCGACTACGAAGGGGATGTTTTTCAGGATGACCGTCCGGAAGCGACACCTTCATTTCAAGAGTTGGATTCGACCGCCCCGGAATTTGAATCGCATCTTTATTTCCACCCACTCCCAAGTGGATGTTACGCTCTCTGTCACCAAACCGCGTTCCATAATATTCACGACGACACAATCAGCCTCGTTTCCCATTGCCTGATTATTACACCAAGACTATTGCGTGCATTTCACAACGATGTCCTTGCGATTCATAAAGTATTAATGGCCCGAAAGGATTTTCATTTTACCGCTTCAGACAGTCTTGTTGACACGAAGACCTTTTCGCTTTCGCCCATCAGCATCGGAGTTCGTTATTCGCCGGTCATCGACATGGAGTTGCTGGAAACCGTTTGTGACTATCCCGGTGTGCCGGGGTTCGGCAATCTGCTATCCTTGTCCATTCATTCGGTTTGCTCGTTTATGACTTGGCTGTCGCCTCCCATCCCGTTGATCCGCAACATCATCCAATGCCTGCCGATCTCATTGCGTCCAGAACTGACATTTGCGACATCACTGCATTTTTCGGCGACTCGTCCGCTTCGATTGGTCGCCGTCCATGAAAACTGCCGGAAAGCCAGAGACATTTGTCGCCAATTTGCGATTTCGTTTTTTCACATTGCTTATTTCGACGAGAATATGCTCCGCGAAAGACTTTTATCCCATCAAGGTTGGGCAACCTTTGTGTACCATGTCCTTGACCGGGGTGCTTACGATCCATTCGTTCGATGCATGACAGGCCCCTTGAAGTCCTGCTCGTTTGAAACGCGGCACGGGATGCCCGACTGGAATATGCTCAATCAAATCGGCAAGTCATTGATCGACCTTTGGAACAGTGATGGAATCGAGTCCATGAACGCCCAGTGGGGGAAAATTCTTTCACGGGACGAATTAACGTCCCGGAAAGAGCCTTTATCTTCAACAAACAAGTTGGATAAGTCGATCGATACGGAAAAAATCCTGTTTTTGCGAGGGGATGATTCCCATGAGCGTTTTCAATCGGAAATCGGCTCAACTACCGACCGATCGCCGGATGCAGGAACAAGCCGGGAATCCGCACTCCAGGATATGGAATCGGAAGACCTTGCAAAGAAACTGCGCCGGTCTCCGCAGATTGGTCAACCGAATCGCACCGATTCCAACTCTGCGTCACAAAGACGCCTGGCGTTACGATTACCCCAATATGAACGTGAAATCCGCCAGTTGGATTCACTCATCGCCCGGTCGTTGTTCGGCGATACAATGGCCTTGGAAGTGTTGGAAAAAACGTGGCTGTCGTTACGAAAACGTTTGACGTTTGATGAATCCGAAATCATTCGGGAAACCTACATTCACCTGATCCAATCCATCATCGTGCAACCGCGTGATCCAGACTACCCCAAGCCGCCGCGGCGAACACTCGACTCGCTGGATGTCATGAATATTTTTCTCCAGGAGAAGTGATTGGTGAGGTTGAGAGGCGGTGCGACCGACAGTGAGGTCTGAAGTTGATGCCAGGAAATACGAGCGATGTCTGAAATTTTTCGAAGTGCTCGCCCCGGCCTGGAGTGGGTTGAAGCAAGGCGTTCGCCAAAAAATTGCTCCGTTCACCTTGACGTATCGGTAGTTCGGGCGGCACGGATTTCGTCATTGTGCTGCGTTTCATTCCGTCTTTTGGCTGCATTAAGGTGAAAAACGTTTTCTTTGGACGCACGATCGGAAATACCAAGCTGCTGCATCGCCGTTTTGAGTGCAAAAATATCTTCGTACATCATGAGCGTATAGTTTGCTTCGATTTCGGGGGATTCTCGGACTTTGTTGAAGAAAAAATCATGGTTTGTCCGGTTGATGTAGGAGTTTTCCGTAAACTGGCGTCGTCCGCGCATGAAAAAAACCGGATTATCGGAACCATACATGAGCCGTTCCGTACCCACGGCTTCGAGGGCGACACGATGCGAATCGGGATTGACCACGGCGGATGTATCGAAGTAAAGTCCCGGATCGTCTGCCAGGGGGAGAATGCCTTCGCGTGCCTGCTTTTCCGTATAGCAACGTCCCAGATGGGCGATCACCAACACAATATTAGGATACCGGTTGCGAATTTCACGGATTTCACGAATATTGTCCGGGTGTCCCAGTCGTTGCGACTTGGGAACATGCAGTGTCACCCAAGCACGACTTTCCTCAAGTACCTCAAGAACATGGTGCGGCAGGAAATCAAAAATACTTGCTTCAATGTATTGGTCACGGGTGTCGCGATTCTGACCGATCATCGAATAATAGGGTTTCATGCCGATAATCCCCGGTCGTGCCAATTCACTCTCGATTTTCTTATGATCCCATTGCGGAATCAACACGGAAAGTCCCCGCCAGTTGCGTTTTGAGCATTCCTTTTGCACGTATTCGTTGCTTGCATCGATGTCAAAGTCGAGATCGGGCATTCCGAACGCGAGACATGAAACTTCTTTTCCGGGAAAGACCGTGCGATAACACTCCTCAAGCGTCTCGGCGGAAATCGGCTCGGCCACTTCGGAAACCCAGTATTGCCGTCGCATTTCGTCGGTCATGGGAACACGCCGTAACGTGGGCTCGGCAATATGGACATGGGCATCAATGATTGTTTCCGGCAGCCAGTCAGCGAGATGTTCCTCCCAGAAGGCTCGGTCAAAGTCGGTGAAGTTCCAAACGTAATGCAGAGGTTTCGGATTCATTGCTCAAAGTGTATAAACAAGTGAATGATACATTAGACTTTCTTTACCAATACCCTTTTGAAACATATTTTACCGTTTACCGGCGGGTCATATTGTTTATCATGTACAATTTTATAACCTTTTTCCAACAAGCCGTTTAATATCGGTCTTGTTGACACCGCAAATCTCTTTTTATAATCGCCGGGAATATAGCAACGATCCACCAATAAGATTTTATTATCGTCATATTTTTTGTACCTTTCCGGGATTTCTATTAACGGCATGATCTTTAATTGTTTATATTTTGGCCTGTCTTCTATGGAAAGATTGGTAAACCAATATCCCGACGCTCTGGCAAGTTCTTTTTGAGGTGTCAGAAACCAATCCACATCATGATATCCCGCCCATACTTTATTATCCCTGAAATAGGGGATATATGCCGTTGATATGGCACTGACTATGTTGGATATAATCAAAAACCTCTTGCCGCTTGTGATAATAATTTTCCAATAATCTATCGCTCTTGAAAAAGGCGGATTGGTGCATACTATATCCGCTTCTTCTCCAAGTATTTTCAATGATATTGGGTGATCAAAACTCCCTGTATAACCTTCAGGATATTCATTATACTCCCCGAAACCGTCTTTGGTAAAAACACATCCTTGTGCGCCTTGGCTAAATAAGTCAACCCGCCCGCCGAAATGAGTGCATATCAGTTTTTTTAATGCAAGTGATTTGAAATTCCGCAAAAAAAATAATGCAAACGCCGCCGTGTTTTTTTCGCAGTCGCCAACTGCGTCGTCGCAATTACAAAATACTGTTTTGTTTTTCCATATTTTTTTATCATACATTGACAGTTCTTTTTCAACGTCTTCATATCTGGTATAAAACTCATCATTATCCGTTCTTTTGGCTTGATGCAATACTTCGATTTTGGAAATACCCCTTTCTTCAAGCGACGGAACCGTTTTTTTATTGATCTTGACGATTTGTTTTTTAACCTCGTCTTTCATGCTTTCTTGACCAATACCCTTCCAAAACATTTCTTGCCATTCACATAAGGAAAGTATTGATTATCTTTAACAATGATATACCCTTTTTCCAACAAGCCGTTTAAGATCGGGCGGGCGGATACGGCAAACGGTTTTTTATAATCGCTTGGAACATAACAATGATCGACAATTAACGTTTGAGAATCATCATACCTTTTGTATTTTTCCGGTATATCCGCTAATGGAACAATTTTAAGATGTCTGTGTTTTGGCCTGTTTCTTATGGGAATATTTGTGAACCAATGTCCCTGCGCATTGACAAGTTCTCTTTTGGGACTTAAATAGGTATCGATGCGGTTATACCCAGCCCATGCTTTACCATCCTGAAAATACGGAATAAAAGCGGGAGTTACTGCATTCAAAGCGTTGGAAATAATGATAAAACGTTTGCCGCTTGTCATTAGTATTCGCCAAAAATCAATGGCTCTTGAAAAAGGAGGATTCGTGCAAACGATGTCGGCTTCCTCGTGAAGAATTTTCAAGGACAAAGGAGCGTCAAAACTGCCGGTGTAATTTTTGGGATACTCTTTTTTCTTGTCGATCTCATTGAACCCGTACTTTGTAAAAATATAACCCTTTGGCCCCTGATGAAGCAAGTCCACTTTTCCCGCATAATGCGTGCAGATCAGTTTTTTTAATCCTAACTCATAAAACTTTCTCAAAAAATACAATGCGAATGCAGACGTGTTTCTTTCACTGGAATGGACGACATCATCACAGTTGCAGAATACGACTTTGTTTTTCCAAATGGATTTGGAATACATGTTTAATTCTTTTTCAACGTCTTCATACCTTGTATAAAATTCGTCATTATCGATTCTCTGTGCTTTTTGAAGCACGTCTTTCATTGACAGCCCTCTTTCTTCAAGTGTCGGAGCTGTCTTTTTAATGATCCTGGCGATTTGTTTTTTGTCGTCTTTTTTGATGTACCGGTTTTCACGTTTTGATTCTTTTTTTGCCATGTAATATCACCTCTCCCATTTGCTCATCAATCTACCCGACACAGATATTGCAATTTTTGCGATTATTCTATTGTGCGCAAAGACTCTCTGAGTAGTTGGATGAAGGCATGACTACCGATTTTCCGAATGCCACGGGAGAGAAGCGAGGTATTCCTGCCGAAGTCGTCGGTAAATCTCTCGGTTTTCACCGGGCAGAACCTCCCGGACGGGAGTGGCCATACGTTCGGCGACGTGTTGCAAGGGTTCGTCAGGTTCCAAAATGCCTGCGGCAAGAACGGCGGCTCCCAGGGCACTGGCACCGGAATACGAAGCACACATCACTGGCAGATCGGTCACGTCGGCGAGAATTTGCGGTGTGATGATACTGGCACCCGCCTTGCCGCACATGATCAATCGTTTCATCGTGATACCTGAATTGTGCAAAAAACGAAGGTAGCGGAACAGTTCGCAGGCCAAACCCTCGACGACGGCTCGCATGACGTGCGCTTGCGTGTGATAAAGCTGAAGTCCCATGAGTCGCCCGCGCGTACCCGGTTGCAACCCGGCGACATCAAACGATGAGAGAAGCGGCCAAAAATGCAGCCCGTCGCATCCGGCGGGAACATCGAGAATCATGCGGTCGATTTCATCCGGCATAAGTGATTGCAATCCCAGAAGGTTGACGGCCCACTGGAACGACGAACCACCGTTGGACAGCGAAACGATTTGTCCGTACAATCCCGGTATGAGATGCGTACATAAAAAAGCGTCATCGGTTGCCGCGTCCACCAAGCGGTTGGAAACGGCCAGAAGTACCCAGGCAGTACCGGCACCAAACATGACATCACCCGAGTGGACGGCACCCGTACCAAGTGCTGCAGCATATTGGTCATGAACCGCCACGGAAACGGCAACATCGTCGGACAGTCCGATTTGCCGGGCAATTTCCGTCAACAGGGTTCCGGGGGATTGTTGCGGTTCGAGAATTTCCGGCAATTGCGATTTGCCGATGCCCAACTCGTCAAGCAAGTCGGGGTCATAATCGTTTTGATACGGGTTATAGAGCGAGGTCAAACCAAGCGATGTAGCATCCGTTGCAGAACGACCACACAGAAAATGGGTCACCACATCTCCGACGAATCCGACACGTCGGGGTGCTTGCACGAGTTCCGGGGATTCTTTCCGTAAACGCAGGATTTGTCCGATGGCAAGACCGCTCCGTCCGCGACCGATTCGAGGTACCAACCAGTCATGGCCTTTGCGTGTCGTAAACGCTTGGTCTTCCGCACCGCCGGTCATATCGAGC
>Ga0123353_10014287_pt1 | contig 11435 bp, 8 predicted proteins | sample TergutLab28metaG_3_FD_92763 | JGI IMG/M metagenome (GOLD analysis project Ga0123353, IMG submission 92763) | Labiotermes labralis P3 segment gut microbial communities from Petit-Saut dam, French Guiana - Lab288 P3 | ecosystem: Host-associated > Arthropoda: Insects > Digestive system > Gut ... | reverse complement strand
GTATCTAGTGTTGATGTTAAGAATATCTGGTGCTATTCGTCCACTCACCCATACGGGTTCATGTCGTAGTGCCTCATAAAGCACAGGAACAAATTACACTTTACTTCTGTCGTTCTGTATACCGATGTGGTATGCGTAACTTGCAGTTTACAGTACGTCCATCAGATAACACGGCAACCGAGATGGCTCGTACTTAAGAAATGATTGGTTTACTATTGAGAATCGGTACTATCTTCCAATCGGCTACTACAAACGAGACCTTCACAACCGAGTTACGAAGATGGAATAACTACACATATAAAAACACAGTTGCTATAATGGATGTTACAGAGGGCTATGGATTTGAAGGGTGTTTAGTATACCCTCAAATGAGCAAAAGCGTCCCAGTCAATAAATGTCCCAACACTAAACTTCCAAGATGTGCGCGACGTTTCTACTAGACTGGGATAACACTGCGGTACGATTTGAGAGGTGTTCATCTCAGAAGGGCAGATGATGGGACCAGCTGTTTCACCTACAGGCAAACAGATGCGGTATACTTTTTTTTTTTTGGTTGAGTGTTTTGCCAGTATGCTTCGAAGATGTGCCTCTTCAACAACAACACAAGTGGCTCATACATGATGCGGCACGCACTCATTTTCTACACATTGTCAGACAGCACCTGAACCAGTCTTCTGGTGGAAGAGGTTAGAACGCTCAAAAACAGTCAACTGGCCTGCACGATCCCCTGATCTTGATCGTCTGAATTTTTGGTTGCAAGAACGCGTAACGACATCAGGGAATTCTGAGCCGATCGATAACTTAGACGTATTACAGCACCGAGCTAAGAATGGTTCTCAGGAGATTTGAGTGAAACCAGGAATTGTTTAAAACAGTATGCACTTCTATGCAACGAAGAGCTCACTATTGTGCAGACAAGAATGGGAATCACCCAAAGCATCTGCTGTGGAGATAACACAAATATCAGCCTTATATCAGCAGGCAATGGTGTCTGGACGTATGTTAACTGGCACTCAGTGGGAACCGGTACTGCACACCTTTGACGTCCGTAACCCTTGTTAACACCTGTATATGGCTCTACGCCCTACGCCTTGCATAGGTCCTACTTTAAAGACAGACGTAAAGAACTGTCTGCTGTATTCTTACAGGACGGCCCTCAGCCATTTCCACTGACCTCCCACTCGTACATACTATTTTATCACGAAACTTCCTCCACACTATGATGCAAGTAAAGCTATCCCATTACAGGCCTGGACAAGCCCTGAAGAATTCAAGAGATTGAAGCTCAGAATTTTCAGATAATCGGCACATGAAGGTGGAAAGGTCGTCAGCCCTACTAACTACCCGCTTTACACCCCTCCCCCTCCTCCCAGGATATATCCTTGATACTCATTTCTCTTAGAGGCCGTGTCGACCCCAGGGTCATAATGCGGCCGCAAGGATCAAATCAATGAAAATTCCCAATGACCTCATCGAGAAATGAGCCCATGACCTTCCGGTTTGGAGGGCAGTGATGAGGCATATAGGGCCACTTTATTTTCAGGCAACTGTGTTCTATAGAATCTACAGTCTTTCCTACAGCTATATTTCATTTTGAATGTTTCGTGTGTGAAGTATTCATGTATGTCTTTGCATCTGAATTTGCCTACATTTAACAGTTTTTCGCGTTACTGTCTATTTTGTCCCAAGAGAAACGCATATGATTTAAGACATAAAATTCCAGCCTACAATGACCAGGATTTTCTTTAGATCGAGGCATAGGATCACGTCCGCTAGAGAAACTTTCTCGGGAGATGAGATTACACATTATTTGGTATCCGTCACACAATTTTAATATTAATGACACCAACAATGTTATACAAGTAACAAACAGGTGTTTTTGTTTTTCCTTTTGTGCGGGTCTCTTTCGGGCGGAATTGTAATCAGGCACCCCCTCCTCCAGGGCAGATGCGCCCATCTATACATTTTTGTTTCTATGATTTTAAAGCCATATTGGTGCCAAAAGTGCCATTCTTTCTTTGTGACACGTAATTAACCAACAAACATCTTCTTTCTTTATGACATTAGTCAACCAGGGTTCGGCAACATGGATGCAAACAACTGTTCTTGTGTATAACTGCAATGCCACTTCAGCCTCACAATTACGATTCCAGCATGTCACATTTTTATGAAGTGTACAGCTATTTTATAAAATTATAAAAATGTATATTTTTTCCTGTTATTAATCTTGTGCCCTCTCACTTGCAGCAAGAGTGGCGATAGTTTCTGGTAAATTGCTAAGCATTTCCAAACATGTTACACTATACGCTGAACATTCTGACCGTGAACATGGTCTCGAGGTTGCGTTCGGTAAGGGTGGTATTAGCTGCTTTCTCGATGCTCATGCACGGAGGATCGCGCTGTTTTCGCCGACTTGGCGCCACCCTGAGTGTCAGACATGAAGTTGTGTGATCGTAACAGCAACAACTTCAGCTTCAGTTGCACTGTGTGCCACTTGTGGTAGGTCGTCTTGTTCTTAAGATGTCTCTTCGTCCCTGACAAATCTTCGTTCATTACTTCTGTCACAGCGCGATGCAGCAGAAAAAACGCCGGGCTTGTTTAACTCGGCAAAAAAAAAAATTGTTATATTTGTGGGCACTTAAGTCACGGTGCAGATGTCTAACACACAAAGCTAAGCAGGTCAACTATTTATATTTCGGATGTCATGTGGTAGATGCAGGTAACAGTTGGGTACCGCATCTTCGCTCGATTACATGCAACATAAATCTGATCAAATGGGCGAAAGGAAAGAAGAACAGTATGCCGCCTGCAGTTGTTCCAATGATCTGGCGTGGGCCAATTAGCCATCTTGAGAACTGCTGTTTATGTTTAACAAAAATCGAGCGGGATTCGAAGAAAAGCACAAAAATCGAGCGGGATTCGAAGAAAAGCAAAGTTAAAATTCAGTACCCCAAGCGTTCCAACTGCAAAGAATCCCACGGCACACGGAGAAGGGCAACCTATTCCTCAGACACGTTCCTCAAGAAGAGCCGCATGAACGACAATCTGCATCTACTGATCCCAGCTACGTAGATTAACATGCAGCAGCAAAAAAATAAGGTGGAATGAGGACGTCATTCAACATAGAGAGTTGCAACAAAGTAACGGGGACAGTCTGGACATACGTTAACCGCTATAGGGGAATTGCGTGCAAAATGGCCCTCCTAAGCAAATAAACATTTAAGAAAACGCTGGTGTCTTTTAATAACATAAACTAAACAATAGTAGTTGCAAGGATTATTAAGGAAGGTCACATAGTTTTTGGTATGCTTTAGAAATTTTGTTCATCCGAAATTTGAGATTTTCTGAAACCTTACAAAATGGCCGCTTTACCCAGGCCCCTAGATAAAAAACCCTATACTTTTTGTTAAAGAAATGGAATATAGTTAAAATAATCTAATGAATAAATGCAACAATATAAATATGATCACTTTATTAATCCTTCAGATGCTTTAACAGTAATTTTAAATTTCTGGTTTCTGTAATGAGTATAAAAATATCATACAAGCGAAACTATTTTGACCACAAAGGTGAAATTAAAAGAGAAAAGAAGTCACATTGGAAGTCATTATTGATTACTGGGTCAACTCCAGCAGACTCTTCATGTGCCCATTTTGAATATGACATACAATGAAACAAATCTCTCAATATTCAAGGTTTCTTGGCAGAAAATGCACTCTGCATTTTCCACTTCATTTGTGTATATCCATTTTATTATACATCCTAGTTTTTCTAGTAATCATCAAGTGGACTTAATTTGATTTGCCTCAGCCCTTTTTTTCATGTCCTCTTTCCCCACTAGGTTGTGATCTATAACTTACCCCTCTCTTTTCCTTCTCCTCAATAATTTTTTTGTAAGGCCTACTTGTTAGAATTGCAGCTATTCCAGCTTCTGGTGTTTCTGGATTTTGGTTCTCAGTCATTTGTGGCAAGGGTTAAATCTCAGAACTGAGAAAGAAGTGAATGAAATGTGAGAGCTGTGGTCTTTACTTGGTTGTTGATCATGATAGCCAGTGGAGAAGCTGGCTGATCAACAGATTCAAGCACAGAAGTCTGAGAATCATTCACTCTTTCTGCTGTATTTGCTGCTTCTTTTGTCAGATTCATCACTTTGATCTGTAACTTCAGCAGCAAAAACGTTGGCTTCACTGAAAATGTTCCTGTCAAATAAAAAGCCACACCTCCAGAAAACTTTATGGCTGTTACTAGGCTTGCAGCTTCAAGGCAAGCTTCATCACAAATGCAACTTATCTCAAATATTTTGACAACATGACCTGGGCAATTATTTGTCCCTTTTTCAAGAGCAGCAACATAATAGGTGCTCAGAGGATACATCAATGATACATCCACAGGTTGCAAATGATGTGTCGAGTGTGGTGGAAAACATAAAATTGTAAAACTATTTTCTCTTGCCCTTTCACTGATTTCCAGGTTTCTTGTATGAACAATATTACCATCTAAAATTAGCAACGCTGCATAATATGGAACTGGTGTGGTGTAAGTAAAAAAATGGTCAACACCATTAAAAAAAGAAAGCATCAAGCATCATCCATGCACTCATATTACATGTAAAAATTGTACCAGGTTGGGCACCATCAGTCAACACTGATTTCATTCTCTGTCTTGCAAAAATTATCATGGGAGCAGCAAAGTTCCCGCTGCAGACATGCGTCTCTTTCGGCAGAAGTAAATGTGCCTACTTATTGCTGAATATTACAGGCAATTATTTTGCTATTTCAGGTAGGGAGAGTCCCAACAGCTGTCTCAAGCACATTAAAAATGTGGTGAGGCTGGGAGTAGTGTGTATCAAATTGTTCTTGCAACAGATCAAACATCTTATTGACTGAACTCAGAAAGTATCACACATTCGGGATAAAATGGCCACCAACAGAGCCATTTTATCCTGATGGTATATTCCAGGAGAAACAGGTGTTACAGCAATGCAGACACATTAGAGTGTCTTGAAACATCTCCATGTTTTAGTTCACCGTCTGCTCTTTGCTCCATAATTACGGCAGATGTCACATTAAATACACTCTAATTGAAAATCTGAAAAATACAATGCACAAACCTTACAGAAGAGAGGTATAGGAAAAAAGTTTTTGTTACACAAAAATCTGTTCATTTGCATGAGCACATCTACTCTTTGTGACTGATCTCTCTAGACTAATGCATATGTACTAGTCTCCAAGCCCAAGCAGACCAATAACAGCAAATGGACATCTTACCAGGAGGGTCAGTTTGACACACAACCCACTACTTGTAGGCTCTTTAAGTTGAGAAGATACATAATGATCAAAAACTAATATGAATTTAGTTAAACTTATAAATAAATTCACATTTTTCTCATTACAACAACATATACATATAAGTGTCCTAAAAAATTTTGTTTGGGAAGCCAAATGCCCTGGGTTTTTCCAAGTCACAAAACTACATTTCTGACAATGTGTATACAGACTGTAAATTTTCCCATAGTGTAAGAAAGCATATATATGAATACATCTGCCACCATGTAAGAGGAAGGAATAGGAGTGGGACATGGAGATATGTAGGTTAGCAATTGTGGAGTCTGGAATGAGACTGTGAGTGATAAGGATGTATGTAAAGTAAAAATCAGTGAGTAAACTGAGTGCTTGAGTTGGGTAGTATTACCCTTATTCCCGTTTTGTTTTCTGTAACTGTATGTTATAATTTTTATCTGAATTATCTCAGAGTAAAGTTAATAAATTACTCAGTCTTTCATTTAATGGCAGGGTAAAAATTATGTCTTATGCCTCTCCCCACTTCCACTTGTTTTTAAGTGTCCCTGTTTTTGGTATCTAAAAAGTGGGACTCCTAATTTACTAGGACTTGACATAAGACACTGCACCTCCCTCCACCAAGGGTCCACAGCCCACAGGTTGGAAATCACAGTGTATGCTAGATGTAACAGTTTGCAAATTTTTCAGTGGCTGGCATACAAAGTTACAGGAATTGTAGTAATATACAACCCAGCTGCACGCAGACATTTCAGCTTGCAATACACAGCCTGATGATTCCTCACTGAAAGTTGAATTATATATGTGCAGCTGGGTTGTACAGCACCAAAATACAAGTTGTGTTTGATTTATTCAATAGTCAGTTCTATTTTTGTTGTATGGGCACTATTGCAAGATCTTCAAAATTAAAAAAAAAAAAATATTCCTTTAGAATGAACTGCACTTATACTACAATAACAGAAATACACACTGTGCTGGCATAAATTTCAAAATTTGAACTCACCATACCTTCTTTCAAACCCTTAATTTTAAGATGATGCAGACATGTAAGGAAAGTTCTGTTTTATAGTGTCACCCACAGAATCCTTCACATCTGCCATTTGTTTCTGCCATGTCAAATATTGCCAAACCTGAAATAAATTATGTTGAGAGTTAAAGGAATATATTTTACTCAACACTTTTATCTGTACAAGGTAACAGAACATCATTTTTACAGCTCCTCAACAATCATTACATTTCGCATAACATCTGCCAATCTACAAACTAGAAAACCTGCTATTACTTTAGGGATTGTACGTCTTTAAATCAATTACTGGTTCACTTAATAAGGACTGTTTTGGTATTTGTACTGTATTCATAATATCTATAAAAAAAACTTTGTTTTTGTATCTTAAACTTGTGAATGACATTACTTCTTACAATTCAATTCTAATTTTGCTCTCATAGTCTCTTTATGAACAAATGATTGTACAAGTTTCTTCATTCTTACTTAAACTATCACCAGATTTAAATTAATTCCTGCCTCTCTTACTGCTTTGTCAAGCACAATATTATATGTGATGTTAACAACTTACGAGGGTCTTAAAATCAGTTCATATTTCTGTATTTTTCCACCTCTTTTTTGAATGTACCATGTGTGTTCACTACGTGAGCACTTAATTGACCATCCTAACAGAACAATAAATTTTGTCAGGGAATTACAACAAACACTTACTGTGTTTGTAAATTCACAAACTTTGATAAAACAAAGCATATACTGCAGGAGCTAACTGCTGGTCTAAGTAGAGCAAACCAGTTTTTCCACTTCCACAATTGACTGTTATCACCCCCTGTCTTTCTATATGTGATCATACAATTATCCAGGAATTGAGTACCTATTGTTGCAATCCTTGCACTTGCTGTTTGGTTCCAATGAAACAATTCTCTTCATTTTGATTTTAATTATTTTACAACAACTGCTCTATCAGTTTCCTGAAATTTTATAGGATTGAACAAGAAGCACTATCCTGAAGAAGTAAAAAGCAGAAGACCTGATTTTACACGCTAAATGACACCTGCTTAAAAACCATGTCACAGCAGACATTAAGCATAATGTTTAAACTCTATAAAAAATCCGATGTTTTGCTGTCACATAGTTGGCTTCAACTTGTTGGAAAATCTCTGCTTCATACTAACATCACTATAAATAAACCTCTAGTACTCTACCTGCTGTAAATTGCTACACATAAGTGATCCCTGTTTCATGCCTAATTATTTGGGCCAGCACAGAAATGCAGGTTTAGACACACCTAATGGAACTTGAAATACCTATGAAATCTATGTATCTCAAACCAACCTTAATACATATGGATTTATCTACACTTGAAATGAGCCAGTAAAAGACCCTGTTGCATGGACAATGTTATGAAAATGACTTCCTGGGAGAGAATTCAGCATGGCAAGGTCTGAAGAAAATGTTATACAGATAAATTTTGTTGAAATTGAAAAGGAGATTTCAATATTATATATAAACTGTAATGTGGCAACTAAATAGAATAATATATGATATAAAATAATTTCTTATGAGCTAAATTGATTCTTCTGCCACTAAAATTGGTTCTTGATATGAACATGATGTCACTTCTACCTAGGGTTCCACCATGAGATTTCAGTCTTGCACTTAAGATTACAGCCTTCTGCGAGGTGTTATCATGCAGTTCGGTAAAAAGTACTGATGTGTCACAGGCAACTGCTACTTCCACCTGCAGGGTAAAATTATGGTAGTAGAAGATTAGTAGTAGTAGTTGTTGTTGTTGCAGCAGCAGTAGTCAAAATACTTCTATCCTGAATGTGCTGGCTCTCACCACTCAACCTGGCATCTGTCTACAATCTAGCCATACATGGTGTCACCTGCCAGAGGGCTGCATCTTCACAATAGCTTCATTTTGTTCGCTAATCCGGAATTTTTAGAGTGGTGTTTTACAAAAACATGGCACTGGAGAATATTTCATATTTACTGAGTTATTTTTGGTATACATGCAGCATGAACAGATGCTGAATTTTTGACTGCTGAAGAATTATTTTGCAGAACTTGCATGTTAAGCAGGAACCCTGTCACCACAGCACGGCATGTCTTCATATGACCTTCACGTATGGAGGGTCAATATATGTTGAATAAAGTGCACGACAGGTAGTCATTCAGTAAATAATCTGAGTGTGACGCTAACAGTCTTTTACCTTACAATAGAACCATATTACCAAATGACCAACTATGAATTACATAACAACAACATTGCCACAAAACTTGGAATGTCAAGTCCAGCAGGTCTGACTGCGGCAACAGAACTGATGATAAGGATGGTACTGAACAGCCTATCGTACAATATTCTACTATCCTTTGTTTGTGCACTCACCATCTTGCCTTGCCTCAAAATATCTTTCAAATAAACACACATACCTATAGAAACCATTCTTGACTGGGAATTGTATAGAATTTTTTTTTTTTTAATTGATGAAACTAAGGCAACCAGTGTACTTTTGGGCTTAACAGGCCATGTCACAAATCGTTTATTTGAGTAATGGGATTAATGGTGGGTGTGATACTTCTTTTTTACTCCTCTTTTTGTTCCAACATATGGGCCGAACTACATGCACCGTCATGAATGTGGAATCTGATTGGATAAAAGCTGGTGGCTGTTTTATACTTCTTCCATGAATTTGGAACATTCTTTTGTACTTGTCTGCAAATAACTGCACCATACAGCGAGCTCGTCTTGATGTCTGCCCATAGCATAATCTGACTGCCGTCTTCAAAGTACAATCCAAGGAATATCACTTCCTAAACAAAAGCCATCTGGTTTATAAAATGACATGGTTTGAAGGGTAAGCACTGTTTCGTTGTGCGTATTGTATGTTTAAGGGTAGTGGTTCGGGAATTTTTTATCTATGAAAGCTATTCTGCTGGTGCCTAACCCCCCTCCCTCAGTTTTCCCAACGAAAGACATGGATACAACAGAGATATGAAATGAGAAGAATAAATAGTAATACGAACATTTAACATTAACAGCCACTGCCTACAGGCACCATATCAGAAGTGCATATCTATGCAGGGTGCTTGAAACAGTGTCTCAAAACTCCTCGACGTACATGTTTAGAAACATACGCGGGACGACACTAACCTCAACACATAAACTTTAGCTTCCTGAATTACAGTACAAGCTTATAATATACCCTATTCGCCAAAAAAAATAATACTCCACAAAATATCTTGCAATTTTATAAGTTACGAAATCAATCCATGCTTCCGGCTCCAAACATAGAACCAACATCATCACCTTTTCGCAGCTGGTTTCTTGCACTATACCACGGTTCATATGTGAGAATTAACTGTCGTTAGATGTGTGAATTCCCTAGCACGGATCCTCCAGAGCATCATCTCCTTGGATCAAGGGCACAGAACATTAATATCAGGGGTATCAATGTGTGCGAACCGAGCAGCTGTCTTGGCTAACCCTCAAATTCGACTTCGTGAAGTAGGGTCCTTCTTGAAAAGGCAATACTTCCTCAGATCATTGCTCACATTTTATAAAACCTATAGTTTTATTATCGTGTTCACAAGAGCATGCCACCTGCCCCTGTCCTAAACCAGACGAATCCAGTCCATGCCCTCCAATTACATTTTTTGATGACTCATTTCAATTTTATGCGCCCACCTATGGCGAGGTCTTCTAAGTCGTTTCTGTCCTTCAGTTTTACCCCCAAAGACCTTTATGTATTTCTGTTAGCTCCTGTGCATGGCACATGTGCTCCAACAGAAGATAAAGAAGACGGCATTAAAGAGCAATTTTGTGTGGAATTACAGAAAACTCAGGATGGAGTACCAAAACATGATGTCACAATTATACTGGGTGACTTGAATGCCAAATTATGGAATAAAAAATTATTTAGCCAAGTAGTAGGCTTGCATGATATTTCTAATGAAAATGGAGAAATGGTAGCAAATTATGCCATCAGCAGTGACATGTTTTTGATAAGTACTAACTTTCAACATAAGAAAATTCATACTGGAACGGGGACATCCCTTGACCATCAAACAAAAAATCAAATTGACCATGTACGGTTAGCAAAGAAAAAATGAGATTAATACATGATGTTAGATCGAAAAGAGGCTACAACTGCGATTCTGACCATTTCTTGGTGCAAATTAAAATTAAACAAAAGCTAATAATAGTTAAAAACAGACAAATTCAAAAGTATAAATGAGATAGACAACTATTCAACCAAAAAGAGAAAATTAACAAATATCAAGAAAACTTGCAATCAATGTTGCATGAAATAGAAGAGGAAATGGATGTTAATCAAGACTGGCAGAACCTAAAACATGCGACAGAATTTAAATTATCTAAAGATGAAAGGAATGCTAACCACTGGTGGGACGATGAGTGTAAGAGAGCAATCCAAGAAAAGAATGAAGCAAGAGGAAAATGTCTAATGAGAAAAACAGGAACAAACTTGGATATCTATCATCAAAAAACAACGAAAGCAAATAGAACCTGTAGAAGAAAGAAAAAGGAGTGGATAGAAAAGAAAATTAAAGAACTAAACGAAGCAAATAAGAAAAGGGATACAAGAAAATTTTATAAAAATGTTAGAAGCTTATCTAATCTATCTACTGTAATGACATTGGTATGTAAAGATAAAGACAGCAACATACTATCAGAACAAAAACAAATGTTGGAAAGATGGCAACAATACTTTAAAGAGTTATTAAATCCTGAGGCTGAAAGAACAATCAGTATACAAACACACGAGGATCCAATAAATAATTTAGAACTAGAGGAGTGAACATACGAAGAAATAAGGGAAATAATAAAAAATATGAAACCCAATAAAGCTGCTGGTCCTGATGAAATACTACCGGAATTTATAAAAAATGGAGGTCTCACACTAAAACAGAAAATATTTATTAAAACCAACTAATTGCACATATTTGTCAAACCATTAAAACCACATTATCTGATTAAAATGGATTTAAAATAACTCCTACATGTTTCAATCCCTCTATGGGATCATCCTCAGGGAGCGTAAATTAGAGTAGGAATGAAGTTACTAAGACAGACTGTACATGAGGTTATCTGGTAGCATGCTGTTTTGTTTATG
>Ga0123353_10014285_pt1 | contig 11436 bp, 10 predicted proteins | sample TergutLab28metaG_3_FD_92763 | JGI IMG/M metagenome (GOLD analysis project Ga0123353, IMG submission 92763) | Labiotermes labralis P3 segment gut microbial communities from Petit-Saut dam, French Guiana - Lab288 P3 | ecosystem: Host-associated > Arthropoda: Insects > Digestive system > Gut ... | reverse complement strand
GTGGGCAGGATAAAGTGAGCCCAGGAGGACGCGCCGTTGGATGGTAGAATACCCATTCTATATAGTAAAGAGGATATTTAGGTGCGACAAGGCTATTTACCGTGGTATCTCAAGGAACAGCTGCCGTATGGACATGGCGTTTGCTAGTGCCAACTTGTACATGTTTCGGAAACGGCTGCTGCGCATATCTACGTGAGATGATGCTGCCGCACGTCTGCTCTCAGAAAATTGATGGTAAAACAAATGGAAAACAGAGGATAAAGAGAGCTTTGAGCGGTATGTCGGGTCTCAAATAGGGCCGCCTCGTGTTTCTGAGCACATGGTGCCCTTATTGGTAGATTCTGAACATGGTTATGGTTTAGTGATAAGTGTAGGTAATGAAGAGCGCTTAAAAAATAATAGGTTATAAAGGTGATATCTCTATCCGGTATTCTTAACATATATAAGCCACTAGGCCCCACATCTTTTGCGGTGGTGGCGCGAGTACGCAAGCTGACAGGCGAGCCCAAAGTAGGGCACGGTGGTACGCTTGACCCGCTGGCCAGTGGCGTGTTGCCTGTTTTTCTAGGAAAGGCTACGCGGTTGCAAGATTATTTAATGCAATATCCCAAGACTTATCGCGCTAGCGTAGCGCTTGGTGTTTCCACTGATAGTTATGACGCTGAAGGCGCTGTGACCGCGCATGGGGATGTTTCTGCCATCACGCAAGAGGTCATTCAAGATGCATTGAGAGCTTTTCGCGGAGTGATTAAACAAACTCCGCCGGAATACTCTGCTCTCAAACATAATGGGCAGCCTCTTTATAAATTGGCGCGGGAAGGCAGGTCGGTAGAAGTTCAAAGCCGCCTTACTACGATTTATCGTTTAGAGATGTTGGAGTTTACCCCTTCTGCGCTTGAACTGGAAGTCGAATGCAGCAAGGGAACGTATATACGTTCATTGGCGCATGAATTGGGGCAGGCGTTGGGTTGTGGAGCGCATGTTTCAGGGTTGGTGCGTATATCGTATGGGCCTTTTGACATAAATCAGGCGCTGTCGCTAGAGAGCCTAGAAAAGGCTGCGTTGAGCGGAGATTTGAGTTGTTTGGTGCAGCCCATGGATAGCGTGTTGGCACGATGGCCGAAGGTGGTACTTTTGGATGCGCAGGTGGAGATGGTGTGCTATGGCGAGGCGCTGGAATTACAAATGCCCGCTGATTTCGAGCATCTGCGCGCTTATGACACGAAAGGGTGCTTTATAGCTATGCTGGAATATGATTCTGAGGCAGGCGTGTGGCATCCGAAGAAGGTTTTCCGCTAAAAGTTTAGACGGCATTAATGAGGGCAAAGTTTGGAGACAGAATATGAGTAATATGTGGAGGGTTATTGTTGCCGTGCTGATTTGTGGTGTTGTGTGCAATAAAATACCTAAATCGCTACGCACAAAGACACCGAAGTATAGGCAAATACTTTAGCTTCATTCAGCGTGGTAAATATCTCCCTGTCCAAAAGCTCATCTCTCATCTTGCCGTTGAACGATTCAATGTATCCGTTTTCCCACGGACTTCCCGGCTCTATATAAAGAGTCCTGACGCCAATATTACTTAACCATTTACGAACCGCTCCGGCAGTGAATTCAGAACCATTGTCCGACCTTATATGCTCAGGTATTGCTCGTAATATGAACAAATTGAATAATGCATTGTATTCATCAATTATATTCAGTATGCGAAACTTATATCCATTTGACGTGAGAGATTCCACAAAGTCATGACTCCGCACATGGTCTTTATACTCCGGCCTTAACCTAATACACGCACCGTCCGTTAAGCCACAGCCTGCCTCTTTTAGGTTGCTTTTGCGGCTTCATACATCAGCTTGACAAGTACGCTTATAGCGGGTATATTGCATGGGTTGTAAACGGTATATTTTTTATCTCAACCGTTATCCCAAACCAATTTTGTGTGAGAGGTAAAAATTAAATGGGAAAAGTTAATGTTGCCATTATTGGCGTTGGAAATTGTTGTTCTTCTTTTGTGCAAGGGGTTAACTTTTATAAAAAAGCCAAAGACGTTGATTTTGTTCCAGGCTTGATGCATGTCAACTTGGGCGGGTATCACATCTCAGATATCAACTTTGTGGCTGCGTTTGATATTGATAAGAACAAGGTTGGCAAGGATTTGTCACAAGCTATCTTTTCCAAGCCCAACAACACAATTAAAATCTGTGATGTGCCTAATCTTGGTGTAAAGGTTGAGCGCGGTATGACCCACGATGGTCTGGGCAAGTATCTTTCGCAGATTATTGAGAAAGCCCCCGGTTCTACAGCCGATATTTCTAAAATCCTGAAAGATACCAAGACGGATGTGGTTATCAACTATTTGCCGGTTGGTTCTGAGGAAGCTACTAAGTGGTATGTCGAGCAGATTCTTGACGCCGGTTGTGCCATGGTGAATTGTATTCCGGTATTTATAGCCCGTGAGAAGTATTGGCAGCAGAGATTTGAGTCTAAGGGATTGCCGATAATCGGTGACGATATTAAAAGTCAGGTCGGTGCGACTATTGTGCATCGCGTCTTGACACGGCTCTTTATGGATCGCGGTGTCAAACTAGAGCGCACCTACCAGCTTAACTTTGGCGGCAATACCGATTTTCTCAATATGCTTGAGCGGGAGCGCTTGGAGTCCAAAAAGATTTCTAAAACCAATGCTGTTACTTCCCAGATGGATTACAAAATGGAGCCCGATGACGTACATGTAGGTCCATCAGACTATGTGCCTTGGTTACAAGACCGCAAGTTCTGCCATATCCGCATGGAAGGCCGTACTTTTGGTGATGTGCCGTTGTTGCTTGAAACTAAGCTTGAGGTGTGGGACAGCCCGAATTCGGCAGGTGTTATTATTGATGCTGTGCGTTGCGCCAAACTTGCGATGGATAATGGTCTTAAGGGCGCTCTCACGGCTCCGTCGTCTTATTTCATGAAGTCTCCTCCTATTCAGTACACTGATGATGTGGCTCACAATAACGTGGAAGAGTTCATTAAAGAAATGTCAAAGTCGGGTAAATCAGGTGAAGCCGCGACCACGTCCTGATTTTTAAATCGGGACTGTGGCCGGTATTAGCGGCGGCACGAATGAAAATTGCGCTGGTATCCCCTTACGATTTTGCGCACCCTGGCGGCGTGGTCAGTCATATCCGTGCATTGGATGAAGAGTTTACCAAGTTAGGGCATGACGTACGCGTTATTGCTCCTGCAGCGCGTAAGAACTGGGTATCATTTGGCGATCGCTTTATTCCTATCGGTAAACCGCGCTCTATACCGGCTAGCGGCTCTATCACTCGTATCAGCCTTTCATTACGTTTGGCGTCGGCTATACAGAAGGCCCTCGCAAGTGAGCGGTTTGACGTGGTGCATTTGCATGAGCCTTTTATGCCTATGCTATGTAGTGCTGTACTGCGTTTCTCAGATGCGCTGAATATCGGAACATTCCATGCATATGCCGGCCGCCCGGGTTACTGGCTTGGCTGGCCTGTAACGACTGTCCTGTTAAATCGGCGCAACCGCAAACTGACGGGGTATATCGCGGTATCTGAACTGGCTAAGAAATACGCTGCCAAGCATGTCAGCGGTGAGTTTACTGTAATCCCCAATGGCGTGGATCTGAATCATTTTAATACGCAGGTTAGCCCAATACCCGGATACGATGACGGCAAAATTAACATATTATTTGTAGGGCGTTTAGAGAGCCGTAAAGGCGTGAAATATTTACTGAGAGCGTATGAGAAACTAAAAAAAGAACATTCAAATATTCGCTTGATTATTGTCGGCCCGGGTGTGAATTTGCGCAAGCGCTATGAGTGGTGGGTGCGGTTTAAGCGTTTAAAGGAAGTGGTGTTTACCGGTGGTGTGAGTTACGCTGACTTACCGCGCTACTATAAAACCGCTGACATATTTTGCGCTCCGGCAATTGGCAAGGAAAGCTTTGGTATCATTCTGTTGGAGGCTATGGCGTTAGGTAAACCCATTGTGGCTTCCTCAAACCCGGGTTATGCTTCAGTGGTTAACGATGAAGAGCAGGCGCTTTTGGTGTCGCCGCGCGACACCGCGGCACTGACGGAAGCGTTGCGTCGTCTTATTAATGATAAAGAGCTGCGCCTACGCATGGGAGCCAGCGGTGTACAGTCTGTGCAGCAGTATAATTGGCCTATTGTAGCAAAGCGCATTCTTGAGTACTATGAGCGTATGTTGGACGGTAAGCTATTTGCGCATGCTCCAAGCGCAGAGCAGAGTAGCGCCGTATAAAGCGTCGGCTTAGGGTGATGCATCAATATGTCTAACTTGGATTGGCGTAGGAAAATCAGCGCGGGTTTTGTAGCTCCGATAACGAAGGTCTTAGCGCGCACTCCGCTTACGCCAAATGCCATTACATATATAGGGTTTATTCTCATCTGCGTGGCGGCCGCTCTTGTAGCTAACAGACAGTTTTTATGGGGCGGTATAGGTGTATTGGTAGCAAGCGCAATGGATGCCTTTGATGGGGCTCTTGCGCGGCATATAGGGAAGGCGAGCCGTTTTGGAGCAGTATTGGACTCGACGCTGGATCGTTTATCAGAAGGCGTTGTACTGCTTAGCGTTATATATGTTTTGGCACGTGATGGCATGGAGTTGGGGGTTGTGTTGGGTGGTGCCACTTTGCTGTTATCGCTGTCTGTAAGTTATATACGCGCCCGCGCCGAAAGCGTTGGGGTTGAGTGTGTTGAAGGCTGGTTTACGCGTACCGAGCGTGTTATCGTTATTGCGCTTGGGTTAATTCTTAACCAGATTATTATCGCTATGGCTATCGTTGCAATGCTTAGTTTAATTACGGCGGCGCAGCGCTTGTATGTCGTATGGCGAAAACTGCAGTCCGCAAAATAGTTTGTATATAGGGTTAAAACAGGAGGAAATTGTTATGCCAGTTCTTGCTATAGTAGGCGGTCAGTGGGGTGATGAGGGTAAGGGTAAGGTTGTGGACCAGCTTTCGGAAACAGCCGATTATGTGGTGCGCTTTTCAGGTGGGGATAACGCCGGGCATACCGTTATTAATCATCTGGGAGAGTTTAAACTGCATTTGGTCCCTGCCGGTATTTTCTCAAGCCACGTGGTATGTGTTATTGGCAACGGGGTTGTTATTAATCCTGCTGTGCTAAAAAGTGAAATAGAGGGCTTAAATAAGTCCGGAGTAGACACCAGCCGGCTTGTCATAAGTAATCGCGCGCATCTTGTGATGCCGTATCATTTGCTGCAAGACGAGTTGGAGGAGAGATCACGCGCTGGCAAGGCACTTGGCACCACAAAACGCGGCATCGGGCCTGCTTTCGCGGATAAGACAAATCGTTTAGGCATTCGTGCTTGCGATCTGTTGGACAAAGCGGCACTCGGCGAGCGTTTAGCTATGGCGCTGGAAAACAAAAACACACTATTTACCGGCGTATATGGCGTTGCCCCAATGTCGTATGATCAGATTTATACGGAATACTGCGCCTATGCTGATTTTCTAGCGCCGTTTATTCAAGATACAGTGGTGCTACTAGAGCATGCGCTGACAAATAAAAAACGAGTAATCATGGAAGGAGCGCAGGGGGCGTTGCTTGACCCTGATTTCGGCACGTATCCATACGGCACTTCTTCATCACCGCTTACGGCAGGGGGCTCGTTGGGGGCAGGTATTGCTCCTAATCGTATTGACAGCGCACTGGGTATTTTCAAGGTATATTGCACTCGCGTAGGCAATGGCGCGATGCCGACAGAACTTATGGATGACATCGGAGACACCATACGTGACATAGCTCATGAGTACGGTACCACAACCGGACGTCCGCGCCGTATCGGCTGGTTTGATGCGGTGGCGGCGCGGTATAGCTGTTTTATTAATGGGTTGACATCAGTGGCATTAACGCGCTTGGATGTGCTTGATACCATTCCTGCACTGAAAATCTGCACGGCATATGAGCTTGACGGCGCGCGTGTGGGCTATTTCCCTGCAAGTGTGGCAGACTTAGAAAAGTGTCGCCCGATATATGAGGAATTGCCTGGATGGAATACACCTATTACCCATGTACGCAAATTTGGCGATTTACCTATCGAGGCCCAGCGCTATGTGCGGCGCATTGAGGAATTGATGGGTTGTGACGTTGGGATGGCTTGTTGTGGTCCCGCGCGCGAGCAAGTTATTCAAATGAAACAGATATTTTGACATCGCAGTGCATTTGCGTCTAGTTAGGTACATCGTTGTGGCAGATTATTAGTCTATGCAATGCTTATCACTCTGAGCAGTAATGAGTTGATACTGCGTGCTTAGTTTATTCCGACAATTCTACTCCGACCGTGAGGTCGGTGATGGAGTCATGCTTAAAGCTGCCGCAGCATGAAATACAGCGGATGCTCTCCACCCGGTGCGTTGGTTTGATGCATAAGTTTAAAGCCGAAATGCTGATACATTTCCACATTTTTTAAGTTTTGAGTTTCCAAATAACAAGGCATATTGTCTTTGTCTAGCATTTGTAGAATAGGTTTTATCAGCGCGCTGGCAATTCCTTGCCCTTGATATGCAGGATCTACTGCAAGTAGCGCAAGATAGCAATATCGTGGCGGCGCGAGTTTTTTGCGTAGCTTATCGCACATAGAGGTGCTTTTACTATCCAACCAAAGATAACGCCATCCGCACCTAAGAGACGTAAATGGGTAACCGGCATCAAGCATTGTAAATAAAGAAAACTTCGTCTCTGCTGGCATATATGTGATAACGCCCTCACATCTCTGCGATGTAGTGAAAGCCATCGAAGCACTGTTTGCGGCAGCCATGCGCAAGTATCCTTTAAAAGGATAGCGTATGTTTGCTCTTTTAGCAGGATTGGGTATTAGCCAGCGGGTGAAAGAGTCATTCTCAAAAGCGCGCGCGCAGGTAATTGATGCCGGCTCAACCAGAGAATTGTCTATTTTAAGCAATGAATCTAATGTTAACATAACAAATTAGCATCAGGCGACAATACGGCATTTGTTGCCGCCTGGCAGAAAAATACTTACTAACGGGAGGTAATGTAAATCTTTACACAAGAGGCAAGTCTATGTGATATCTCTTAAGTGTTTCGCGCAGCACTGATGCTGTTTTGTCATCGGCTTCTGTAAGCGGAAGGCGTAATCCTCCCACTCGAAAGCCCATATAGTTTAAGGCGTATTTTAGCGGGATTGGGTTGGACGCGATAAACAGATCTTTAAATAATGGCACCAAATCGCGGTGAATCTCTGCCGCGCGCGCTGTTTTGCCTTGTGCGAAACTCTCGATCATCTCTTTAATTTGTTTACCTACCAGATGAGATGCTACGCTGATGACTCCATATGCTCCTATGGCCATCATTGGCAGAGTATCGCCGTCGTTGCCGCTCCATACCATGAAATCGCTGCGGATTTCGCCTACGCCGCGTATGACGCGAGCGGACTGCTCCATATCGCCTGAGGCTTCCTTAAGCCCAATAATATTCTTTATTCTAGCCAACCTGATAATAGTGTCTGCTGATATGCTGGTGACGGTACGTCCCGGTACGTTATATAAAATACACGGCAGTTCGGTGCTTTCGGCTATAGTCTTGAAATGCTGAAACAGTCCTTCTTGAGAAGGTTTATTGTAATATGGTACAACGAGCAAACAGGCGTCCACTCCCCATTCCTGTGCGCGAATGGTGTTCTCACGGGCTTCATCTGTGGAGTTTGAGCCGGTGCCGGCGATGACTGAGCCGTTATTACCTACCACTGATTTAATCTCTCGGAAGAGCTTGTGCTCTTCTTCCCATGTGACAGTTGGGGACTCGCCTGTGCTGCCTACCACTAATATGCCGTCGCTGCCAGAGTTGATTAGGGCTTTGGCTAGTTTTTTGGCTTGTTCGTAGTCTACTGCACCATCACTATCAAATGGTGTTACCATAGCCGTAATAAGGCGACCTAATTCTTTGCTGCTTTTCATACTAACCTCCCGGATTAACCAAGTTTTGTTTAATCATTTCCTCAGCAATTTGCACTGCGTTTAGAGCAGCACCTTTGCGAATATTGTCCGATACAATCCACATAACGAGACCGTTTGATACCGACACGTCGTGGCGTATGCGTCCTACATAGGTATCGTCGGAGCAGGTAGCCATGCATGGGGTTGGGTAAAGATTGATGCTTGGGTCATCTTGCACGCGCACTCCAGGCGCATGGGACAATATATCGCGCGCCTCATCTGGCGTAATCGGATTAGTGAACTCTACATTGACTGCTTCACTGTGGCTTGTGAATACCGGTACGCGCACGCAAGTTGCCGATATTAGCATATCTTCTGCATGCATGATCTTGCGTGTTTCTTCCAGCATCTTCCATTCTTCTTTAGTGTAGGCGTTGTCCAGGAAGCTATCTATGTGTGGCAGCGCGTTAAATGCTATCTGATGCGGATACACCTGCGGCGTTACTTCTTGTCCGTTTAGTATTTGTCCGCTTTGCAAGGCGAGTTCTTCAATAGCTGCTGAGCCTGTGCCAGAAACTGACTGGAAAGTAGTCACCACAATGCGCTTAATGGGGTTAACCTTGTGCAGAGGGTAAAGAGCGGTTACCATTTGAATTGTGGAACAGTTCGGGTTGGCAATAATACCTGTGTGGCGCCTGATATCCTCAGCATTTACTTCTGGCACAACCAGTGGCACGTTACGGTCCACTCTGAAAGCGGAAGAGTTGTCTATGACAACCGCACCGCTTTCAGCGGCTATTGGCGCGAAATATTTGCTTATGTCAGCCCCGGCTGAGAAGAAAGCGATGTCAACGTTGTGAAACGATTCTGGCGAGGTTTCTTTGACTATATATTCCTCGTTTGCGAAATTAAGTTTCTTACCAGCTGAGCGATCTGATGCGAACAATTGCATATCCTGAGTCGGAAAATTGCGCTGCTCAAGCACTTTTATAAATTCGCCGCCAACCAAGCCGGTGGCGCCCACAATAGCCACTCTGTGTTTATTCATGTGAGTCTCCCAAGATATCTATAAACCGAGTAGTTTTTCTAAGCCGACTGTTAAGCCGTTTTGTTTTATTATCTCGCGAATGGATAACATAACGCCCGGCATATAGCAGTCACGATTAATGGCATCGTGTTTGATTGAAAGAGTCTGTCCCATGTCGCCAAACAGTATCTCTTGGCGCGCTACGATGCCAGGCATGCGTACGCTGTGTATAGATATACCTTCATACTTCTGTCCGCGGCTTTCCTGAAAGGATTCTTTTTGCTCTGGCGTAATGAATGATTTGCCACGTGTTTGCGCTATGGATTTGGCGGTTGACAGTGCTGTTCCCGATGGGGCATCCAGTTTAAACTGATGATGCTGCTCGATAATCTCAGCGTAATCGAAATATTTTGCCGCTATTTTAGCTATGTGCATCATAACTAGAGCGCCGACAGCGAAGTTCGAGGCAATTATAGCGCCGGTGACATTCTCTTTAGCTATCGCGTTAACAAAATGTAAATCGTCTTCACTAAGTCCAGTGGTGCCGCTCACAAGGCTTACCCTGCGCGATAATACAGCTTGCGCTAGACTACGCACGGCTTTTGCCGTGCTGAAATCAACTACCACGTCAGGTTTATGAGTATCCAACATGGCATCTATATTGGCTGACAGTGGGATATGGCAACCGTTCGGCAACGAAAGACTGTCGGCTATGGCATTGGTGTCAACGGCGCCAGACAGTTCCATGTCGAGCTCCTGACCGACAGCCGCAATAACTGTTTGCCCCATTTTACCTAGAGCTCCGTGCACCAAGACTCTTATCTTGGACATTCTCTCACCTCTGCGGTTGAATAATTGCCTTTATCAGCGCGGCTTGTTTGTAGGAGGCGCACCGAATGGCGGACGATTGTCTTGTGGACTGAAAGAAGAATTTCTTTCCGCCCCGTTCCCATCCGGGAAAGCCAGTAGGGCACGGCGTGACAGGTTGATTCGCCCTTGATTATCAATTTCAATTACCTTTACAGTGATCTCATCGCCTAATTTGACCACATCTTCCACCTTGTCCACACGGCGGTTTTCCATCTCTGATATATGCACCAAGCCGTCTTTGCCTGGCAACAACTCTACAAAGGCGCCAAAATTCATGATGCGCACCACTTTACCTGTGAAGATTTCTCCTGCCTTTATTTCGCGTGTGAGGTCTTCAATCATCTTCATGGCTTTTCTGGCTGACGCTTCGTCGATAGCGCCGATCACCACTGTTCCATCAGGTGCGATATCTATGGTAGCCTTGCTCTCATCAGTGATGGAACGGATCGTTTTTCCGCCAGGGCCGATGACTGTGCCAATCTTATCTTGGTCAATAGTAATCTTATACATGCGCGGCGCATACTTAGATAGTTCAGAGCGGCTTTGGGCGATAGCGCCGCGCATATTCTCCAGAATAAATAAGCGCGTTTCACGACTTTGCCACATAGCCTTCTCGAGTATTTCCAAGCTGACGCCTTTGAGCTTGATATCAAGCTGTAAGGCGGTGATGCCATTGCTGGTACCGGCAACTTTGTAATCCATATCGCCGTAGTTGTCTTCCATGCCTTCAATATCTGTCAATACAACCCATTCGCCGTTGTCGCCGGTGACTAATCCCATTGATATGCCGGCAACGGGAGCCTTGATTGGCACACCTGCGTCCATTAGTGATAGCGTTGAGCCGCATACACTGGCCATAGAAGTAGAGCCGGAAGAACCCATAATTTCGGATACGACACGGATTGCATAAGGAAATTCCTCCTCAGGTGGTATGACGGGCAGTATGGCGCGTTCGGACAGCGCCCCGTGGCCGATCTCGCGTCGGCCGGGTGAGCCTACGCGTTTGACCTCGCCTGTTGAGAATGGCGGGAAGTTGTAGTGATGCATATAGCGTTTACTGTCGCTAATGCCCAGTCCGTCTAATTGCTGCTCGTCACGCGTGGAGCCTAACGTTGTAATTGAGAGAGCTTGTGTTTCGCCGCGGGTGAAGAGGCCTGACCCGTGAACGCGCGGCAATAACCCTACATCGCAGGACAGTTCTCTAATCTGGTTTAGCGGACGATTATTAGCTCGCGTGCCATGTTTCAATATATGCTCGCGCAGGGCATTACGGATAGCGTTGTCGAAAGCCGATAAGATTTCACTTTCATTGTATTTGTCACGCAATTGCTCAAGTAATGCTGCCTTAAGAACACTTAGCTTAGGCTCTCGCTCGGCTTTGGTGGCGAAGTTAAGCGCGTCCCATATGCGCCCAGCAAGTACTTGATCCACGTCAGTTGTCAGCCCAGCGTTGTTAAGAGCCGGCGGCGCTTCCGATTTGACTTTACCAACGGCGGAAATTATTTTCTCCTGCATAGCGATAAGCCTCTGGTTGGCTTCGTGGGCGAATTTCATGGCGCCTGTGACAATGTCTTCCGAAACT
>Ga0123353_10014282_pt1 | contig 11437 bp, 10 predicted proteins | sample TergutLab28metaG_3_FD_92763 | JGI IMG/M metagenome (GOLD analysis project Ga0123353, IMG submission 92763) | Labiotermes labralis P3 segment gut microbial communities from Petit-Saut dam, French Guiana - Lab288 P3 | ecosystem: Host-associated > Arthropoda: Insects > Digestive system > Gut ... | reverse complement strand
TTTTTGTAACTGGTATTTTTTAGAAAGAGAAAAAGGGGAAAAAAATAAAAACCAAGAGAAAAAATATGGGGGTGTAGGAGGGGGGGGTGGTTGGTGGGGGGGGGGGGGGGTACGCAGTGAGGGTTCGTGTTTTCGGAACGTACCAGCAGCAGGCTACATCCGTGCTGTGCACCGACCAAAGCAGTGCTGGAGTGCAGTAGGCTTCAGGGGCGTCGTGCAGCGATTCTTGCACCTACCACCGCCACCGTCATCATCACAACCTCCGCCGCCGCCACCACCACCACCAATACCGCCACCAACACCATCACCACCAACACTATCACCACCACCACCATCACCTTCACTGCCACCACCACGTAATGCTTCATCTTTTAGTTTACAGTATCATTTCGTTTCTTTAAGGTCATCCAGTAGCTGCTTACATCTTTTTCCCTGTATTCCCACCACATTTATCCTTCCCTCCATCTTTCCTTCAATAATATGTCTCAGAAGGCAGTTCCTACACAAGCTGTGACCAACCAGTTAGCCTTCTTTCTTTTTGCTGTATGCAGTGTATTCCTCTCCTTCTTGACACTGTGTAATATCTCTTCATTTCTCGCACGATCGGTCCAACTGATCTTCCTCCATCCTTCTCCAGCACCACAGTTCAAAACTATCCCGGTATTTCTGCTCCACTTTCCGAACTGTCCGAGTTTCAGCACCACACAAAACCATGCTCCAAATTTAGCACTGCACTAGTTTCTTCTCTAAATTTAAGTCCGTTTTGCTGGTGCAAAAAGTTTTCTTCCTGTTGAATGCTGCTCATGCCATAACAATCCAGGATATAATTTCCCGTGTACATCTTGCACCAGTTGTTATCATGTTGCCCAAATAGTTGAGATATTCCACATTCTCCATCTGTTTTTGGTCTGTCATAACCTGTACTGTGGACAGTCGCATTGAGATTCTCACCACCTCAGTTGTTTGCACATTCATTTACATTCCCTACCGTGTTTACTGCGCAGTCAACACACTGCCTGTCGGTTATACAGGTATTATATATACTGAGCTCATACCGCGCAGTAAACACACTCCATCTCTGTTATACAAACCAGTCAGTTAATGTTGTATAGGGAAATAATCGTTGTTTGTCCTAAGATCCACACAAAACACATAAATACACTGTGTGGGCAGAACGTAGAATTGTTGAATGTTAAACTGGTGGTACATATAGTGACCACTGTACGGTACATATAGTGACCACTGGGCTTTAGAAGGTTAGGTCACCATCTGTTCCGTTGTTCTATGTACCGCATAGAGCGGCATTCTTAGAACCCTTGATACCAAATCTGAATTTTCGCGGAAACCCTATCATATGCGAATGTACTGTTTGGTGCACGGAGGTTATGCACGCCTTAAAATGATGGGATGAAACACATTGATGGGAGAGAGAATCTTGTTACTTTTGAGTCGCACTGTTGCTGGTGAGTCACACTTATTGGTGAACCGCTTTTGTTGGCAAGTCACACTGTTGGTCACACAATGGTTGGCGAGTCATACTGTTGGTCATACAATGATTGGCGAGTCACACTTTTGGTCACACAATGGTTGGCGAGTCACACTGATGGTCACACAATAGTTGGCGAGTCACACTGATGGTCACACAATGGTTGGCGAGTCACACTGATGGTTGGGGAGTCACACTGTTGGTCACACAATGGTTGGCGAGTCACACTGATGGTCACACAATGGTTGGCGAGTCACACTGAAGATAGACTAAGGTCCATTGTGCAAAAATATGTGGAGGAAAATATAAAAGGCAATTACAGTTTTTTAGAATTCTGTGTGCTTACTTCGTCCTTAAGGAAGTGCGTTTGGTGAACCCCTGGCAGTGGAACGCAGTTCGCACACTTTAGGCATTTAGCAAACCTTTGTCTTCAGATGCCGGCGTGCTTTGATGTGTTGTTCACACATGTACTTGTGTACACTGTGGTGCGACCGAATGTTTGTGTGTGCAGTTGCTGACGAAGGCGTGCGAGCCTCCCGGGTGTGGCCACGGCCCTGTGTCGGAGGCCCTCTCCACTCTGCGGCTGCGTTTCGGCGAGCCGGTGCGGTTCCGCTTTCTGGTTGGCATGCTGAGCAGCGCAGGTGGCTGTCTGGACCTGCAGGCCGCAGGCATCAGGTTCCTGAACACGCTGATAGAGACTGCGCCGAGCACTCAGAGCAGGCTCTATTTGCAGGCGGAGTTCGAACAGGCGGGCTTCAGCATCAGCAACATCAAGAAGGTTAGTAACATAATACACGCGCTGCTCCACGGCCTTTCGATTTGTCATTTTGTTTATTCGTGCAGCAGACAAAGGGACAGTAATGTATACGTACGAACGTGACCGACCAGCTACTGTTTGCTTTTCTTCATGTATTTGCGCATGATTCAACTGAACACATTTGTGGGAGGACAGTAACTATATACAATGTGGTAACAAAGAAAAGCTACGCTTGTGAGAGTCAGGTAATAGTCCCTTATATGCAGCTAATAGTCACTGACACCCATTTACACGTCTCAGTCAGTCATAGGCGATAAACTGACGCTGCAAACACATCCTAAAGCCATTAAGCGCGTTCAGCTGCCTGCCACTGCCCGAATGACGCACTGCAGACAGTCGACACTGTTGCTTAAACTGCTTCTCTGTAACTGATATAAACATTTATTCAATATGATATGCTCCTAAACACTAAAGCCGGGATAGCTCAGTCACTGTAGTGACTAGGACACGGACTGGACAGCCGAGGAGTGTGGTTCTATTCCAGGCAGGGGTAGCAGACGTATCTGAGAACCAGCCAATAGGTACGGGACTGTGTCGGGAGTAAGGCGGTCGGGGCGTGACGGTGACTACTCACATCCACATAGTGCTGAGAATAAGAATGAGTGGAGCCACGCCGCTATTGGCCCCTGTGCCTTTCCTCCATCCCACTGTGCTACAGTTACCTTCCAGTAAAGTATACTTGTCCGTAAGACACAACAAGTCATTATGCTTGTGATCTTAAGCTGCAGCATGATCGTTGTGCGTGCAGAACACGCAGTAATAAGGACGTGGCCTGTCGATACACAAATTCTAGACGCTAAAGTAATCGTCGGTGCTGCTGTACATATTAATTTTCAGGGTCATCCTAATCGCCAGACCGAACTGAATGGTTTACCAGAACGTAACGACACGCCTCCCTCGTTCGGTTGTTCCTTGTGTCTCGAGACAGCCATAGTTCGTGTCGGTAATTGACGTACAGTTTGTGTCATTTACTGTGACTGAATTGCATTGGTGTGCTGCTGGTGCAGCCAGCCGTCACACTGGCTCTAAATACTGTCCATGTCGAGTGGCGGCACATTGCAGCGCTGATTTTGTTGTGTCGTTACATGGACCATTTGTTGGCGAAGTTTGTCTTAATGCTGTTCGTTATTTGTTTCTTTGTTTGTTACTAACCTCCCATCCTGAAAGACGGAAGAAAACGTGGAAGTAATTTTCTATCCAACGCTCCCCAATTTTTGAAAGAGCTTTTCTTTTAGAAGGTTCCCAGGCTGCGCCCGTTTGTCCTTCTGGTAGGAGCAACATGTACATGAAGATGAGTGTGGAGCGTTGGTGGGGTGATACTGACAGGGGGAACGGGAGTTACGGGGGGGGGGGTAACTGTCCTAGTGCCATTTGTCCACCACAAATCTCACACGGACTGGCCTGGGGTCGAACATAAGAATAATAAGAAGTGCATGTGTCTGTAGTGTAGGCAGTGTTGTGGTCTGCAGGTGCTGCAGCCGAACGTTCCGGCGACAGGCGCTGTGCTGGCGGAGCTGTCGCGCTGGGAACAGAACTATGTGGATGTAGCGGCCCTCAGGAGCAGGACGGAGCAAGCGGAGAGGGACAGCGAGACGCTGGGGGAGAAGGTGGTGCTACTGGAGAGGCGAGTGCAGGTTGGTAAGCGCATGACAGCAGTACCGAAGGCCGACTTGCTGCTAAATGTGTCGTGCATGTGCTGGCAGGGTATAGCTGGGCGCTAGAAGAGGGTGGGTGGTAAGCACTACGTCCCGGCCGCTTTAGCCCTGGCAAAGAGACCCGGTATAAATGTGCAGGAGGCTGGGTGGGCCTGGCCCACACCGGGATTCGAACTCTGGACCGTCAAGAGCATAGCGAGTCTCTGCTATCCCTGCCACCCTCTTTTAGTTGTAGATTGTCCATTTTCTACGGTATGCCTAATATATCCGACGTTTCGGGAACTTACTTTACTCCCATGTAATGTGTAACGGTTTGAAGGTGATGTGCTGTGATGAACTTTGTAGAAGGATTTTGGTTTGACAGGCAGGATAGGCTGGCAGACAGCGCCTGTCTATAGCCAGCTGCTGTCAATGCATTGGTCCCTTTCAACACATTCATCACGTATCCCTGGTCGCTGTTCAGTTTACAGTAAACATAATGTTACGTTTGTGCACAGCTGTAATCATGTGGAACACTACAGTGTAATACCATTAACTCACATGCACAAACACAACTGCACTTCAGCCAAATGTGTTTATAATTGGAACACACTGGTTACTGCTCAAAGGCATCCAGCAGTGTGATTTACACTGTGAAACACTTGCTGTAGTCCAGATTGTACACAGTAGTACAAATGAAGTGTGTCTGCATGTGCAGCTGTACAGTAGTACAGTTTGTTACTGGTGACAGTGACTAGTGGAGCAGGGTTATTGCATTGGGACAAGTTCTGGAACTGGACAGGACAGGGCAGCACTGCAGGCTGTGCGGAGACTTTAATGATATTGCTCTGTTGACAGAATTTGGAGGTCTTGGAATTGGAGTGTGACTGACTGCGTGAGAGGGCAAAACATCCCTTCACTGGCACTTCTGTGTTTCAAAGGTGTCATCTGCCACTGTTAACGCTGTTCTGACACAAGAATATTTTCAACTGGAGTTGTAGCAATGTCCAGCACTTTTTGTCTCCTCCACATTCTCACACCTTACCTCCAACAGAACTGTACAACAGATTCGCTGTGTTACACACACACACACACACACACACGCACATGAACATGCACACACACACACACTCTCTTCCAGTGCAGTGCATTGTTATCATGCAGTTAGTAATATCAAACCATATGTATACTGAACATGACTGTGTACAGACACTACTGACTGTAGTGAATTATCCATAGAATGGACTGTCTGCAGGAACTGGAGTGGTGGAATGATCAAACAAACAACAGCAAAATGTAATAAAGAGTGGAAACTTATCCTGGGGCCAAGCTGATGGTTTTTGTTGCATGAAACAATTTCTGCAGACAAAGGTACAGATGGAATATAGGGGCAGTGCTTCCCAGTTGCAGCAGAGAATGGACTTACGAAGATTCAGGTCTTCTGGGACACACTTCAGAAGACTTCTGGGACATACTCCAAACTTCTGGGTCATACACACGAAGAGTTCTGCGACATACACCAGAAGATTTTCAAGAAATACCTCTTAAGACATCTGGCACCACACAGTAAGGGCTCTGGGGCATACACCAGCAGACTGGTGGGATACACTCCAGAATACTTCTGGGACACACAGTAAGAATTTTGGGGTGTATCCAGAAGAAATCCAGGACATACAACGGAGGAATTCTGGCACGTACAGCTGAAGAATTGTGAGCTGTACACCAGAATACTTGTAGGTTGCATACCAGAAGACTTTTTCTATGTAATGACCACTATTATACAATCAAATCTTGAGTGGGGTTATGCTAATGGGATGGGTGGTCTTAGGTGAAGGCTTGGCATGTTTGTAGGAAGGGCTGTAGTTACTTGTGAGGGTGGAATGTCTGTCAGGCTAATGACCACCAGAGAAGAGTTCCCAGAACACCTCACAATTGTAAGTTATTTCAGACAGTTCAGAATTCGGACATCTGGTCTCAACATTATATGTCACTGACAGTTCACTAAATGATATATGTGCGCGCGCTGTTTTTGTCATTAAGTAGTGATTTCTTTTTAATTACAGATTCTGCAAGAAGAGAAAGGCATACTGTTATCTTTGGAACAGTGCTTAAAGGAAAGATGCTGTGAACTGGAAGAAGAGGTGACTGCTCTCCGTGCCACTCAGCCCTCCAAACGACAACATGCTGGGAGCAAAAACACTGTGACAGACTCATGCAATCAAGGTTCTGGCTCCACTCCAGCTGAAGATGAAGGCATCAGTTCATCTGATCAAGAACAGTCCCTGTCTCAAGACGAGGAAGACTCTGGCGATATTGAGAGAGAGCCCATGGTGTACGAACTGTTTGCTGTACAAAATGACACAATACTGGTTGAGAGAAATGGGTTGAGAAAAAATGTGAATAATGACATTGTAATGAAGGAAACAAGTGTAGATCAACTAGATGATGATGAGGTATCAAAAGGTGGCAATAATAATGATGATGAAGATGAAACAACAATCGATGAAGTTATAGAAGAACTAAGAAATATTATAAATGATGCAGAAACAGAAGCATATGCAGCAGAAGCTGCCGAGAAAGCGGCAGCAGCAGCAGCAGTAGCTCACAAGAAGCAAAAGGAACTTGAAGAGAGGCAGGATGAAGCGAAGCAGAAATGTAAAAAAACAGAAACGGATAAGAGTAAGAAAAAACATAAAGTGTCACCATATCATCACCTTCACCAAACTGATTCAAGGAAATTTTCTTCTGGGAAACATGGTACGCAAGTGACATCTATAGAGATCCATCATCCTGCATCAGAAGCTGAGGTCGATATTGTACCGACATGTCTTCTGCCACAACCACCAAGGAGAGCCCGAAGTCTGGTTCATCTGCTGCTGAATCCAGGAAGGGACGTCTATAATGACGACCGGTCTGGTCAGAATCCTTTCTTTGATGATGATGATACACCAAGCCACTCCAGTGAGGAAGACTCTGACTCACTGCTGAGTGGTGCAAGGGGAAGGAGTGGCACTGCAATGACAGCAGCAAGTCCTTGTCTTTACAGCAAAGATATTCAGAGGACGTGTGTTATTGATACAAGCAAGACAAACAAGGGAAGTAGTCAGCTGCTTCATCTGTTCCAGCAGCCCTGTGGAAATGATGTTCATAGGTACAAAGCATCAAATGGTAATACCAGCACACACTCAAAACCATGCAGCATCCGGAGGAGCAAAGGCAGCACTAAGAAGAATGGTGGTCATGTGGTACAGAATGTGAAGTGTTGGAACAAGAACAGGGCCTCAACTACTGTGGTTATTAAACGGAGTGAATCGTTCAGCCACACCAGGTGTCAGGAAGAGGAGGTCAAGGATAAAGGCAACGGACAGCTGGAGCCGCAGCATAATACAAAGGACGAATCAGTAGACAGTCACAGACGTGTACTAAAGGACGGTGTTACTGAGAGTGGACGGTTGGTGTCAGTAGGTGAAATACCTCTGGGTAGAAGGCAAATGTCAAGAGATGATACGCAAGATGGTAGAAGAGTGAAGACTAAGGAAGATCCAGCAGAGAGAAAGAATGCAAGGAAAAAGGAAGAAAGTGTAGACAGAGGGAGACCAGTTGCAAGACAGAGGTGCGGAAGTTTCGATGGTTTATTTTATGTGACAGATTATACAAATTCACCAGAAATATCTCCGAGGCCAACGCAATACAGAGCACCATCATTAGAGACACACTTTTCTAGTGCGCACAAAGAGGAACCAGTAAATCCACCACTTGCCACTAAGAAACTGAAGTCGAAGAGTCTGGACCGCATTGATGAAGGCTTGGATTCACTTGTAGATATTGTCATGACATCGTCTGACCAGGGACGCAGCAGGAAGGCCAGCGGAAGGGGCTCGACTGAGGACTGGCGCTTGGAGTGGGGCAAGAGCTACCTTGAGTCCCGGACTAGAAGGAGCGTAGCTGATGCAGCTGTGCCATGCAACACGCCTCCACCTGTCGTCATTGTGCCAAGGTCATCATCATCATCATCTGTGCTGCATTCTTACCACAATCACTCGTCACAGCCATCATCCCTGCACTCACACAAAGAGTACCCTGGCATTCGACTTCCCAGGCATCCCAGTGACGAAGCATCTGCAGCTTGTAGTAACAAGCGTTATCCTCCTGATGGAGCAAGTCACCCTCTCTTCCTCCCCTCACCCCCCAGTAAAAACGGTTCTTTTGAGTCCATCCCTCAGACAAATCACCACTCACCAACAAACTCACACAGTAAAACAGGCATCAGCAGCAGTAAGTCTTTCGTCATTAAGAGAGGACACATCAATGCAGGCCTGTACTCAGGGCACCATACTGCCCATGACTCACCAGCACACATGCTGCTGAAACCACAGATTCTGGCACCTGCGACAGAATACTGTAACAGGTCATCCTTGTCACCTGTCAGCTCCCGTAATTCGTGTCACACTTTGGCTGGGAGAGTGACAGATCTTCCATCTGGACTGTACTAAAGGTGCACTCATTTGGTACACAATGTGTACTCCAGATATGGGTGTAGATATTTATAGATATTTGATTTAGTTGCTCAGAAGTATATTACTCAAAACCAAAATATTTCCAGTACTTGTGTTGTGTGTTTTGGCTGTAAACAGGCATCTTCAGGCACTTCACTGACTTATGGGAACAAACAGCACATTTCATGATGCCAGTTCTTTGTTTATGGAATGGGTTTTTGAGACATTACAGTTGTGTTTTGCATGTGAGTAACAACATGTGATCAGACTGTTGCAGAGTTGACACTGTGCAAATGCACTGATGTATGTGTAATTTGATGGACCGCTTGAAGATGGTTCTGTAGAAATGACACATGTAGCAGGAATATTGGAAATAATGAGATGTGCGGTACTGCTGATCGAACCTGTGTTGAAATATATTTAGTTATGGCACGGCAGGGTGCCGCAGTTAGCGATTGTCACAGGGACTGTAATTATTATGCAAATTAACAGTCAGCATAACTAAACATGTATCTTTTAAAGCAACATGTTTTGACCTTTGAGAGGTCGTCGTCAGGCTGCAGTACTTGTTGCAAAACATACAGAGGGTATTCTTGATTTCAGACTTTTGCTGCATTCTGAATGTTGTATTATTTCTTTTGGGTGATTCCCCGGCATCTGAATTTTATGTACAGCCATTTCAGAACACTCTGTCTGTTCCATCTTTGTTGGTGGTGTAAGCAGGAAGGATGATTGGGACGATATTGCTGGGGTGTTTGTAAAGGTAAAGGTTTGGCTCAAAATTGCATGAGCCGATCGGAAGAAGGAGGGACAGAGAGGGGGCGTGTCCGAGTAGAGAAACAGGTTGTGGAGAGCAAAGACCCCAAGTGGAGGCCAGTAATAAGTAAGTGACAGCACATTGCTGACACATAGAGTTGTTTGGGACTTGGTTGTACTTTTGTCTGTGGGGTATTTGTTGTTGTTGTTTTGTAACCAACATTTTTTATCTCAGTTTTGAGTGTTACTGGCATTTATCAGAATCCAACTTAAAGTCATTTGACTGTTAAAGCTGTATGCTAGCCATTATTAAGTGTCTGTTTCATGTCAGTATGTTTTTTAAATATGCTGTCAGCTGCTGACGGCATGTCATGTCAGTGGTCGATGACTGAATGAGTATACACATTGGTCAAGTGATACTGATCAGAAAAGCAAAGTTCTTGGAGAAGGAGTTGCCTGAATGCCTATTGTTCCGCCAGGAATCCTGCGTAGACTGGCCTGGGATTGACCCTTGGTCTCCACAGAGAGAGACTGGAAGCTAACTGCCTGAGCCACGGCACAGCCGCAAGGTGTCCTTAAACCTGTGTGGCTTGTCATTTTGTCATTTATACCGGTCACCACATGACATGACCAGAATGAATTTATATTGAGATAAGGAAGTGCCACCCCTTCAGGGCATTTTCCTAATGCTGTGCTAACATATTCCATCCCAGGCAACATGTCTGAGCAATGAATAGTGTAGTGTAGTCATTTTTTCAGTTACTTGCACATGGTCACTGTCAGTAATGTGGCATGTCGACAGCCACCAGATATTTGTAAGTCCTCCGCACTCATCAGCTGTCATGTTGTGGAATGGCAAGCACCATGTGCATTTTGATCATTAGCAAACAGTCATAAAATGTGAATGTATTACAATTATTGTGGGCACAAACTTACCATTCTGAGAGAGTCTTGATGGCGGCAGCTGTGTGGCTAACCATCCCTGCTCTAGACAGCTGCTCTTTGGTATTCAGTAAGTAACTGGTACAGTCATGACTACTGCCACTAGGACATTATCAAAAATGAAAAATGTGCAATACAATAATTTATTTCACTGTAAGTGACTCTCAGTGAGCGGATGATAGGAGTATAGCCAAGTCCTGAACTGTATATATTGGGTGAAGAGTGACCATCCTACATGATTGGTGCTCTTCAGGGTGATCAAATGAGTGAGGGTGGAATGGGTGGGGAAATGAAGAGAAATACATAGTGGGTTTTGGTGGGGAGATCTGGAGTAATAAGACCACTTAAAAACCTGGGCAAAGATGGGATGATAATATTACAGTGGATGTTAAAGAGAATACAATGGGAGATTCTGGTCAGAATTAATGTGGCTGGGGATACTGGCCAGTTGTGGACAGCTGTGATACTGGCAGGTTGCGGACTGCTGTGAATGCACTAACAAATTTTTGTGTTCCACAAAATGTGGGTAATTTTTTTGACTATGTGATGAACTGCTAGCATCTCAGGAAAGACTTTGGTCCATGGAGTTCATTAGCTGTTTAGTTAATTAATTAATTGGTTAGTTGTTAGTGACCATCACCTTAGTCATAGATTTTATGGAATCATCATATAATTTTAGTCTCTCTGATATATATGTATATATATGCTGAATGTCATGAATAGTGCAGTTGTGGTGCTCATAGCTGGTGAGAGATACGGAGGACAGAGGAAGCTGTAAGGGAGGAAGTGTTGCAGAACCATAAACAGGATAAATTGTGAAGTGCACAGAAGAGTTCTGTACAGCCAAAGGAGTGTCTGCAGACGGGAACTTACTGTAAGCAGTATCAGATGTGACACAGGCATAGGACTATATTGATACATTATTTTATCTGACAACCGTCGCTAGTCGCTTCCTGTCCGCCCGCTTAACTTACAGAACTTTGATGTGCAATGAACAGTTTGTGACTTGTGTCTGCAAGCAAATGCAAAACATTTCCAGCATTTTCTGTAAATGTGGTGTGTAAAATCCTAGTATCAACTGTGGTGCACTGAAATGTAAAATGTGGAGCCTCATTTATGAGAATTATGGAGTAGTTGCAGTTGCTGCTGTTTGGGCCCGGTAGCTCAGTCGGTATAGCGACTGGCTACGGGCTGGACGGTCCGGGATCGAATCCCGGTGGAGACGAGATTTTCCGCCCGTCCCGACTGGCCCTGGGGCCCACCCAACCTCCTGTACAATGGGTACCGGGTCTTTCCCGGGGGTAAA
>Ga0123353_10014281_pt1 | contig 11438 bp, 5 predicted proteins | sample TergutLab28metaG_3_FD_92763 | JGI IMG/M metagenome (GOLD analysis project Ga0123353, IMG submission 92763) | Labiotermes labralis P3 segment gut microbial communities from Petit-Saut dam, French Guiana - Lab288 P3 | ecosystem: Host-associated > Arthropoda: Insects > Digestive system > Gut ... | reverse complement strand
TTCGGGACGCGGATCAGGAGGTCCTCGCCGTCTTTGCCGGTCCTGTTTTTGCCGGATCCGTCAGCCCCGTTACCTGCGGCGTATTTCCTTTTGAAGCGGAAGTCCATCAGCGTCGACATGTTCGTGTCGGCCTGTATTATTATGTCGCCGCCCCGGCCGCCGTCCCCGCCGTCGGGCCCGCCGGCCGCGACATATTTTTCGCGGTGAAAAGACACGGCGCCGTTGCCGCCCTTGCCCGCTTTTACCGTTATCTCTGCTTTGTCAACGAACATAACGCGGATTCTCCATCATCAAGAAAATTGGCTGTACCCAACCTGTGCCGGTAAGTATGCCCCCTGGACAGTCACCATCTTTCATGCGTCGTTTTGCGGCAGCTGCAGCGTCACCGCGAGCACCTTTGCCATTTGCGCCCGGGTCAGCGTGTTTTGCGGGATGAGCTTGCCGTTTGAACCCTCCACGACGCCGAGCTTTATCAGCGTCGCCGTCGGGATCACCGCATAATCGTCGACCAAATCTCTGTCGGGGAAACCCTCAAGATCCGAAGCGTCTCCGTCGGAATAGTCGATATTCAGATAACCAAGCGCCCGGTAGGTGAACGTGAACGCATCCTGCCTGGTTATCGGCGACCTGGGGGCGAAACTGCCGTCGTCCAGACCGTATACGACGCCCGCTTCCTTTGCCCAGATCAGCGCCTGCTCGTAATAAGCCCCTGCAGGAACGTCGCTGAAGCTGCCCGACGCGGCCGTTTCGGGTTTTCCAGCCGCCCTGTACAGCATCAGGATGTAGTCGCCCCGCAGCATCTGCTTGTCCGGCCCGTATAGCGAGGGCGTAACGCCAAGAGTTATCCCCTCCCTGGCCAGGAACCCCGCGTACTCCCTCGCCCAGTGGTTTATCATATCGGTGAAATCGCTGATCTCAACTTTTATGCCGATGCTTCTCCCCCCTGCGGAGATCGTTATCTGACCCGAGCTGCCGACGGCGCCTGTTGCCCGAAATATACCCGGGGCGACCATCTCGCCGACGTCGCCGGACACGTCAAATGCATACGAGTGCGCCTGCGCGGCGACCTCCCTCCGGTAGTACGTCGCCGTGACGTCCATCTCCAGCATCTCCCCTGGGATGAGCCGCACCGAAGTCAGCGCAGCCGCCGAGCCGGACCTCGAGGCCGTTATCGACGTCGGCCTGGTTATTACATATATCTCGCCAACGCCCGATGCGCCTGTCTCTGGCGAGAACAAATCCAGCATGTCCGTGCCGGCGATGCTGCCGGCGGTGTACCTGCTCCCTTCGACCGTCGCGCCGGGCACGAAAGGCGCGGCCTGGACATCGCCCGGGACTGGAGCTGGTTTGTACCCCCGGTTTGTCGCGGAAAACACAAGATCGACCGACGATTCGGCCAGCACGACAGCGCCGTTGTTTTTGAGGCCGAGGTTCCTGGCGGGGCCGCCGGGCGCTGCGTCGGTCACAAAAAGTATGTACGTCGCGCAGCCGCGCTCCGCCCCGTCGGACGGCATGTTGACGACCGAGGCGTTCTTTTCCCCGGGTATCCTCACGCTCAAAGCGGAAGACCCGCCGCCGTCGAGATTGAGCGCGTACACGCAGCCGTCTTTCAGCATCTCTTCCGCCAGCTCCTCAAGCGTCAGCCCGACAGATATGTTCGCGTTGCGCCCGTCGACGACATAACTGACGACCGTGCCGTCTTCGAGCAGCCCGAAAGCCGTCCTGGGCGCCCTCGGCAGCAAAGCCGGGGTCCATGAAGATGTGTCCGCTATTTCGCCGTTTGATATCAGTACGTCGCCGCCTCCCGTCGCATAGGCTGCGTTTATGAGCCTGGGGTCGCTGCACGACGTGGCGAGTGTCACGACGTCGCCGACCGCGAACTTGTCGACCTCCCCGCTGTGGCTGCTCTGCTCAGCCGCCGTCAAGACCATATTCCCGGCGCCGATCGGGACCGCTCCGTCCGATGTAAGGATTTCCGTGACTTCGAGCAGCATCTCGCCCGAAACCGACATTTCGCCTTCCAGTATCTTAAATCTCACGAACCACCCCGGGGAAGACGTCCGCGTCGAGACCGTCGAAAAATCCTCGTTGTACAGGACCATCCCGCCAAGGTCGGCACGCGGTTTGTTCAGGCTGCTGAAGCGCACCGTCGTTTTTCCCTCGTTGTCCGCGTCCGGGCTGCCGCCCTGATTGCTCATGGTCATCATGACGGATGGCGCAGCTACGATATCGACGCTCCCGTCGGCGCCGAAAACGACCGCGCCCACCCCGCCCGGGCTGGATCTGTATACGCCGTCCTCGATCACGATCCCGAGCGGCACGCCGCCGGACTGGGTGAAGAAAAAGTCCGAGTTTACCGCAGCCAGCACATTTTTCCCAAAACTTTCCGCGTAGCTGACCATTGCGGAGATCTTGGTCGTGCCGTACACTGTGTCGCCGTTCATGACGATGGGGTAAGCGTCGCCCTGCCCAGTCATCCGGATGGCGAAGCTCTCCGCGCGGCCAAGAGTCGAGTGCCACGATATTGTGTTCCGGTACTCAAGATTGTCGGCAAGCCAGAGCGAACTCGTATATACTGTGTTGCCCAGCGCAAGCGCCGCCGGCGCCGAAACCAGCGCCAGTATGATCAGTATGGCTAAGGTTGCTTTATAGATTCTTCGGGTCATGATTATCTCCGTTCGAAATTGTTCATCTTCCATATGTCGGCGGCGGATTGCGCTTGTGTCTGCTTGTCCTGTGATATCTGGTAATTATTTCCATATCCGCTTCGGGGCATAACCCTGTAAATAGGAAGTTGTCTATGCTTTCATATGTAACGCCCATTTCGCCTTCGTCCGTCTGCCCGTCGAACAGCCCGGCGGACGGCGCTTTTTCGATGATGCAGCGGGGCGCGCCGAGATGCTCCAGGAACTCGTACACCTCAGTCACCGTTAGGTCAGCGATGGGGTTGAAATCAAAGGCCCCGTCGCCCCATTTGGTGAAGTACCCCATATGCCGCTCGCTCCTGTTCCCCGTTCCGGCGACGAGCCTGTTCTCGCTTGCGGCGACAGCGTAGAGCGCAGCCATGCGCAGGCGCGGGGCTATGTTCACAGCGGCGGCCCCGGTCAGCTCCGCCGCCTCCCCTATCGCGTATTTTAGAGCCGCCGCGGTCACGGTCAGATTGATCGTCCTTGACTCGATTCCGTACTGCTCCGCCACAGCCATTGCGTCGTTATAATCTTCGCCCAGGTTGCGCTTCGAGCCGCAGGGCATGATCAGCCCTAGCGTGTCGTCGCATGCGCGTTTGCAGAGTATCCCGGTCAGCGCAGCGTCTTTTCCGCCGCTGTTCCCGAATACGATCCCCCGCGCGCCAGACTCTTTGAGGACCCCGCGTATGAACTCCGCGCGGTTCCCGGCCTCCGCTTGATAATCACGCATAAATCATTCCCCCGTAAAGCCTGCGTTCGCCTGCGTCAAGCTACGAATAATTATATCAGCGCTGTCAAGTGTGATGCGAGCCTTGGAAGGATGCCCCTGAATGGTTAGCGCCTGCCTGCAAGACCCCGTGCAAATCGGCAAACCGCCTGCGTGACGCCGAGGGCGGCGCCCCCTACGGGTTTCCGGTTGATCCAGGTCAGGCATTTGCATAATTTTGATATATGTACTCAACTTTTGCTGCTAAACCGCTCAGGTTTCAGGCCGGTTCTTCCGATAATATAAGCAAGAACCGGCGAGGACCTTTCCGGTTTCGGTTGGCGTCACGGAACCGACCTGGTGGTTGTGCAACTTCGATTCGTCTGTAACGGGTTTGATTAGGCAGGATGCCGAATGCACAATCCAAGGAGGGACCCAACATGCGTATACAGTCTATTACCGAGGTCAACACCCGTCAACAGCAAAACCCATTTCTACTGCAAAAAACCGGAGCCGTTTCAAACAGCAAAACGGCAACAGGACTCGCTTTTGAAGATTACTTCAACTCGTACTTGACGCAGAAAAACGCGGTTAAGGTTACGCGGCAGCCGCAACACCAGCCTGCGGGGCTATTTTGGGGGTATTACCCCTCGCTGAGAGTACAGCAAAAACCCGCTCCGACGCTCGAATCCAATGCATAACAATCCATGTCGAATCCGTGACGCTGACAAATCGCCTGCCCGTCCAGCCAGATACCGGGCGTACAGGCGGTTTGCGTAGTTAATTATTCAAAGCACGGATATAATGCAGATATACATGTAGTGGGCGTTTCTTATTTGTCCGGACTCATCCCAGTACGAGGACATTTTGTTTGCGGGATCGCATCTGAAATAATACCACCTCTGCCCCTGCACATACTGCGCGATTATGCGGTTTGCTCCGTCGTACCGGTTTCCGGTTTCAAGATTCCCTCGGTGGTATGTAAAGATCAAACGTCTGTATTATGTCTTCTATGGGCTGGTTCTGAAAGCTGCTTTTAATGCGTTCCTCTATACCAAAGCCATCTGGATACCATGCATAGACATGGTCATAGTAGGTGTTATCGTCTTTTTTTCCCATAATAAAAACCCAGTAAGTATAGCCCTCCCATGAAGGCTCCGGCGGGCGCAGCCAACACGTGATGCCTTCAGGAGCAATTGTGACCAGATCTTCATTGTAATGCCCCCACCAAAGCCAGAAATAACCCGGAACAAAAGATACTTCTACTATCGCATCCTCCAGTAATGTTAGTATATAGTACTCATCAGAGCCTTCAATGTTAAACATATTGTGAGCGATAATGACTAGCGCTTCAGCTATACTCTGCTCCTCTTCTGAAAGCTGTTTTACTTCCTGCTTCCCATTCTGATTGGCGATGTCTACCGTATCAGCTTCATTCTGCTCTTCTTCTGAAAGCTGTTTTACTTCCTGCTGCCCATTCTGATTGGCGATGTCTACCGTATCAGCTTCATTCTGCTCTTCTTCTGAAGGTTGTTGAGTAGTTTCCTTTTCTTCATTATTATCGGTTATGCCCAAAGCGTCAGCATAGCTCTGCCCACCTTCAGAAAACAGTTGAGTTGTTTCTGATTCAACGCCGCAGCCAGCGAGCATAAGTAGTAACACGAAAACTAAAGCTGTTTTATACACCATAAGTAAAATCCTTTGTCCAGCCATAGTTAAAAAACACATGATCGTACGGGTCGTCGTATCTATAGCGCACTTCATTGGCAGGTTCGCACTGATTTCTGATTTCTGACTCCTGAATCCTGAATCCTGAATCCTGAATCCTGAATCCTGAATCCTGAATCCTGAATCCTGAATCCTGAATCCTGACTTCTTGTTTAGCAATTAGGTTGCGGACGAAGTCTGCCGTATGATATTGCTAACAACTAGTGTTTTTGCATCAGTGCAGATTGAAAGCTGAACTCAAACCTGTAGATATCTTCATTAAACAGTTTAGAATCATGCTGCTTGTAGCTTAAAAACTGTTCCATACAACTAGCCCCAACTGGATAGGAGCTGGACTGATTATAACAGTAAGTTCCATCATTATTTCGACCTAGGTTTAGAATGTAGGCCTTAGGCTGGTACTCTAGTGCCAGCGGTACTCTAATAAGGCATGTGATACCCTCGGACGCGGCGTCTAGCAACGACTCATTCGGTCTGTCTGGTTCATGCCATATGTATCCATGTATATACTCTACTGTTACTGTTGACCCTTCAAATGATAAAAGCTCCGGACATTCGGTTTGTAAATCGCATATCATGTTGCGTAAAATGCTCGCTATTGCCTCAGAAATATTCTGCTCATTAGATAGAAGCTCAGGTAACTCTTGTTCTTCCGAGTTTACACTTGAACATCGCAGGTCATCTTCCTCAGCAACCGAACTCTCGGCTGATACCTTAGGCTCAAATGAGCAAGCTCCGATAAGTACTATCAACGTCAGGAACAAAGCGAGTTGCATAGATATATATGTATGATACTTTATCGCTGTCATGGTCTTTGTGCGCACCCCCCTATCACAATCCAACATCAAGGAAGCCCTCCGTTGTGTATGAGAAAAATGTGTTCCCACCAATACTTGTTATTCCAAAAATTTCGTCGCCCATATACAAATCCTTACCATCCTTCTTGCTATGATAATCATTAAACTGTGTTGTTGTGCGATAATACGCAGCTCCTCCAATCGGGCTATTTCCGATAGTTGCTGAAACTTCACCTCGTATTCTTACCCTGTCGTTGTGAGGGTAAGGATCATTTGGATAATATTTATTTAGAACAGCGCACATTTTTACAGAGAGCGTTACTGCATATAGCCAACCATCATCAGAAGAATTCTTTGATGTATATGATTGGTCGTTTCCACCTTCTTTTGTCAGGGCACTGTAAGCAACATGCCTAATGGTTTTTGTAGCGATGTTAAAAAGGGTCGTGGACTTCCCTGGATCAGCATACATATCATTACGCTGAGCAAGGACCCTGTTAACCATTGTCCATGCAACTCCGAGTTGTCCCTCTGATTTCGTTTTCTCTCCGTAAATTACCCTTGCAATTATTTCTTCTTGATGTGCATGACTTAATAGATAATCGAGATTGACATATGATTCTTTCCCATATTGCTCCGCAAGTGCTTTATAATCGTTTCCTCCTATAGGAGGCACGTCAATCTTTGGCTTCCAACCTGCCTTAAAATAACTCCTGTTTACTGAACACATAAGTTGATGAAAAAACGATGGTTTGACATAAAACACACCATTACTGTAGTAAAACGGCGAAGGTTGGCCATTGCCGGTATAACTATACTTGTATCCATCCCAGTCGAAAATGCCGACCTCTGCATTCCCTGAATGTTCTGTACCTTGAGTGAATCTAAAAGTAACCTTAACCTGTCTGTATGACTGTGGGCTATAAATGTAGGTCCATTGTATTTTCCCACGGTCTGATGATGTAAACGAGATGTTACCTGTCATTCCGTATGCAGCAAATGCATCTTCAAATTTAACATAATAATAAACATCATTAATCTTGTAGACATCAGTAATCGTCCCTTCTTTTTTACCAGCGCTACCCGCATCATAGAAAACAGTAACTGTGGCGCCAGGTATTAGGTTTATTTTCGGTTCCAAACCATATGGGTCAACCAAACAAACGGGATTACCCCAAACATATGCATATCTATTATACGATCCGGGATTAGCGAGGTTGGTACCAATCAAGTCCATTGACAACCAGCGCCTATCCGCAGCGTCATACATCCTAGCTCTTGCGTAATAGACGCCAAGCACCTGGTCATACGGATGCCCGGTGTATTCGGTCACAAGGTCGAGTTCGCGCACGCCAAGCTTGAGTATCGCCTTCATCGTGAGCGCGCCCCAGTCGTCGTAGGTGACGTAGCTTGCAGCATTGCCTTGCACGTTGTCGGTGAGGTAATCGACGCTGCCGAGCCTGTCCTGGTGGTACCAGAGCTTGACCTTTCCGTTCTGGGCGATGCTGCCGGCGCCATTGGCGACCGGCGACACCGAAACAGACAGTTTCTGCAGCCCATAGGTGTAGCGGTAGCTCAGGCTCCCGGCTCCGGACTCAGACTCAAGTATAACCCAGGCGAGCGGAGATGCATAGTCAAGGACGAAACTTTTCACTATGACCGAGGTCTGGTTCAGGTTACCGTTAAGCTGCCCGTCAAACGCGATAAGCTCGGGTGGCAGTTTGTAGATAACCTTGCCTTGATCCGGCGCGGCATCGGGGTCGATAACGATGATGAGCGGCTGCTCCTCGGTTGGGAACGTCGATGGCGCTAGGGAGATTCCGCTGCCCCTGCTGTTTGTCGAGTCGTTCTGCCGGGCCGTGTTGATACCCGCGTCGGTAGCTTTCGTGATCTCCGCTTCGATGCTAGCGCCGTAGCCCGCCATGAAGTCTTCGCGCGAGTGCAGGTCCGGGACGTTGCTCACGTTTGTGTACCCGTAAGCGTTCTTCTTTACCGTCATAACCTGTCCGACGAGGTGGCCGAGGCCATTGTATACATAACCGCTTGTTTCGCCTATCTCGTTTGTGCCCAGCACCATCCTGTTCGTTTCGTCGTAGACATAGGATTCGACGATGTTGCTGTTGTTCTGGTTCTTTTGGTACCTGCCTTGTACCAGGTTGCCGCGCCTGTCGAAGGAGTAGGTGTAAAGGTCCTTGCCATCCACTTTCTTCTGCACCTGCTGGTTCAGGTTGTTGTACCAGTATTCGGTGCCTTTATTGTGCACCAACTCGTATGTGAGGTTCCCCAGGCTGTCGTATGTGTAGGCATGGCTTTTGTACCCCCACAGACCTGTGGTGCCGGTCAGCCGATTCAATTTGTCGTAGGTGTGTGTCAGGTCATACTTGTCCTGCCCGCCCGCGCCGCTCCTGGTTTCATTGGTGATGTTGCCCTGCGCGTCATAGGCGTAGGTATGGGTTATCGTCTTGCTTGGCTTGTTCGTCGGGTCGGTTGCGACCTGAGTGAGGAGCCGGTTGGCGTTGTCGTATGTGTATGTCTCGCTCCAGCCGTTCGGGTAGAACTTGGAGATGAGCCTGCTTGCAGCGTCATAACGGTAGGTCACGTTTTGGTTCTCGGCGTCCTTGACATTTATGAGCCTGTCGAGAAGGTCGTAAGTGTATGTTGCCGCCGAGTTGTCGGGATAAACCATCGTTGCCTTGTTCCCAACTGAATCGTAGGTATAGCCGGTAACTTTGCCGTTGTGGTCGTTGACCGAGGTTATGCGCCCCAGCACGTCGAGCGCGAAGCTGGTGGCCCCGTTCCAGTCCTGCATCTGCACAAGTTCACCGTTTGCGTTGTATTCGAACAGGACATTCTTGGTGTTGTTGTAATTGATGGTTTCGACAAGGTTGCGCGCGTCATAGCCGTATACAGTGACATACCCATCCGCATCTGTCTTTTGGACAAGGTTGCCGTTCCCGTCGTAGATATAGACGGTTTCGCTGCCTGCGGCGTTGACCTCCTTCGTCACCAGCCCACGCTTGTCGTACTGGTAGAGCGTGACCTGTGCTTCGTTGACATTGTGCAGGGAATCCTTACGGTACAATGTCACTTTCGTGAGCCTGTTCATGGCGTCGTATTCGAAAAAGCTGCTGTTGCTAAAGGCGTCTTTCGTCTCAATTATATTCCCGTTTGTATCATAGTTGTATGATGTGATGTTGCCTTTTTTATCGGTTACGGTCTTGATCCTGCCAAGCAGGTCGTAGGTGAAGGAGTCCGTGTTTCCCAGCGGATTCGTGACTGTCTTGACCCTGCCGAGTGCATCGTAGGTATAATATGTCGACTTGCCCAGTTCATTCGTTTCCCTTACGAGCCTTCCGAGCAGGTCGTAGCCGAAGCTGGAAATGCCGCCGAGCGCGTTGGTTACTGTCTCGACTTGCCCTGTGGCTGTGTATGTATACGAAGTCACTGCGCCGCGTGCATTTGTGGCCGTCACAACGCGGCCCATGCTGTCGTATGTGAAGCTTGTCTTATTATTCAAGGCGTCCTTGACAAGCAGCAGGTTCCCGTTTCCATCATATTCGTAGTAGGTTGATACGCCTCTTGCGTTTACGGTTTCTTTTACGCGCCCGTCCCTATCATATTTTACTTCTGTGAACCCGCCGAGCGGGTCGAACTGTTTTACAGCCCTGCCCAGCGCGTCATAATGGGTCTCCCAGGTATAATCGCGTCCGTCTTTGACTAATCTTGGGTTTCCGTTTGCGTCGTATTCATATTCTGTGATGAAGCCTTCTGGGTCTGTGACCTTCATCAGCCTGTCGAGCAGGTCATAGCTGTAATTGATAACGCCGTAGTCCGGGTTTATGGCTTTCTTCACATTGCCGTTAGCGTCATATTCAGTCCCTGTCACTCCGCCTCTTGGGTCGGTGATGGTGTTCACACGGTTCAGTCTGTCGTACGTATATACCGTCACTCCACCCATGGCGTCGGTAAGTGTCTTCAGGTTTCCGTTTTCATCGTAGCTGTAGCCGCTAACGGCTTCGTCGCTTGTCCCTTTAGCTGTTACCACGGACACTGTCCTGCCCAAATTGTCATAGGCATATTCCGTCACGATCCCGAGGGCGTCGGTGATCGCCAGGACTTGGCCGTTCAAATTGTACGTATACCCGGTTTCGCCGCCGTCAGCTGCAATTGCCTTGACCAGCCAGCCGTTGTCGTTGTACTCGTTCTTTGTGAATGTGCCGTCAGCATAGTTCACCTTCACGAGCCGCCCGAGGTAGTCGTATTCGTATGTAGTGAGATTCCCCTCCGCGTCCATGGTCTCATCCAGCCTGCCCATTGCGTCATAAACACTCTTTGTTTCGAAACCGAGCGCCGAAACCACCTTTGTGCACCGGCTGAGTTCGTCGAAGACATACTCAATGGTATTCCCAAGAGGGTCTTTTGTGTGGGTCATTCTGCCCAGAGCGTCATATTCGTATTCCCATTTGCTGCCGTTCTTGTCGTAACGCTCCTTGAGGTTCCCGTTTTTATCGTACACATTGCGGGTGAAGAATCCGAGCGCATCTGTGATGTACTCAGCGCGCCCCATGGCGTCGTAGTTGAATATCGTGCCGTGTGCTAGTTTCCCAGTATTTATGGCAGCGATCTGGTTCGGCGTCCTGGTTTCCACGGCGCGGCCCATGTTGTCGTAACTTGTGGAGTTGCTGTTGCCGAACGGATCTGTGAACGCTGTCATACGGCCTTCGGCGTCATAGCTGTACCCCCAGGTATTGCCTCGGGAGTCGGTATAGCCGGCCATCTTTCCCGCGAGGTCGTAGCTGTATTGGGTGCTGTTGCCAAGCGCGTCGATGACTTTCACGAGCTGGCCAACGTTGTTATATTCATACTGCGTCATGTGCCTCTCGGCGTCATAGGTGTATTGCGGTTTGTTCTGGGCGTTGTACCGGGTCTCGGCGGAGTAGCCCATTGAGTCGGTGATGGCCTCGTTGAAACCGTTGCTGTTGACATCGTAACTCTGGCCTACCTGGTTTTGCATCATCTTGTCGTATGCCGTCATACTTTCCAGTTTGCCAGCGTCGGTGTAGTCGTACTTTACCTTCGTCCCGTCGGGGTTTATCTTCCATTCGCGCCTACCCTGGACGTCGTACTCGTACGCAGTCACTAAGCCCTGCGGCACCGCGGCTGTCGGAGGGGTGGTCACTGTAAGCACATTTCCTGAAGCGTCGTAGGTATAGGAAGTTATATTGCCGAGCGCGTCCTTGCTTGTGAGCATATTATTGTCAAGGTCATAGGTGAATGTCGAAACGTTCCCAAGTGCGTCTTCGTGTTGGACGAGGTTGCCGCGCTGGTCGTAGTTATAGTAAGTTTTATTCCTGCACCTGTCAGTTGTTTCCTCCACAAGGTTCAGCTCGTTGTACTTGTATTCCTCCCATGTCCCGTCAGGATATGTGATCGAAGTAATATTACCGTTCGCATCGTGAACATACGAAGTGGAGTTGCCAAGCCGGTCAGAATACATGGTTATTTGATTCTTGTTATTGT
>Ga0123353_10014280_pt1 | contig 11438 bp, 4 predicted proteins | sample TergutLab28metaG_3_FD_92763 | JGI IMG/M metagenome (GOLD analysis project Ga0123353, IMG submission 92763) | Labiotermes labralis P3 segment gut microbial communities from Petit-Saut dam, French Guiana - Lab288 P3 | ecosystem: Host-associated > Arthropoda: Insects > Digestive system > Gut ... | reverse complement strand
TTATCACACACACACACACACACACACACACACACACACACACACACACACACACACACACACACACACACACACAACGGGGATGACAAACTTCCAAGTTTTAACACTCAAAAGTTCCACGTTCTGCCCACGCAGTGTATTGATGTGTACGGATCTCAGAACAAACAGCTATTATTTCCCTATACAGCATTAACTCGTTGGTTTTTATAACCGAAACGGATTGTGTTTACCGCGCGGTACGGACTGGGTCTTTATTTATAGCTGAGATTAAATGTGGCCTTTGAAGTTTTAACGTGTGTATCGGATGTTTCACTTAGTTACAGAGGTTACTGCGCATCGATGACTAAAATTGCATTAGTCAGGCTGGAGCGGTTTGTGTCCAAATGCAATGGACGTTTAGAACGGTTGTTGAAGTTACAACAGCTGAAATATGGCCAAGTAGCTGTTAATCAGCAAACCTTTGTACACATGATTAGCTGATGATACTTTATGTGCAATACAGTATATGATTCTTATTATTACAAACTAACAATTTGCACATACAACGTATATACACTATAAGAAACAAGCAATCGTTCCTCCTATAGTTTTGTCGATCGACCGCCATTATCAGGCAGCAACACTTCAAAACACGTTCGATTTAAAGTTTAATAAATACAGCAACATGCCTGCACTCACCCATTCACACAGGGAAGACTTCAGTATTAATCATGTAAACAGTGTAGGATCACTTTGAAAGCGAGAAAAACCACGTGTGTATGCTGCCTGCAGCACACTTCTATGGAGTGATATGTCCCGGCTAAAGGGCCCCATACACTCTAAATTAAACTGCGCATTCTTAAAATAAAACCAACGAGGTGCACTAATAACTCAAATTTATTTTTGGATTAGGACTCTACATGTTTCGGACAGTCTCTCTGCCCATCATCAGGAGACTAGCTCTGCACACACAGCAATAGGTATATGTCATACAGGTTTTGCTGACTAGCAAAACCTGTATGTATTGCTGTGTGTACAGTGCTAGACTCCTGATGATGGACAGAGATACTGTCCGAAACATGTATAGTCCTAATCCAAATATAAATTTGAGATATTAGTGCACCTCGTTGGTTTTATTATAAGAATATATCACGATGCACGGTCCTCTGAATGCCAAATTAAACCGTGCAGTTTAACTGTGTAAAAATCTGCACGAAAAACTGATCTGAATGTTCTCTGGCACAGCACGGTTTCCCATCAGGTCCCTCGTTGGTTTTATTATAAGAATATATCACGATGCACGGTCCTCTGAATGTCAAATTAAACCGTGCAGTTTAACTGTGTAAAAATCTGCACGAAAAACTGATCTGAATGTTCTCTGGCACAGCACAGGTTTCCCATCAGGTTTTGCAGGTTTTTTTTGTCAGTTCTGTGTGTCTTCTAGTGCGTGTGACTATAGTAGATAAAAACAAGGCTGTCGTTTGCTGTTTGCTAGCCACATTGGCCATAATGTTATCCAAAGAGAAGAACAGAAAGCGTAAAATGTGGAGTAAGAAGTGGTATTTGAAAAGGAATTATCATGCGATGCTCATCTGCTCACTGAACTGCTAGACACGGATGTCTCGAGGTTACGCCATCGTGGTGTCGGCAGGTAAACTGAGGAAACTGTGGGAATCCCTGAGTGAACTGCGCAGTTCTGTGTGTGAAAGACGAGTGGATAGGACAGTTCTGAGGCCTGCGCTAATGCCTGTCAAAACTGCGTACTATACTCAGTTTTCCGTAAGTTATGACGTCACAAAGCAAATTCGCTCGGTTTCACTGTGTGTGTATAGGATGCTTAACAATTCAGTTACAAGTAGCGTGGCTAACAGACTCTTACATAAAAGAGTAGAGTTCACCCAATAACATGCCATGAAGGCACAGAGGGGGAGTAGAGGTATTGATCTACTCTTTCTTTAACCTCGGCGCTAGATGTAGGTGTGGTCAACACCACGCCCCGGCCGCTTTACCGCGAGAAAGACCCGGTATTCATTGCACACGACCAGTCTGGGCGGGTGCGGAAAATCTCGCCGCCACTGGGATTTGATCCCCGGACCCTCCAGCTCGAGGGGAGTCGCTATGCCGACTGAGCTATCGCGGCCCACACCAGACGCTTAGTCAGCTATGTATATGTTTTATCTCTCTGTGGCTCAATTTAATGCCTCGCTGTATGACGTCATGTTGTACCGAACCGTCGTGTAGGTGTGATTGCAATTAGAAAGAATAAAGAAGGAAGTGGTCGTGACCTAATTTAAGGTATATCCCGGCATTTGCTTGGAAGGACAGACAGCTTCTGGATGTCAACTACATTCATTGTACGCGGCTGCGGACACAATCAACTGTAAACGAGAAAATGGGTACTCATAAATTACTGTGACTGACTGACCTGACTTATTTATTGCATGGAGCAGAGTCCTTCTTGAGAGGCTAACCGGATCTCAGCTAGTCCAAAAATTCCCCGCATTTCACGGAACCCGAAGGTTCATTACCGTCTTCACAAGTGTCCGCCACCTGTCCCTATCCTGAGCCAGATCAATCCAGTCCATGCACTTATCCCACCTCCTGAAGATCCAGCTTAATATTATCTTCCAGTCTACGCCTGGGTCTTCCAAGTGTTTTCCTTCCCGCAGGTTGCCCCACCAAAACCCTCTATACGCCTCTCCTCTCCCCCATAACGTGCTACATACCCCGCCCATCTTATTATTATCGATTTGACCAACCGAATAATATTTGGTGAGGAGTATAGATCATTAAGCTCCTCATCCTGTAGTTTTCTCCACTCCCCTGTTACCTCGTCCATCTAAATTACTGCAACATAAAACTTAATGTGGTGTCTGAAGTCGGATTTTTTTTTGTACAGGGTCCGCCAGTGAATCGGGCGATTTGGCAACGGCGTTTTTCTGTTTTTAGCGTAAGCGGTGAAGGGGAATGATGCTGCCAGGTGGCGTGGCCGTGAATAGCGTTCAGTTTGGAATGGAGTCGTGTACCGGTGCACAGTGTGCTTTCGGCGTTAAATCATTTTATAAGAACAACGATAGCTACGTTGCCGCCCGACGTGAATTTCGCAAGAAATTCGGGATTCATCCAAACAGTAAAGTGCCGTCAGCTCATGCCATAAAGACGTGGGTAAACAAATTTGAAAAGACCGGCTCAACTGTTAAGAAGAAAGGTGGTAGTGTTAAAACAGTTTGCTCCCCACGGAACATTGACGCTGTGAGAGCATCATTCGAACAAGTCCTCGCCGGTCGGCTGTGCGTCATTCCAAGAAACTGGGACTGTCAGAAAGCAATGTCAGGCGTACAAAAACCACTGCACAGTTCTAAAATGACGGTGTGGTGTGCTGTTGCAGCCTTCGCCATTATCGGTCCTTACTTCTTTGAGGACGAACGTGGAAATGCTTGCACTTTGACCTCTGTGCATTACGCACACATGTTACAGGACCTCTTCATTCTTCGTCTCCAAGGTCTTCCAGTGAACAAAACCACTTACTTTCAACAAGATGGGGCTACAAGTCACACTGCAAAAATTGCAATGAGCATTTTGCGCCCACTTTTTCCTGGACATCTCATATCCAGATATGACGACATCGAATGGCCAGCAAGATCACCCGACTTATCGGTGTGTGATTTTTAGAAAGATGTGTTTTTTATGTTCTGTGTTATGTTTCAAGACCACTGTTTCGCTCATTTCTGCAAATGCTGAAGTATGTACTTCATTTTAAATGTAAATATATCATGATATCCAATACTTTTAATTGTTTTTAACGCCTAAAAGTTGCCCGATTCGCTGGCGGACCCTGTATAAGACATAACAGTTACACTGGCTTTCGTGGTTGATATATACTCGTTTGTGATTATCGGATGTCCGGCTTTAACCAAAATTCGAATGTATCGACGGACAAGTTTATTAAGTAATCCCAACCTAAATTTAATGAAAATCAGTCACGCATTTATGGATTTGTCACATTCGGAAGAACACAGACGGCCGTGGCGCATGCACTACAAGTATTCCTGAAACTTACCTTTGCCATTACGCCAAAAAAAGATTGAGCTGGCTTTGTATCCAGTCACTGCAACAGGCCTATTCATTAGGTTGCAAGCCATGATCTCTATTTCCCACGTTCCTCAATTCGATACCCGTAAAGCTATTTCTCATTTGATACAGCGTTATAAAATAAAGTGCTATTAACAACAACAACAACGTACCTGTGTGTTTAGAAAACCTCTGAATCCACCGTGGCCACCTCTCAGACTTTCCAGCCAGCCACTTGCTAGTACTCATCTTCAACCTCTGCCTGCACTCTCTCAACTGGGGCAGTGACTAATCGCGTTTCATATCCTGCTACAGCAGCGACGAGATAACTCGCATGTTTCATCTCTACCGAGTGGCAAGACTCTGTGATGGAAGCTTATTCCAGAATGTCTGAGCGCACCACGTCACATGTTAAGTGAGAGTCTATTTGTGTTTGTGTGACGCATGTTCGTACGATTCGTGAAATCTCCGTACGCTTCTCATTTATACGATTTTGTGCTATATGCGTTAAGAATTCATACAATGCAGAGCCGGTCTTGGACGCTGTGGAGAATATGCGTGGACACTTTTTGCGCCTGGCAAGAATTCAAATCCGATTCCCCGGTCAGCCAGGACGAAACCAAAGGATACCGAGTGACACTATTAGGGGTGAGGTTAGAATGATAGCAATCAGAGGGGAAATAGGAAGAAACGAGCACGGTAAAAACAAAAACAAAAATTGCGAAGAGGACACAAAAGATACCCAAATAAAAACATAATCGCAACAAACCCCAGTGGTCACCATATGTACCACCAGATTTAATATTAAAAAATTCCACGTTCTTCCCACACAGTGTATTTAGGTTTTGTACGGATCTTAGAACAAACAGCGATTATTTCCCTATACAACATCAGCTGATTGGCTTTTATAACCGAGACGGAATGTTTACTGCGCGTCACAGGCCGAGTATAACTCAAGGTAGTCTGAGGCTGCGAAGGGTTATTCCTTGTCGGGGCCGCAGCATATTTCGTCTTGTGACCCTAATTACTGTACTGATGACATCAAGACTCATATTGTAACGTCATCGCGCACGCAGCTGGCTGTCGGGTTGAGAGTGTTAGATGAGTTACAACGGCGAATTGAGTGATGGCCTCCACGACGGACCAATCCCCCGTCCAGAGGATTCTTATTGATTGTGTGTGTGAGTGTGTGTGTGTGTCACTGAGTGTGATATGCTGCAGCGATAACCCTCTGCACTTACAGTGGGTAGGTAGAAGACGTCAGACTGAGAAAGAAGAAAGAAATCTGTGATATGGCCACAACGTCTGATACTTTTATTTATTTGACTTCAATCTTTATTTAGTGACTGTCATGCACCCGCAGGCCATTTGATCACACCACGCACAGCATCGCTTGCCATGGTGATTAGTAAATAATGTTTTGTACTAAGTAGAGGTGAAAGAAGGGTAGAAAAAGCTGGTTAGATCAGCTGCTTCAAAATTTGTAGTCTTCTTCAAATATTGTTACTGAATTAAATCACGGAGGATGAGCTGGACAATACGTGGAGGTAATTAGAAACGCGTAGGAAATTTTCATCGCAAAATCTGCAAGGAAGACACTACTTTGGAGACCATGGCGTAGATGGCAGGATAATATAAGGATGAATAAAATACATATGTTGTGAAGGTGTGGACTGGATTTATCTGGCTGGAGACAGTGACAAGTGGCGCACTCTTGTAAGTACAGCGACGCAGCTTAGGCTTCCATAGAACAGGAAGGGTTGGTTGGTTGGCTACTGGAGTATTGGTTTATCAGGAAGGAATCTGCTCCATGGAAGTGGTTAGAATGATGTTGCTGCGGTGTAGAAATGTTGGAGGAACTCCGGATCTCACGTGGATGATAAACATTAAGAATTAAATTTTGTGTCTAATAAAAGGCTTTATTGTGTATTATGTTTGTGTTAGCACTGTGTGAAGTTGCTAGCAGGCTTCGGTTTGCACATGCTGGCTGTGGAGTGGATTGCAGGGCGCTCGGCGGATTCGAGTGCTGTCTATTTGTTCATCTCCCCGCTAGATGGCTGCTGTTGTGCCTTTTTGAACGGCCGCACTGTGCCACACACAACGGAAAGACAAGATAGCAGCTAACGGCACTAACTGCTAGTAACTCTAGGCAGTGACGAAAAGCATGCATGGACGCTCCTCAATAGACGGCCCTTTGGAATGAGAGTGAAACTTCTCATGCCAATAGTTCTCAGCTAGAGTATATCGGTTCATGCGGAAGTTTTGAAGAAGGAAATGGGGCAATGACGATAAAGCGTTGAACAGTAATTTTAACCACTTTATTTGAAAGTATGTTTATTGATACGTTTTAAAATAAAACGAAATAAAACTACATGCCAAGCATACTTATGTGATTAATACGGTTTTTTGTTTCACTTTTTTACCATAAATCCGTATGGACTCTAGGCTACAGTTAATACGGTGTTTTCTTTGTGATCATTATCGATAATTAATATTAATATTCATATCGTTGAGAAGAAGTCATTGTGTTTTTAGCCTAGTAGTTGTTACTATTACTGTCTTAAATGGTTCAATGCGTCTTCTCTGGTGGACGTACATCAAGGTTAGAAAGGAAGATGCTGACTCCATCTTCAGGGTAGAAAGTGGAGGCAACAGATTCTTGCCGTCCACCAAACTACTGACATTGACCGCTGTGAGAACTCCAGACAATATGTATCAGTTTTCAGTTTCGTTATAATGAAAGCTGTGATGCGATATTGAAGAGTGTCCGCAGTTCGGACAAACCCAGTCCGTAGGGTTTGGGGCTCTGATATGATCCATGTGGTCGCACAATATGAACATCTAGCAGTTCGTAATAGGGGGTTTCCATATTGTGACTCTGCGAACGTGGTTGTAAAAGCGGGCAAGCCCAGTGGGTTAGTCGAGGGCTTAGGCAGGGTCATACACTGAAAAAACCTGCAACTTTGTACCTAGGAAGCTAATTTGATAAGACAGTGTTTCCTACGTGACTTTGGTCACGGAACACTTTAGCAGTCGGAATGTTATTGCGTAACCCCTAGTAAAATTGTTACGAGTGTAATAATAAATACATTTTATACCAGTGTATGAGATATATTACTAAATAAAAATACCATGTCATGCCCTCGAAAAACGAGTATTAATTGGCCGATATTCAGATCCACTAAATACAAAATTATATTCAAAATGCGGTTATTTTAATTACGATGGCATTGCAACAATTCAGAAGTATTTGAAGGAGTGAGTCGTCGGCAAATAGAAATTAAATTTATTTCAGGTGAGTTTTATAAGAATAACAATATTCAAATTACCTTTTGCACATTGCAGCGGCATTTACTTGCCGAATCGCATTTGAGGAACACCTTCTTGCGACTGTGAAAACAGTTAACGTTTAAGGTAAATGCCAGACCTGACATTTGTGCACGACGATGGAACGTTGAATGGAATTAGCAGGGAACTTTCTGTCGTGATTTCAGGCTTCCGCCGCGAAGTACAACGTTACGTAGCATAGATTGGCAGTTACGAAGGTTTCGGGACAACGTGTCGGTCTTATCTGAAGTGTCAAGCTTAATCCTTCGAAGGTCTCAAGGGTCAAGCTTGAACCTAGAAGATAGAACTCCAGTATAAGGAAATTGTACATAGTAATTTTGACATTATACCTGGGTTCCTTTTTCTGGACCCGGAGGCTTTCTGCTGATCCTGCGGGATTGAGACTGAGAGTCATTCAGAGTTCAAGGAAAGCTCCGCAACGGGGAGCTCCAGTATGGATTTTACGGAGGGCTCCAGTTAAGTAGAAATAGGCAACTGTACATAGTAACTTTTGCATTTATACCTGGGTTCCTTTTCTTTTGGACCGGGAGGTAATTGGGAATTACGTATGGGGGGGGGGGGCATCTGGAACTTTGTTGAAGGAACAGGGCTCATTTTAACTTAATATAGAATATGGGGCACAAAGGGCCTTTCTTAACACCTAGGTGCATCGGGCCCAGAAGGGCTCGAACTCCATTATTATTATATTCTATCGAGGATGGGACCGATAGGTTGACCCGAAAGTTCGGTTACTCTTCATAACATCCCAGAACAGCCCAGATTTCAAATTTTTAAAATCAGATTTTCGCGTGTTTGAACGTAAACCGAATGACTGTCTTACCCACGACAGTACCACCAAATGGCAACAGTAACAAACATTGAAGCACACCCTTTACTTTCTATTATTTTTCGAAATTGTTGCTAAAAAATATCCCCCCATTTCTCATAACAGAATTTCCATTCTGTACTTTCTGTTTCAGACAGGCCGTGCTCTCACAAAAAGTGGACTTTTTTTTATACAGTCGAGATCTTCGAACTTTTGGGGTTTTGCGCAGCGTCATTGGCAGTTATTTACCGACGTTTCGGAATAACCTATCGGTGCTAACTTTAAGGATCGACAACGCTGCGGCGTGAGCTTCAAACCCCTCGTTGTGTCCATTTGCCGCACGTAACCCTGTCCACTTAAACCCATTTTTTAAACTTTCGTTCTAGTATTGTTCAGGTAAGAAGCAGCCGCGTCTCACTATGTCATCTGATTGATCTTTCTTTTCCTTACTCCTTCCCATCTTCACCCATTTCCTTTTCCTCGAGCGCGTTACAATTTTTTTTCTCACCTACGTCATCCGGCTTCAAGACTCGTACAAAATAACAGCTTCTCGCTGACAGTCGTTTGTCATAGAAATAATAGTGTAGGGTTTAAGCAGGAAAAACAAGCTGTAGTCATAAACTATGTAAGGCTTTACTGGCAGTTAGTTTTTCCGTTGTGAGTCTAGGAACGAAACTGTATTGATGCGACACTTTTTATGAGACAAGTGTAGGTTACTGCAGCATGTGGATTAAAATTTTAAAACTGACAATATATACGTAATTTACAGTAGCATAAAGAACTTAAACAATGTCAGCCTTCATCGTAATACCCAGTCAATTATACTGATCTTTTAAAGACTAAAAGTAATCTGTTTTATATAAGGAATGAGTCCGTACCGCGCTGTAAACACTTTCCACCACGGTTATAAAAACCAGTCAGTTAATGATGTATAAAGCAAAAGTCGCTCTTTGTCCCGATATCCGTACAAAACATTCAACGCAAGGCGAGCTCCATGTAGAATTTTTTAATGTTAAACCTGGTGGTATGTAAAGAAACCGCTAGGCTTGAAAAGGTTCAAGTTTCAAAGTACTGTGGCCAGTACGTCGGCTCTTATCGGACAGGAAATATGACCTAAATTTGTTCGGCCATCGAGATTTTAAAACTGACATCAATAGCATCGTTTCGGACGAAGTGTTTGACCACCTCAGCATCCCACCTGACACATTTACCTTGCTTCACCAAAGTTTCAAAATCGTCGTAAATATCTCCCACCAGTCGCGTTTCTACTATTTTTTCGTATCTGTTAGCTGCACAAATTTCGCACCTGAACTGATACGACGTCACACATTTCCGCCTACTTTGCTCGCGGGCGTGTTGTACGACGCAGTACAACTTATCGGGCTGATGTGTAGTTACAGTATAGCAAAGGAAATGCTCGTTATGAGTTGCCATTATGACCGCGCTGTTGGCAGGCAGTGTAGTGCTGTTACTGTACACAAGTTGGGCAGTGTGGTCACGCACGATGTGCTCCTGTCTGTAATAATACTCCCCTCGCCACTTACAAGCATCGTAAGGCAATTTTCCCATTGGACAAATATCAAAATCCTGATATTGTTGAAAGTGTAAGTGTTTCTGGTTTTGGCTTGCCTGTGAAGTCCTTGAAGGCGCAAAGTGACTTCCCGACTGCTGAGGGAATCTTAGTCCATTCTGTGCCAGTATCCTTTCGTGCCCTTGCTGAGTTTGGTGTCCCCTGGAGCCAGAGTCTGCATATGCTGCCGTTGGATTTGTATGTTGCCTTCCGTTTAAGCCATACAGATGTTTAGGTTCCGTTTCACGTTGACGCCGGTACGTAGCTTCTCCTGACAGATCAGCTCTGTATCCAGCTTGTTCCTGTTGGTGAGTCACGCATTCTAAGTATCTGTCAATATCAGTTTGAGCCTGGAGTAATATTTCCTCGTGCCAGGTTTCAAGTCGTCGTCTGATGTCGTTAGGTAACCGAAAGAGTTGATGTCCTGGTGAATGAAACTGATCTGCTGGGACGGCTGGATGGTTTTGAAGTTGCCCTGGAAATGTTGGTGGGCCTGGGGGATTTCCTTTTTCAGATTTAAGTGGACCGTCTTGTACTGCCTGCTGCTCGGTCCTTCCAGCTTCATGTCCGGGTTGCTGTCTTTCTTCAACACCTTCCATTCCGTCTGTTTAGTTGTCAGCTGGTCTCCTTGCTGGCTTACTGTCAGAGAACAGAGAAGGCAGTTTTTGGTTAATGTGGGAACATAGGTGACCAGAGAGGTGGGTATGCAGACTGTGTTTTGAGATACTACGGTACGTTGAAGGATATCACAATAAAGATGGAGGCAGCTGGTTCCTGTGCAGCGTAGCTAAATGTGTGCCAAAGCACACGGTGTCACATCCCAGAAGAAATAAATTTTTGTTGAAGTCAATATAAAAATTCGCTGTACCTGTCCATGTTTCATACTGCTATTTTATGGGCTGTGATATCACGTGGTGTTGCGGGATGATATCGACGATTCGGAGGAAATTCCTACTGAGACCCAGTATTTTCAAACGTGAAGATGGAGGCAGCATATTTATAAGAAACGCCGGCGTCAGTCTACAACATTAGACGGTGTAAAGTCCCAGAAGTTCAGAACGTGAGCAATGCTGATTGTGAATATCTGAAAGCTGTCTAAGGCAGGGATGTAAGACACGTGACACGCGTGCACAAAGTGGCTGGCGAGAAGATTTTGCTCGTAGCGAGTTTGCTTGTTGTGCCGCCATGATTTCGTATGGAAACGAAAGTCAGAAGGAGTCCAAAGTAGCAAAAGAAGTAGGCTATTGAGTTTTTGACGCATCAAACGGCTTTTGTTAGCTTCGTATCTTCATGGCATGGCAGGAACTGGATAACTTGCACAATGACTTTCAGAAGTCGCGGGTTCCAACTGCTGGACGGTTTCGTTTAAGACTCACGCGGATCAGGGAAGTTTGAAAATTTATAAAATGTATTGCCGGTCCCAGTGTCCGCGCGGTCTAAGGCGTAGGTCTGCGGCCACTCGCCTGCTCAGATTGTGGGTTCGAATCCCACCGGGGACATGGATGTCTGTGGTGAGTGTTGTGTGTTGTCAGGTATAGATCTCTGCGACGAGCTGATCACTCGTCCAGAGGAGTCCTACCGACTGTGGCGCGTCGTTGTGTGTGATCTAGAAACCTCGTGAATGAGGAGGCACTGGCCCACTGGGGGCTGTCGCGCAAAAAAAAT
>Ga0123353_10014279_pt1 | contig 11439 bp, 10 predicted proteins | sample TergutLab28metaG_3_FD_92763 | JGI IMG/M metagenome (GOLD analysis project Ga0123353, IMG submission 92763) | Labiotermes labralis P3 segment gut microbial communities from Petit-Saut dam, French Guiana - Lab288 P3 | ecosystem: Host-associated > Arthropoda: Insects > Digestive system > Gut ... | reverse complement strand
GTGTTAACGATACAGCCATTGTCTTTGTCCGCAACCTTAGCCGTAAGTATGAAGAGCCCATATGACAACTTGAATATAGTACTTTGCTCTACCATTACCAGTTCCTCCAATTATCATTTTTGCGCCATTAACATCGTTGTTATTTCCTCTGCCGGTTCTCAATATATAATACCAAAAAATGAGGTGCAGGTCTATTAGTTTTCGCAAGCAGATATGTTACTTTTGTCTGTAAAAAGAATCCTGAGAAATGCGAAGCGGCGGCGCATATTTGGCTAACCGCACGCGACAGTTGCATACTATACACATATTTGCGTATAATATGCAACTAAGTTTTCTTGTATTCCCGGGATTCCAAGTCCTGGCATATTAATGTTTTATACGAACATTGAGCTCATGTTGTCCTGATTTCTGTGTAATTTTTTCAAATTAACTATTGTATAATAATTCAATATCTGTTATACTTAGCAGCATCTTACTCTATTAGGGGATGATTTGCGTGGGAAGTGTTAAGAAAGTGGTACTGGCATATTCCGGAGGACTAGACACATCAGTCATCATCCCATGGCTCAAGGAGAACTACGACGGATGTGAGGTAATTGCCGTCTCCGCTAACGTTGGGCAGGGAGCGGAACTCGAAGGGCTTGAAGAAAAAGCCCTCAAGACCGGCGCATCGAAGATCTATGTCGAGGATCTGACCGAAGAATACGTGGATGAATTCGTTATACCGACTATGAAAGCCGGGGCAAAATACGAAGGATACCTGCTAGGTACAGCATCTGCTCGACCCTGTATTGCACGAAGAATTGTAAAGATCGCGCTTGGGGAAGGCGCAGACGCAATAGCACATGGGTGTACCGGAAAAGGAAACGATCAGGTGCGTTTTGAAACGGTGATTAAGACGTTTGCACCTCATATGAAGATTATTGCCCCTTGGCGAGAGTGGAGCATCAAGAACCGCGAGGACGCTATCGAGTATGCTGAGAAGCGCAATATCCCCCTGAGAATAACACGCGAGACGAATTACTCCAAGGATAAAAACATCTGGCACCTCTCACACGAGGGGCTTGACCTCGAAGCGCCAGGTAACGAACCGCAATATAGAAAAGAAGGCTTTCTTGAGATGACCATACCTCCGGAACTGGCGCCTGACAAGCCAGAGTACATAGAAATCGAGTTTAGGCAAGGGCTCCCGACAACCATTGACGGGATCAAAATGACACCAGCTATAATCATTACTATGCTTAACAGAATCGGCGGGCGTAACGGCGTTGGCCTATTCGACCTAGTCGAAAACCGTCTGGTCGGAATGAAGAGTCGCGGCGTATACGAAACTCCGGGCGGCACGATCCTCTACCATGCGCATGAGGTCTTAGAATCGATATGCCTTGATAAGGAGACCGCACACATGAAAAGCCAGAATGCTGTTAAATTCGCGGAGATAGTGTATAATGGGCAATGGTTCACACCACTGCGTGAAGCGCTCTCAGCGTTTGTTGACAAGACACAGGAGGTCGTAACAGGCAAGGTACGGCTCAAGTTGTACAAAGGTAACATCATAAACGCCGGCGTATGGAGCAGCCATAGCCTATACAGTGAGAACCTGGCGGCGTTCGGCGCGGGCGACTTCAATTATGATCATCACGAAGCTGAGGGCTTTATTAACTTGTTCAGCCTTCCGGTGAAAGTCCGGGCGCTGATGGAAGAGAAAAGGAACGCAACATGAAGCTTTGGTCCGGCAGGTTTGATACGGACACTGACGCGCTAACTGACTCATTCAACTCGTCGATAGAGTTTGATTCGCGGATGTACCGTGAGGATATTCTCGGCTCGATTGCCCACGCAAAAATGCTCGGTGCATGCGGGATAATAGGGTACGATGACACCGATATGATTATCGCCGAGCTTGGTAGTATCCTGGCGGATTTGGAATCCGGGGAACTGGAGTACCATACATCTGCTGAGGATATCCATATGTTTGTCGAAGCAGAGCTGACACGCCGTATCGGGGATCCCGGCAAGCGGTTGCATACGGCACGCAGCCGCAACGATCAGGTCGCACTCGATTTTCGCATGAATCTGAGAAAAGAGATTCGGGAAATCCAGCAACTCGAACTGACGCTCATCGCCACCGTGCTCGATATCGCGGAAAAAAGCGTAGATGTTATTATGCCGGCATATACCCACCTCCAACACGCCCAACCGACGACATTTGCGCACCACATGCTGGCTTACACGAACATGTTGCGCCGCGATGTGACACGGCTCGATGATTGCCTTGAACGCATGGACGAGATGCCGCTTGGCAGCGGGGCGCTCACAGGAACGACGTATCCGATCGACAGGGCAATGGTAGCGGAAGAACTTGGATTCAGCCGTATTACAGAAAACAGCCTTGACGCCGTGTCTGACAGAGACTATGCGATAGAACTGCTTTCTTGTCTTTCGATTCTAATGACACATCTATCACGGTTTTCCGAGGAGATTATCATGTGGTGTTCCTGGGAGTTCGGTTTTGTCGAGTTATCCGATTCGTACAGCACAGGTTCATCGATCATGCCGCAAAAGAAAAATCCGGATATAGCTGAACTAGTTCGCGGGAAGTCTGGAAGGGTCTTTGGCAGCCTTATGGGTCTGCTGACGGTTATGAAAGCGCTGCCACTTGCGTACAATAAAGATATGCAAGAAGATAAAGAACTGGTATTTGACGCTGTCGATACAGTGAAGAAATGTATGCCTGTGTTTACGTCTATGCTTCGGACTATGACTATAAAGCCAGATAATTTATGCCGCTCCGCAACCGGAGGGTTTATCAACGCGACCGACTGCGCCGATTACCTCGTGAGAAAGGGAATGCCGTTTCGCGACGCTTACACTGTCATTGGCAAGCTGGTTAGTTACTGTATAGCAAATGGAAAAACGCTGGAGACTCTGGATATCTTAGAGTATACAGCGCAGTCGGAATTATTCGGCGAAGATATATTTGATGCAATCGACCTGAAAACGTGCGTAGAGCGACGAAGCGTGCCGGGTGGACCGGCAAAATCATCGGTACAAACACAGTTCGAAAACATAAAGGAATTTTTAAACCGGTAGTACACCGTCCGCTTGTTTGATTTAGCGGTGCGCACCGGGACGATGATAACAATAACGACAGGATTGACAGAGTATATGAAACCAAAAATCTTCATTGACGGTCGGGAAGGCACGACCGGATTGCAAATATATGAAAGACTCAGCAGCAGACGCGATATTGAACTACTGCAGATAAACAATTCGAAACGTAAAGATGTACCAACGCGTAAAATGCTGATAAACAAAGCAGATATTGCATTCCTATGTCTGCCGGACGATGCGGCGTGCGAAGCAATAACGCTGATCGATAACGATGATACGCGTGTTCTTGACGCATCGACTGCGCATAGGGTCGCGGATAGTTGGGTATACGGTCTGCCTGAATTATCAGCACATCAGCGCGAACGGATACACACAGCAAGGTATGTATCCAACCCGGGTTGCCACTCTACCGGAGCAATACTCCTGATTGCCCCGCTTGTTGAGAGTAAGCTGCTTCCTGCCGACTACCCACTCGTAATAATATCCGTCACAGGCTATACGGGCGGCGGCAAAAAAATGATTGCCGAATACGAAACGTCTAACCGGGTAGAACGTTGGGATCTGGATTCTCCCAGACTATATTCGACAGGCGCAAATCATAAGCACATCCCGGAAATAGTAAGTTATTCCGGGTTGGCGAACATACCTGTATTCACACCAATTGTAGCTGATTACCCGCAGGGACTGCAGATCATCATACCTGTGCATATGCCGGGAAGAAGAAGAGAGGCATTTGAGATTTTGAAGGACCACTATTCCGGCTGTATAAATATTGATGTTCTGGACGAAAGCCCAACTTTTACAGCGAGCAACTTCAACTCCGGCACCGATAACGTAACACTGCGTGTTCTTGGATTTGACGATAAAATAATACTCACCGCTCAGATGAACAACCTCGGCAAAGGCGCGGCGGGCGCTATGATACAAAACATGAATATCATGCTGGGGTTTGACGAGTATGACGGTTTGATCTTTAAGTGAGGATAAAACAATGTTTGAATTTGTTAAAGATGGCGTATGCGCCGCGAAAGGCTTCAGGGCTGCGGGACTGCATGTCGGCATCAAGACCTGCAATGCTGACAAAAAAGACCTCGCGCTGATCGTCGCTGACTGCGATTGCGCGGCTGCGGCAATCTACACCAGGAACGTAGTCAAAGCCGCTCCGCTCCATGTGACTAAGGAAAACCTAAAGAACGGCCGCGCCAGAGCTGTTGTCGCTAACAGTGGGAATGCCAACGCATGTGCGCCTAACGGCGAAGAAAACGCGCATCGCATGTGTGACGCCATCGCGTCAGCATTAGGTATCGACGAACATGACATGATAGTCGCATCAACAGGTGTTATCGGGCAGGAACTGCCGGTCGAGATCATCGAAAATGCCGCCGCACAGCTTGTTTCCCAGCTATCGTACCTAGGCTCGAATGATGCGGCTACAGCAATAATGACTACTGACACTGCCGTAAAGGAACTCGCTGTAGAATTCTCTGTCGGCGGTAAAACAGCCAGAATTGGTGGTATAGCAAAAGGGAGCGGGATGATTCACCCTAACATGGGGACAATGCTCGCGTTTTTAACGACTGATTGCGCAATTTCTCCTCAGATGATAGAAAAAGCGCTTGTGGACGCCGCAGTTGTCAGTTTCAATCGTGTATCAATCGACGGCGACACATCAACGAACGATATGCTATCGCTGCTAGCCAGTAGCATGGCCGGTAACGATGCGATAACTGGTCAGTGCCCGGATTATGATGCGTTTACTGAAGCACTGAACGCGTTGTGCATAGAACTTGCGAGAATGATGGCGTCTGACGGTGAGGGCGCGACGCATCTGATCACCTGTCGTGTCAACGGCGCTAACAGCGTAATGGAAGCTGAGGCTCTGTCGAAATCAGTAATATCGTCCACGCTAACTAAAGCCGCGATTTTCGGTGCGGACGCCAATTGGGGACGCGTACTGTGTGCAATGGGGTACTCAGGCGTCGAGTTCGATCCGGGCAGCGTCGGCATCGCTTTCGAATCCGAGGCGGGAAGGATCAAGGTCTGTGAAAACGGCCGCGGGGTCTTGTTTGATGAAGCCTTGGCAAAAGATATACTGACCAAACACGATGTGACGATAGATATCTCGATGGCCGACGGTTTGGCCGAATGCGTCTGTTGGGGTTGCGACATTACATATGACTACATCCGGATCAACGGAGAATACAGGACATAGGAGAGCAATATGGCTAGCAATAATCATGCGCGGGCACAGACACTGGTCGAAGCACTGCCTTATATTCAAAAGTTCGCCGATAAAGTAGTTGTGATAAAATACGGCGGGAACGCGATGATAAGTCCTGAGCTTTTCGATGCGGTCATTGAAGATATCATTCTCCTACAGCTTGTCGGCATTCACGCCGTACTTGTTCACGGCGGTGGGCTGGAAATCAACGATATGCTCGACCGGCTCGGTATGGAATCGCGCTTTGTAAACGGGCTGCGATACACCGACGAGGAGACCATGAACGTCGTGCAGAGTGTTCTATGCGGGAAAGTAAATAAAGACCTGGTTTCTACGATTGTCAGGAAAGGCGGCAGCGCTATCGGTTTGTGCGGACTCGACGGCAGGTTATTTGAAGCTAAGCGGATGGATAAGGGCGACGGCGAAGATTACGGCTATGTCGGAGACATCATCAAAGTCAATCCTGATGTCGTTGAGCAGGTAATAAGCAAAAACCACATCCCGGTCATTGCGACAGTCGCTTTTGGCGTAGATGCTGATACGGCGTACAATGTCAACGCCGATACAGCGGCAGCGCAACTCGCGATTGCGCTAAGTGCTGAGAAACTAATCCTGCTCACGAACACTCGCGGAGTACTACGCGTAAAAGGCGATGGAGAGACGCTGATCAAGCAGATCGGAGCAAATGAGATTGAAGGGTTGAAAGCGCAAAGCATAGTGGCGGGGGGCATGATACCAAAGGTCGAATGCTGCGCCGCGGCGATAGCAGGAGGCGTTCGGCGAACACATATCCTGGATGGCAGGATACCTCACTCAATACTGATAGAAATGCTCACGGACGAAGGCGCGGGCACGATGATTTTTTAGGAGCACGCGCGGACAGAACGCTATAGAAATCATGTTATTTGGTTATTTGATGATATTCGCGTGGGTTTATTAACCATAATAAGGGGAATGGAGCTATTATGACAAGTACTGAAATTAAAGCGCTCGATTTTGAGCATGTTATGCAGACTTACGGGCGGTTCGATGTAGTAATCGAACGCGGTGAAGGTGCAACACTGTACGACCCTGAAGGCAGAGAGTACATAGATTTTTCCAGTGGAATCGGCGTAAACTCCATTGGATACGGTAATAAAAAATGGGCTGACTCTATTTATGCGCAGGCGCAAAAGCTGCAACACATATCTAACTTGTATTATTCGGAGCCATATGTGAGACTCGCGCATAAACTCACAGAGCGTTCCGGAATGAAGAATGTGTTTTTCGCAAACGCCGGGGGTGAAGCCAACGAGGGTATGATAAAGCTCGCGCGTAAGTATTCATTTGATAAATATGGTAAAGGTAGAAGCACGATAATAAGTCTCACCCAAAGCTTTCACGGCAGAACGATAACGACGCTCGCAGCTACCGGGCAGGAAATCTTTCACAACTACTTCTTCCCGTTCACCGAGGGGTTCAAGCACGTCCCGGCAAACGATATAAAAGCATTACAAGCACTTCTTGATGCACAAGCATCAGGCACTACGCTAAGCATACATGGTTCATCAGCGCTAAAGCTCATACCACCTGAGAATGGTATCTGCGCGGTACTGGTGGAGCTAATACAGGGGGAAGGCGGCGTACTGCCACTCGATCCAGAGTATGTGAAAGCGGTTGCAAAGCTTTGCGCTCAACACGATATACTACTGCTCATCGATGAGGTACAGACAGGTGTCGGCAGGACTGGTGAGCTATTCGCGTACCAGCAGTATGGAATAACTCCTGATGTCGTTACTTTCGCAAAAGGCATTGCGGGCGGGCTGCCAATGGGTGGCATATTAGCTAACGAAAAATGCTCCTCAGTCCTGACGCCAGGTACACACGCGACCACATTTGGAGGCAATCCAATCGCGGCAGCCGGAGCGTGCGAGGTACTTGAGCAGCTGAGTAACACTGCTCTTGCCGCAGTCGTAAAGAAAGGCGAATACATAAGGAATAAGGTAAAGAGTTGGAATATGCCGGCTATCGGTGAGATACGCGGCATGGGGCTCATGATCGGTATATCAGTAATCGGAGCAGTTCCCAGGGAAATCGCGCAGGCATGCGCCGAAAACGGGTTGCTGATCCTTACAGCAGGCTCCGATGCGTTGAGGATGTTGCCACCGCTGACAATCTCGTATGATGAAATCGACAAAGGGCTTTTTATTCTTAAGAATGTAATGGAGGCACATTAGTATGGATAAAGATTTATTGAAATTGCTCGACTTATCGAGGGAAGATATTCACTTACTGCTAGATACAGCCGACAGGCTTAAGGCTGAGCGTAAGGCTGGGGTGAAGCATGATTTTCCCACCGGTAAAACGCTTGCAATGATATTCACTAAAAGCTCAACACGCACACGGGTTTCGTTTGAGGTGGGTATCTATCAGCTAGGCGGACATGGCGTCTTCCTGTCAAGCACCGACAGTCAGCTTGGCCGCGGAGAACCAGTAGCTGATACGGCACGCGTCCTTAGCAGGTATTGCGACTGCATCATGATACGTACATTCGAGCAGGAAGAAGTCGAGGAGCTTGCCAGGTATTCAAGCATCCCAGTCATAAACGGGCTGACAGACTTCGCCCACCCATGCCAGGTCCTCGCCGATATTATGACAATCCGTGAGCATAAGGGACGGCTTGATGGACTAAAAGCTTGCTTTATCGGCGATGGTAACAATGTAGCCAACTCAATGATCACCGGTTGCTTGAAATGTGGTATGGATGTTTCTGTCGCCAGCCCTGAAGGGTACAGGCCGGATAAAAGAGTTCTTGATTTTGCCGGTAATATCAACGAATGTACGTTTGAGCTTACAGACAAACCAACTATCGCCGCTGTCAACGCCGACGTAATTTTTACCGATGTATGGGCGTCGATGGGACAGGAAGGAGAAACAGCGAAACGTAAAAAAGCCTTTAAAGGGTTCCAGGTAAACGACAGTATAATGGCGCTCGCGGCTCCTGGATGCATGATCCAACACTGCTTACCAGCGCATAAAGGAGAGGAGATAACTAAAAAAGTATTCGAGGAACACGCAAAGGAAATTTTCGATGAGGCCGAAAACAGACTTCACTTGCAAAAAGCGATAATGTACATACTGATGAAGAAGCAGATGGCTGGATAAGGAAAGTCGGAAAATACTAAGTTATTTTTATACATGAAGAAAGCCTCTGAATTGAAGTCTGTTTTTCGGAGGCTTGTCAATCGATATGATGTGAAATTGATACAATTGTTCAATATACGCCTTATCAGAAGCTGTCTTTCAACAGTTTCCACCTAATATTCCACAGTTTTTGTGACAGATCTACATAATAAGTATGTGGATTCTCAAAACGTGTTACCTCATCCCATAATAGACCTACCTGCTCTGCGCAATATGACCTGATCTGCTCTATGCCCGGCAGTTTATAAACAAGCTTGCCGCCAACGAATACAGGAATCAGTAGTTCTTTGGCAGAGAAATCCGTCAGAGTTGTTTTTTTCCAGGTCGCGTTTGGATCAAAAATTGTATGCGGGACACTTTCGTCTATTTCTTCATCATATACGCACAGCTCATCCGCGATAGCTTTTCCGCTATCTCTGTCAAAGAACCGATATAGCTTTTTATAATGTGGATTAGTGATCTTTGTAGTATTCTCGCTCACTTTGATTCTTGGAATAATCCCTCCATTCTTATCTTCTATCGCGGTCAGCTTATATACCCCCCCGAAAACAGGATCGCTTTTCGCGGTGATAAGCCGTTCACCAACACCGAAAACATCAACTTTCGCGCCCTGTATGATAAGTTCCCGAATGAGATATTCGTCGAGGGAATTGGTCGCAACGATTTTACAGTCATAAAGACCGGCAGCGTCCAGAAGCTTGCGGGATTCTTTAGAAAGGTAGGAGATATCGCCAGAATCCAACCGAATAGCGCCGTTTGGGATCGCAGCATCCCGAAACGCTCTTATCGCATTCGGGACACCGCACTTAAGGACGTTATATGTATCAACAAGTAGCGTAGTATTGTCAGGGTAAAGTTCGCAATATGCTCTGAAAGCATCATACTCACTGTCAAACATCTGCACCCAGGAATGTGCCATCGTCCCTCCGGCAGGCACACCGAACATTTCATCGGCAAGTGTACAGGAAGTCCCGTTACAGCCGCCTATATATGCTGCTCTGGCGCCTATAGTCGCTCCGTCCGCGCCCTGTGCCCTGCGGGACCCAAACTCTAGTACAGTGCGTCCTTGCGCGGCTCTGACGATACGGTTCGCTTTCGTAGCGATCAACGACTGGTGGTTAATCGCCAGGAGTAGGAAAGTTTCTATAATCTGTGCTTCAATGGCTGGGGCACGGACAATCATTACTGGCTCGTTCGGAAATATGGGAGTACCCTCGGGTACGGCGAAAAGATCACCTGTAAAGTGAAATGTTCTCAGGTATGCCAGAAAATCCTCGCTAAACAGCTTCTTGGATCGTAAAAACGCAATATCCCGGTCGTCGAAGCGTAGCTGCATGATATACTCGACAGCCTGCTCCAACCCAGCCGCTATTGCAAATCCGCCTCTATCCGGCACTGTGCGAAAAAAGAGGTCAAAATATGTGTTGCGCTGATATAGGCCGTAATGAAAATAGCCTCCCGACATGGTGAACTCATAATAATCACAGAGCATGGACAGGTTTTCTTTTCTCATTTGAAACTCCGTTTCGGTTATAATTGGTTATCATTCGCAGTAGGCTCAGATACTAACGATTACCACAGATATGGAAAGGTTTGTGACTCGAAACAGTTTATCATGAGAATTGCGTATATACAAGGAAATATCAGGACAAGCGCATCGAATTACTTCTCCAGGTATTATCATAACAGTAACTTATGGACTCGTTTCTATAACAAAAAACACGATAATCGCAGTCCATAAGTTACTATCACTGCGCGGATGCGCAGTGCGCCGCGAAGCGGCGGGAGGGCGCAGTGAGTAGGGCGGATTCATTTCGCCCGTGAGCGAACAAGCCCGTGGGTTGTGGGGTGAAACCCCACGTTAGAAGTATAGTAGCATATTGACATTTTATGCTCTCACGTATAGTATATTTTTGTAATCCAAACCGATGGAGGCAGTCCAATGTCAATTATCCTTTAATTCGTCGCTTTTATATGCCTGAATGAACCATCCGCCATAAGCGCGGCTGGTTTGTGCTGGTGAAAACCGATGATTATCAGGATACTCCCGGATTTTTGGGTTGGATTCCGGCTCACTCTCTGAGCCGTACATTTTGTACCTTAAACCGTGCCGGGATTCCATCTCAGCACGGTTTTCTATTCATGAAAATAAAACAAAGGAGCTCTCAAATAATGAAAAAATTCTTTGGTAATAGTCCTCCGTTTAGTGCCTTCCTGGTTGAAACAAACAATACAGGAAGGGTAATGATAATTGAAAACAGTAATATGGGGGGTGCGGGTAAGCAGTGCACCGACAGTGGATAGGTATTGCAAACGTTGCGGTACAAGAGCTGAGTTTGCATCATCCGGATTCTTCCGGGTCAATGCTCAGCAAAAAAGTCTGGACGTATGGTTGATCTATAGATGTGTATCCTGCGATACTACATGGAATCTCACTGTTTTATCACGTGTTGCCCCGCAATCGATTCCTCCGGATCAACTGCGCGGGTTTTACGAAAACGATCCTGATTTAGCATTACGTTATGCCACTGACGCGACACTGATCAAGCGGAATGGCGCGCAGCCCGGGCAGCCGGAAATTGAAGTCATTGGAACAGACGCGACACCACGCGAAGCAGTACGTATACACCTTATTTCTGAGCAGCCAGTCGATATCAAGGTGGAAACTGTTCTGCGAAGAAGGCTCAGTCTGACAAGAAATGAATTCGATGAGTTGCTATCGAGCGGAAAGCTCTTGAGTCTCTCCGGTCATGATCTTAAGAGATGCAAGCTGTCAGGTGAAATCATTTTGGAATTACGATGACTCAAAATATGGAAAAGAGGAAGCCGCAACATCTCCGCTTCCTCTTTTCCATACATCCGCTGACAACGCTATTATGCGGCTGTATGAAAGAACGCGCTCTACGTTACAGTTCACGGGG
>Ga0123353_10014278_pt1 | contig 11439 bp, 3 predicted proteins | sample TergutLab28metaG_3_FD_92763 | JGI IMG/M metagenome (GOLD analysis project Ga0123353, IMG submission 92763) | Labiotermes labralis P3 segment gut microbial communities from Petit-Saut dam, French Guiana - Lab288 P3 | ecosystem: Host-associated > Arthropoda: Insects > Digestive system > Gut ... | reverse complement strand
GTTACTGGGTAGTTAACACATTGATAATAACCTTCTTTGGAATAGAATGGCTTGGGTTGGATGAACATTTACTTGTTTTCGGTAAACAACTTGTTATGTGGATAATGATGTTAATTAGTCCGACCCCGGGCGGAAGCGGATTTGCTGAATATGTATTTAAAGAATTTCTCGGGGCATTTATACCAGTTGGAACAGGAATTGCTATGGCGTTGATTTGGAGAATGGTAAGTTACTATCCGTATCTGTTAATCGGAGCGATTGTGATACCAAAATGGATTGGTAAAAATTTTATAAAAAAGAAATAATTTGAGTTTGGATATATTTAAAAAGTGTAATGTTTATTTTAAATGAAAAAAAAACTCTTTTTTTGAAATATATATCAATTTCTTTATTTACTTTTGCGTTTTTATTTTTTCCCTAAACAGGAAATTTTTGACAAACAAATAACTATGTAATTATTTAACAATGAGAAGATTGAACACTTTATTAGGTGTATTTGTATTGACATTTTCGTTAAATGCTCAAAACATTACATTCTTTTCCGGAAATAAGGGTATTTCCAAAGGGAATGACCAGTTTTCCGGTTTTCAGGCTACATTTTCCTTTAACCAAATCGAAAGCGTAACTATTGAAGAAACAGAATTAGGAACTTTTTCTGCAATCACAATTGAAGGTGCATACATTGACGGTAAAGCAGGCGCGCCCGGTTTACCTGTTTTCAAAAAGATGATTGCCGTTCCGGTAGGCGCTACTCCGTATGTTATGGTTAAAAACCATTCAACCAACGAGTTCAGCCTTGACGAGTATGGATTTCATACCATTTTTCCGGTTCAACCGGATATAAGAAAAGATCAGGATCCTACGACTATTCCTTTCATATTTGATGAAGACGCGTATTCTTTAAACAACTACAACAGCGATCCTGTTGCTGAAGTTGAAGTTTTAGGTACAATGCGCGGAGTAATTGTTGGTATGCTTGTCGTAAGACCGGTGCAATACAATCCTGTTGCTAATATTGTTAAGGTATTAAACGATATTGAAGTTGAAGTTACCTTTAAAAATGGCGATTATAAACAAACGCAGGATTTATTTGTAAATACTTTCAGTCCCTATTTTGCAAAGAATTACAGAGAACTATTTAACAACGGAGTACATAAAGATGCATATACAGAGCATCCCGATTTATATAATACCCCTGTTCGTATGTTAGTCATTGCCAACAGAATGTTTGAAGCGACCTTGCAGCCTTGGATTGAATGGAAAACCCAAAAAGGGTTCTATGTAGATGTTAATTATACAGACGTTATTGGTACAACAGCGGCAGCCATCAAGACATTTTGTCATGCAAAATACAATCAGGGCATAAGTAATGGAACTGCTCCATCATTTATTGTTATTGTAGGCGATACGCCGCAAGTGCCGGCAAGTCAAACAGGCGCGCAATCTGCAAAAGCAACGGATTTATATTATGCTAAGGTAAATACAGGCGCAACATGGTTTCCTGATATGTATTATAGCAGATTATCAGCACAAAACACGCAACAATTAGCCAACCAAATTGAAAAAATTCTTTATTATGAAAAATATCAATTTGCTGACCCGACTTATCTGGATAATGTATTGCTGATTGCAGGCGCTGATGGGACATGGAATCCACGTGTAGGCCAGCCTCAAATAAACTATGCTACAACCTATTACTACAATGCAGCACATGGTTATTCCACTATCCACAAATACTTGACCTCACCCTATACCGGAGCTGTCGCTGATTTTAATAACGTTGGATTTGCTAACTATACAGCACACTGTGGGGAAGATGTTTGGGCTTGGAACGGTAGTAGCGGCTATTCGAGCTCACAAATCAACTCTCAAACCAATATTAATAAATATTACGTGGCTATGGGTAATTGCTGTTTAGCAGCTGATTTCGGATATGGAGAGTGTTTTGGCGAAACCATGATGCGCGCACAAAAGAAAGGCGCTGTTGGTTATATTGGCTCATCCCCAAGCAGTTATTGGGGTGGAGATTTCCATTTTACTGTTGGGGCTTACTCCGGTAGTATAAACACTGTTACAAACCCTACAATGGCAAATACTACTACCGGATGTTATGATTTTATGTTTCAGGATGCTGATTTTAATACGCTCTGCTCTCATGTTTACGGAGGAAACATAGCAGTAACCTATGCTAACAGTATGGGATACGAAACCCATGTGCCGCCAAATTATTACTGGGAAGCATACAACGTGCTGGGAGACGGTTCTTTAATGCCTTATAACGGACAAGCCACTGAAAATGTAGTTTCTCACATGCCAATTGTACCAATCGGACTTCCTACTTATAAAATAAATGCTGTTCCCGGTTCGTATGTGGCAATTTCAAAAGGGGGAGTTCTTTATGGCGTAGGAGTTGTTGACGCTTCCGGCGAAATTGATGTTGTATTAGACCAGCCAATTCTTTCAGATGGAAATGTTGATATTGTTGTTACAAGGAACCAATACAAACCTTATATAGCACAAGTCCCTGCTGGAGCATTAGATTTACCTTACCTTATTTTACAGTCGTATAGTTTAACTGAAAATGCTGATTTCGGCAAAACAATAGGTATCAATTTTGAATTGAAAAATGTTTCAAATGAGCCTTTTACTGCATATAACGCAGTCCTGAATGTAGAAACAGAATCTCAATATGTATCATTTCCTGAATTACCTGTCTTTTTGGGTAATATTGAAGCCGGAACAGAGTATGTCTCTGAAAATGAATTATTTGTTACTATTGCAGAAAATGCTCCTAACAATGAATTAATTGTTTTAAAATTATTGATTTCCTGCGAATATGACGATGAAGACTATGTGTATGAAGCAATTGTTAAATTTCAAACTTATGCCCCTACTCTTGATATATATCAAATATTTATTGAAAACAAAAATGGAATCCGCATAAAACAATTCAATCCAAATGAGAATAATCATTTGAATATTATGTTCTATAACGCCGGACATGCTGATTTAGAGAATGTAAATATTGCAATTTCGATTAATTCAGAATATATGAATATTGATTCAAATTCAACGACATTCGAAACATTAAAATCAGGATCTACAGCAGTTGCAAGATTTTTAGTTACAACAGTTGGAAACGCACCTGCCGGAACTCCGGTAAATATGGTTATCAGAGCATCATCAGGCGCATTTACAAATAACACTGTTTATGTAAATACCATTGGAAATGCTACAAATTACTATATGGCAAACGGCACATTAACAACTGATTACTGTAATTTTTATGATTCAAGAGGTCCAAATAACCCATATTCTTCAAATGAAAATTTAAAATTGACTTTCCTTCCTGTGAGCGCTGATAAAAAATTAAAAGTCATGTTTTCATCATTTAACACGGAAAAAGATAATGATATTTTAAAAATTTACGATGGAATTGGAGTATCAGAAGATTTACTGATAGCGACTTTAACAGGTTCAGAAATACCGCAGAATTTTGAAGCAACAAATAATCAAGGCGCGTTAACTTTTGCATTTAAATCAAATGAAAATATCCAATTATCCGGTTGGGAAGCAATTATTTACGAAATGGATAATTATTATAACGTATCATTTGCTATTTCAGATGATGACAATAAACCGGTTACAGACGCTTTAATTGTTTTTGACAATTACGTATTTGCAAAAAATCAATTATCTGTACCTTTTGTTAGCTGCGGAGATTATGATTATTCTGTTTCCAAAGAGGGATATCCGACCAAAACAGGTACTGTTAATATTACAGATGAAGATGTTCAATTAATTATTGATTTAACTAATTTATTCAATTTGGATTTTGAAGTTAATATTTGTAATCAACCTTTTGAAGGCGCTTTAATAAATATTGAAGATAAATCAGAAATAACTGATATTAATGGGTTTGCATCATTTAAATTGCCTAACGGGAATCATGAATATACTGTAACAATTGATGGATGTTGCAATATTACAAATGTTGTTGAAATAGATGATATTGACTCAAAAATTACAGTTGATATTGTTGGACGCTCATCTGTTACTTTTATTGCAACTTACAACGACCAACCTGTTGAAGGCGCTATTATTGAGATTGATAATCAAACAAAAGAAACTGATATTTACGGCGAAGCAACATTTTCATTGTTTAGCGATATTTATGAATATACAATAATGAAAGACGATTATATTACTGTAAATGAAACTATTGAAGTAGGAGAATGTGAAGATGTGGAAATGCCGATAACTCTTTCGCTCGTATCAATTGAAAAAAGAGAATTTTCTGATTTCTACGCTTATCCAAATCCATTTACAGATATAATTTATGTGAGAGGCGATTTATCGCTATTGAAAAAAATATATGTCAATAATATGCTTGGACAAAGAATAGCAAATATTGACTTAAAGGGAAAAACTTATTTCACAACTGACAATTTACCAAAAGGGGTTTATATGATAACTTTTGAAAAGTATGATAATAAGTCCGAAATGGTGAAAATGATAAAAAAATAATTTTTTTTAAATACTAACAATTAATAATTTAATTATAAGAAGATGAGAAGATTACTTATTTTTATGGGGATTTTTGCATTGACATTTTCGTTAAATGCTCAAAATATCCCGTTATTTTCCGGAAGTAATGGCGTATCTAAAGGGAATGACCAGTTTTCCGGTTTTCAGGCTACATTTTCATTTAACCAAATTGAAAGTGTAACTATTGAAGGTACAGAAAGAGGAACTTTTTCCGCAATCACAATTGAGGGAACATACATGGACGGTAAAGCAGGCACACCCGGTTTACCGGTTTTCAAAAAGATGATTGCAGTTCCGGTAGGCGCTACTCCGAATGTTATGGTGAAAAACCATTCAACAAACGAGTATAACCTTACTGAGTATGGTTTTCATACTATTTTTCCGGTTCAACCGGATGTGAGAAAAGATCAGGATCTGTCAAAGATTCCTTTCGCTTTTAATGATGAAGTGTATTATTCCAATGATTACAACAATGCGCCAATTGCAGAAGTTGAGATTATCGGAACTTTGCGCGGAGTTATTGTTGGAATGCTTACAGTACGACCGGTACAGTACAATCCTGCAGCCAATATTATTAAGGTATTTAACGATGTCGAAATTGAAGTTACCTTTAAAAATGGCAATCAAAAACAGACGCAGGATTTGTTTGTAAACACTTTCAGCCCTTATTTTGCAAAGCAATACAGAGAACTTTTCAACAACGGAGTACATAAAGATACATATTCAGAGCATCCTGATTTGTATAACACTCCTGTTCGTATGTTAGTCATTGCCAACAGAATGTTTGAAGCAACCTTGCAGCCATGGATTGAATGGAAAACCCTGAAAGGTTTCTATATGGACGTAAATTATACAGACGTTATAGGGACTTCTGCAGCAGCCATTAAGACTTTTTGCCATAATAAATATAATCAAGGCTTGAGCAATGGAACTGTTCCTACCTTTATTGTTATTGTAGGCGATACGCCGCAAGTGCCGGCAAGTCAAACAGGCGCGCAATCTGCAAAAGCAACGGATTTGTATTATGCTAAGGTAAATACAGGTTCAACGTGGTTTCCTGATATGTATTACAGCAGATTATCAGCACAAACCACACAGCAGTTAGCAAATCAAATTGAAAAAATTCTTTATTATGAGAAATATCAATTTGCTGACCCTACTTTTCTTGATAATGTATTGCTGATTGCAGGCGCTGATGGGACGTGGAATCCACGTGTAGGACAGCCTCAAATAAACTATGCTACAACCTATTACTACAATGCAGCACATGGTTATTCCACTATCCACAAATATTTGACCTCCCCCTATAACGGAGCTGTCGCTGATTTTAATAACGTTGGATTTGCCAACTATACAGCACACTGTGGGGAAGATGTTTGGGCTTGGAACGGCAGTGGTGGATATTCGAGTTCACAAATAAGCTCTCAAACCAATATTAATAAATATTACGTGGCTATGGGAAATTGCTGTTTAGCAGCCGATTTCGGATATGGAGAGTGTTTTGGAGAAACAATGATGCGCGCAGAAAAGAAAGGCTCAGTCGGATATATTGGCTCATCGCCAAGCAGTTATTGGGGTGGCGACTTCCATTTTACTGTTGGGGCTTACTCCGGTAGTATAAACACTGTTACAAACCCTACATTGGCAAATACTACTACAGGCTGTTACGATTTTATGTTTCAGGATGCTGATTTTAATACGCTCTGCTCTCATATTTACGGAGGAAACATAGCAGTAACTTATGCTTACGGTATGGGATACGAAACCCATGTGCCGCCAAATTATTATTGGGAAGCATACAACGTGCTGGGAGACGGCTCTTTAATGCCTTATAACGGACAAGCCGCTGATTATGAAGTTTCTCACATGGCAATATTACCAATCGGTCATCCCACTTATAATGTGACTGCTACTCCCGGTTCGTATGTGGCTATCTCAAAAGATGGAGTACTTTATGGAGTGGGAGTTGTTGATCAATCCGGTGAAATTGATGTTGTATTAGATCCACCTATTACTTCAGGAGGAGATGTTGATATTGTTGTTACCAGAAATCAGTATAAACCTTATATTCAGCAAATTCCTGCTGCCGCTTTAGAAGGACCGTATATTGTTTATCAAAGTTATTTATTAAGCGACCCTGATGATAATACAAGTTTGACTGTTGACTATGAAACAACCGTTGACGTTAATATTGAACTGAAAAATGTTGGAACTGAAACTGCAACAAATTGTTCATTGGAATTAGTAACTAACAATGAATATGTTACAATCAATAATTCTACATTTACAGTAGGAGATATTGAATCTGAAGAAATTGTTAATTTTGCAAAAATATTTAATTTCACCGTTTCAAAAAATGTCCCAGACCAAACAAAAATAGATTTTTTCTTAATAGTCTCTTCTCCTGATGTTGAAGAGCCATGGACTTCCAGGTTTTCTGTTATAGCAAATGCGCCAATTTTAAAAGCTCAAGAATTTGAAATAACCGAAATTGAAGGAAACGGTAACGGCAAAATTGACGCCGGAGAAACAATAAAAGTCTCTATTCCGGTTTCAAATATTGGACATGCTATAAGTTATCCGATGAATCTGACATTAAGGGCTAATCTGCTTGATGTTGAAGTACTTACAAGTACAATAAATCATTCAGGTATAGAAGGTGGTGAAACAGATACTTTCGATTTTATATTTACTACCGGAGAAGACATTCCTGTAGGTACTGAATTGACTTTAAAATTTATAGCAAAATCAGATATCTTCTCTTTTGTAACCGAAAAGAAATATACAATAGGTCTTCTTATGGAAGATTTTGAAACCGGTAATTTTTCATCATTTAACTGGCAACATAGTGGTAACCTGCCTTGGACAATAACCAATTCAGGCACAAATAGCGGAACTTACTGTGCAAAATCGGGAGCTATTACCCACAACCAATCTACCACGTTAAGCGTTACAATGAATGTAGAAGCTGAAGGAGAAATATCATTCTGGCGTAAAGTTAGTAGCGAAGCAAGATATGACTTGCTGAAGTTTTATATCAATGGCTCACAGCAAGATGAGTGGTCTGGTGATTTAGATTGGGCAGAATTTTCTTATCCTGTTTTAGCAGGTAACAATACATTTACATGGACTTATTCAAAAGATGGTTCAGTATCAACCGGTTCAGACTGCGCATGGATTGATGACATTATTTTCCCAAGTCCAATACCTATGAACCCTGTAGTTGAAACCATTATTGAAGATTTTGAAACAGGCAATTTCACAGCAAATGATTGGCAATTTAGCGGTAACTTGGATTGGTCAATAGTAAACACAGGCGCTAATAACGGTACTTATTGCGCTAAATCAGGCGCTATTACCCACAGCCAAACTACTTCAATGAGCCTTACTCTAAATTTAGAAAATGGCGGAAAAATTGCATTCTGGCGCAAAGTTAGCAGCGAAGCTGGTTATGACTATTTAGAATTTTATATCAATGATGAAATGAAGGATAAATGGGCTGGAACACATGATTGGACGCAATTTAGATATCCGGTACAACCCGGTCAAAATACTTTTAAATGGACTTATTCAAAGGACGGATCAGTTTCTTCCGGCTCTGACTGCGCATGGGTTGATGATATTTCTGTCTTTGACCCGCCAACTCCGCTTAACTCACCTCCTTACTTTACAGTTATTGAAGTTGAACCTGCAATTGTTGGCGTACCTTATTTTGCAACATTAATTGCGGAAGACCCTGATGAAGAAGATGAAATTACCTTTATCGCTACCCATATTCCTGCATGGATGACTTTAACCGACAACGGAGATGGTACTGCTACATTAACAGGAATGCCGGAATTATCTTATGATGATATTTTTGAACAAATTTCAATATCTATTACTGATGGATTGTATCTTATTACCGAAGATATTGACTTTGTAGTAGATTTTATAGGAGAAACATCTGAAATCACTTTTGAAGTAAAAGGTATTGATGGATTGCCAATTCAAGGTGTTGCTATTGGAATCCTTCCAATAAATACAATATTGTACACAAACAATCAGGGTACAATTTCAGCATATTTACCTGATGGAGATTACCAATTTAATGCTTCAAAAGTAGGTTATCATTTGTTTGAAGGAGAATTCTCAATTGATGGCGAACAACAAACTATTCCGGTAACAATGAATAGGATAATGTACGAAATTACTTTTGAAGTAACTATTGAAAATATACCTGTTACAGGAGTAAATGGTTCAGTTACAATAATTAGCGAGGTTGGATCAGATTCAAAAACATTTAGCGCAACCGAACAGGATTTTGAAATTGTATTTGATTTACCTGATGGCAATTATACTTACATCGTTGAAATAGGAAATTACGATACAGTTGAAGATACCTTTACAGTTAATGGCGAACCGCAATCAATTCCTGTAGCAATGTATTTATCAATGTATGAAGTAACGTTTGAAGTAAATGACATTGATAATATGCCTGTGGAAGATGCTGAAATTACAATAGTTCAAATAAATACAGTATTAAATACAGATGAAAATGGTATTGGTACAATTCTTTTACCGAATGGCGATTACGATTTTACGGTTATAAAAGAAGGTTTCGGATTTTATACAAGCGCTTTTATAGTTAATGGCGAACCCGAAACTGTTCCGGTTACATTATTAACAGGTTACAAAATTACTTTTGACGTAAAAGATAAAGATAATTTACCTATTGAAGGAGCAATCCTTACAATTAATCAAATCTTCGTTGACTTAATACTTCTTACAAATGAAGATGGTATAATTACCATTAATTTACCTGACGGAGATTATGAATATATCGTCTCAAAAGAAGGATATGATAATGTTGAAGGAATACTTAAAGTTGAAGGAGAACCTCAAAGTATCGAAGTGAAAATGGTACTATCAGGTATTAAAGATGTTGATTTCTCAAATATTACGCTTTATCCTAATCCAACAACAGGAGAATTACGAATTACGAATAACGAATTACGAATAACGAATATTGAAATTTTCGATGTTATTGGTAGAGTTCAAAGTTTAGAGTTTAAAGTTCAAAGTTCTGAAACACGAAACACGGAAACTCTTATAAACATTTCTCAACTTTCAGCAGGTATTTATTTTATACAAATAACTACTGATAAAGGCATTACGACCAAAAAAGTTGTTAAGAATTAGAGTTTTTAATTTTTTCATAATAGAGAGAAAGGAACATAGACTTTTTTGTCTTTGTTCCTTTTTTTATTTCCAATCACGGAACCGGGTCATATCCGCTTCCTCCCCACGGATGGCATGACAAAATACGTTTAATTGCAAGATAAAGCCCTTTTATAGGACCATGTTTTTTCAACGCTTCTATTGCATAAGTCGAACATGTAGGAACATACCGGCATGATGGAGGTAACATAGGTGAAATTAATTTCTGATAGATTTTTACAGGGATGATAAGTAAAAATATCAGGAAAGTTCGTATGTGTTTGATAATGTGTTGCATAAAAACTATTTATGGCTTTTGATTTTACGTGTAATCCATTGCTACTAAGTCCCCTACTTTCATCAAAAAAGCAAAAAGACAAATAACTAAATTTCAAAAACTTCGTATTTGTTTTTCCCAATAAACAGAATCACCGCTTTTTTCACATCTTTGCGGTCTTTAATCAAGTATGAATCAGTATAGTTTTGCAATTGCTTTTGTGCATCCTGACGATGTTTGTTTAATGATTTTTCGCTTGCCTTAAAATATTTCAACTCGAAAAGCCATTCGTACTTCACTTCGGGAAGCAATGGACTACGGTGTAAAAATATGTCTATATACCCGTTATTGGTTTCCAACTCGCTTGTAGGGCGATATACATTGCTCTGGAACAGACATGCTAAAAGCATTATTTTGATATATTTTTCGTCGAATTGCTCCAAATCGCGGTTTGATAATCTGTTAAAAACATTTCTGCAAACATATTCTATAAACGGTTTTGCTTGTCCTTCAAGAGCTAAAGAAGCAACCGCATTATGAAGTTCTCCAGTACTAATTATAAAACCGGCGTTAACTTGCGCTGACTTAATTATATATTCCCATAATACCGTTTTTATTGAATAATTTGGTATGCGAAGTTGTATATTTCCCATTACAGATTTTTCGATAGTCAACAATCCCATATAAAAAAGCAAAGACTCAAAATATTCATCATCAAATAGATGGTCTATCGAAAATTTTAATTTCAAATCTGTAATGATACTCTCTTCTTTTATTATTTTAGTGAGTGTTGCACGGTTGGTTTCGTTCTGAGTCAGACGTTGCATGCGACCATAATCTGTTTTCAGGTTGTCGTCAATAACTTTTTCCGGAATCTTTTTATATTTAATAATCTGGTCGAAATAATAAAGAATCATCGAAGGGTTGTAAATTCTGTCGGTAGCATCTTTATGAAAGAGATAACCGTCATAATACCATTCCATATTAACGTTTATAAGGTCGCGATCAACTCCCGTTTCATCGATTAATAGATCAATTTCCTCACGGGTAAATCCCATCATGTTATTTAAGCGTTCATCAAGAGTTAGATTTACTGCAATGTTAAAGCCGCTTGTCAGGTCGTCCAACATCACCGGTGAAATTCCGGTTATAAAAATCCTGTCAACCACTGATTTAGTACCTATTTTTAATGTTTCGTAAAAGTCGCGTACAACGCCGTTTGCATTTACCATCTTTTTATATACATCGTTAACTCCCATAGCAATCAGATCATTAGCGAAGTGGTCGTATTCGTCAATAATGATGAATATTTTTAAATTGGCTACAAAAGCTGCGTCAAATGCAGTGCGAATGGAACCAATGCCTTCTTGTACCTTTGAAATGTTTTCAATTAACTCAAAAGCCCTTGGTAATGC
>Ga0123353_10014277_pt1 | contig 11439 bp, 8 predicted proteins | sample TergutLab28metaG_3_FD_92763 | JGI IMG/M metagenome (GOLD analysis project Ga0123353, IMG submission 92763) | Labiotermes labralis P3 segment gut microbial communities from Petit-Saut dam, French Guiana - Lab288 P3 | ecosystem: Host-associated > Arthropoda: Insects > Digestive system > Gut ... | reverse complement strand
GGGTCGGTGAAGTACATCCCGCCCGTCTTGGGGTTGACCCAGACATCGTTGGGGCCGTTCAGCCGCTTCCCGCCGAAGTCCGCCACGAGCACGGTGTGGGTGCCGTCCATGTTGACGCTCCAGAGCTGGTTGTCCATGTCGGAGCAGGTGATGAGGCGCCATTCGTTGTCGAAGAACATTCCGTTGGCGCGGCCGAAACTGCCGAACTCGGAGAGTTTGCCGTCAACCGACCAAATCATGATTTTGTCGTTGGGCTGGTCGGTGAAGTAAACGTTGCCGTCTTTGTCGGCGATGGGCCCTTCGGTGAAGCGGAAGGTGTCCGCCAGTTTCTCGACCGTGGCGTCGGGGGCGATGATGCCGCTGCCTGTCTGCGCGTGTGCGACAAAGAGGGTGGTGGCGGACAGGGCGGTGGCGAGGATGATTGTGTTTCTCATGGGGTTAACTCCTTACTCGTTTTCGGTTTCAGACAGCTCTCCGACTGTGCAGATGTCGCAGACGCGCATCTCGGGGACGACCTCGCCCCCGAACACGCTCTGCGTGAGCGAGAACAGGACATCACACGTCCTGCCCGACGCCAGCAGCCGCTCCGCGACGTGCCCGTGGCGGAACCACACGCCCCGCACGTTTGCGCCGTTATCGAGGCGGAAGATGAGGTGCAGGTGCTCGCCGTTCTGACCGATGGGGCGCACCTGCTCGATAGCCGCGTTTCGGATGCCCCAGCGCGGGGTGGGGTTGCCCTCCCCGAAGGGCGAGAGGCGTTGCTGGGCAAGGTAGAACGCCACGGACACGTCGTCTGCGGTCAGCCAGCCGTCCAGCCTCGGGAGGGGGGGCGCGGCATCCATCTGGCGGCGCTGGCGTTCGCAGGCGGCGGAAAAACGCACCTTGAACGCCTCAAGGCACTCTGCCTTGAGCGTGAACCCTGCGGCGCGCGCGTGTCCGCCAAAACCCTGCAACAGGTCGGACGCCTCCCGGAGCGCCTCGACCGCATGGTGCCCTGCCCCTGCGCGGACAGACCCCCGCCCGATGTTGTCGGCATCGAAGGCGATGACCGCCGCTGGAACGCCTGTCGCCTCTGTCAGCCGCGCGGCGACAATCCCGATGACCCCCGGGTGCCAGCCCTCGGAGGCGCTGCCCCCAGCCACGACCGCCACCCCTTGGAACGCCCCCGGCGCGTCCCCTATGCCGCACTGCTCCCGTGCGGCGGAGACGATGGTGGCCTCGACCCCGCGGCGTTCCGCGTTCAGGCACTCCAGCTTCGCGGCGAGCCTTGCGGCGGTGTCCTTGTCGTCCGTGGTCAGCAACTCATACGCGAGCATTGCCGAGCCCATGCGCCCTGCGGCGTTGAGGCGGGGCCCCAGCAGGAAACTGAACGTGTGGACGGTCAACTCGTCCTTGCCGCTCGACACGGCGCGTTGGAGGAGCGCCTGGAGGCCCGTCCCTGCGCGCCGCCAGTGCTTCAGGGCGCCGGCGACCAGTGCGCGGTTCTCGCCCAGCAGCGGCACGACATCCGCCACCGTCGCCAGCCCGACCGCAACCAGCAAGTCGCCCCCAATCGGGGCGCCGTCATACCAGCCGTTCGCGCGGCCCAGCTCCACCAGCGCATACACGAGCTTCAGGGCAATCCCCGCACCGCACAAGTGCTCCGCCCCGGCCGTCGCCCCGAGGCGCGGGTTCACGACCACAGCGGCGGGGGGCGGCTCTGCCCCCGGCTCATGGTGGTCTGTGATAATCACGTCAATCCCGAGGCTCTTGAGGTACCCCACTTCCTGCGCGGAGTTGGTGCCGCAGTCCACCGTAATCAGCACCCCGTCAAACGGGGCGTTCGCCTGAAGGCACCGTTCCAGCGCGGGGCGGGTCAGGCCGTAGCCCTCGGGGTCGCGGAGCGGGAGGAAGGGCTCGACATGCGCCCCGAAGCGGCGCAGCGCCGTCACCAGCGTAGCCGTCGCCACGATGCCGTCCACGTCGAAATCGCCATACACGATGAGCCTGCGCCCTGCGCGGACTGCCTCCCAGATGCACTCCGCCGCCTCCCGCACCCCCGGGAAGCTGAACGGGTGGGAAAAATGCTGCCTCACGTCAGGATTGAGGAATGCCAGCGCATCCGCCAAGTCCCCGTAGCCTCGCGCCGCCAGCACACGCGCCAAGGGCACGGGTAGCGCCAGCGCCTCCGCCAGTTGCGCGGCGACAGCCGCATCAACCTCACGTTCCGCCCATGCTAGTGGTGTTGGCGACATCACGGGTTCCATCCTTTCAGCACCTCCTCAAGGGTAGGGGGCATATAGGGGAGGGGGATGGTCGCCGTCAGGTGGGCATACAGCTGTTGCGCGGTGTCGTCCTGCCCTGCCTGCGCCAAGAGGCGCGTCGCCGCCGCCAGGTAGCGCAGCGTGATGACCGTCTGGTTCGGCGTGCGGAACTCGCCCAAGGCAAGCAGCATATACTCCGCCGTCGGCACCGCCAAGGCGAGGTTCGGCTCGGCACGCCACTGCCGTTCCGCGAGCGCCCCCGCAAAGCGCCCTCGGAACACACTCAACATCAGCGGCTGGTACACCGCCCTCCGGCACATCATCAGCTCATTGCCTGTCGCGTGCGCCACGCCCTGCTCCGCCCAATAGAGCGCGTGGGTCTCCGGTATGCGCCAGTCCAGCGGGCCAAAACGCCGCTCCAGCCCGAGCATACGCTCCGCATCCATGCGCAGCTCCGCCAGCCTCGCCCCTGTCGCCTCCGCCCCGGAATCTAGCGTCCCGTCCGGGTGCACGCACGGCGCCATCATCTCCAGCAAGTGCAGCTTGTAGGTCAGGTGCGCATTGTCAAGCGAGTCCCCGATTTTGTTCTGGAACAGCCACGCCAGCTCACGGTAGAGCCTCGCGTCGCGCGGGTTGAAACGCAAACCGTCATCGCGCAAGAGCGACACCCCATTCAGCACCCAGCGCAGACGATCCTCGGGGCGCACCATCATCACGCTGATGTTGTACGCGAGATTCCACGCATTATAGACCCACCCTTCCGACGCATGAGGGTCAAGGCGGGTAATCCAATCCGCCAGCTGCACCAGCTCAAGGAACCGCCCCTCATCCTGCAACCGCGCCACCCGCAGCCACAAGACCTCCGAGGCGATACCCCGGAACCCGCCCAGCCCCGCCATCACGAACGTCAAGGCAGGAGGCACGTTCGCGCTGTATGCCGCGCTCGCCTCCGGCAGACGTTGCCAACGGCGCTCCGCCAACCTGCGGCTCTGCACCGCAGACACCACCATCAGCCCCGCAACCGCACCCAGCGCATAGACTATCTTCCTGTTTCGCATCAACCTCCAAAGCCCCTTTTCACATCCAGAGAGATTACACAACTTCTGTTCAGAATGGAAGCATTTTCCGAGCATGAACACCACCAAACTGAATATCCAGTGCCCAAGTGGAATGCGCTACCTTTATGGACGGTATGGACAGTGTTGTCCTGGGAGCGCCGAACACCAGTTCGGCATAAAGCAATGCCCGATGTCAAAAAAGGTAGCGCACGGCGTCTCGCCGTGCCTATCCGAGCATGGCGAGGACGCCATGCGCTACCTTTGGGCGAATATTGTCCGCCACTACATTCTCTGCGTCTTTGCGCCTCTGCGAGAGAAAAAACCGAAGCGCATTTCATTTGGACATTGGATATTCCGTGTTGGATATTGGATATTAGGGTAGGGCACCCACCCGCATCCATGGAGTGCCCTCGGCGTGTCAACGGTCGTCCGGGATGCGCGTGAAGGCTTGTGTCAATGCCAGCCATTGTTGGTTGGAGAGGGTTTCTGCGCGCCCTTGCGGGTCGATGCCGGCGGTCTCGAAGAGGCGCGCTAATGTTTCATCGCTCCGTCCGAGCGGGGGAGGGGCTTTGCGCAAGGCGGCTTTCATCTGTTTGCGGCGGTGCATGAACGCATGGCGCGTTAACGCCTCAAAGTAACGCCGTTCTTCCGGGGAGAGCGGGCAGGGGCGGCGGTCGAGGCGCACAAGCGTTGACCCCACCTCCGGGCGCGGCCAGAAGCACGATGCCTTTACCTCGCGGACGAGTTTCACGTCATAATCGAGTTGGAGCCACACACCCGCTTGTCCGCGTGCGGCATCTCCCCCCTGCGCCGCGAAACGTTCCGCCACCTCTGTCTGCACCAGCACGGTGATGGTGCGCGGCGCTGACGGGTGGCGGGCGATGTCCAGCAGGATGCGCGTCCCGACCGAATAGGGCAGGTTCGACACGCAACAGTCGAAAGGCGGGGTGAACAGTTCGTCCAGCGGCAACTCCAGCGCATCCGCCTCAATCACGCGCAAGGCAAGGTTCCCGAGGGACTTCGTGAGATACGCGGCAAGGCGGGTGTCTTTCTCGACAGCGGTGACGGACACCCCGGCTTGGAGCAGTGCCTCGGTCAAGACGCCCAGCCCGGGGCCCACCTCCAGCACGCGTTCCCCACCCTGCACGCCAGACGCGGCGACAATCGCCTCCAGCACATTACGGTCGATAAGGAAATTCTGCCCCAGCGCACGGCTCGGGTGAAACCCGTTTTCAATGCACCACGATTTGACCTGTGAAGGGGACGTAAGGTTCATTTGAGTGGTTAGTGATTAGTGAATAGTGGTTAGTGCTTCAGCTTTCAATGCCATCGCCTCTCGGCAACTCATCACCAACCACTCATCACTAACCACTCCTATTTCGATTCCGGCAACTCAAAGATGCTGATATAGGCATCTTTGCGGAGGCGGCCAATCCATTCCTTGAACATCTTTTCGGATTTCTCCATGCGCAGGCGGCCTTCCACGAAGCGCGAGGCTTCCTCGAATGTCAGCGTACGCATATCCTGCTGCTCGTCCTTCCGCACGATGTAGCCGTGGTCTTCCAGCACGAGGACGGGCGAGACTTCGCCGGGGTTCAACTGCTTGACGGCATCTGCCAGCTCTTGGCGGAAAACCTCATCCGGGTTGATTTTCCCCCACGAGCCGCCCATCATTGCCTTCGAGTCTTTCGAGTATCTCCGCGCCAAGCTCGCAAAGGACGTGCCTTCCTGCAACGCGGTGGCAATCGCCCCTGCGCGTTCCAGCACCGTCCCGTCGTCCGCGTTTTCGGGCGGGTCCAGCACAATCATGCTGACGGCGATTGCGCTTTCGGTCTGGTAACGCGCTTTGTTCGCCTCGTACTCCGCGCGGATTTCAGAGGGCGTGACCGACACCCGCCTGTCAACGTACTGATAGCGCATGGCGCTCAACAGCAGGTCTTCTTCCAGCCCCTGCTTCCATTCCTCGATGGACACCTTGCGGTCGGCGAGCAGGTCATAGAGTTGTGTCGAGTCGCCGTCGAAATTATTCGAGATGATTTCACGCATCCTCGAATCCACCGCCCACGATTGAAGCTGGACTTTCGTTTTCTTCGCGTAGTCCAAAATCAAACGGCGGTCAATCATCGCGTTGAGCGTGGCATAGTACATCTCCCGCATCCGCGGCTCGTCATTTCGCGGGAGTGGCATACGGCGCACTTCCGACATCACCTCCGAGATGGTGATGGTCGAATCATTGACATACGCGCCCACGCCGTCCATCAAAATCGGCACGTGCCTCCCTGCCTCGCCCTGTGCCAAACCCATTGTACCCGCCATTGCCAGCGCAACGGCAAACAAACTTCTTTTCATGATTCCCCTTTAATTGGTTAACTGTTTAAAGAACAAAATCCGATGCTCGTGGTGCCCCCCCGAGCGCGGGGGTGGTGTCGTCGGCGGTGACAGCGTCGGGTTTTTCACCCGCCACCACGGAGAGGGCATCAAACGCTCGCTGTAGAAAGACTGGCTTGCAAACTGGTTAGCGTATTCATACAATTGGTTAAGATTGACATTTGGTATCTGGCCATTACGGTTCATCTGTCCAGTGGTGGTGTTGTTGTTCACGAAGGGGCCTGTCTGCACGGTTGTCCCGGTCGGGTAGGGGTCGCGCCAGACCAGCGCCACCGCCTTTCCGCCAGCCAGCGAGAGCGCCTCCCCGCCTGTCACCGGGGCGGTGGACTCCGCCTGCAGGATGTACAGGAACAGTTGCTGGCGGTCAGAGAACGAGTCCTGCGAGAACGCATAGAGCATCTTCCGCTCAACCTCCGACAGTGTGGCGGATGCGTCAAAAATGCGGTTCGGCAGTTGCCCCAAGCTCGGCGGCGGGTAGTACCAGCGCAGCTTCGGGTATTCCGTCCGAATGGATTTGTAAGGGGCGTATTCCCGCCCGATGCCTTCATTGCGGACAAGGTCAATGACGGAATCCACCCACCTGTCAATGACGTTATCGCTCAGTTCGATGTGGTTCGCTTGAAATGCGGTTGTGGTCACATTCGTTACCGCAAACCAATAATCATGCGGTACACGGTTAATCGCCGCCATCAGGATCGTGTCGTGTTGGGACAGCGGGTTCACCCGCGCCCGTGAGTTCAGGAAATTCCCGAAGTCATCCGTGGCATAGAAATACTCGTAAATGGGGTCATACTTTTCAGTCAGTGGGTTAGGGTCACTGCCGCCGCCGTGGTTGTACAGGCGAACCGTGCGGAAAAAAGCATCGCTGTCATCCTCGGCAGTATCCCACCCCGTACGGGTATGGTAGTTGACCTGGCTTCCTCTATCCCTGTGATAGTTATATGGGCGGATGATGAAACCTAGCTCCCCGGGCGAGTGCAGCCTCCCGGTTCCGGCAACGGACATGAAGAGGTCGCTATCCCGTCCATCATCCCCCAAGAGACCGGTAAGCCAAGAAGATAACTGATCGGGGGAGTTTCTGAAGGCACTTGGTATTTTCATCCAGTTTGATGCCCGATGGTTAAAGCGTGGGTCTGGCACTTCCAAGGAATCCCACGCCCAGCCGAGGGGGTTCTCTTGATTCGCATAATTGACAGAGTTTGCAAGTTCCGATTGGAAGTAGATTTTTGGGGTCATCTCAAATTGTTCTGTTAAGGGATACGGGTTTTGCGCTGAGAACGTGGGGTAGGGGAATATCTGCGGTACGCTGTCAACGACAACGCCATTTCGCAGGACTTTTGCAAAGATGATAATCGAGGTGCTTAACCCATTAACAAAACCAGTGTTCATGTTTGGCGTTCCCCCGCCCGCAGGTATTTCCCCAATTTGCTGCTCAAAGTCTGGGCTACCTTGGAACGTGATGTTAATGGGGACACGGACATAGCATTGCTCCATCGTTTGGGGGTTGAGCATATTATTATTAATCGGGCCCGAGGTGCCCGTAAAACGGATGCCTGTCGAGAACATGAAATTAGGGAAACTTCCGGCATCAAGCTGTACGGTTGTGTCAGGGTGGAGGTGGATCCACCCTTCGAGCTCAACGGTGTACGAACCGTTCCTGCGGGCATCCGGAATGTTCCTGAACGGCCAGCACACATGCACAACAATACCGCCCCAGGTTACCTCGTCCAAGTTCATGCTTGCGCCCGTTTGATCTCCACACACCAGACGCACATAAATGGGTGTAGGCTGGGGGGTCGGGCCAGGAGGAGGAGTGCCGAGATACGTTTTCGGCGTCATAGCTTCCGTGACAAAAATTCGGCTAATCTTGGGCGCCAGCTTGAGAGACGGGACATCAAAACGCGACGGGGCAACATCGGTCGAGAGGTAATCATAAACCATTGCCGCAAATCGGTTTTGGCCATTCGCTGGCATGGCGGAGGAGAGGAACATATTTTGCCCTCCGGGTGGCAAGGCATTTAAAAAGGTCTGCGAGAGTGCTGTCTCAACAGCTGGTTTAAACTGGGGCGGATTAGTCTGCTCAAAGAGCGAGTCCCTGAGGTTGAATGCGGCTGCCCTGCGCGGTTCCGATTTTGCAAACCCGTCTGTGACCAGCACATGGTTGTCCGCATGCGCGAACGCCCAGTTCTGGCCTGTACGCAGAAACGTCATGTAAGGGCTGTCCGTGGTCGCACCCTCAATCCCCCGCTCAAAAAACTGTGAGCTCTCGCTATTCCCTGCCATGCAGTTGTAAAAGTCCTGAAGTGTCGCATACGTCACATCGTTACTGCGCTGGGTGTTGAAGGTGTCAGGGCTTTGGAAGAGGTGCGCAATGCCGATTTGGTCAACGACGCTACGGGCAAGCACAGAAGAGTTGTTCACGTCGAGCATATCCGAGAGGTTGACGCACAGGTAGGCATACCGCCCCACAATACTCTGCCCTGCCGAATTGACCGCCACACCGCCCGAGGTGCTGTCCGTGTTGACCTTGTGCTGGATGGGCATACTCAACGTCCGCCATTTCGCGCCGACCACCATGTCCGATGCGTTCGTGCTGGTGCTGACCGCATAGGCGCGGACACCGTTCACGACAACCGCAGGGAGGAAGCTCAACGCCTCGAACGAGAGCAACCGTGCCTCCTGCGCGTTGGCTCGGTAATTGGAGCGGTCTCTCACGACGGGATCAGTGCTGTTGACATAGACGGCAGGGGATGCGCGGACCCGCCCCGGCCAGTCTGGGAACCGGCTGACACTCTCAAGGCGAAGCTCGCCGTCAATCTCGTCCATCGCGCGGAAAAGCGCCGTTTCGAGCAAGTGCCGCGCGGCGATGGAATGCCGATAGTTCGACGTCGCCTGACGCTCAACCCGCATGTAGATGGCGAACGCGACCGCACTGATGGTAATAAACGTCAAAAACCCCAGCACCACCAAAAGCGCTGAACCCTGTTTGAGCGACTTATCCTTTAAATCCTGCATGATGAAAATGCTCCTGTTTCGTTTCTCGTTTTTTTACAAGAGGGTAGCGCACGGCGTCCCGCCGTGCTTTTCAGTTACGAGGGTAGCATGGCGAGGACGCCATGCGCTACCTTTACTTCTGAATGTTAGAAATCCTTCCCTCATAACGCATCCAAACTTTAGAACTCTCGAACTCCCGAACTTTAGAACTTCTCCCACCTTCTCCCTACCACGTCGGCGGCCGGTTGCGGTTGGGGAATGTGATTGCCGCAGAAAAAGTGTCGCTGATGTCTGGGACATCTGCTTGGCGCGTGATTTTCAGCCTGTAGGGTCTCCCCCACGGGTCGAGGAATTTCCCGTTCTGCAGTTGCGCGTTGAGATAGACCCTGTTCTCGCCGCCCCTGCCCAGCAGTTCGCCCAGCGTCGTATAGTCGGCATCCACAGGCGCCCCGTCCTCGGGCATATTTGCGGGCCAGTCATCATTCGCCGCTTCGTAGGCGAACCACGCGCTGACAATCTGGCGCACCTCGGTCTGGGCTTTTGCGATGCGCCCTTGGCGTTGCGCATGGGATAATCCCGTGAATGCCGTTGCCATCATCAGCCCCAAGATGCCGAGCACTGTCAGCATCTCCAGCAAGGTAAAACCGTCTTTCCTGTTTTTAAGCATCTGTTCGCTCCTGTCGTGTCAATTGCTCTCTGTCCATGTCTTGATGTCGTCTTCCGTGTCCCATTCCCGGTCTGGACCCGATGACCCTGCGCCGATTTCCCACCGGTTGGTGCTTGCGCCAGTCGTTGCCTGCACCATGATGTAGGTCGGTAAACCGCCCGAGTTGCCATTCAGGTAATACATCGTGAAGGCTTGGACATCAAAAGTCACGTTCCCCGGCCTGATGCTTAAGAGGTTTGTCTGACGGTCATTGTTGGAGGGGCTCATCTCGAACCCGCCGTCCGCGCTCGGGCTCGGCAACAGCAGGGTTTCGGTGCGGCTCCCCCCTGTGGAGTACGACACATGCGTCAACGACCGCAAGGCACGGTTGCCCTGCTTATTCTGCTCCGCGTTTTTGTTGTCAAACCCCGTGCCTGTGAGCGTGAAGAACTGGATTTGGCTCGGGGAGAACGACTGCTGGAGGTTTGGCAAGCCCCCTGCCGCATTCTGCAAAGCCTCCTGCATGACCGTCGGGAGCGTGTTCACGTCAATGGCGTTGCTCACATCCCTCTGGAGGATTCCGAAAAAGGTACGCGCCACCAGCAACGCCTCTGCGCGTTGCCGCCCTGTGCGCCATGCCTGGCTCGTCTGCTGGAACAACATCCCCAGCATGAGCATGATGGTGATCATAATCGTTGAGGCAACCAAAACCTCAATCATCGAAAAGCCGTTTTTCTTATTCATGGCATCGTGCTTTCCTGTTGCGAAGGTAGCGCACGGCGTCCCGCCGTGCTTTCCTGTTGTGGGTGAAGCATGGCGAGGACGCCATGCGCTACCCTTGCTCCTGAACATTAAATTTTCTTTCCTCATAACGTATCCTTAGAACATTCGCACTTTAGAACTTCTCCTACGGCTCTGTCGGGAGTGGCAGCATGACGCCTTGAAACCGCGCCTCCGCATAATAGACGGGTTGCGCCTCCAAGCGCCGTTTCCGCTCCTCTGCGCTCATCTTGGAGGTGTCCCCGTCGAGCGAGCGCACCATGATTCCCATAATCTGGTCGGAGAACCCCGGCACCAGCACGCAGTAAACCGCATAGGTCTCGTCCACGATATGCCGCGAGCCTCGCTCGCCGCTCGCCTGATGGTTACTGTAAGTCTGGATTGCCGCCTGCAACCCGCCTTGGTTCCAGATGAAGCTCGGGATGCTCCCGTGGTTATTCATGTTCTGGAGTTCGCCGTACTCATTCCTGCCTGCCATGTTATTCTGGGATGCCCATGCTTGCCACTCGCCCCATGTCACGTTCGGGTTGCTCGCGGCGGCCGTGGCGATGTTCAGCACATAGTCGGCAAACATCACCTGCTTGAAGTCGGACCGGCTCTGGATGGTCTCGCGCAGCCCTGCCGGGTAAAGCACCGCAACCGCAAGCACCCCGAACGCCATGACGAAAACCGCCATGTTGACCTCGATTAAGGAAAAACCGTTCTTTTTTCTCTTCATCACGTTACCGCCTCTTCGCTGTGCCTTACTGTGACCTGATTGTGCCGTCGCTGGACACGCTGACCGTCTTCACGCGCGACAATCCAGTGTCTCCGCTTTTGTTTAACATGACCAGATGGATTTGCTCGTTCTCTGCCCGTCCGTCTGGCTTGAACTCGAACACGACCATCGGGTTTTGCCCTTGGCTGGAATCCGGGTCGAGCGTGCCGCCGAAGTAAACGTTTCTGGGCAGTGTCGCGACAGGCGAGACCGGTACCCCGTAGGCATCCCCGACCTGCCACTGGGGGCCATTCTGCCGCTTCACGGTGAAACTCAACAAGACGTGCGGAGAGTTGGGGATGCTCGTGTCCTCCGGGGACTCTAAACTCTGGCCGGGGTATTGCATCCGCCTCACCGTCTGGAGCACATCCGCCCATCCGCCCCGTGTCAGGTTGTACAGGCGCACGGGGGCGGGCGCGTCCAGCCGTGGGTTATTGTCCACACCGAACAGGCGGTCGAGGGGCGAGAACTCGTCACCCAGATAATTGCCGGAAACGTGCGTGATATGCCCGATGGTCTTGCAGATGATATACGTCGGGGAGACGGCTCTCCGCTTTTCGGTCGTAGTCACGC